>JGI12109J20283_12106629_pt1 | contig 52584 bp, 58 predicted proteins | sample ElkSlonscriptome_12_FD_20283 | JGI IMG/M metagenome (IMG submission 20283)
TGCATATGACCCATGTGGTCCTCCCTGGGGTATGGATTGGTGTGCGTACTCCAACCATACCACCAGGGATGTGGTGTGTCTGCATGCGATACGCATGGGTAAAGTAAAATGGTCATCTCTGAAACCATGTCTTACAGATTGGTGCCCGGATATGAGGATTGCTTTATCCTGCCTGTTGTGTGACAGACTTGCATTATCCTCTGCCGGACATGCTGCGCCTATGCACATATATTGGCTGGTTACCGCTTAGATATCTGATAAGGTTATGAGTAGCTACGACGCCTCTAATCCAGTGCAGCGTGCAGTTGATCTCTACGCGGCGTCATCCAATGCCGTTCAGCGCGAAGAGACCACCGCTGATTCAACTGCTCAGTTGACGCGTCTGCTGCATGTGTCATCGTATCTGGTTTCAGTACTGAATCCGGATGAACTCATGGAGTCACTGGTTGAGCAGGTGGTTGCGGCACTACCGGCGGTGCAGGGTGGCATTCTCTGGTTGTATGAGCGCCGGTCGGCAAGCCTGCGGGTTGTCTCAACCTATGGCCTCCCGTTGGACCCGGCTACGCTGGCTGATCTGCGGCGCTGCCAGCTTATCCCCGGCGAAGGGTTGCCCGGACAGGCCCAGCAGAGCGCAGAAGCGCTGCTGGTGGAGACGCGTAACGACTACCTTGAGACTGCCGGTCGGATCACGCCGCGTAATCAGACCTTCTTTGAGCGTCTTGCCGAGGAACTTCCGCACACCCTAACGGATATTTGCATTCCGCTGCGAGTGGGGAATACAATAAGTGGCGTGCTTGAGTTAATGAATCTGGGCCAGGCGATTGATGGTGAAGAATGGCAACCACTCCGGCTCAATGATATTCAGATGCTGCAAACCTTTGGGAATCTGGCGGCGGCAGTTATTAAGAATGCCCAGCTTTATACCCAGACTCAGAGCCACCGTCGCCGTCTTGATGCCTTCGATGCTGTCGTTACGGCCATCAGTACCGCGACCGATCTGAGCGATCTGATTCGGAGTGTGCTTGATGTTGTGCTGGGGTTGGTTTCCGTTCCTTCAGGCGCGCTGCTCCTGCTGGACCCTTCCCAGGCCCGGTTGACCTTGGGAGCACACCAGGGGCTCCCGGCGGAGTATGTTGACGCTTTACGCAGTTTTACGGTGACAGACGCGGCCTGCGAAGAAGTTGTGCGTTACGGCCAGCCGATGCTCCGTCCACTGATTGAGGAGCGCGGTGAAACGGCGTTGCTGGCAGCCGGGCTTGCCAGTTGTGCCTACCTGCCGCTGCTTGCCGGTGGTACGGTGGTTGGTGTGCTGGGGTTGTATGGCGAGAGTAACCTGCCTGACTGGGTTGATATGGCAACGCTAATGCCGCTGGGCAACCAGGTCGGGTTTGCCATCGCCAACGTTCGCCTCTACGAAGATAGTCAGGCCGAGCGTCGTAAACTCAACACGGTGGTCAACAGCATCGCCGAGGGGGTCGTCTTGTGTGACCGGCAGGGGCGACTGGTGTTGGCAAACGAAGCGGCCATGTCCCTGCTCAGTCTGGACTCGGTGCCCTTCCAGCAACATCTGAGCGAGATGACCGATTTCTACGGTATCCGCGATACCGAGGGCAATCCGCTGCCGGTTGAGCGCTTACCAATGGCCCGGGCGCTTTCGGGTGAGTTATTCCATGACTACCGGGTGCTACTGCGCGGCGCAAGTGGGGCCGATACCGTGATGAGTTTTAGCGGTGCCCCCGCGTGTGCCGATAACAACGAAATCGAAGGCGCAGTGGTGGTGTTTCGGGATATTACCGCCAGCCAGAAGTTGGAGCGCGCCAAAGATGAGTTTCTGGCAATTGCGGCGCATGAACTGCGTAGTCCCCTGGCGGCAGTGCGCAGTTACGCCGATCTCTTGCTGCGGCGCGAGCAGCAGCGGAGTGAAGCCGATGCGCGCGATGTCCGTGGTCTGACTATTTTGTCGCAGCAGGTGACTCATATGCTGCGTATGGTCGATAATCTGCTCGACGTTTCGCGCCTCGACGCCGGGCAACTGGGCCTGCAGATCCAGCGGATCAACCTGGTGCCACTGGCAAACCAGGTGCTTGACCAGCAGCGTCCGGCCGCGCCTGACCATGAACTGGTGTTGCAGACGGAAGAGCCGGAACTCTGGGTGCAGTGTGACTCGCTGCGCATTCGGCAGGTGCTGACAAATCTTGTCGGGAATGCGCTCAAGTACAGCCCCCCCGAAACCCCGGTGACTATCCGTCTGAGTATGCGCGAAGTGGCATGCGATGAGCCACCCGTCGAGGAGGAGCAGGCAATAGCTGTGCCGCAGCGCGAGGCGCTGGTTGCGATATCGGATATGGGCAGTGGGATTGCCCCCGAACAGCAGGCGAATCTCTTCCAGCGCTACTATCGGGCCGGGGCACGGCGCACAGAAGGGTTGGGCCTGGGGCTGTATCTCAGTCGCCAGTTTGTACTCATGCATGGCGGTAATATCTGGGTCGAGAGTAGTGACGGCAAAGGTAGTATCTTCTACGTCACCCTGCCGATAGAAGAGTAGTCAACCATTTGTTCTCTGTTCCTTTGTTCTCTGTTCTCTACACGGACTACGGAAAAAAGATGCATTTCAAAGACTATATTGCCAATTTGCCCGCTTATAAACCGCCAAAGCTGATTGGGCAGCAGACATCCGATGTTGTAAAACTCTCATCCAACGAGAATGCGCTGGGACCGTCGCCCCGGGCACTGGCCGCTCTGCAGATGGCGCTTGAGACTATCCATCGCTACCCCGACTCCGGGGCGCTGGCGCTGCGTCAGGCACTCGGGGCACGGGTGGACTTGCCGCCGGAAGCGGTGCTCTGCAGCAATGGCTCCGATGAAATGGTGCTCCTGCTCTGCATGGCCTTCTTGCGTGAAGGCGATGAAGCGGTGATGGCTGAGGGAACATTTATCAGCTACCTGCTGCGAACGCTGGCTGTGGGCGGTCAGCCGGTGCGTGTGCCGCTACGAAGCTACACCCATGATCTTTCAGCGCTGGCTGATGCGATAACGGCGCGTACCCGGTTGCTGTTTGTCTGCAATCCGAATAATCCCACCGGCACCACCAACGGCGCTGATGAAATGGATGCGCTGCTGGCACGGGTGCCTGATGATGTGCTGGTTGTGGTAGACGAAGCCTATGTCGAGTTTGTCGCGCGGGCCGATTACCCGGACCTGCTGCCGGAACTGCGCAAGGGCCGGCGTAACCTGATCCTCATGCGCACCTTTGCCAAGATCTATGGTCTGGCCGGGCTGCGCCTGGGGTATGGCTATGCTCACCCGGATCTGATTAACTACCTGGATCGCGCCCGTCCAGTCTTTAACGTGAATGCGCTGGCCCAGATTGCGGGCCTGGCTGCCCTGGACGATATTGACCATGTTGCGCGTAGCCGGGCGCATGCGGCCGATAGCCGCATCTTCTTTGACCGCGAGCTAACCGCGCTGGGGCTGCATCCGATCAACAGTGAGACAAACTTTATTGCCGTTGCCGTAGGCGATGATATGACCGTCGCCGATGGTCTCCGCCAGTGTGGGTTTACCGTCACTCCGCTCACCGGTTGGGGCGTTCCCGGCTGTATTCGCATCTCCTTTGGTATCCCGGAGCAAAACGAGCGTTTTATCGCGGCCCTCGCCGATGTCTTGTCGGTGAAGCGTGACGAGTGATACACAACCTGTCGGTTATGTCCGTTTGAGCTATCATCTGCCGAAACTAAGGGGCCGGGAAGAATTGCTGAACATTGTGTGGCGACTCTTTTCGGCCCTTTGTTGCGTTGGCGGGCATAACGCTCCGTGATAAAGTATGCCGGTTGCATTGGATTTTGGGTTATATGTACTCTAATCTGAGATTTTTGCACTCCGTATGCGGCACGATTCGGATCAACTCTTTCCACATGATGCCCAACATCGTGCCACATATGGGCACCTTTCCCCACCTGGCATGGTCTGGAGACGACCCGCATGATTCGCACCGATGCTGACATGAACAGCACTCCAAAGCAAGCCGGTCAGGTTGAAGCAACTGGTACAGACAGTCGAGGAGTATCTGTGAGCGATAGCTATTCCAACCAACCGCCATCCCCATGGCATGCCGACGCAGAGGAGTCGCCCGGTGTGCCCCCGGAACTACCACCACTGCCGCCGGGTCAGCCCGATCCATCGTTGGAGACGCCGCGGTCGCCCCGACGTTCGCGTATGTTCTGGCTGCTGCTCGGTGGTGCCGGCTGTCTGGTGGTAGTTCTGCTGGTAGCGTGTGTGGGATTCGTTATCTCGCTGGTTTTTATTGTGGAGTCGGACACAAGTACCCGGTCGCCCGGCGTGGTGCCGGCGGTGCCCGACAGGATCGCTCCCACACCTCTGATGAACGGCGCTACACAGGAGATTGTGTTCCAGGATACGCTGGCAAGTGCAGTAGACAGCCGCATGATCGTCGATGAGGATGAGACTGTCCGGTATGCCTTTGAAGAGGGACGTTACCTGATCACGGTAAAACCGGCGGACCAGATTGCCTGGGGCCTGGTCGAAGGCATGTATGATGACACCGTGGCAATCCAGGTTGTCACCGCCGTGGAGAGTGACCCGGCGCAGGCCGCCGGTGGGATCATGTTTCACTACCAGGACGAGGCGAACTTCTATCTGTACACTATTTCCGGCAATGGCTTTTATTCGCTGGAATTACTTGAGAATAACCAGTGGATAACACTGATTGACTGGACGCCCTCCGAGGCTATCGTGGTAGGCTCCGCGTCCGGGATCACTCCGACGAACACGCTTCGGGTTGAGGTGATGGGCAATCGGATTGCGCTGTTTGTAAATAACATCCGGCTCGAGGAAACGGTTGACAACACCTTTACCGAGGGTGAAGTCGGACTGGCAACCTCGACCTTTGACCTGGGGGATGGCCGGGTCGCCTTCCGCGATCTCGTGATCATGCAACCGGCATCCGGTACCGGTCGCTGACCAGCATGAGCATCACCAGAAGCTCAGTTGCTCCACCACGACAGGACCGCGCGGCGCGTAGTGCTGCTGGAGTGCGCTGCTATCGCGCCCAAAGAAACGTCCGTCAAGGGTCACAAAGTCGCGGGCGCGTCCCGCCTGCGTCCCCAGGCTTGCCAGATGTTCCGGCTCGCGGAAGGCATGCGTGCGGCGCAGGCGCACAATCCGGCGCACACTGACCGGCCCCAGCCCGGGAACACGCAGCAGGGTTTCCGGGGAGGCGCTATTCAGTTCAACCGGAAAAAATTCGGGATGCGCCAGCGCCCAGGCCAGCTTCGGGTCCAGGTGCAGCGGCAGATTACCCCCGGCATTGAAGGGCATCTCGCCCGTAGCAAAGCCATAGTTGCGCAGCAACCAGTCGGCCTGATGCAGCCGCTGCACCCGCAGAAAGGGTGTCGCCTCGGCGGCCTCAAGCGGGGTTCCGCGCGCCGGTCGGAACGCCCCAAAATAGACCCGGCGCAGGCGCAGATCATCGTAGAGCCGCGTGCTCATCCCCAGCAGATCGCGGTCCTGCTCTCCGGCAGCGCCCACCACAAACTGCGTTGCCAGCCCGGTTAAGGGCAACTCCGCGTGCTGCTGCCAGGTATGCGCCCAGCGCAGGCGCTCCAGCAGATCGTTATGCCAGTCCCGCTGCGGTGAAACCCGCGCCAGGTAAGCGGGACCAGGTGCTTCCAGGTTCAGGCTCACCCGATTTGCCAGGCGGGCCGCCCGCTCGACATCACCGGCAGTGGTGCCGGGCAGCAGTTTGACATGCACATAGCCGTCATACTGGTGCTGTGTGCGCAGCGCTTCCACCCCATCCAGCATCTGCCCGACCGCCCGATGAATATCCCCATCCACCGCGGTTGAGAGAAAGAGCCCCTGCACAGCACCGGCCTGGTAGCGCGGCAAGAAGATGCGCGCCAGTTCCGCCGGTTCCAGCGCAGCCCGCTCGGTTGTGTCGTTGTCAGCGCGCAGGGGGCAGTAGGCGCAGTTCCAGGCGCAGGCACTGCTCATCAGCAGGCGCAAGACCGGACGGGCCTTGCCGTTATCGTCGTCCACGGCGGTGCCATCCGGCCGGCGGGCTTTCTTCGGCGTAAACCGCCGCCCGTTCTGACCGAAGCTGTCGCAGACATCAAAGCGCGCGGCCGGGGCGAGCAGGTCCAGTTTGGTTTCGAGATCCATAGGCATGAGCAGAATTTATTGTGTGCTTTATCTATGATCGGGCAATGTCTGGTAGTATCGTACCACATACTGCGGGTATAATGAGACAGATACCCGGTGATGTAAACTTATGCGGTAAGGAGGTCGCAGTGCAAACAGAGGTAAACAGCATCACCCTCAACTATCGAGACCAGGGTCAGGGTACGCCCCTGCTGCTCGTGCATGCATTCCCGCTGAGTGGTACGATGTGGCAGCCCCAGATTGATGTGCTGTCCGAGCAGTTTCGGGTTATCGCGCCCGATCTGCGTGGCTTCGGAAAGAGCGCGGTGCCGCCCGGTCCCTACGCGATGGAGATCTTCGCCGATGATCTGGCGGGATTGCTGGATACATTGAACATAGAACGTGTGGTGCTGGGGGGACTGTCGATGGGGGGCTATATCGCATTTGCCTTCTGGCGGAAATATGCCACACGGGTGCAGGCACTCGTCCTGTCGGACACGCGCGCAAATGCCGATACCGAGGAGGGCAAAGCGGGGCGCGAAACCAATGCGCAGATTGCCGAGGCGCAGGGGCCCGGCGCTATCGCCGATCAAATGCTGCCCAAATTACTGGCAACCAATGCCTCCCCCGAACTTCAGGCGCAGGTGCGGGGCATTATCGAGCGCAACTCACCACAGGGAATTGCCGGCGCGCTGCGCGGGATGGCGCTACGTCCGGACTCAACCGGACTGCTTCCCCAGATCAGCGTCCCGACGCTCTTCCTGGTCGGCATGGAAGATACGCTCACAACGCCCGATGTCATGCGCGAGATGCAGACCGCCGTACCCAACAGCCGGTTGGTCGAGATTCCCGGCGCGGCGCATGTCGCCAGTCTGGAAAACCCTGCCGCCTTCAACACAGCCCTGAGCGAGTTCTTACGCACCCTCTAGCGCGGCGTATGTCTACGCCCTAAATACGGACTACGGATTACGGACTACAGACTACGCCACAGATCATCGTCCCCCAGCCCAGCGCTCCTGGTAATCCTGCCCCAGCACAACTACAATATCGGTCTGGTAGGGTGCCGGGGGCGTGTCTGCGGCGGGTTCGGCCTGCACATAGTTCGACTCGACACCGAGGAGTTGCGCCAGCCGCCGGCGGGTCTCCGGATGATTGGTGTAGTCAATAATCAGTGTATGCTCGTAGAGGCCGGGCGCATCGCCGGCTTCGGCCATCAGGAAGCCCTGTGATTCCAGGTTGTTCGTCACGCGGGTCGCCAGGCCGCGCACGCCCGCGCCATTCTGCACCTGCACCCGCGCAACGTTGCCGTTTGCATCGGGACCGGCCAGCAGGCGCGCAACCTGCGCTTCCACATCGCGCTGGTCCCAGTAGATATCCGAGCCGGCTTCCGTCACAATACGCACATCATCCGGGTTAATGCTCAACTGGACAATTCGCTCCGGCGTGAGCATCTGTGCCAGGTTGACCAGATCACGGAGCACCGCCGGGTCGCTGAGCGGGAGTGTCGTCGCAATGGTCTGCTGAAGATCGTTGACCAGTTCCGGCAGGAGTGTCGCCTGATCGAGCAACCCGCGCTGACGTATGTCACGCAACATCGCCTTAAGCACCTGCTGCTGGCGGCGGCTCCGGTCAAAATCACTGTCGCTATGGCGAGAGCGGGCATAGTGCAGCGCCGTATGCCCATCCAACACCTGCAGACCGGCGGGAATATAAATGCGCTCATAGCCGAAATCCTCGGTGGGATATTCGGGGTCCAGCAGCGGACGTGGTACATCAACGGTAATCCCGCCGAGTGTATCTACAATCATCTCGAAGCCGTGAAAATCAACCTGCGAAATATAGTCAATCTCCAGTCCCAGAAAATTCTCAACCGTTTCAGCGGCGAGAGCGCCCCCGGCGGCCGCGGGCTCGGTTCCGCGGCCGTACAGCGTATCGGCGTTGGCATAGCCATAGGTGTAGGCGGCGTTGATCTTTTGCTGCCCCAGTCGCGGAATCTGAACTACCGAGTCGCGCGGAATTGAGAGCATCCCGGCCCAGCGTTCCACCGGATCGACATGCACGACAATGAGTGTATCGCTACGCACACCTTCGTCGGGGTCATCGCGCTGATCGACCCCGACCAGCAAGACGTTGAAAGGCTCACGCAGCGTTTTCATCTGGGGTGTGGCGGCGGCTTCCTCCCCCGGTGCATTGTTACTATTACTATCGGCAACAGCCTGGCGCGGGTCACTCTGCTCAAGTGCTTCCAGGGTTTCCGTAGCGCGGCGCGTGACAAAAGAGAAGAAAATGCCGGCAAGTATCAGGATAAAGAATGCGCCTACGAGGATCGACTCGCAGCCACTGCGGTGTTTGGAGCGTGCCCGCATCGGACCGCCGGTACGACGCAGAGCTACACGCTCACGCGCGGTACGATACGGGTGTCGGGAACGTGTAGAAGGCATCAGCTTCCTCAAGTAAGATTATCGGCAGGTCATACAGATTTATACCATAGTGTGGCACAATCAGGCAATAACGCCAGGATGTGCGGTTCACCCGCGCGCACCACTCTGCTCAAACGGCACACTCAACCGGAGGCGGCGAATATGGCTCGGCTCCTGATCGGGCAAGATTGCCAGCGTGACAATACTGATATCATCACTGGGTTGCCCGCGATCCAATTCCAATGCTCGCCGCAGGAGCGTCTCGGTCAGCACCTCCGGCTCGCGGCCTTCATCGGCCGGCCAGCGCGACAGGTAGTTGATCAGTTCGATGTCTTCGCCAAACTGTTCACCCGCGCGCAGCAGGCCATCGGTGAACATGACAATATAAGTATATGGTTCAACCGGGTGCTCAGTTATCACCGGCCTGGTCATCGCATAGAGCCCGATCGGCTCTGCCGGCTCATTGTAGTCGTGCAATCCCTGGGGCGTCAACACGAAGAAGGGTGTCGGGTTATTGCGTGACATCAGTATAGTACCACTCACAAAATCCACCGACAGAATGTTGAGCGTCGCCGCCACCTGCCCCATCCGGTAGGTGTAGAGATAATCATGTACCGCACGCGCAACGGCCCCATCGCGCGCGCCATCTTTCAGCAGTGAAATCGCCCGGTTTGTCACCAGGTTGCTTAACGTTTTGGCCCCACGCCCGCTGCCCTGTCCATCGACCAGTACAACTGAGAAACCGCCACCGGGACGTTCAATCGTTTCCAGGGTATCACTACTATCGACTGCGGTAACGCGGTTGACCTTGGCAACAGCAATGTGAACAGTCAGCATGGTCACCTCCCCCGATCCAACGAAGTTTCTTCGCTCCTGGTATTGTAGGGGCTTTCGATATTCTAAGCAAATACATTGCGCGCCGCAAGATGAGCAGGTCGTGACAAATAGCGAGAACCCAGCCATAGCGAACAACGCGGGTCTGACGCATGGCTACTGGGCAACATGTTTGTTCTATATTCTGTGTTTGCCTATGTTTCCTCTCGGTCTCCGCGCCGGAAGCCCATGCTATAATCCGGAAAACCTACAAAAGCTAGTTGAAGAAGGAGGACGATGATGTCTGAACCGCGCGTTTTCAATAACCTGATCGGTGGCGAGTGGGTTGCCTGTAAACGCGGCAAGACATTTGCAAATCGCAATCCCGCGCAGACCGACGATATTATTGGTGTTTTCCAGGATAGTACCGCCGAAGATGTCGCGGATGCCGTCGCCGCCGCCCAGGCGGCCTATGCGCTCTGGCGGCGGGTACCTGCGCCCAGACGGGGCGCGATCCTTTTCCGCGCCGCGCAACTGCTGGTGGAGCGGAAAGAGTTGTACGCCCGCGATATGACCCGTGAGATGGGCAAGATCCTGCACGAGACGCGCGGCGATGTGCAGGAAGCTATCGACATGGCCTTTTTTATGGCGGGCGAGGGGCGGCGACTCTATGGGCAGACCACTCCCAGTGAGTTGCCCAACAAATTCCAGATGAGCGTACGTATGCCGCTGGGGGTCTGCGGCCTGATCACGCCCTGGAATTTTCCAATGGCGATCCCTTCCTGGAAGTTGCTGCCCGCGCTGATTGTCGGAAATACGGTTGTGATCAAACCGGCCAGTGATGCGCCACTGAGTGCCTTTAACCTGGTGCAGGCACTGATCGATGCCGGGGTGCCGCCGGGGGTTGTCAATATTGTGACGGGAAGTGGCTCACAGGTTGGCGAGCCGCTCCTGCGCCATCCCGAGGTCAAAATTATCTCGTTTACCGGCAGCACCGCCACCGGGCACCAGATTGCGCGCATCGGTGCGGAGCATCAGAAGCATGTCTCGCTGGAGATGGGCGGCAAGAACCCGATCATTGTGATGGAGGATGCCGACCTGGATCTGGCGGTTGATGGGGTGCTGTGGGGGGCGTTTGGGACGACGGGGCAGCGCTGTACGGCGGCCAGCCGGTTGATTGCTCATCGGGATGTGGTAGAGCCCCTGGCTGAGCGCCTGGTTGCGCGGACTAATCAACTGAAGGTGGGGAATGGGCTTGAAGCGGGGATTGATGTGGGGCCATGCATCAACCAGGGGCAACTCGACACGGTGAGCGAGTATGTGAAGATTGGGCAGGAGGAAGGGGCGCGGTTGTTGTGTGGCGGGCAGCCGTTGCGAGGTGACGCGCATGCCGGTGGCTTCTTCTACGCGCCAACGATCTTCATCGACGTGCGGCGCGATATGCGTATCGCGCAGGAGGAAATCTTCGGGCCGGTGCTTAGTATCATTCCCGTGGATAGCTTTGAGGAGGCGATTGAGGTTGCCAATGATGTGCCGTATGGACTATCATCGGCGATCTACACCCGCGATGTCAATCGGGCATTTGTGGCGATGCAGGAACTCTACACCGGCATTGTCTACATTAACGCGCCAACCATCGGGGCCGAGATTCATCTACCCTTTGGCGGCACCAAGGGTACGGGCAATGGGCATCGGGAAAGCGGCCCACAGGCGCTTGATCTCTTCAGCGAGTGGAAGAGTGTGTATATCGACTACAGCGGCGGACTACAGCGCGCGCAGATTGATAATACGTAGGTGTTGTGAAGAACAAAGCAGCCGAGAACAAAGAACAAATAAGGGGCATTGTTCTGATGAAATGACAGGACTTACGCGGTTGAGCTCCAACCCGGACGTTTGCCCCGATGGAAGCCGGCTTCGCCTGCGGCAGCATGGTACTTCTTTTTTCTTTTTCACGAACATGTGGCTCAAGGAGCCACATGTTCGTGAAAAAGAATGGTCTGTTCCGCCCTGCCGGACGCGAAATCACCTTCCAGGTCAGTGACCGCGTAACTCCTGTGAAATGACAGGAGTTACGCGGTCGGTTCCAAACCAGGTATTCACCTAGATGAACGGCTCGATTCGCCTGCGGCAGCCTGGTACGTTTTTATTCTCTTTCACAAACATGTTGCTCTGAGAGACTGTCTGAAACGGGGTGGTCATGGGGCAATACCTTTCACATAGCAGAACCTGTGCGGTAGCATGACAAACCGGGTGGTTGCTCCGCTACAGAACGGTTCCGCCTGCGGCAGCATGGTACGGTTTTATCTTTTTTCACAAAACATTTTTCACTTTGTGAAAAATGTTTTGTGAAAAAAGGATGATTTCTTCCACCCTGCCGGAGGCGGTATCCTCTTTCAGGTAAGGAATCAGGTAAGCCCGGTTATTTGAAAGGTATTGGGTCATGGGGCGACGGCCCCGGCGCGGGAGTCCCGGCGTTAGCCGGTGTGTGGCCGGAACCGGCTGACGCCGGGACGCCTGGGGCGCGGTCCGGTGTCGCAGGGCACCCCGCATGCCGTGGAACCGACGCACATCAGCTTTTCAGACAGTCTCTCAGAGCAACCTGTTTGTGAAAAAGATCCGGGATATTTCGCCCTGCCGGACGCGAAATCACCTTCCAGGTCAATGATCGCGTAACTCCTGTGAAATGAGCAACGGCGAAAGACCAGATTAGTCTTCCGCCGTTGCTCAGTGCTTCGGATCGCGTGTTATGCCGGCAATGGGGAGGTCATCCCACCGGGAGCCACGACGCCGGGTGTCACCCCTTCGCCTTCAACGCCTTCCTGCCCATTGAGCTTGAAACTACCACGCGGAATGCGGTTGAGCAACTCTTTCAGCCGCTCGCCCTCCAGCGTCTCAAACTCGAGCAGCGCGTTGGACATATCGTTCAATACCGGGCGATACTTCTCCAGGATGGCCTGTGCGCGCGTGTGCGCTTCAGAGACCAGGCGATGAACTTCTTCGTCGATGGTTCGGGCGACTTCATCGCTGTAGTTACGCTGTTCGCTAATCTCACGCCCCAGGAAGATCAGTTCATCCTTTTCGCCAAAGGCAATCGGTCCCAGTTTGGGACTCATCCCGTAGCGAGTGATCATCGCGCGCGCGGTCTTGGTAACGGTACTGATATCGCCGCTTGCGCCGGTGGTAATGTCACCAAAAACAATCTCTTCCGCCACGCGCCCACCGAGGGCCATCGCCAGTTGCGCCTCGAACATCGTTGTGCTGTAGTAGCGGCGGTCCTCATCGGGGATCATCAGGGTGTAACCACCCGCCACGCCACGCGGAATAATCGTCACCTTCTGCACCGGGTTGGCATCAGGCATGGCCTGCGCAACAATTGCGTGTCCCGCCTCGTGGTAGGCCGTAATCAGTTTCTCGCGGTCGGTCATCACGCGGCTCCGGCGTTCCGGGCCACCCATCATCACGCGCTCAATAGCATCCTGAAGTTCCGCCATACCGAGCTTCTTCTTCGAGCGACGAGCCGCCAGAATTGCCGCCTCGTTGACCGCATTCATCAAGTCAGCGCCGGAGAAGCCGGGCGTCTGCTTGGCGATAACTTCCAGGTTAACATCATCCTCAAGCGGTTTGCCCTTGACGTGGACCTTGAGCACGGCAACCCGCCCACGGACATCCGGGGCATCGAGCACCACCTGCCGGTCAAAACGACCGGGGCGGATCAGTGCCGGGTCAAGCACATCGGGGCGATTGGTTGCGGCGATCAGAATGACATTGGTATTGGTATCAAAGCCATCCATCTCAACCAGGATCTGGTTCAACGTCTGCTCGCGCTCGTCGTGTGAACCACCCAACCCCGCGCCACGCTGCCGACCGACGGCGTCGATTTCGTCGATAAAGACGATACAGGGCGCATTGCGCTTGGCCTGATCAAACAGGTCACGCACGCGACTGGCCCCCACACCCACAAACATCTCAACAAACTCAGAACCACTGATTGAGAAGAACGGTACACCTGCCTCGCCTGCCACCGCCCGCGAGAGCAGGGTCTTCCCGGTTCCGGGAGGCCCCACCATCAGCACACCCCGGGGAATACGGGCACCCAGCGCGGCAAACTTGTCGGGAAACTTCAGAAACTCGACAACCTCGGTCAAGTCTTGCTTGGCTTCTTCCTGACCGGCGACATCGGCAAATGTAATAGTTGGTTTGTCGCCCGCAAACATACGTGCCCGGCTCTTGCCGAAGGAGAGCGCCTGATTGTTGCTGCCCTGGGCCTGGCGCATAAAGAAGACAAAGAAACCAATCAGGAGGAGGGTCGGAAGGAGCACGGTAAAGATGCTTAGCAGTCCACCCCATGCCGGTGCCGGTTTCACCGAAACATCCAGGACGCGGTTTCCTTCTCCATCGCTAAGATCAACCCCATACTGTGCCAGCAGGGACATAATGCTGTCGCCACTCTCGAGGCGTGAGCGGTAGGACACATCCGGCTCACTCTCATAGGTAACCAGAATCTGCTCATCCCCCGCCTGGGCTTCAATACTATCGATAAGACCTTCTCTAGCGTCGGAAATAACTTCCGCGATACCCTTCTCATTGTTTTGGTTCGAGGTTTGCCCAAAATACTGGAAAAACAGCGCCAGGGCTGCTACCAGGATGATCAAATAGACGAAACTATTCTTAAGCCAACGATTATCACCCATGCTCTCAATCCTTCTCTCCGTGGAATGATGCCGCTAATGTGGTTGTCACTAGAGTCCGCTCTAAGAACGGTTGTGGGAGTGTAGTCTATGCCAAGATGGTTGCATTATACCAAAAGCGTTTGTCAGGAGCAAGGGAGCTAGATTACACGACTACCCTATCGGTTGCTCCCGGCTTATTCGTGATTGGAAACATATACTTCGGGCTTGAGAATACCAATATACGGCAGGTTGCGGTAGCGTTCATCGAAGTCTAATCCATAGCCTACGACAAATTCATTCGGAATATCGAAGCCTAAATAGTCAACTTCCACATCGGCGCTACGTCGTTCGGGTTTATTTAAGAGCGCGCAGATCCGGAGACTGGCCGGGTTGCGCCGTAGCAGTTGACTACGCAGGTAGGCCAGAGTCAGGCCACTGTCGATGATATCTTCAATAATCAGCACATGGCGACCGGCAATATCGCTTTCCAGATCTTTGAGTAAGCGCACAACGCCGCTCGACACGGTGCTCTGTCCATAGCTCGATATGGCGATAAAATCAACCGCCAGGGGCCGTTGCATCGCCTGCATAAGATCGACAATAAACACAATGCAGCCTTTGAGTACGCCCAGCAGCAGTAGATTATCGTGGCCGGCATAGTCCCGGCTGATCTGTTCGGCTAACTCGCATACTTTTGCCTGGATCTCCTCGGCGGTGATCAATATCCGATCAATGTCTGTGTGCATCTCTGCTCCTTCTGATAGATGCCTGTATCCCTGCCCCTTATCCGTGTGGCTGATGTTCCGGTGTTACGTTTTCCCAATGTCCGACTGAACGCGAACCAGCGTGACCCACAGGCTATGTGTTGTGTGTGCGGTTGCCTGAAACCGGGCATCGGCGCGTAACCCCGCAACCCAGACGATAGCAGTCGGCGTTGCCAGAATCGGCCATGCCGCGCGCAGTTCCCGTGGTAGCTTTTGATCCACAAAGAAGTCTTGCAGACGGCGACTGCCGGGTGCCCCCGCCGGACGAAACCGATCCCCGGCGCGCCGGCGGCGAAACAGGAGCGGCCCATCGCCGGTAGCAACATCGAGAGCCACCCACCAGCGCCAGCGCTCCTCGACGGGCAGGTATGCCGGTGGAGTCCAGCTTGCCTCCGCCTGCCATGTCGTGCTAAGCGGCGTACTGCCGGGTATGCTCAGGCGGTATTCGTTGGCGGCCAGTTGCGGCAGCGTCGGCGCTGGAGAGGGGGGGATGGCCGGGGTTCGTGGATCGAGCAGTACAAAACTGGTGTCTTCAATCCGCATAATCAATCCGCGCGCCAGGGTCTGCTGGTAGCCGGTGGCGCGAGTTGTTGCCGCCCGGCCTGCTTCGATCTGCTCATAACTCAGTGCAGCACCGGCATCTAGTTGGAGTGCGGCGCGGCGCAGGGCATACCGTTGGAGCGCAACCGGCAATTGCCGCCACACTGCCAGATGAACGCGAACTGCGCCTGGTAATGCTTCGATCAGATGCGGCCAACGTTCGTCAAGCTCGGTCTGCAGATAGGCATAATCATCGGCGCAGATCTGCGCTGTCCGGGTGAGTGCAGTGACAATCTGCTGGTTGTAGGCAGTCAGATAGGGCAGAAGATCCATGCGAATGCGGCTGCGCGTAGAAGAGGGAGCCGTGTTGGAGGGATCGTACTGTGGCGTGAGCGTATGCTCGTTGCAGTAGTATTCAATTTCGGCACGGGTTGTCGTAAGCAGGGGGCGCATAAGCCACGGGGCGAAAGCCGGGGCATTGGCGGTTGGCGGTGGTTGCTCTAACGCCACTGCGCTGTCCACGTCTGCCGGATTGTGCCATTCCTGCCAGGGAACCACCGCACGCATCCCGCGCAGTCCGGCGGGACCGGCTCCATAGAGCAGGTGCAGCAGCACGGTTTCCGCTTGATCGTCGGCCTGATGAGCCACGGCAACCGCGTCGGCCCGGATCGATCGGGCCACCCGCGCCAGAAATGCGTAGCGCACCCGCCGGGCCGCGGCCTGCCGGTTCTGGCCCGTCGTACGCACGATGGCCGGTAGATCGGCCTGCTCAACCGTTACCGGCAGGTTCCATGCACTGGCGGTCTGAGCCACAAACCGCGCCTCGGCTACCGACTGCTCGCCACGAAAGCCATGATCCAGGTGGGCCACATGCAGTGCCGGGCCACCCGCTGCCCGAAGCCGCCACAGCAGATGTAACAGGCAGAGTGAGTCCGGGCCGCCGGAGACGGCCACAACGACACGCGCCTCCTGCCGCAGCAGATGCTGATCGTCAAGCGCAGTGCGAATGCGGTCTAGCAAAAGATCAGTGGACATAACTTCCAGATCAATCAGGTTACACGCATTACGTGGTGAATGTTCAAATCAGTTGTTTGATCGCAGCAGCAATGTGTTACGCCTGCGACAGCATGGTCCGTTATTTCCTTTTCCCAAAACGGTATGCAAGGCGCACCATCTACCGGAGGCAATATCCACTTCCAAAACAAGAACGGTCAAACCAGAAATCGCGTAATGTGTGTTCGGATGGCTAAAATACAAAAAGCGACGAACTCTGAGCAGTCCGTCGCTCGATCTGGTGCCGAGGGAGGGATTTGAACCCTCGACCTAACGATTATGAGTCGTTCGCTCTAACCCCTGAGCTACCTCGGCAGAAACTCTATACGCTTCCTGGATTTTGAACAGGGTGTATGGTACCATGGGCATCGTTACGCGTCAAATACCTATTGTGCGCTGCTGGTTGATCCCTGGCTGACTAAACTGGACTGATCGGCGCATGTACTCGATATTTCCATCAAGAGTTGCCCATGCCGCAGCAGGTCTTCCAGCGGCAGACGCTCATTCGGGCCATGTACGGCACTATCGTTGCGTTTGAGCGCTACAACTGCGGTGGGTGTGCCCAGGTGATTGGCAAAGGTGTGTAAGGGCTGCGTGAAGGGACCCAGCGGCAGCAGAACAAACGGCTCGCCACAGACCGGAATACCCGCGGCACACACATGCTGTACAAAGGGATGTTCCGGTTCGGTGCGGGTCGGCGGGTAGCCGCCGGAAAGCCGTTCGACCTTGATATCCAGACACCCCCGGGCAATCAACTGCTCACGCACCAGATTGATGATAATGTCGGGGTGCTGCGCCGGAACCAGGTGAAAATCGATCCGGGCCGAGGCTGCTGTCGGAATGTTGGGTAAATCGCCGGACGGTTCAACCGTGAAAGCAGAGAGGTTGCAGGTTGGCAGGGTTGTCTCGGCGCGGACCAGGGCAACGCCGCTCATCCCAAAGAGAAACTCCGACATCTCCCAGTCCATCAACCGCCCTGCTTCGTCCAGGCGCGTCTTGCGCAACGACGCATTCTCGTTGCGGTTCGGCCCCTCAACGTCATCATAGAAGCCGTTGATCCGAATATCTTCATCCTCGCCCTTAATATGCCCGAGCGCCCAGACGAGTCGCCAGGCCGGGTTGCGAACACTCGCCGCCAGCCCCGGCAGCAGCGGATGCGCCATCCCGGAGACGCTGAGTTCCACCGTCAGCAACCCCTTGCTGCCGCTGTAACAGAATGGGCGCTTGTGCGCATCGCGCTCGCCTGCACTGCCCAGGCAGGCATCAGCACGCAAAAGCTCTTTGTGCCTGGCGATAACCTTGTCAAGATGGGGGCTACCGGCCAACCCCTCCCCATCAACAACCACAACAATTCCACAGGGTAATTCCCCATCGACCTCCTGCAGTGCCTGCAATGCTTGCAGATGGGCGATCAGTGGACCTTTGCCATGCGCCACACCTCGCCCGAAGAGTATCTCCTCACGTTCGGCCAGTTGGAACGGCTCGTGAAACCAGGCGCGCCAGGGGCCTGCGGGCGCAACATCGTAGTGGTGGTAGAGCAACAGCGTAAATGGACTGCGACCAGTGCGCCGCCCAAGCACAACCGGCGCACCCGCCGTTCGCACAATTTTTGTGCTCAGCCCGGCTTGACGCAGCAAATCGGCGACAACATTAGCGGTACCGGCAAGTTCGCGGTCCTGACCGACACTGGAAGGCTGCGCACAGAGGCGTTGCAAATCGCCGAGGAGCCGGTCAACCGGAATACGTGCTGGAGCAGACACGGGGGCTTTCCTTAGTACATCAAAGTGCGGTGTAGCACCTGTGCCGAATGGTACGCGGTAGAACGAGGTCAGTTGTATAAGCGTACCGGGAACAGTGTGCCTGACGCGACAGCTTTTCGTATTATAGCACCTTGTGGCCTGATTGTGTTCCATATATTGCCATGTTTACGGGTGATTTGCAGGAGTCACCCCGGAATCGGTACTCCTGCTCTGTCGATGAACCTGTTCAACGGGCAATGTATGCCGGTCGTGAGCGGCTTTTTGAAAGATTCTCCGCATGAACCGGATGTCGGCGCAACACCGCTGATTGGTCCTCGGTGCTCGGTCCTTACGCCATCACCGCTACATCGTTAAATCCTGCGCGTGTAATCGCCCGAATAATCTCGCTGATGCCGGCTTGATCATCATGCTCCACGCGCACCGAGCGCTGCGCCAGATTTACCTGGATTACACGTATACCGTGTATACGGTTGACCGCCTGTGTAATTGTCTCGGCATCTTGTTGGGTGTGAATGCCGGGAACATGGAAGATGTCAATAGTCATGGAGTACTTCTTTCGTCTCTTTAAGCCATACAAGAACATGCTGCTTCGCAGCATGTTCTGTCATGTGCATCTGAAGTTGACATATTTCACGGTTAATGCTTGCAGGCGTTCCTACGACTATGATACATCTTATTTACAGGAGTTACGCGGTCGGTTCCAACCCAGGCGTCTGCCCGGACACATGGCCCGCTTCGCCTCCGGCAGGGTGGAATGGGACATTCTTCTCCGGAACATTTGGCACGTTGTGCCAAATGTTCCGGAAAAAGACAAAAACGTCCCACGCTGCCGCAGGCGAAGCGGGCTTTTGGCGCGGCCAACAGACCGACATAGGCTGCACCGCGTACGTTCATATATTCATATTGTAACTATTCCGGTAGCGCTGGGATTCCACCGCGATGATGGAGACGACTCGGGAACTGGGGCCGCTGAACCTGCGTGTGGTAGTGAATGAGGAGTAGGGTATTATGTCGGAAACTGCGCAGACTACGAGGGGTTGATCGCCGGCAATGATCCGGCCCTTTCAACTGAACTGGAGCGCCATTCCGATGGCGTAGCGGAAATAGAGTAACTCAGCCTCACTGAGCGTTTCTTCTGCTGGTCGGAGCAGTTGCGCAAAGGCATTGCTCTGCTACGCCTGCCGGACACAGTCTTACGGCCCGGAAGCGCGGGGTGGGGCGACCGGAGCCGATGGGCTACACCTCTTTCTCTTTTTCACGCACATGTTGCACTCAGTGCAACATGTGCGTGAAAAAGATGGTCACTCCTGCCGGAGACAATATATGTCGCCAAACGCGTGATTGCGTAAGTCATATCCATGTTATGCCATTCTGCGACCAAAGAAGAGCGAGAGTGCAAACAAAATCAGGAAGACAAAGAAGAGAATCTTCGCAATCCCGGCTGCTGCTCCTGCAATGCCCCCGAACCCAAGTACTCCGGCGATCAGCGCAATAACCAGCAAGATAATTGCCCACTTCAGCATAGCTGTGCATCCTTTCTATTCTACGAAACCAGGTTTTATGCAGGTTCGCATCGGTTATCCCTCTTTTTATACATAGCATTAAGCGTGCCATAGATAACGTCCCATGCCGCCGCAGGCGAGCCCGGCGTTCGTCTGATCAAACACCGGGGTTGCATACCCACCGCATAACGGGTGTTATGTATACAAGCCGGCTATGTCGCATATAGTTGACGCCCCCCTGCTTTATTGGTATGATTTTAATAACAGAAGTTACGCGGTCCCTCTTCGGGAAAGAGATATCGCCTCCGGCAGGGCGGAAGATCCCAGTCTTGTTCACAAAACATTTGCACCTGGTGCAAATGTTTTGTGAACAAGACTATAAACATACCACGCTGCCGCAGGCGATTCTGGCATGCAGGTCTGGCACCAGGATGGAACCGGCAGCGCCACGTAAGTCCTGTTATTAACAGGACTTACGTGGTTCCTAACCTTTGCGGTCATTTCGCCTCCGGCAGGGCGGAAGATTCCACACTTTTGCACAAAAATGTTGTACACGGTGCAACATTTTTGTGCAAAAGGTAAAAACGTCCCACGCTGCCACAGGCGAAGCCGGCTCTCATCTGATCAAACGTCGGGGTTGTATGTCAACCGCGTAACTCGTGTTAATAACATTGCATTAAATAGCATCAAGGAGCGCCGGTCATGTCCGACTCGACCAGCATTGAGGGGCGAAAGCTCGATCACATCCGCATTGTTCTGGGTGAAGATGTGGCGGCCAAGGGCATTGTCACCGGCTTCGCTGCCTATCGTCTGCCTCATACCGCCTTCCCTGACCTGGATATGGCCGAGATTGACATCAATACCACTTTTCTTGGCAAGCCAATGCGCGCGCCCCTGCTGATCAGTTCAATGACGGGTGGGGCGCAGGAGGCCGAGCGGATTAACCTGGCGCTGGCAGAGGCCGCCCAGCATCTCGGCCTGGGTATGGGGGTGGGCTCGCAGCGTGCCGCCGTGGTTGATCGTCGGCTGGCGGCGACCTACCAGGTCCGCCGGGTAGCGCCGACGATTCCGCTGCTGGCGAACCTGGGCGCGGTGCAGTTAAACTATGATTTTGGGGTAGAACATTGCCGCCGCGCCGTCGAGATGATCGAAGCCGATGCGCTGATCCTGCATTTTAACCCGCTCCAGGAGGCGGTTCAGCCTGAGGGTGATGTCAATTTCAAAGGGTTGCTCCAACGGGTTGAGCAGGTCTGCCGTGATCTGCCGGTTCCGGTGATTGCGAAAGAAGTCGGCAATGGTATTAGCGCCGCCGATGCGCGTCGGCTCTATGATGTTGGCGTGCGGATTATTGATGTGGCCGGAGCCGGCGGTACCAGTTGGAGTGAGGTGGAGCGCTTCCGGCAGCCTAATGCGCAGGGTGCGCGGGTGGCGGGAGCATTTGCCGGCTGGGGTCTGCCGACGACCGAGGCGATCCGCCAGATCCGAGCCACGTTTCCCAACATTACTCTGATTGGCAGCGGCGGTGTGCGTAGCGGCGTTGATGTTGCCAAGGCGCTTGCCCTGGGTGCGGACCTGGCGGCTACCGCAAAACCGGCGCTGAATGCCGCCGTCGATAAACGTGGCGCGGAGGCGGTCATTGAGGGCTTGCAGGCATACATCAAAGAGTTGCGCGTGGCAATGTTCTGTAGCAACTGTGGCGATCTGGCGGCGCTGCGGGAGTTGCAACTTGACGTGTATGCGTAGTTGCGCCTGTGACGCATCGTGTTTGATGGATCTAACTGTTCATAATACGCGTGATCAACCACTGTTATCAGGTGAGTCTGTTTGTGTGCCACTATGTGCGTCGGTGGTTTTGCCCCCATCTGTGAACAGTTACGATAAAGTGTATGGACATCACCAATCTTAGCCTGCGCGATTTTCGCATCTACCAGCGGCTAGACCTTACGCTGAATAGCGGCACGACGTTGATCTACGGCCCCAATGCATCAGGTAAAACCAGTCTGCTTGAAGCGCTCTTCTATATCGCCACGACGCGTTCGCCCCGCACCAGCACCGACCGCGAGCTGGTCTACTGGAATGCGCAGGGTGAAGTGGGAACTTCCCCCTTTGCCCGACTGGTTGCCGATGTGCGGCGGGCCGGCAATCGGGTGCGCCTGGAAGTGATTGTGCAACTGCGGACAAGCGATCGCGGTCAGTTGACGGGGACAACGCAGAAGCTGGTACGCGTTGATCGCCGCACAGTGCGCGCGCTCGATCTGGTGGGGCAACTGCGCGTGGTGCTGTTTACTCCCGCCGATCTGATGCTGGTCGATGGTCCGCCGGTTCAGCGCCGGCGCTATCTTGACATCACACTCTCGCAGCTTGATCCGCACTATGTGCGCACCCTTGCGCAATATAACAAACTGATCCAGCAGCGTAACAGCATGCTGCGGGCCTGGCGCGAACAGCGCCGGCCGCTCCGCGCTGTGGACACCGAGTTGGAATATTGGGATCGGGAGGTGGCGGCGGCGGGAGGCTACCTGCTGGCCGAGCGCCTGCGCGCGGTCGCCGACCTCAACCGGCTGGTGGGGCCGCTCTTCTGCGCGATCACCGGGGGCGCGGAGCCATTGGAGATTAGCTACCAACCCGGCTTTGACCTGGGGCCGACGCCGGGTGCCGGGGAACTGGCCCGCCGCATGAGCGACCGCCTGCGCGAGTTGCGCCGCGATGAGTTAGGCCGTGGGCAGACCCTGATCGGGCCTCATCGGGATGATCTGCTGTTTACCGTGAATGGCGTGAACCTGGGGGTGTATGGTTCGCGTGGACAGCAGCGCAGCGTCACGCTGGCCCTCAAACTGGGCGAGTCGGAATTGATGCATGCGCGCAGTGGCGATACGCCCGTGCTGCTGCTGGACGATCTCCTCAGCGAACTGGATGCCCAGCGCCGCTCGCACCTGCTACATGCCATCAGCCGCCCCGACCAGCAAACGCTGATTACCGCTACCGACCTGAGCGATTTCGATGCGGAGTTTCTGCAAAACATTCAGCGTCTGCGGGTCGAAGGCGGCAAAATTTATCCAAGCTGAGATGACAAAAACAAAGAACAAAGAACGAAAGAACCCAATTCTCGCCCCTCGGTTCCTGGTTGTTTATTCTTCCAGGCGGCCGTAGGTTACGGTGAGCCGGCGCAGGTTCTGGGCCAGTTCTGACGTAAGTGTATCGGCACGTAACCGCCAGGCCCAGTTATTCTCCGCCTGACCCGGGATATTCATCCGTGCCTCGCTGCCCAGGCGCAACGGGTCCTGGATCGGAAAAACGGCCATATCCGCAACGGAACTGAGCGCCAGACGCAGCATATCCCAGCAAATATCGTCGGGCGTATGCCCCAGGTAGCGGGCGATCGCGGCGCGCTCCCAATCCTCGCGGCTCTCGTACCAACCCAGTGTCGTATCGTTATCGTGCGTGCCGGTGTAGACAACGTAGTTCGAAGTGTAGTTGTGAGGCAGGTACGGATTTTTGGCGTTATCGCCAAAGGCAAAGTGCAGCACCTTCATCCCCGGCAGGTTGAAATTGTCGCGCAGGTCTTCGACCTCTGACGTAATCAGGCCCAGATCTTCGGCAATAATCGGCAGATCGCCCAGGGCACTTGCCAAAGCTTCAAAGATGAGATTGCCCGGCCCTTTAACCCACTGCCCATTGACCGCCGTCTCCTCCCCTGCCGGCACTTCCCAGTAGGCTTCAAAGCCGCGAAAGTGGTCCAGACGCACAATATCTACCATGTCCAGCGTACTCTTGACGCGACGCATCCACCAGACATAGCCATTCTCGGCCATCTGATCCCAGCGGTAGAGCGGATTGCCCCAGAGTTGTCCGGTGGCGCTAAAGTAGTCGGGCGGCACGCCGGCAACGACCGTCGGGTGATTCTCTTCGTCCAGGTAGAAGAGTTCCGGATTACCCCAGACATCTGAGCCGTCATAGGCCACAAAGATCGGCATATCGCCGACAATGCGAATATTTCGCTCGTTGGCATACGCCTTGAGCGCGCGCCACTGATGGAAGAAGAGATACTGAAAATATTTGCGCATCTCAATATAGTCGGCCAGTTCGTTCTGCCAGCGCTTGAGCGCCTCCGGTTCGCGCATGCGAATATCATGGTCCCACACATCCCAGGATGCGCCGTCCTGGTGATCTTTGATCGCAACAAACAGAGTGTAGTCGTCGAGCCAGTCGGCGTTCGTAGCACAGAAGGCCTTGAATGCAGCCGTATGGGCCGGCGCGACATCCTGGCGAAAATAGTCGAACGAACGTTGCAACAGCGGCAGCTTGAACTCAGATACGGCATCGTAGTCAACCTGATCATCGGAAAACGTAGGAAGCGGTGGCGCTGCTTCCCCATAGAGATCATCTGACCGGAGTAGTCCTTCTTCGACCAGGCGATCCAGGCTGATCAGCAGGTGATTTCCGGCGAAGGAGGACAGACACTGATAGGGCGAGTTGCCAAAGCCGGTTGGTCCCAGCGGCAGGATCTGCCAGAGACGCTGCCCGGCCTCGGTGAGAAAATCGACAAACTTGTAAGCGGTACTACCCAGGTCACCAATACCCCAACGACCCGGTAGTGACGTAGGATGTAAAAGAATCCCACTGGAACGGGATAGACGCATAATAACCTCGCGCACAACAAGGAGAACCTGTGCCCGCCATTGTAGCATACACCGTGCCATTTCCTGTCAGAGGGGAGCGGGGGGACTGTATCTACAGTCCGGAGTTACCTCGAAATGAAGAGAAGAGAAGAGAAAAGACGAAAGACCGAACGAGCGAACAAGCAGAGTTCTCGGTTGCTTTGTTCTCTGTTCTCGCTACACGACCGGGTGTGGCAGTCGTTCGTTCGGCGTCTTTCGTCGCAGGGTAAGAAATAGTATCAGGTACGCGACGTTCGGCAATGGCCGGTTGTAACCATCCGCTATACCGACATACGTACATCGTCAGCCCTTAACCGAGCCGGCCATCATACCGCGCACAAAGTAGCGCTGGAGTGAGAAGAAGACGATCAGCGGCACAATCATGGTGACGAATGCGCCCGCCGTCAGCACTTCCCAGTCCTGACCACGCGAACCGATCAGTTCCGATAGCCGCGACGTAACAACCGTCACTTCATCGCCGGTCCCCAGGAAGACCAGGGCGACCAGCAGGTCATTCCAGACCCAGAGGAACTGGAAGATTGCAAACGATGCAATCGCCGGAACCGAGAGCGGCAGAATCAGGCGCGTAAAGGTTGTGAATGGCGTAGCCCCATCAACCACGGCGGACTCCAGGATATCCTTGGGAATCGTGGCGATATAGCCGTACAGCAGGTAGATTGCCAGCGGCAGACCAAACCCGGTGTGGGCCAGCCAGATGCCCAGGAAGGTACCATTCAGATCAATACTGGTGTACATCCGCAGGATCGGGATCAGCGCCGTATGTAGCGGCACAACCATCAGCACCACCACCACCGCGAAGAAGAAGTCGCGTCCTGGGAACTTGAGCCAGGCGAAGGCAAATGCAGCAAAGGCGGCAATAGTAATCGGGATAACCACCGATGGGATCGAGACCAGCAAACTGTTAAAGAACGAATCGGCCATCCCCGAAGCGGTCAGCACCGCCTCGTAGTTGCGCACCGTGAAGTTAAACGGATGCTCATCACCGGGGATGAAAACGGCCCACCAGCCGCTGCGGTTAATATCCGCTGCCGGGCGGAACGAACTGATCAGTAGACCGACCGTCGGTAACGACCAGAGAAAGCAGATCGTAATAACCACAATTCGAAGCGGCAGCGCTGTCAAGAACTCACGGATATTCGTACCCTCCCGCTCCCGGGATGAAACAGCCATTGGTTTTGTTTGTGTTGCCATGGGTTAACTCCTCCGTTCGCGTAGACTACGAATATTCGCAATAATAATCGGCACCACCGCCAGCAGGAGTACGACTGCCAGCGCGCTTCCGTGCCCAAAATTACCAAATTTGAAGAACTCATTAAACATACGGTTTGCCACCACCTCCGTATCACGGCGGCCATTGGTCATCACATAGACAATATCGAAGACCTTCAGCACAATGATAAACACGGTCGTCGCTACAGTGATGATCGTTGGCATGATCGTGGGAATAAGTATCCGGAAGAAGATCTGAGTCTCATTCGCGCCATCGATCCGGGCCGCTTCCAGTAGTTCGTCCGGAACACCCTTTACAGCCGCCGAGAGGATCACCATACAGAAGCCGGTCAGCAGCCAGATCTGGATAAAGATCAACGCAAAGTTGTTAATCACTTTATCGTTTAAGAACCGCACTGGATCACCGCCCAGGCCGACCACAATCGCGTTAAGCAGACCTATCTGATTCTGGGTCGTCGGTTGTGCATCATACATAAAACCCCAGATCACACCGGCACCAACCGCCGAGATTGCCATAGGCAAGAAGATCAGCGACTTCGCCGTGGTCTCTTCCCAGCCGCGCAGACGGTCAGCCAGCACTGCAATCAGGAGCCCGAACGAGACAGCGATAGCCGTTACCAGGATGATCCAGAGGACATTGTTGCGCAGCGCGATCTGCATATCCGGGTCGGTAAAGGCAAAGATATAGTTATCCAGCCCGACAAAGTTGTTCGAGCGCGCATCAAGAAAGCTGATGTAAATCGTGTTGAGCGCCGGGTAGACCAGGAAGACGGTCAGAATGACCATCGCCGGCCCGACAAAGAGATAGGGGCGCAGGGCATCCCGCAGGCGGATTGGCAGTTGCTCAATCAGGTAATTTGTACCAATATACAATGCCCAGACACCGCCGACGCCGACAATCAGCGCAACCAACCCGACGATCAGCTTGTTCGCGTCGCTGTCGCGCATAAAGATAAAGCTTTGCCACAAAACGACAAATGTGATCAGTGGGACAACCAGCGCAACCAGCAGGCGCAGTGGTCCAGTGGTTAACCACTCCTGCACGCTGTTGTTGGGTCCCGATCCTCCGGACGCACTCTGGCGTTGGGAGATGGTTCCTCTACTCTGTTCTTGCTGTGCCATCGTTTCCTCCTTGCACTAACGTCACTGTCAGAAACTGTCTTCTCCATACTCTTCAGGAGGGAGTAGGGCGGCAGGGACACGGTATCCCGTGCCCCGCCGCGTTTTGTCTATTCCTTTGACAAGATTGATTTACACGAATTACGCGGTCCCTGACCTGAAAGGTCTTTCAGCCTCCGGCAGGGTGAAAGAAACCCGATCTTTTTTCAAAAACATTCACGACGTGAATGTTTTTGAAAAAAGAAGAAAAGGAGTACCATGCTGCCGCAGGCGATTCTGCCGTTCTCTGAATGAAACGCCCGGTTTGATGAACCACCGCGTAACTCGTGTGATTTACGGCCAACTGGTGTCGATATCTTCCAGGATGGGACCAAGCTCATCACCGCTGATGTAGTCCACCACACCGGCCCAGAATGTACCGGCTCCAACTTCACCCGGCATCAGGTCACTGCCGTCGAAGCGAACGGAGTCGGCCTCCAGCAGGATCTCGGCGATGCCGCGATTGGCCTCATCAAACCAGTCCAGGCTGGCATCCTCGTGCGGTGAGAGGAAGACGCCGCGCTCAATCGCCGGGCGAATCGACTCGGCGGTGGTCAGGTACTCCATCACCTGCCGCACTTCGGGGCGATCGTTGTACATTGAGTAGATATCGCCACCGACCAACACCGGCTCACCATACTCTTCCTCAATCGCCGGGAAGTAGAAGTAGTTCAGGTCGCCCTCCGGCCCGATCGTCAGATCCGGGTAATCCTCCGCCAGCCAGCTTGGCATATAGCTACCCTGCTTCGCCATGTAGGCGTTACCCTCGATCAACGGGACACCCGTGTCAAAGAAGCGATCCTCCAGCGTCGTAAGCGTTCCACCATAGACATACTGCTCATTGAGCAGGAAGTTGCCCATAATCTCCCAGGCATTGCGCACTTCGTCGGAGGCAAACAGCAGCCGGTCGTCCGGGTCCACCGGCGTGGTCCAGCGGTCGTAGTTCTCCAGCGAGGTCGTCCGCAGCATGATGTCTTCAATCCAGTCGGTACCGACCCAGCCGGTGGCATTGCCACTCTCCATCGGAGCATACCAGGGTGAGCCGCCATCGGCGACAATCTGGTCGGTCAGGGCCAGCAGCTCGTCCCAGGTGGTGGGGACTTCATAGCCGGCTTCTTCAAAGGCCGCCGGGGAGTACCAGACCAGACTCTTGACGATGGCGCGGTTCCAGACGCCGATCATCTTGCCGTCGGCGGTGGTCGCCATATCCAGCCAGCTCTGGTTATACTGATTCTGGAGATAGTCCAGTTCCATGAAGGTGGTAACATCAACCGCTTCATTGGCAAAGCGCTTCATCAAGCCGGGTTGGGGAAAGCCCGCGATATCGGGGGGATCGCCCGCCTCGATGCGGGTAGCCACCAGCACCTCAAAGTCGCTGGCCCCCTGGTAGTTGACCTCGATGCCGGTCTCCTCTTCAAACGCCTCGAAGCCGGCCTCAAACGCCTCGACTTCGCCCGGCTCGGTATAGGCCCCAAAGATCGTTACGACATTTTCGCCGGTTGCCTGTTCTGTTGTACCACCTTCAGTGGTAGCATCATCTCCCGTTTCGGCCTCACCGCCGCCACCACCGCAGGCAGCCACGATCAAACTGAGGAGGAGGAGTAGAGTAAATATGGAACTTTTCCGAAGCATTGTCTTACGTCTCCATTGATTCAACTGTAGCTTACGTCGCTACATTGACGAATATCCATAGCAAGAATCAGACCAACGATAGAACAATTCACCAATCTCAGGTTGCGTTACCGGGCCTCACCTCCTCTCAGCGTCTGACGATAGTTTACGGGGCGCTGCGGTTGTGCGGCGGATGACCAGTTCAACCGGCATCCGCTCACTGACCGGGTCAGTATCAAGATTACCCAGCCGTTCCAGCAGCAGCTCTACCCCACGCGCCCCCGTCTCAAAGAGCGGCTGGCGGATGGTCGTAAGCCCCAGATATTCGGCGATTTCGATATCGTCGTATCCGATAACCGAGAGATCATCGGGCACGCGCAGATGGATATCATGGGCAGCTTCCAGAACGCCCAGTGCCTGGGTATCGCTGGCTGCGAAGATAGCGGTTGGTGCTCTGTCCAGGGAGAGCAGTTCGGTCGCCAGGCGGCGCGCTTCATAGCGGCCATGCATGCCGGAACGGTGGTAGGACTCGCAGAACGGCATCCCGGCATCGGTCAGCGCCTGGCGATAGCCGGCATAGCGATCACGGCTGCTGGTGAAGTTGAAGGGATCGGTCAGCGGATCACTGATGTAGGCGATGCGCTCGTGCCCCAGGTCAAGCAGATGGCGGGTAGCGATATAGCCGCCCTGCTGATCATCAATAAAGACGCAGGTCATACCGGCGACATAGGTGTCGATCAACACAACCGCCACGCCCGGCTGTTGCAGGGCAGTAACTTCTTCGGGATGGGGCGCAAGCGAAATGATCAGCACGCCATCGGAACGTTCTTTGCGCGGCAGGTCGCGCAGGCAGATATCGCGCCGCTCAACCGTTTCGACATTGCAGACGATCAGTTGGTAGCCGCTATCAGCGAGGTTGGCCTCGACTCCACGCAACCGCTCCACGACGGAGGGCCGCGTAAAAAAGGGCGCAATCGTTGTAACAGTCAGGGTTTTACCCAGGGAGAGGCTGCGGGCCGCCTGGTGTGGTGTATAACGTAGCTCGGCAATAACATTAAGGACACGCTGACGGGTTGCCGGACTCACCAGGGGGCTATTGTTCACCACCCGGGAGACCGTTGCAAGACCAACGCCGGCTCGCTCCGCAACATCGCGAATTGTGGCACTCATTGGCACTATTTTGTTCAGTTATTGCAAAAAGAACAACCTTATGCAAAGGTTGCATGACGTCCGATAGAAACGAAAGGAACTATGAAAACGAAGAACAGTACACAGGACATTCTGCACGCTGCTCTTGAACCGTTGGGTCTGGTTATAAAGCTATCCGTTTAGTGGAAGCGTTTCCAGTATACCACCGTGGCCCGTGGGCGTCAAGCGATTTCGGGAGAATCTGCACAGCATTTGCAAAGAGGCGTGAAGTGTGAAACGTGCGACGTGCGGCGTCAGCTTGCAAGATGATGAAAACCTCCCGCAGATTGATTCTGATCAAACCTGCGGGAGGTTTTCACGGACTACAGACTACGGCCTACGGCCAACTGGCGTCAATATCTTCCAGGATGGGACCGAGTTCGTCGCCGCTCAGATAGTCCACTACGCCACTCCAGAAAGTCGCCGCGCCAACCTCACCCGGCATCAGGTCGCTGCCGTCGAAGCGGACGGAGTCGGCGTTTAGCAGGATCTCGGCAATCCCTCGATTGGCCTCGTCAAACCAGGCCAGATCAACATCCTCGTGGGGTGAGAGGAAGACGCCTGCTTCAATCGCCGGACGCACCGACTCGGCGGTGGTCAGGTACTCCATCACCTGCCGGACGGCGGGGCGATCATCGTACATCGAGTAGACATCACCACCGACCAGCACGGGTGAACCATACTCTTCCTCAATCGCCGGAAAGTAGAAGTAGTTCAGGTCGCCCTCCGGCCCGATCGTCAGATCCGGGTAATCCTCCGCCAGCCAGCCCGGCATATAGCTACCCTGCTTCGCCATGTAGGCGTCCCCCTCGATCAGCGCGACACCCGTATCGAAGAAGGGCGTCTCCAGCGTCGTAAGCGTCCCACCAAAGACATACTGCTCATTGAGCAGGAAGTTGCCCATAATCTCCCAGGCATTGCGCACCTCGTCGGAGGCAAACAGCAGCCGGTCGTCCAGGTCTACCGGCGTGGTCCAGCGGTCGTAGTTCTCCAGCGAGGTCGTCCGCAACATGATGTCTTCAATCCAGTCGGTACCGACCCAGCCGGTGGCATTCCCGCTCTCCATCGGGGCATACCAGGGTGAGCCGCCATCGGCGACAATCCGGTCGGTCAGGGCCAGCAACTCGTCCCAGGTGGTGGGGACTTCATAGCCGGCTTCTTCAAAGGCCGCCGGGGAGTACCAGACCAGACTCTTGACGATAGCGCGGTTCCAGACACCGATCATCTTGCCGTCGGCGGTGGTCGCCATATCCAGCCAGCTCTCATTATACTGGTTCTGAAGATACTCCAATTCCATAAAGGTCGTGACATCAACCGCTTCATTGGCAAAGCGCTTCATCAAGCCAGGCTGAGGGAAGCCCGCGATATCAGGGGGATCGCCCGCCTCGATGCGGGTAGCCACCAGCACCTCAAAGTCGCTAGCCCCCTGGTAGTTGACCTCGACACCGGTCTCCTCCTCCAGGGTTTCAAACCCGGCCTCAAACGCTTCCACATCACCCGGTTCTGTATACGCGCCAAATACCGTTACCACATTTTCATCGACAGGCTGACCGTCAGCCCCCTCATCTTCTCCCGTTTCGGCCTCGCCGCCGCCACAGGCAGCCAGCATCAGACCAAAGATGACGAGCAGGACAAACAACGGGGTTTTGCGAAACATTCTGTTATCCTCCATTGGTATAAACTTGCATCGCTGCATACGTGTGATTTTTATAGCAAGAATCAGACCAGCGGGACTATGGTATGATAGCACTCGATGAATACTCAGATGCGAGGTAACCCGATACGAATTGCGATGCCGGCGCGCGTCGTCTACCCGCTGCATGGCTTTGGTGGCATCGAGAGCCATGTCTTTCACCTGGTCACCCACCTGACGCGGCTCGGCGTGAACGTGACGCTGTTTGTGCAGGATACAACCCGTCACTCGCCGCCAACGCCGGATCAGCAGGCAGCCTTCCAGTCCATCATTGGCGGACTGGCGCGGGTGGTCTTCCTGCGCTATGACTACACCACGCCGCTGCTGCCGCCCAATGGCATCATCGGGCGGCAGATTAACTATCCCTGGTACACCTGGCGGTTAGGACTGGCGGCGGCAGCGGCCGTGCGGCGCGGAACGATTGATCTGGTGCATAGCCAGGGGCTGTGTGCTACCGGCTACGGCTTTATCCGGGTGCGCGACCCGCTGCTGCGTCGGGTGCCGTTTGTCGCTAATCCCCATGGCATGGAGGAGTTTCGCACCCCCGACTGGCGCAAATGGCTGGCCTATGCGCCCTTCCGCCCACTCTATGCCTATGGTCATCGCTGTGCGGATCGGGCGATTGCCACCGATGCCTGCACTCAGGGCGATCTGCCGCGCTACCTGGGGGTCGATCCGGCGCGTGTTGTAGTGATCCCCAGCGCGATTGATGTCGATGAGTGTCGCGGACTGGTGCGGGATGATCTGCGGGCCGAGCTGCGTCAACGCCTGCAGTTAGATACGGCTACGCCGACCTTCTTGAGCGTGGGGCGGCTGGAGCGCAACAAGGGCTACCATATTTTGATTGAAGCGCTGACCCGGATACGCGAACAACTGCCATCCACCTGGCGCTGGCTGCTGGTCGGGCGGGGCAAGGAGGAGGCAGCCCTGCGCCGGCAGGCGCACGCGGCCGGTATTGCTGATCATGTTACCTTTGTGGGGCGGCTGCACGAGGCCGAACTGCACAGCCTCTACAACGAGATTGATCTGGTGGTCCACCCGACCCTCTACGAGGGCTCGTCACTGGTGACGCTGGAGGGGATGATCCATCGGCGTCCGGTGGTGGCTAGTGCGGCCGGAGGTATCCCCGACAAGGTCTTCGATGGGCGGAACGGCTACCTGGTGCGCCCCGGTGATGTGGATGATCTGGTGGAGAAACTGCGCCTGGTCCTGGAGCAGCGCGACCGCTGGCCGGACTGGGGCGCGGAGAGCGTGCGCATCGTCACCAGCACCTTCGCCTGGCCGGTTGTCGCCCGCCAGACCCGTGATTTGTATGAAGAGCTGCTTTTGCCACAGAGAACACAGAGAGATGGAGAAAGGCTGTAATTGAACTGCACTTGCGCAGGGTTGTATTTGAACGCTAGGTCAAAGGTGATTTGCATTCCAAGAACCTGTCTGAAAAAGTGTGACATGGAGGTACGGCCCCGGCGCGGGAGTCCCGGCTTCAGCCGGTGTGTGACCGGAACCGGCTGAAGCCGGGACTCCTGGGCGCTGTCTGGTGTATCCGGGCAACCGGCATTGACGTGTGACCGACGCGAGCCACCGTTTCAGACAGTCTCTAACTGACACCTTTTGCTGAGAGAACACAGCGATTACAGAGAGATGGAGGGGCGGCATGAGTGATACGCTTACGGAGAGAATTATTGGCGCAGCAATCGAAGTGCATCGTATTCTGGGGCCAGGGTTCCTGGAATCGGTGTATGAAGAGGCGCTCTGTATCGAACTGCAATTGCGCGGGATTGCGTTTCAACGTCAGGCCGAGATTGATGTACGCTATAAAGGGAACGTGATCAAAGGGCAGCGCCTGGATCTGCTGGTTGAGCGGGAGGTTATTGAGGTTATTGTGGAAATTAAATCTGTTGCAAAACTGTCCGAAGCTGCTACCGCACAAGTGCTATCATATTTGAAGGCAACTGGTCTGAAGTGTGCGCTACTGATTAACTTCGGTATGCCCCGCCTGGTAGATGGAATTAAGCGAATATCAGTATGAATAACCCGGAAATCCAACTCAGTCCGCAGCCCTCGGTGGCCTCGGTGAACGCCGTGGCTCCACTCGAAGGTACCGTCGATGATTCTAACCGGCAAATGCGATCAAGCGAATATCAGTATGAATAACCCGGAAATCCAACTCAGTCCGCAGCCCTCGGTGGCCTCGGTGAACGCCGTGGCTCCACTCGAAGGTACCGTCGATGATATCTAACCGGCAAATGCGATCAAGCGAATATCAGTATGAATAATCCGGAAACCCAACTCGATCCACAACCCTCCGTGGCCTCGGTGAACTCTGTGGCTAAAAAAGCCAGAAGGCTTGTCGCTATCGGCGGGGGGCGTGGTGCCTGTCAGGTACTGCTCGGCGCGCAGTCCTACTTTCCCGAACGTACCGCCATCGTTGCCGTTACCGATACCGGACGCAGCACCGGTATCGTGCGCACCCTCGCCAACATGCCGGCTCCCGGCGACCTGCGGAACACCCTGGCAGCCCTGGCGCGCGACCCCGACGGGTTGATGGCGCGGCTGCTGGAGCATCGCTTTCACAACAGCGCTTTCCCCACCCTCGACGGGATGGCTGTGGGCAATCTGCTTCTGGCCGCTCTCACCGAGATGACCGGTGATCTGGCCCACGCGGTGGAGGTGGTCGGGACGCTGGTGCAGAGTGTGGCGCAAGTATTGCCGGTCTCGGTGGTCAATACCAACCTCTGCGCCGAACTGACCGACGGTACAACCGTCACCACCGAACTCCAGGTACGCGGCCTGGATAAGCCGCCTATCCGCCGCCTCTTCCTGGCCGACCCGGATGCGCCCGCCTATCCGCCAGTGCTCGAGGCGATTGCCCAGGCCGATATGATTACCCTGGGGCCGGGCAGCCTCTTTACCTCGGTGCTGGCGGCACTGCTGTTTAAAGGCGTGATCACGGCGCTGCGCGAGACAAAAGCCATGGTTGTCTTTGTCTGCAACACGACGACTCAGCCCGGCCAGACCGATACCTATCGTACGATTGATCATGTGCGGCGGGTGGTGGAGTTGCTGGGGCCGGATGTGCTGGATGCCGCGCTGATCAACCGTAGCGCAACGCGTGACCCGCAAGTGCTGGCTGAGTATGCCGCCGAGGGTATTCATCTGCTGCAACCCGACGACGAGGAAATTGCACGCATCGCCGCGCTGGGGGTGCGACCCTACGCCCGCGATTATGCCGAGGAGCGCGAGGGAAAACGCCAACTCTGGAACAAGCAAGACACCATTCGTCATGATCCCGAAGTGCTGGGGCAGGCTCTCTGGAAACTCGCCCTGGATCGGGCTGATTCGGCGGAATGACACGCGATCCGGGTGCATGCAGCGGGTGTTCAAACCGGACATGTCTACGAAGCAGCGGGGAATACAAAACGGAGGAGCGCTCGTGTTGTGGTGCGTCCTCCTCCGTTTTTCGTGACACCTTCAGCGAAATGACCAGCGCTATTCTCTGCTATGCAGGTTTAGCGCTTGGTGTACTGTGGTCGCTTGCGGGCGCGCTTGAGACCAGGTTTCTTCCGCTCCTTGGCCCGCGAGTCACGGGTCAGCAATCCAGCCTTCTTGAGTGTCGGGCGTAATTCCGCGTCAGCGTCCAGGAGTGCCCGCGCAACACCGTGTCGCACCGCCCCGGCCTGACTGGAAACACCGCCGCCGCGTACCTTCACCAGAATATTGTAACTGCTAAGCAGGTCTGTCAACTCCAGCGGACGGCGAATATCTCGCTGGAGCAGTTCGCGGGGACCGAAATACTCTTCCGGCGTCTTTTCGTTGACAATAAATTCCCCTTCGCCGGGGAACAGGCGTACACGCGCCACTGCCGTCTTCCGGCGGCCCGTGCCCTGGTAATAGCGCTTCTCACTCGTCGTCATAGCCTCCCTCTCTTACCCCTGTGCTCGCGGTACATATGGCCGGGGTTGCTGGGCCGCATGCGGATGGTGTGGTCCGGTATAGATCTTCAACTTGGTCATCAGCCGCCGCCCCAGCCGATTCTTCGGCAGCATGCCCTTGACTGCCTGGCGCAGAATGCGGTCAGGATGTTTTTCCCGCATCATCTTGTAGGATGTCACCTTCAGACCACCCGGGTATCCCGTGTGGCGGTAGTACACCTTCTGATCGGCCTTACTCCCCGTTACCCGAATCTTCTCGGCATTCGTTACAACAACAAAATCCCCCCCATCAAGGTGTGGGGTATAGGTAGGTTTGTGCTTTCCCCGTAACAGCGTTGCAATCTGGGTTGCCAGCCGCCCCAGCACCTGGCCGGAAGCATCGACAACATACCAGTCACGCTGTATTTCGGAGGCTTTTTGCGAATAGGTCTTCATCTTCTATCCTCACGCGATGCTCTCACCACTTGCCCGCACAACATCCGGCGGGTATTCTACATTCATCAAGGTCAATCCGTGTGCTGCCGCTGTCGGTCCTGCCTGTCGCCGGTTTCGCCCGGCCAGCACCTGTTCAAACTGCGCGGGGCGCATTCGGCCCCGTCCGACCAGTAGCAGTGTCCCAATGATGGCCCGCACCATGTGATGCAAAAAGGCATTGGCTGCCAGATCGATGCCTATCAACGGCTGTCCAAAAAGCTCAAGCGTGTGGCAACCGGCGTGGTGACATGTACGGACCGTCGAGCCCTTTGCCGCCTGCACACTGGTAAAGGCCGCAAAATCATGTCGGCCGGGTAGCACCGCCAGGGCCGCCTCCATTGCCGCCTGATCCAGTGGTTGCTCAACATGCAGCACATAGTGCCTGAGCATCGGCAGCAGTACCGGTCTGTCGGCAATCAAATAGCGGTACTCACGTCGCACAGCCGTGTGGCGCGCGTGGAAGTCGTAATCGGCTTCCCAGACATCAAGAACCGCGATGTCATGCGGCAGCAGTGCATTGATACCACGCCGGATTGTTGCCGGGTCATGCCGGGTGTCAGTGCGCACATTGGCAACTTGTCCCTGAGCATGCACCCCCGCATCCGTCCGTCCGGCAAAGATAAACCGCCGCTCTTCCTGGGCAAACCGGCTCCAGGTTCCCTCAACCTCACCCTGGACCGAGCGGCCGGTATTTTGCCACTGCGATCCGACAAAGTCGGTACCATCATAGGCCAGTCGCAGCGCGATATTGCGCATCCTGCGTTCACCTACAGCAATTCAATCATAGCCATCTCCGCACCATCACCCTGGCGCGGGCCCAGTTTGGTAATCCGTGTGCGACCACTGGGTCGATTAACATAATTTTGCGGCGCAAACGTAAAGAGTTGCCGCATGGCTTTCTTACTGGCAAGCTTCGAAAGCGCCATCCGCCGCGCGTGCGGTGTATCTTCCTTGGCAATCGTCAGGAGTTGTTCCATCTCGGGCTGTACCTCCCGAGCCTTGGTAATGGTCGTCTTAATCTGCCGATGCTCAATCAGTGAGATCATCAGGTTACGCAGCAGCGCTTTGCGATGCTCGTACGAACGACCTAACTTTCTTCCGGATTTACGATGTCGCATAGTCCTTCCCCAGATCGGTTAATGTGCTATCTACTACTCAATCGACGGCAAGTTCCCACTCTTGGCCGCCTCAACCACGGTATTCAGCGCAATTGGCGGAACACTTCCGTCAGCACCCTTCGGTATATATCCGCGATCAATCAACTTATCACGAATCTCTTCCATCGACTTCTGCCCCAGATTGCGCACAGACAGCAGCGCTTTTTCATCCATCTGCAAGACCTGCCCGACTTTCGTAATATCGGCGCGCTTGAGGCAGTTATAAGTCCGCGTTGAGAGATCCAGATCTTCAATTGGCGTATCGTACACATCCGATGGAATGGAGAGGCCCCCGGCCGGTTGCACCTCCGGTTCAATCGGCGCAATCCGATTAAAGTCGGCAATCGTCTGGCTATACTGCACCAGCACCTGCGCCGCATGGCTCAGGGCATCGCCCGGCTTAACCGTGCCGTCCGTCCAGACCTCCAGCAGTAACCGGTCAAAGTCGGTTGCCTGCCCAATACGGGTATTCTCGACAACATAATTCACCCGTGGCACCGGGGTAAAAATAGCATCGACCGGAATTTCGCCAATGGGCAGCGCATCCCGCTGATCAGCGGCAACATACCCCCGCCCCCGCTCAACGGTCATCTCTATCTCCAGATGCGCCTGTTCCGAGTCAATCGTGCAGATATAATGATCCGGGTTAACTAACTCCACATTGCTGGGCGCATCAATATCTCTGGCACGTACAATGCCTGATTCCTGCTTTGACAACAATACTTTGACAGGACGCTCCGCGTAGGAACGCAGACGCACGCCCTTTATATTCAACACGATCTCCGTCACATCCTCTTTGATGCCGGGGATCGTCGAAAACTCGTGAAAAACCCCATCTATCTTAATCTTGGTTATGGCTGATCCAGGAATGGACGAGAGCAACACCCGTCGCAGTGCATTCCCCAGTGTATGACCATAACCTGGATCAAGCGGTTCAATCTTAAAACGCCCATAGTTTTCAGCCGCCTGGACGACCTCGATTTTGGGCATGGCGATATCAAGCACCGATCGCCTCCTTCGCAAGAAACACGAAAATGCGAGAATAAGCGAACGTGAGCACCTGTCTGTTGCTCCGCTCGCCTCCCTTCTCGTCTTCGCGTTCTTATACTATTCTTTAGCGGCTATAGAACTCAACAATCAACTGCTCATTGATTCCCGGTTCCGCGTCTTCACGGCGTGGTAATGCGATAATCTCACCCGTGAGTTCAGTCGGGTTGAGGCGCAACCAGTCGGGTGTCCGATATTTATTCAACTCGCCGCTATCCACAAGGTTGCGGAAGTAGTTGCGTCGGCGGCTCTCCGGGCGAACAGCAATCACATGCCCCACCTTCACCGTAAAAGAAGGAACGTTGGTCTTGCGGCCATTCACCGTAATATGCCCATGGCTGACAAGCTGGCGTGCCTGCGCACGCGTGGTTGCCAGGCCCAGACGATAGACGACATTATCCAACCGGCGTTCGAGCAGGCTTAACAAATACTCACCCGTAACCCCGCTGCGGCGAGATGCCTGTTCAAACAGACGCCGAAACTGGCGCTCCAGCACGCCATACATATAGCGTGCCTTCTGCTTCTCCATCAGTTGCAAGCCATAGTCGGACACCTGACGGCGACGGGCACTCGGGCCGTGTTGACCAGGCGGAAAAGGGCGTTTTTGCAATATCCGCTGACCTTTTTCGGTAATCCCAACACCTAAACGCCGACTGACTTTTCCAACCGGTCCATGATAACGAGCCATATGTCAGGTTAACCTCCTGGTACTGCATCATAAACGAACATTATCGCGGACGGCATAGCGCTACGACCGCGTAGTAGTTAATTAGACGCGGCGGCGTTTGGGCGGTCGGCAGCCATTATGGGGAATGGGCGTCACGTCGGTAATTGCCGTTACCGTCAGACCGGCGGCTTGCAGCGAGCGAATTGCTGCCTCCCGCCCTGATCCGGGCCCTTTTACAAAGACCTCAACCGAGCGCATGCCATTGTCCATAGCCTTACGTGCGGCATTCTCGGCAGTTATCTGCGAGGCATAGGGCGTACTCTTACGCGAGCCTTTAAACCCGGCCTGTCCCGCACTTGCCCAGCAAACTACCGCGCCCTGCGGATCAGTAATTGTCACAATCGTGTTATTGAAGGTACTCAGAATGTGGGCCTGACCGCGCGGGATATTTTTACGCTCACGCCGCTTCCCTCGCTGCCGCCGTCCGGCACCCCCTCTTGGTTTTGCAGGCATCTTCTACTCCTTGATGTACAGACCATGTACACCGGTCTGCGCTCACATACGGTATGCACTCGTTATGACAAGCAACCCCACGCTTACTTCTTCACCTTCTTCTTGATACCGATTGCCTGACCCTTGCGCCCGCGCCGTGTGCGCGCATTCGTCCGCGTGCGCTGCCCACGCAGGGGCATCCCCCGGCGATGGCGCAACCCGCGATAGCACCCAATATCCATCAGACGTTTAATATTCATCTGCACTTCACGTCGCAGATCACCCTCAACGCGATACTCATGATCAATAATCTCGCGCAGACGCCCAACTTCTTCTTCCGTCAGATCGCGCACGCGCGTCTCGGGATTGATATTGGCCCGCTTAATAATGTCTTTCCCATTGGAATGACCAACACCATAGATATAGGTAATCGCTACATGAACTTTCTTGTTACGTGGGATGTCTACCCCCGCAATACGTGCCATGAAGTCCCTCCAACCTCTAAGCGCGCACCATCACCGGAACCGCCCGCGACCGGACGTATCTACCCCTGTCGCTGCTTATGCTTCGGCGTCCGGCTACAGATAACGCGAACCACACCCTTGCGCTTGATAACCTTGCAATACTCGCAACGCGGCTTCACGGATGCACGAACCTTCACGTTACACCTCCATCCTCTAGTATGCCTGATCGTGCGAGTGACAGTATCTGCCACAAACAGTCATTGTAACACAAAAACTTACCCTACGCGGTCTTTCCCTCGCTTATCGACCAAAAAAGACCGAATTTCTCCACCGTAGCGATTATTTATAGCGATACGTTATCCGTCCACGGGTCAGATCATAGGGTGATAACTCTACCAGCACGCGATCACCTTTGAGGATACGGATGTAGTTCATGCGCATCTTGCCCGAAATATGGGCCAGCACCTCATGACCATTATCCAGTTCCACCCGAAACATCGCGTTTGGCAGCGGTTCCACAATTGTTCCTTCGATCTCGATGACATCTTTCTTTTTCGACATATCACTCCTTTCGAGAATTATATTCAGGGTGACTCGGCAATATCTATTCCTAACGCCTGCATCATTCCTTCTGTCACCTGTCCAATATCCTGACGACCATCAATCTCGCGGAGGTTGCCCTCACCACGATAGTGCTCAATCAGCGGCATCGTCTGCTCAAAATAGACATCAAGCCGCCGCTGCGCCGTCTCCATGGTATCGTCACTGCGCTGGTAGAGCTTGCCACCACAGATATCGCAAATTCCGGCCTTATAGGATGGGAAATAGTAAATATTGAAAATAGCTCCACAGACCTTACAGGTCTGCCGGCCCGCGATACGCCGCAGCAATACTTCACGCGCGACATCCATGTAGAGTACCGCATCAATTGCTTTCTCATGCTGGGCCATCTCTATCTTAAGCGCTTTGGCCTGATCAATCGTGCGGGGAAACCCGTCAAAGATAACGCCAATAGCACAATCCGGCTGCTTGATGCGCTCCATGACCATGCCAATTACCACTTCGTCGGGCACCAGCGCGCCGCGATCCATGTATGACTTGGCGAGCATACCCAACTCGGTTCCTTCACGCAACGCTGCGCGAAACAGATCGCCACTGGAAACATGCGTCAACCCCGTTTGCTCCACAAGCAACTTTGCCTGCGTTCCTTTACCAGCACCCGGCGGTCCCAGAAGAATCACATTCATAATCTACTCCCTCGTTGACTATGTGTCCCAGTACGGAACAATCTTACTCACCCTAACCCCCGGGGACTCCGTAGTTCTTGAGCTAGCGATTCAAAAAGCCCTCATAATCACGCATGGTAAGCTGTGCTTCAAGCTGACGCATGGTATCGATAGCAACACCAACGACGATAAGCAGGGCGGTACTACCCAGGCCGATTTGAATATTCGTAACCGACTGAGTCAGGAAGGGCAAGATGGCAATAAATCCCAGGAAGAGCGCGCCTGCCAGCGTAATGCGATTCAATACTCGGGCGAGATACTCTTCGGTGCGTTTACCCGGTCGGATACCAGGGATAAACCCACCATTCTTCTGGAGGTTATCCGGGATATTCTGCTGGTTAAACAGGACAACCGTGTAAAAATAGGTAAAGCCGACGACCAGCAAGAAGAGCAGTGTCAGGTAGACAATACCTCCTCCCTGCCCGGTTGGGCTAAACGTATTGAAAAAGAACCCGGCTATCGCATTACCAATCCCTTCACCGGCAGGGTTGTAAAACCAGGAAGCGACGATGCCCGGAAAGATAATAATACTCTGGGCAAAGATCAGCGGAATCATCCCGGCCATATTGACCTTCATCGGAATATGGGTACTCTGCCCGCCATAGACGCGGTTGCCGCGTACCCGTTTGGCATACTGTACCGGAATACGGCGTTGTCCCTCCTGGATCAGCACAATACCCATAATCGTCAGCAGGCCAATAATCAAAAAGATCAGGAGTCCGACAAAGGTTTCACTGCCGCCGGTCTGACCGATTTGTACACCCTGTACCACCAGTTGCGGCACACGCGAGACAATCCCACCAAAAATGATGACCGAGATACCCTGCCCGATGCCGCGCTCGTTGATTAACTCACCCAGCCAGACGAGCAGCATTGTCCCGGCAACCATCGACATCAAGATGGTAAAGGTCGGAAAGAAGTTATTCACAATATCAAACGGTGAGCGAAAGAGCGACTGACCGGTAGTAAGACTGCGTTCCAGGGTCAGGGTCTGTCCATATGCCTGCAAAAAGGCCAGTGGTATGGTCAAAATAATCTGATAGCGGTTCAGCTTGATCCGCCCCTGTTCACCCTCTTTGGACAACTCCTCCAGCGCAGGAATCAGCGGTTGGAGCAGTTGCATAATAATGGTTGCGGTAATATAGGGATACACCCCCAGCGCAGCCACCGAGAAGTTTTGTAATGCCCCACCCGCGAAGATATTCAGGAGTTGCGCAAGCTGATTCTCTTCCAATGCACGCCGCAAATCATCAAGCGACTCAGGATTGATATTGGGCACAGGAATATGCGCAATAAACCGGAAAATGAGCAGCATCCCCAATGTAAAGAGGATGCGCCGCCGCAGATCTGGTAGTTGAATTGCCCGTACAACCGCCTGTAACATCGTGTTATTCTCCCTACGCCTGGTTTGTGTTCGTTCGTGTGATTATGTTCCGTTCAGACCGCGCATTACACCGCTACTACTCGCTCTGCGTGGTCTGATGACGCATACTTGGATTGGGGCCACGGCTGCGGCTGTGACGTTCGACATCCCATGGCTCTTCAACCACTTTGCCGCCGGCCGCCTCTATCTTCGTGCGGGCACTGGCCGAAAATTTATGCGCATGTACCACCAGAGGTCGAGTGATTTCACCATCACCCAGGATTTTCACCGGTTGGTTCTTGCGCCGAATAGCGCGGGTCTCCAGCAGCGCATCAATCGTTACTTCAACATCCTGGGGCCACTCGTTCAACTGCTCTACGTTAATAACCTGGTACTCAACCCGCCAGATATTGGTAAAGCCCCGCTTGTAAGGCATACGCTTCACCAGGCGGTTTTGTCCACCTTCAAATGTGCGGTATGGACCGGAACCGGCGCGGGCCTTCTGCCCCATCATACCTTTGCCGGACGTTTTGCCCTTCCCTGAACCATATCCACGTCCGACGCGCTTACTCCGCCTATGCGAGCCGGGAGCGGGCTTTAAGTCATGCAGTTTCATGCCTCTACCTCGTCTCCAACTTCTGTCACTTCAACCAGATGGCGCACTTTGAACACCATGCCACGGATCGCTGGATTATCGGGCTTGATAACCGTCTGGTTAAGCTTACGAAAGCCCAACGAGCGAATGGTATCCTTTTGCTCCTGGTTATAGCCGATCATGCTCTTTTTGTAGGTAATACGCAACTTACTCATTCCGCAGTCTCCGAGGCAGTCGCCGCAGGTTCCGGCGCGCGCCGCATCCGCCGCGTGTGCAATTCATGCGGGGTCATGCCGCGACGCCGCGCCATGTCCTCAAGCGAAACCAGTTCACTCAGTGCCTTATAGGTCGCCTTCACCACATTCACCGGGTTATTGCTCCCATACGCTTTTGTGAGCAAATTCCTGATCCCGGCAGCTTCCACAACCGGGCGCATACCCCGCCCGGCGATAACGCCCGTACCAGGGGCAGCGGGACGTAGCATGACTTTGGAGGAAGAAAACTTGGTGATGACCTCGTGCGGAATGGTCGCATTCGTCAGCGGAACCCGGATCAGATTCTTTCTGGCGGCCTCGACACCTTTACGAATAGCTTCCGGCACCTCGGATGCCTTACCCATTCCAATGCCGACATGCCCATTGCCATCGCCAACGACAACCATTGTACTAAAGCTAAAGCGCCGGCCACCCTTGACCACTTTTGCTACCCGGTTGATCTGGACGACGCGCTCTTCAAGCTCAAGATCGTCTGGATTGATACGTACGCGTGCCACAACACCTCCACATTATCATAGTCAACCGCCTTCAGGCAACCTGTTCAAGTTGACTATAATCACAGTTAAAATGTCAGTCCTGCCTTGCGCGCTCCCTCGGCCAGCGCTTTAACCCGTCCATGGTACTTAAAGCCACCTCGGTCAAAAACCACCTGCGTGATCCCGGCATCGAGGGCGCGTTGGGCAACAAGTTGTCCCACCGCCTGGGCCTGCTCTATTTTACTCTGGTCAGCCTGTCCATTGCCGCGCAGATCTTTATCGAGCGTTGATGCGGCCACCAGTGTACGCCCTGCGGTATCGTCAATCACCTGCGCATAAATATGGGTATTACTGCGAAAGACACACAGGCGGGGACGCACTGTAATACCATGAATACGCTTACGTATACGTCTGTGTCGCCTGATGCGTAATTCTCGAGATGTTCTTTTCATACTTTGATGCCTTGCTTTCAGTGGCAGAGATTCCATCCCCTGCCAACGCTACACATCGTGTTTCCACAACTGCTACTTCGTCTTGCCGGCTTTACCCGCCTTGCGTCGGATCCGCTCTTCCGCGTACTTGATGCCCTTGCCTTTGTACGGCTCAGGCGGGCGCAACCCGCGAACCTTGGCCGCCTGTTCACCGACAACCTGCTTATTGATGCCGCGAATATAGAGCGGCAATGGCTCACTGGCGCTACGACGCTCCCCAATTGCAAACGAGACATTTTCAGGGGGTTCGATCCGCACCGGATGCGAGAAACCCAACTGGAGCACCAGCGTTTTCCCCTCAAGCGCGGCGCGATAGCCCACGCCGTTGATCTCCAATCTGCGCTCCCAGCCCTCGGTAACGCCATGCACCATATTAAACAGCAGTGTCCGGGTCAGTCCATGCAGCGACTTATGCTGCTTGGTCTCAGACGGGCGTTGGACATTGAGTGTTCCATTTTCCTGGGCAATAATGATCTCGGCGGGTAACTGCTGTTGCAGTTGACCCTTAGGCCCCTTGACCGTGACCAGGTTTCCATCGTCTATCTTAATCTCGACCCCTTTGGGGACGGGAATTGGTCGTTTTCCAATGCGTGACATAGCAATGCTCCAACCACTACCAAACGTAACAGAGGACTTCACCACCGACGTGCTGCTGCCACGCATCGTGACCTGCCAGCACACCCTTCGGCGTGGAGAGGATGCTCAACCCCAGGCCACCTCGCACACGCGGAATATCCGCCCGTCGGGTATAGATACGCAATCCCGGTTTGCTCACACGCTTCAGGCCGGTAATTGCCGGTTGCCGATCATCGCTATACTTAAGCGTAATAGCTATTGTATCAAAAGGACTACCTTCTTGCACAGAATAATCCTTGATGAACCCCTCTCGTTTGAGAATATCAGCAATCGCCAATTTCATTTTTGATGCCGGGATGCCCACCGAGTCATGGTGCGCCATACATGCATTGCGAATACGTGTCAGCATGTCAGCGATTGGATCGTTGACGCTCACTGCACTTCCTCCTTAACGATTCTCGAACCGCGCATGCCGTTGTCCAGGGCGATTCGATCTCGTATCCGAAATGAAATTCTACCAACTGGACTTGACGACACCCGGAATCATGCCCTTCAAAGCATGTTCACGAAAACAGATGCGACACATCCCAAACTTCCGAATATACGCGCGTGAGCGCCCACACACCTTACAGCGATTATATTCTCGTACCTTATATTTCTGTGGTCTCCGGGCCTTCACAACGAGGGCTGTTCGTGCCAAAATATCCTCCTTTATCCGTGCTTGCGTTGGGGGCGATACCCGATACTGAACCGGCAAGTGCCCCCCGCATGCTAATCCCGAAACGGCATGCCCATTCGCTTGAGCAACGCATAGCCCTGTGCATCATCGGGAGCTGTTGTCACAATTGCGACTTCCATACCACGGATCTTATCAATCTTATCGTAGTCAATATCCGGGAACGTGATCTGCTCACGAATTCCCAGGCTATAGTTCCCACGTCCATCGAAGGCACTCCGACTGATACCGCGAAAGTCACGGATACGGGGCAGTGCCAGGTTGATCAGTCGGTCCAAAAATTCATACATCCGGTCGCCGCGCATTGTCACCATCGCACCAATCGGCATCCCTTCGCGGATCTTAAACCCGGCAATCGACTTCCGGGCACGGGTGACAACGGGCTTCTGCCCGGTGATGATGGTAATATCCTCTATCGCCGCATCTAATGCGCGCGCATTCTGAACCGCTTCGCCCACGCCTGTATTTAATGTAATTTTCGTCAGACGTGGCACTTGCATCACCGTCTTGAAGTTAAATTCCTGCACCAATGCGGGAACAATATCCTTCGTATAAACCTCTTTTAACCGTGCGGTCATTCCACACCCCCCAGGGGCTTGGAGGTGGTACACGGACCTCCTCCGGCCCTGACGTTTCAGTATTACTGTTCCACAACCTCATCGCAGGCCTTGCAGTAGCGCACTTTCCGCGGACGCCCTTTATGATCCGGGTCATCTTCCAGGAAGCGCTTGCCGGTACGCGAGGCTCGTCTACAATTCGGGCAGATCAACATAACATTTGAGGCATCAAGTGGTGCCTCCATCTCGATAATCCCTCCCGGCTTGCGCGGGCCGCGGGCCTTCATATGTCGCTTGATGATATTAAGCCCTTCGACGATCACCCGCCCACGACGTGGTAACGCCTGCTTAATTTTGCCCTGCTGCCCCTTGTTTTTGCCGGAGATTACCAGAACTTCGTCGCCGGTTTTGACATGCATTACAACACCTCCGGTGCCAGCGATACGATCCGCATAAACTGCTTCTCGCGCAACTCGCGCGCGACCGGACCAAAGATGCGGGTACCACGCGGGTTATTCTCTTTCCCGATGAGTACCGCGGCGTTATCATCGAACCGAATATGCGACCCGTCCAGGCGACCATACTCCTTGGCCGTACGCACGATCACTGCACGTATCACCTCGCCCTTCTTGACCGCACCACCGGGTGTGGCTTCCTTCACGGATGCGACGATAATATCGCCTACGCGACCATATTTTACCCGCGAGCCACCCAGGACACGAATACACATGATCTGCTTCGCCCCGGTGTTATCTGCAACCTTCAGGCGCGTCTGTGGCTGAACCATGGGATCACCCCTCGCTCTGCCGCACGATTTCGATGACGCGCCAGCGCTTGGTTTTACTCAGCGGGCGAGTTTCTTCAATGCGTACCGTATCACCGATCCGGCACACATTATCTTCATCGTGCGCATGAAACTTGTTCGATTTCCGCATAATCTTCCGATATAAAGGATGTGGCTTCAGGTAGTCAACGCGAACCACAACCGTTTTATCCATCTTGTCACTAACAACACGACCAGTTTTGATCTGTTGTGATTTTTTCTCCGTGCTCACCGCCAGCTCCAGTTGCTGCTAATTGAAACGAATACAGCTATTCGCCGGTCAACTCTTCTTCCTCCAGCACCGCCAACTCCCGCTCGCGCATGATTGTCTTGATGCGCGCAATGTCCCGTCGCACCTGACGCGGACGTGAAGTGTTGGTCAGCTTGCCGGTTACTTTCTGGAACCGGAGATTAAAGAGTTCCTTGTAATAATCGCCGAGTTGCGTTCGCAGTTGCTCGTCGTCCAGATTGCGCAGTTCACTCGCTTTCACCACCACTCTCCACTTCATCACGCGTTACAATCTTGCACTTGATGGGCATCTTCTGGGCCGCGCGACGGAGCGCCTCAGTTGCCAACTCCTCGCGCACACCGGCCAGTTCAAACATGATCCGACCCGGCTTGACCACGGCCACCCAGTGATCAACTGACCCCTTACCGCCACCCATACGGGTTTCCGCAGGCTTCGATGTTACCGGCTTGTCGGGGAAGATCCGAATCCAGACTTTCCCACCACGCCGGATATACCCGGTAATAGTACGGCGCGCAGACTCGATCTGTCGGTTGGTGATCCAGCATGACTCTAATGCCATCAACCCATAATCCCCAAAGGAAACTGTGTTCCCGCGCTGGGCAAGACCACGCATGCGCCCCTTGTGCCGCTTTCGATACTTCACCCGCTTGGGCATTAACATAACGTTCCTCCTCAGGTTCGCGCACGCGAACCGCCGCCACTGCTCTCGCTGGTCTGCTGCTCAACTTTGGCTTTACCCAGTTCGTCAGGAAAGACTTCACCCTTGTAGATCCAGACTTTCACACCAATACGGCCATAGGTCGTATGGGCATGCACCTGAGCATAATCAATATCTGCGCGCAACGTATGCCGGGGCACCCGGCCATCGCTCTCATTTGCTATTCGCGCCATCTCAGCGCCGCCGAGCCGGCCGGCACAGCGCACCTTCACACCCTGAGCCCCCAGGCGCACCGCCCGCTGTACTGCCTGTTTCATTGCGCGTTTGTACGAGACACGCTTGTTAATCTGCTCGGCAATACTCTCGGCAACCAGTTGGGCATCAAGCTCAGGCTGATGAATCTCCTGAATATTGAGCTTGATCTTCTTACCGGTACTCTGCTCCAGCGTATTCTTAAGCATATCTACATTTGCGCCCCGCTTGCCAATCACGATCCCCGGCTTGGCCGTGTAGACCGTAACCTCGACTTTGTTGGCAGAGCGTTCGATATCGACCTTCGAGATCCCGGCGTTCTGCAGCTCTTTGGCGATCAACCGGCGCAGTTCCAGATCTTCATGCAACTGCGATTGATACGTTCGCTCGGCAAACCACTTGGACTGCCAATCCTTGATATAACCTAATCGAAATCCAATCGGATGAACTTTACGTCCCAATATCCACCTCCATCAACGGCTAGCCGCCGGTAGCCGGCACTCGGTATGCAGCATCCGCTGGTTCTTGACAGATCAGGGTACGCTGCTGCGACTACTGAATAGCGACTGCCGGCTACTCCCAACTAATATTCCTGCCCATCGTCAACAATCACCGTAATATGGGAGGTTCGCTTCCGAATGCGGTTCGCACTCCCACGCGCACGCGGCATAAAACGTTTGAGCGCCGGACCCTCATCGGCAAAGATAGTCTTGACAACGAGATCCGTCGGTTCCATATCAAAGTTATTCTCGGCATTCGCCGCCGCCGACTTGATTGTGCGCGCAACTTCGCGTGCCGCTTTATGCGGCATATATTCCAGAATAGCCAGTGCGCGTTGTACACTCTCGCCCCGAATTACGTCCATTACCGGACGAACCTTCTTCGGTGAGATTCGCACACCTCGATTGACTGCTCTTGCTTCCATGGTTTTTCTCTCGCAGAAAGCGCTGAACGTACCCGTGTCTTGCAGGTTCGGCGCGCTACTTCATTCGGCCACGCTTATCGGCCTTCTTCCCCCCGTGGCCCCGGAAGGTCCGCGTCGGGGCAAACTCACCCAACTTATGCCCAACCATGTTTTCCGTCACATAGACCGGGACATGTCGCCGTCCATCGTGGACAGCAATCGTGTGCCCGACCATCTGTGGGAAGATCGTCGAGGCACGCGACCAGGTCCGCAGCACGCGCTTCTCATTGGTCCGGTTGAGCGATTCAATCCGATCAAGCAGCCGGATATCAACATACGGCCCCTTTTTCGAAGAACGCGACATAGCTCCTCCTCATTACCCGCGATAGCTAGAATATGATCTGTTTGCTTACTTCTTCCGCCGTCGAATAATAAATTTATCCGTGCGCGGGTTATGGCGTGTGCGCTTACCCAGGGCCGGCTTACCCCACTTGGTCTTGGGGGGCATACCCCGAGGCGCGCGGCCTTCACCACCGCCATGGGGATGATCGCGGGGGTTCATTACCGTTCCACGTACGCGCGGACGTCGCCCCAGCCAGCGCGAGCGACCGGCCTTGCCGATGCGCACATTCTGGTGGTCAACATTGCCAACCTGACCAAGCGTGGCGTAACAGTTCAGATGAATGCGCCGCATCTCGCCGGAAGGCATACGCAGAATGGCATAATCACCCTCTTTTGCCATAAGCTGCGCCGATGTTCCCGCGCTGCGTACCAGGACGCCACCGCGCCCGATCTCCAGTTCAACGTTGTGGATCTGCGACCCCAGCGGAATTGTCCGCAGCGGCAAGGCATTGCCCACGCGAATATCCACATCGGAGCCACTCATCACCATGTCGCCCACTTTGAGCCCGACCGGTGCCAGAATGTAACGCTTCTCGCCATCCACATAGTTGAGCAGAATAATCCGCGCGCTCCGATTGGGGTCATACTCAATGGCCGCAACCTTTGCCGGAATATTCCGCTTGTCGCGCTTAAAATCAACAATACGATAGAAGCGCTTGTGACCACCTCCACGATGACGCGTGGTAATCCGCCCTTTGTTGTTACGCCCGGCCTGTTTGCGGATCGGCTCAATCAGGCGCGACTCGGGTCGCTTCTTGGTGATCTCCTCAAAGGTGGAGACCGTCATGTTCCGGCGACCCGGAGAAGTCGGTTTATATCTTCGAATACCCATGATTCCTCAGCCTCTTCAACCCGAATATCGAATGCCACTAGGTCTCGAATAGATCGATCCGATCGCCTTCGACCAGCGTGACAATTGCCTTTTTCCAGTCACGCGTATACCCAAACTCGCGTCCACGACGGCGACGCTTGCCGCGCACATTCATCGTGTGGACTTTGGTCACAGTGACACTGAAGATATTCTCAATCGCCCGCTTGATCTGTGGTTTCGTCGCGTTGCGCTCAACCTCAAAAGAATACTTATTGAACATCATCCAATTTGTATTCTTTTCCGTGATGAGTGGGCGAATAATGATCTGATAGTCGTTCATTCAGCCTCCTCCTCATCGGTGTCTTCAACATCAACATCGGCAACCGTACCTGCCACCGCACTGCCGGAAGTCGCTGGTGAGCCACCCGGTGATGTCGGCGGGGAACCGGTTGCCGGCAGAACCACCGTCTCCTTCCCGGCACTTGAGCCATTGTCCGGCAGGGGCATGGCGCTACCACTGGTCCCACGCTTGCCCAGAAACCCTTCAATCACCGAGACTGCCGGTTGCGAGAAGATAATGTTATCAAAATGCAGCAGATCAACTACATTTAGATAGTGGGCCAGCAGCGTTTTCACCTTGGGCAAGTTATTCGCAGAACGCTGGAGATTCTCATCTTTACTGTCGAGAACAATCAACGTCTTCCCGGTCAGGCCGTGGGCATCGAGCAGCGCAACCACATCTTTGGTACGCGGTTGAGCAAACTCGAAGGCATCGACAAAGCGGATCTGCTCCGCGGCGTACTTGGCCGAAAGCGCCGAGCGTACCGCCAGTCGGCGCATCTTACGCGGCATCTTCTTCTCATACGAACGCGGATGCGGCCCATGCGCAATACCCCCACCGGGACGATGCGGCGCACGTACTGCTCCCTGCCGGGCCCGACCCGTTCCCTTCTGGCGGTAGAGCTTCCGCGTACTTCCCCGCACCTCGCCCCGATTGAGCGTGTTATGCGTGCCAAGCCGCGCGTTAGCTTGCTGCCGCACCATAGCCTGATGCATCACCGGCTCATTCGGCGTGATGCCAAAGATATAGTCATTCAGCTGAATGATTCCGATGGTTTCACCAGCCTGGTTGTAAAGCGTTGCTTCCATTTCGCACCTGTTATGGTCCACAAATTATTGGACAATCCCAAAAATTTGTTGTTAACCCTTTTTCTTCAACTTTACCTTGGCGGCGTGCTTAACCTGAATTAAACTCGAATTATACCCAGGCACTGCTCCCCGCACCAGCAGCAGGTTCTTGTCGGGAATAACCTCGACAACCTCCAGGTTCTGGATGGTTGAACGCTTGCCGCCCATCCGCCCGGCCATACGCTGCCCCTTCCAGACGCGCCCCGGATAAGTACCGGCACCGATGGAGCCGGGAGCACGATGGCGATCACTCTGACCATGGGTTTTGGGGCCACCCCGGAAGCCGTGGCGTTTCACCACACCGGCAAAGCCGCGCCCCTTGGAAACCCCGGAGACATCAACCCGCTGACCGGGCTGAAAGACATCGACTTTGAGCAGTTGCCCGACCTCGTATTCCTGGGCATTATCGGCGCGAAATTCACGCAGATGGCGTGCCAGCATGCCGGCATTTTTCAGGTGACCCCGTTGTGGCATAGTCAGTTTACGTGGCGGCACCTCCTCAAAGCCAATCTGCACGGCCTCATAGCCATCATTCTCCTTGTTGCGAAGCTGCGTAACGACACAGGGGCCAACCTGGAGAACAGTGACTGGTATAACCTCGCCATTCTCATTGAATACCTGAGTCATTCCGATTTTTCGCCCCAATAAACCTTTTATCATAACGTGACCTCCGCAGCATGCACACCGATTTTAGTTGCAGCGGCTGCACTTTTCTTTTTCAATAGCCGTCACACAACGATAATTCCGTGTTTTCTCTCGTCGGGCCGGCACGATCTCCCCTAGAGCTTGATCTCAATATCGACACCAGCCGGAAGATTGAGTTTCATCAATGCATTAATGGTTTGCTGACTGGGGTCCAGCACATCAATCAGCCGTTTATGGGTACGGATCTCAAACTGTTCCTGTGAGTCCTTATCAATAAACGATGACCGCATGACACTATACTTTTCAATTTTTGTTGGTAGTGGCACAGGTCCGGCGACAAGCGCTCCAGTGCGTTCTGCTGCTTCAACAATCTGCCGTGCCGACTGATCCAGGATCTTATGGTCGTATGCCTTGAGGCGGATACGCACCTTTTGCTTCGCCATATTGCTCCCCTTGAATATTCAGTTCAGCGTGCGAAACCGCGTCCCCGCTCACGTTCCGCACGCTGAACACATCAGCTTATGCTACAATCTTGGTGACGACACCGGCACCCACGGTGCGACCACCCTCGCGAATTGCGAACCGCAAGCCTTCCTCAATCGCCACCGGCACAATCAACTCAACGTCCATCACAATGTTGTCACCCGGCATCACCATCTCGGTTCCTTCCGGCAGATGGATGGAGCCGGTCACGTCCGTCGTGCGGATGTAGAACTGGGGGCGGTATCCGGGGAAGAAGGGCGTATGGCGACCACCCTCGTCCTTCTTCAGCACGTAGACCTGCGCCGCGAACCGCTTGTGCGGGCTGATGCTCCCCGGTTG
>JGI12109J20283_11978126_pt1 | contig 52460 bp, 43 predicted proteins | sample ElkSlonscriptome_12_FD_20283 | JGI IMG/M metagenome (IMG submission 20283)
TTCTTCCGCCCTGCCGGAGGCGATAGCTCGTTCTCGGGGAGTGACCGTGTATGTTGTCTTATTTGAACGGTATTGGGTCATGGGGCGACGGCCCCGGCGCGGGAGTCCCGGCGTCAGCCGGTGTGTGGCCGGAACCGGCGGAAGCCGGGACGCCGGGGGCGCGGTCCGGTGGCGCAGGGCACCCCGCATGCCGTGGGACCGCCGCGCATCAGCTTTTTAGACAGTCTCTAACATGATTCGGCAGCAGGACGGAGTTCTGGGATCGCCGGACGGTGGCACGACGCCGTGGTCCGGGCCATCGACGTAGCGCTAATACAGCCAGGTGAGGTATTCACATAGTGCCCCACGCCGGTAGCCTGCCGATGCTACTCGGCCTCTGGAGTATCGGTGGGGCGTTCCCAATCATACGCACCTATCGGTAGACGTACCATAAAGGTTGCGCCGACGCCCTCCTCACTCGTCACCTCAATGGTTCCGTGGTGCTGCCGGATGATCTGCTGGACGCTTGCCAGGCCTAATCCGCTTCCTGGAACATCCCGGACGACATTGCCCGCCCGGTGATACTGTCCAAAGATGTGCGGCAGGTCAGTCGCGGGGATGCCCACCCCCTGATCACTGACTGTCAGGGTCGCCCAGGCAGTATCCGTTGTTTCCACACATCCGACTGTCAGTCTGATCTCGCCGCCATCAGGACTGTACTTGAGCGCATTGGAGAGCAGATTAGCCACGACTCGCTCCAGGCGCACTTCATCCCAATGCCCAATCAACTCCGACAGCGATGTATCTACCCGAATCTGATGCTGTGAGGTCGTCTGCTGATGCTCATCGGTCAAACGGTATACCAGCGCCACCAGATCCTGCGGCTGCGGCCGCAGGTTGATTGGCTGGCCGGTCCGCAACCGGGCCATATCCAGTACTTCGTTGATCTGCATAACCATCTGCATCGACGCACTTTCAATCTGCCCCAGGCTGCGCGTCAGGCGCGCAATATCCGGCGCATCGGTCATAAGTTGCAGCCGGAGCATGTTCGCTCGTCCCTTGATTACTGTCAGCGGATTCTTCAGATCATGGGAGACAATTGCCAGCACTTCGTCGCCGGCACGTACAACCGCCTCGGCCTGTTCGCGGGCACGTTGCTCGGAGGCATATAGCCAGGCGCGTTGCAACGCCTGTGCGCACTGCTCCACCAGGCTGATGATAAAGCTACGATCTTCGTCATGAAACGACTGTGGCGTGGCAAAGCTCAGTCCCAGCACTCCAACCGTTCGTCCTTCCACAAACAGCGGAATCGCAACCCAGGCATGATCGCGGTCTGGCGATGCTTCGGTTAGTGCAGGGTAACGCTGTGTACGCACTTCCGGTGACTCCAGCCAGATTGCTTTGCCCGTCCGAACAACCTCAGTCATAGGTGCCGGTGTATCCAGTGGGAACTGCTGCCACCCTTCTACGAACTCCGGTGGATAACCAATCGAGTGCATGATATCGAGTGTCTGGTCGGTTTCATTCAGCAATGCCAGCGATCCGGCACAGGCTCCCAACGCTGCCACACCCTGCTCGATCATGACCTCCGCGACCTGTGACGGCGTGACGGTCTGGGCTAACCGGGCCGTCACCGTCTGGAGGCGCGCCATGCGCGTTGCAATCGCCTCAGCCGCTGCCTGGGCTGCCTGCGCCCGGGCCAGCAGGCGTGCATGCTCTTCTTCCGCCAGTTTCTGGTTGGTGATATCCTGGGTAATCACCCCAATTCCGGCAATTTGCCCATTAGCCCCAAAAATCGGGTAGAAACTCTCTTGCCAGAAGCAGGTAACTCCCGGCTGTGCCTGGGTCTCTCCGCTGATCTCCAGGTCTATCACCGGTTCGCCCGTTGTAAGTGCCTGCTGAAGAAATGGTTCGATCAGATCGGCCAGTTTGGGTACAACCTCACGCACGCTGCGACCATAGTGCTCGGCAATCGATAATCCATTGATATCTGCCAAAAACCGGTTCACACGGATAAATCGTAGGTTATTGTCCAGGAACGCCAGACCAATCGGAGCGGTCATCATCAGTGTATCGAGCAGCGCCCATGTATCGTTGGATCGAAATAGCTGTCCTGGAAGATGCTGAGTCATGGCTGCATCTTCATCTGCGCAACTACTTGGCAGCATTCCCAACCCGATGATCCGTTCCAGGCGACCACCGGCGTTATAACGGTTGGCTGTTGTCACCTCCAGCGCGATTGGGTTGCCGTCGGACGATAGGAGCGTCAGTTTATGTTGCACAACATCACCCGTGTGCCACTGGCAATAAAGCTCCGCAACCTCGTGGGAATGCTCGATAGGAACCAGTAAATCCCACCAGTTTTTACCCAGTAATGTTTCCGCACAATATCCCAGTCGTCGGCATGTGACTTCATTGACAAAACAGATCGTGCCGTCGGCCTCCAGTTCAAAGATCAGGGCCGACGTGCATGCCAGGAGTCGTCGGTAGTGGGCTTCGGACTCGCGCAGCGCCGGCGGTGTCTGACGCAACCGTGGGGGGGAGGTATTGAACGGATCAGTCATTGAATCTGCCTGACTTGCGGTTGCTCGCGGCAATGCTTCTTCGGCTTCAGTCATGCGGTGTGCCGGAGGGGTCATCCGGGTATGTGGATGGCGATCTTCAAGCGGAGATGTATGTTGCGTATTATTCACGCTGTATCCCTTCTATGCGCGGCGTAAACTGCACCTGCACAGGCATGCGCCCGTCACCGAATCAGCGTTCGGCAGCGATGGTAATCCGACGATCGCTACCCCGGCAATCGCTCCAAACTTCACAAGCAACCGACTGTACGTTTAGGAGAAACAGCAGCGCTTAAGCGAGACTCCGGCATGAGTCCCATCGTACAGCGTTGTGTCGATGCGTAGTGAAATGCGGATCTCGCCCGAAAGAGCTATCTGCGACAACGGCAGCATCGATTGACGCGCCGGCATCCTTGATGATGAATTTTTTGCAGATCGTAGGGTATTCCTCCTACTATTGTTGCACGCGCAAGTAATATTGTCAAATATTGTTCTTGCGCGTACAATGATCTATCTTGCTCCTCAGCGGGCCGGGTTCTCCAGTTCTGACTGCCTCTCCGCACTCATCTCCGTCGTCGCAGGTGCCGATTGCTCTGCCGTGTCCGCCGCCCGCGCATCCTCAGCTCTGTCTGCCGGTACCGGCTCCGTCCAGGGACGCGTGCCTAGATGATTAAGCAGCAGGGCAACCGCACCCCCCAGCATCAGCAGCAGGCTGATAAGTTGCGCCACCCGTAGCGGCCCCAGGTAGAGGCTGTCGGTACGCAACCCTTCGATCCAGACACGACCCAGTGAGTAGTAGATCGCATAGAGAAACAGGAGATCACCCGGACGCAGTCGTCGCTGTGCCGGGGGAGCCGCGCGGCCAAAGCGCCGATCCGCCAGGAGTAGCAGTCCGACACCGATCAGGTTCCAGATCGACTCGTACAAAAAAGTGGCGTGAAATAGCGTATTGGGTGGGTAGCGTAGCAGATCATTGTAGGGTGGCAGCCGGTGCGCCGCATCGATCTTCACCCCAAACGGCAGATCGGTCGGTGTGCCATAGGCTTCCTGGTTAAAGAAATTTCCCCAGCGCCCGATACCCTGCGCCAGCAAGAACCCCGGAATACAGGTGTCCGCCCAGTCCCAGAAGCGGATCTTGTGATAGCGCGTGTAAAGCAACGCCGAGAGAATCCCGCCGATAATCGCGCCATGAATGGCGAGTCCGCCTGTCGTCAGATTGATCATGCGCAGCGGATCACCGGCAAAGCGTTCCCACTCGAAGGCCACATAGTAGATCCGCGCGCCGATAATGCCCATAATCAGCCCCAGCATCAACTGGTTCCAGACATGATCGGGATCATAGTTACGTCGTTGCGCGCGCCGCGTCACCAGCCAGGCCGCCAGCAGTGCGCCGGTCATAATCAGCAGACCATACCAACGCACCGCCAGCGGAATGCCAAAAATAACGGTTCTGAATAAAAAGGGATCATCAGGTGGATAGAGTTCCATCGTATGTACCTTACCTCTGTGAATTGTGCAGTGCCATGCCCGGCATGAGGTAAAGTTATGCTTCACCTCATGCCGGGCATGGCTCTAGAAAGATGTGTCGTACACCTATCCGTGACGAAGGGACATGGTACGCCTGATCGGAGGGGCTGTCAATGAACCATGTACGCGGTGGCCGACCAAATCGGACGTTTGATCAGCCAAAAAGCAGACAGCGCCTGCGGCAGTATATGGATGGGCATAATTCGCCGGAACCGCCGGTTCAGACCTCATTTTTGTGCGCGGACATATGCGCTCGTGGGTTACGTATCATGTCCATCGCCTTTCGGGTCAGTGACCGCGTAACTCCTGTCACTATAGCAACCTTTGTTGTCGTACCGCCGGATGAACGTTGAAATGTTCATCCGGACATCCGCCGGATCGGAGCCCCGGTTTCAGCCGGATCAGACGTTTTGGGCCGTATGCCGCGGTCCCGGCAGGCATGCACCGGCTCAAGCCGGGACTCCAGTGAGGTATCTATCCGGGCTATAGTTTCAACATTCATCAGGCGGTTGGAAGCGAATTCCGCAGAATCAGGTCACAACCACGGTAGGATTGCTATGGTCCGCTGCTGACACTCACCCCCAATTGCCGCGCTGCGTGGCGTTACATTGCCGGCGTTTCCCCGCTCCGTATTTCCCTTTGCAGAAATCCATGGCTTTGGAAAGCCATAAAACGCAATCCGTAAAGGCACAATGGCCGTTTAGGGCTTTGTTATCAGCCAGGGGGCTTGACATATACTGTATACTGCATTGGGAAGGGATCCGTCGTTGCGCTCACTTGTGTGCTTCAGTAGTTTTACTTGAATTGAGGAGGATCTGCACCGATGCAGAAGACAGATTTTATCAAGGCGGTGGCTGAACGAACCGGTGTTTCGCAAAAAGAGACGAAACAAGTTATCGATGCGGCGCTCGATATTATTGCGGAGACCCTGGCGAAAGGCGAAAAGGTGACGCTGACCGGTTTTGGTACGTTTGAAGTCCGGGATCGTCAGGCACGCGAAGGAGTCAATCCACAAACGCGCGAGAAGATCCATATTCCGGCCACCCGGACGCCCGGTTTCAGTGCCAGCAGCACCCTCAAGGACTCGGTGAAGGGGTAGGACCGCACCAGGCATTTGTGTCAACGGTTGCAGCGAGGTCGCGGTGCCAGGCCAGTGCCTGAGCGTTTCCTGCGCGCTTCTTCCTGGGGGCCGGCACCAGACTCCTGCTTTATCCGCACAGGGGAGCGCCTGTATGGTTCTCCTCTCTGGGTTGTTTTCTGGATTGTTTCGCGGTTGCGATCTGCTAGAAACAGATTGTAACCGCTGTGTGGTTGTGCGCGGGCCATCAGGAAACCTTCCTCAGCTTTCCCCCTGATCGTGGTTAACGTGGAACGGATGCTATTGCTGCGCTCATCGTCTGGTCGCAGTTGTGTATGTCTGCCGGGAAAAACACACCATCTTGGCAGTGGTTATGGTGTTCTGGTGGAAACCTACCCGACCAATGGTATCCAGAATGGTTCACCGGATGGATTGGCGCTGGTAGATAACAGTAATAATGTTGTACAGTTCCTCAGTTATGAAGGTACTTTCACCGCCGTGGGGGGGCCGGCGGACGGCCTTATCAGAGACTGTCTGAAACGGGTTGGTCATGGGGCGACGGCCCCGAAGCGGGAGTCCCGGCGTCAGCCGGTGTGTGGCCGGAACCGGCTGACGCCGGGACTCCGGGGGCGCTGCCCGGTGTCGCAGAGCCCCCAGCATGCCGTGGGACCGACGCGCATCAGCTTTTCAGACAGTCTCTCAGCACCGACATTGGTGTGGCGGAGCGCAGCAGTACACCTGTTGGTTTTTCACTCTCCGAGGGGATTTTTGTCTATGCACCGGGAGCGATTGATGTGAGCCAGGGCGACCGGGTGCGTGTCACGGGTGAAGTAACCGAGTTCTTTGACCTGACGGAGCTGACCAATGTCAGCGCAATCGCGATCTGTGGCAGTGCATCAGTTCCCACACCCACAGATGTGCTGCTGCCGGTGGCAACCCTGGACGAGTTTGAGCGCTACGAGGGCATGCTGGTGCGCTTCCCGCAATCGCTCGTCATCGTCGAATACTTCAACTTTGACCGCTTTGGCGAGATTGTGCTGGCCCAGCCGCTGGATGGTCTGGAACGCCCCTTCCAACCGACCAGCTATATCGAGCCCGGCCCGGCGGTTGATGGTACGGAAGTGACGATCATGCTGGCGGCAGGCGATGATGTAACCTGTACCTACAACAACCTGCGCCGTCCGCAGATCCGCATCACTAAATACGCAGACACAAACGGCAATGGCGAGCGTGATGCAGACGAAGCCGGGCTGGAGGGCCAGCAGGTTTTCCTCTACCTCGCTGACGGCAACGGCGGCTGGCAGCAGATCCAGCCGCGCGAGGTGCGCACGAACGGGCGGGGCATCGCCAACTACACCAGCCTGGAGCCCGGTGTTGATCACCTGGTCTGTGAGGAGGATCGCACTGGCTGGAGTACCACCGAACCGGCCAACCCGATTGAGCACGACGGCAAGATCTGTCAGGTGGTGGCAGATCTGGTCTATGGCGAGGTGCGCCGGGTCAGCTTTGGTAACCGGGAGGAGCCGGTGGCTCAGACGCTCTACCGGGCGCGGCAGGTAGGCGCGCGGGTCTGGATTGAACGCAATGTTGAGGAAGCTGGTCTGGGTGACTTCGATCCCGACGGCAATGGATGGGCGCTGGTTGGTCGCACCAATGGTGCTGCCGACAATGGCGAGTTGCGCGACTTCTTTGTTGAAGAGGGCGTGCCCTATGCGATTGTCTTTAACCGCAGCAACAACCAGGGCGATCGCTGCATCCTGCTGACCCCGCGTAGCCTGGATGTGGTGAAGAAGGGGCAGACGCGATTAATGACGACCGTTGAAGATCCGGTAGCCTGCCCGGTGGAGTAGCGTAGTTGCTGCAATAGAAAAGACCAGTGAGCGATTCAAAACCACCCGCTGGTCTTCTCTTGCGTCCCTGGTTGTTCGTCTCTCCAGTCGCCCGTCACTTCTCCCGCTCGTCAATATTTTTCCGTAGCAGATCTTTAAATTCGTCGCGTTTGTGGGGCGGAACTGATGCCTGCGGAATTGCCAGGATTGCGTCGCCCTCCAGCACCAGCACGTAGGTACTGACCATCTCGCGCCAGCCCTCAAAATGTTTCCACTCCAGGTTACTCTCGCCACGCGCACTGCTGATCGCAACGCCGTCATCGGTGACGTTATACTCGGTGGGCAAAAAGTAGGGCGCGTCTTTCATACGACTGGCCCGAATAGCGCTGATAACGCCGAGAAACAGGTAGAGCCCCAGCGGTATCCAGCCCATGAAGAGAAAAACGATTGGCCGGCCCTGGGTGTAAGTATACACGGTCAGGCCTGCTGCCAGCAGCGCATAGACATAAAATGTCGGGCGCTGAATATGGCGCAGGATCGATAAGCGGACAAACAGATCTGTCGAGAGAGTTGTTTTAATAACCATAACCACCTGAGAAGAAACCCCGTCACACTGGTGGGGTGACGGGGTAGCAGCAGAACAGCCCTATTGATCTTCGGTCGTCACCAACTCTGCGTCGGGGGTGTTCGGTGGAGCGTCTGTTGCCGGGCGGCCATTGTCCCGGCGTTCCAGCGTAAACAGCAGGATTGCCACATCGGCCGGGTTAATGCCGGCCAGTCGTCCGGCCTGCCCCAGCGTTGCCGGGCGGAAGCGTTCCAGCACATGGCGGGCCTCGTTGCGCAGGCCCTTCACCTCGGCATAGTTTATGTCGGGCGGGATGCGGCGGCGCTCCATCTTGCGGACACGTTCTACCTCGCGCTGCTGGCGCTCGATGTAGCTGCCATATTTGGCAGCCATTTCCACCTGCTCAATCACCGGCTCGGGTGCATCGGGCAGTTCCAGCGCGGTCTGCAACTGCTGGTAGGACACATTGGGACGGCTCAACAGCACCTCGGCAGTGACCGCATTGCGTAGCGGCTCCACGCCCACGGCCGCCAGGGCTGCGTTGGTCGCCCCGCTGGGGTAAACCCGCCGCCCTGCCAGTTGCGCACTCAGGGCAGCGCTCTGTGCCTGCTTCTGCTCTACCAGCGCGGCGCGTTCGGCATCAACCATGCCCAGGGTGTGGGCCAGTGGCGTGAGCCGCAGATCGGCATTATCCGTGCGCAGGAGCAGCCGGTACTCCGCGCGGCTGGTAAACATGCGGTAGGGCTCGTGGATCTCCTTTGTCACCAGATCGTCAATCAGCACGCCGATATACGCCTCATCCCGCCGCAGAATGACGGGCGCTTCCCCCCGCACATACCGGGCAGCATTGATCCCGGCCATAATGCCCTGTGCCCCGGCCTCCTCGTAGCCGGTAGTGCCATTGATCTGCCCGGCCAGGTAGAGCCCCGGTAGCCGGCGCGTGCTCAGGTCGGCAGCAACTTCGCCGGTTGCAACCGCGTCATACTCGATTGCATAGCCGATGCGCATCAACTGCACATCGCGCAACGCCGGGATGCTGCGCAGCATCGCCCACTGCACATCCTCCGGCAGCGAGGTATTGCAACCCTGGACATAGACTTCGTTGGTGGTCCAACCCTCCGGCTCCAGGAACAGGCTATGGCGCTCCTTGTCCGCAAAGCGTACGATCTTATCCTCAATGCTGGGGCAGTAGCGCGGCCCCACGCCATCGATCACGCCGCTAAAGAGCGGTGCCCGGTCCAGGTTTGCCCGGATTAGCTCATGGAACCGGGGCGTGGTATGGATCAGGTAGCAGGGCAACTGTGGACGCCAGCCATCGCGCATCGGATGCGGATAGACCGGCGCAGGTGGTCGCGGAAAGGGATGCGGCGGTGGGGAGGCGGCAATGGGTGCCGGATACCCGGTCTGTGGCATCTCCTGTCCAGCGGTATGCTGTGTGTTCGGGTTGGCGTAGTAATGCCCAAAATAGAGCGGAATATGGCTGCCCAACTGGAGTTGCGTCTGGCTAAAATCAATCGAGCGGGCATTAATACGCGGCGGCGTGCCGGTCTTCAGCCGTACCAGCGGAAAGCCCAGCGAAGCCAGATCTTCGCCCAGCGCCACAGCGGGCGCTTCCCCCCCGCGTCCACCGCCCCAGGTGGCCTGACCAGTGATCAGTCGGCCCCGCAGGAAGGTCCCGGTAGTCAAAACCAGCGCACGGGCATGGTAGGTCCAGCCGGTATGCGTAACCACCGCAAACGCTGTCGGCAGTTGCGTATGCGCATCAGATGTTGGTGGGAGCGCATCGCCACGCAGGGGCACGATCCGCTCGACCATCGCCTGCCGGATGTCGAGGTTGGGCGTTTCCTCCAGCGTCTCTTTCATTATCTGCGAATAGAGCCGCTTGTCGGCCTGGGCGCGCAGGGACTGCACAGCCGGGCCTTTACTCTCGTTGAGCAGGCGGATCTGAATCAGGCCGGCGTCGATAATCCGGCCCATCAACCCGCCCAGAGCGTCGATCTCGCGGACAATGTGCCCTTTGGCGGGACCGCCGATGCTGGGATTGCACGACATATGCGCAATCTTGTCCAGGTCAATGGTGATGAGGAGCGTACGGCAGCCCATCCGCGCGGCGGCATAGGCCGCCTCACAGCCGGCGTGGCCCGCGCCCACAACGATCAGGTCATAGGTTGTTGTAAACTCGTCAGTCATAGTTTATCGTAAGATTCAAGGGGCAGAGGCAAATGTTGGGTTTTGCGCCGTTCACCGCTGCATGTTGAACCAATTTTATCCTCTCCAGTGTACCACGCCCACATCCACCATTGTTGCCAGGCCCGGCGCGGCACGCATGACAGTTGGCACAGCGTTGACCACTATTGCAGCAGTCGCAATATCGCTCTGGATACCGCCCTCGATTCGCATATGGATCGGCGGGTTGCCGTCAATTTTTACCTCATCGCGGGGTTCGGTAGCCCCGACATACAACTGTAGATCGAGGCGGAGTACTTCGCGGCTGTAGATCCGCCCGGTGATAACCTGACGCACACCTGCCACAAATCCGGACTGGAGTTGCACCTGGGGTGTCACCACGGTCTGTTGAGCAATAATCGGCTCGATGTGATACTCGACATGTTCCAGTTGCCAGCCGAGCGAGCCGGCCAGCATGTAGAGTGACTCGTGCAGCCCGATGTGGCGCATACCGCCTTCCTTAACCCTGGCGGTAAAGTCATCCGGTGTCAGGCCCACACCGACATGCTGCGGTAGTAGATCGTGCCGCCGGCTCACATCTGCAATTCGGACAACCTGTACTGCGCGAACTATCGCACATGGAGCACTCAAGATCAACGGTAGCGTATCCATCGCATAGCCCGGGTTGATCCCCGTTCCCAGGACCGTGACGCCGTGCGCACGGGCCAGTCGATCCAGTTGCACCGCAGTCTGTGGTTGGGTGGCCCAGGGATAAGCCAGTTCGGGGCAGGTCGAGACGACCCTGATCCCGGCGCGAGCCAGGGATTCAAGTTCCGGCAGTACCTGGGCTAGTGTAGACTTTGTGGAATGCAGCGCAATATCCGGTTCGGTTGCCAGTGCTGCTTCCGCATCGTCGGTGACAATGATGTCTGCCGGGGGGCCGCCCAGCAGGTCGCCCAGGTCATGCCCGGTCTTGGCCGGGTCGCTATCCAGCGCGGCGACAATCTGGATACCGGCGCGTTGTGCGGCTAGACGGGCAATTCCCAGCCCGACAGGTCCAAGACCGTAGCAGAGTACGCTGGTGGTCATACGGGACTCCTTCATCTCGTAGACTATGCTACGGTATCTTACCACATTCTTGCCGGGCGCTGTTGGCCCGCAAGCCGAGCAATTCAAACATCATGGGGCAGTAGACGCATCATCGGTGTAAAGCGCACACCGTTCTCAGTAATTTCCGGCCCCTGCTGCCGAAAACCGAGGCGCTCATAGATGGCAACGGCATAGGGTGATGCATTGACCGTTATGCCGGTAAGATCGGGATGCTGCCGCCGGCAGAGATCCAGCGTCTGCTGGAGCAGGGCTTTGCTGATACCCTGCCCCTGAAACTGTTTCTCGACAAAGAGTAGCGAGATATGCCGGTACGCGCGTATCTCAATCATTCCTACGATGCGGGTCTGCACCTGGGCAATGCGCACAACATAGTCGGCCCGCGACCGCGCGGCCAGTGAGCGTGGTTTGGCATAACTCAGGAAGGATAACACGCCTCTGCGCACAAAAGCCGGGGCAACGAATTGGCTGAACACCCGTGTGACCAGGTCACTGACGGCGCGCTCCTCGCCAGGTTGCATAAAACGGTAGATGGGCGTTTCATTCATCGCGCAATCATTCGGCATCAGATAGTATCCAGGGTTGAATAAGCGTGCGCATCTGCGCTGTTTCACGCGCATCAGCATAGATAGAAAATGGCTGGTACCGGGCTGTCGGCGGTGACGCTTCCGTCGCATCCGCATCAAGAAGCGCTAACATGGTTGTCTGCGCACCGGTATTCGTCCCGATCTCCTTCGGTCTGTTGACATAATCCCCCATCCGCTCAGTTCCCTGAAAAAAGCGGCGCAGGGTTGTCGTGATCGCTTCGGGGCTATTGTCAATACCAATCCAGCGCCGCCCCATGCTTTCCGCGACGGCTAACGTTGTCCCAGATCCGGAAAAACAGTCCAGCACAATATCACCAGGATTTGAAGAAGCTTGAATGATACGTTCCAGCATCTCCGGATTCTTTTCCGTGGGATATCCGGTTATCAACACATTTTGATTACGATCATCACGAAAATCATACCAGATATCCTGAACAGGGACACCTGCACTGGCGTCCAGATAAATCTTGCGCCGGGGATTACCAGTAGGCGACCAGTAGATCTCGCCACGGGCATCCATCGCATCCAGCGTCTTCGGTGGATACTGCCAATGTTTGCCTGGTGGCGGTGCCATGCCGCGCCAGAGTTGACCGGTTTCGCCATTTCTGACACCGGGTGCATGCACCGGAACTTTTTTGTAACGTCGGCCAGTGCCTGCTTCGACGCAGGTATACTCTTTCCTGGCCCGCTCCACCGTCCAGGTTTCGACGGACCTGTTCCAGACATAGGTGTCAGACTTTGTGTAAAACAAAATATAATCAGATATGTTACCGTATCTTTTCTTTGTGTAGTTCTTGTGGCTACACTTCCGGCGCGTAATCCAGTTGCGAAAGTTCCGGGTGCCAAAAACCTCATCCATGACGACCTTAATATGAAATGCCATATTCTCATCGAGATGGATATAGATAGAGCCATCATCGGCTAACAGTTCCCGCAATAAAATGAGCCGCCGGCGAATAAACTCGATATAATTTGCGCCAATCAGCAGATCCTGGTAGGCATCCGTCTGTGAGCGGGACTGAAATACGCTGTTTGTGGCAAAAGGTGGATCAATGTAGATTAACTTTACCTTGCCCCGGATCGCCGGATCGTACTGGAGGGCTGCCAGGATCGCTATGTTGTCGCCATAGTACAATCGGTTCAGTCCAGGATTATCTTCCGGCCAGAGTAGGGCGCATTCAGCCGGTGGTGTTGCCAGGACTGCCTGCTCGGTTGCTTTGCCCTCATACTGTAACGTAACCTGGGTCTTCTGCGACTGAGTATCGGACTCTGCTCCTGCGGACTGTTTCCACTTTGCTTTGGAGTTGCCAGTTGCCATAAACATCATAGTAGCACAAATATGTCTTACCTGCAAGCGTGTATCTGTCTCAGCAACATGATCTTTTGCGCAACTATTGTACCAGCTTTGCTCCCCCCAACCGGCAGCACCTGGGATGCGCTTTGCGCTCCCAGGTGCTGTGGTGTGCCGGCTTTATTTTGCAACGTAGAGCAGGCATCCGGCGATTAGTCGCCCGGTGCGGGAGCTGCCTGGGGTGCCTGGCGTACATCCAGCCGCTCTTCCTTTTCCTGTTCGCGGGCCTCGATAACCTCGATGTGGTAGAGTTCTTCCTTGAGCCCCTCGTACAGGCTGTAGCACATGATCGTCAGCACGACCGCGAAGGGCAATCCCGTGGTGATCGCGGCCGTCTGCAGAGCGGTCAGGCCGCCGCCGATCAGCAGCACCGCCGCACACAAACCTTCCATCACCGCCCAGAAGATCCGCTGCGGTACCGGCGAGTCCAGTTTGCCCCCGGACGTCAGGTGATCAACCACCAGGGAGCCGGAGTCGGACGAGGTAACAAAAAAGATCGTTACCAGCAGAATCCCGATCACCGAGGTAATGCTGGTCAGTGGGAAGTTCTCCAGCATCACAAACAGGGCTGTCGCCACATCGTCCTTGACCACAGTGGCAAGATCGGTGCCGGTTGATTGCAGCCAGAGTCCGGCTCCCCCGAAGGTTGCCATCCAGAGGAACGAGAGCAAGCTGGGAATAACCATCACGCTGATGATAAAGTCGCGCACAGTGCGACCCTTAGAGACGCGGGCAATAAACATCCCGACAAAGGGCGACCAGGAGATCCACCAACCCCAATAGAAGATGGTCCACGCGGTCTGCCAACTGGTACCCTCTGCGCCGACGCCGTGAAACGTTTCAACCCAGAAGCTCAGGCGCGGCAGCGAGGCAATGTAGTAGCCCAGATTCTGGGTGAAGGCACTGAGGATATAAACTGTTGGGCCAACGAAGAGCAGGAACACCAGAAATGCACCGGCCAGATACATATTGGCGGTACTCAGATTTTTGACGCCCTTGTCAAGCCCGGCAACGACCGACAGCGTTGCCATGCCGGTGATAATCGCAATCAACATCACAGAGAACCAGGTGGCGGTGGACGTGCCAAACAGGAAGTTCAGCCCGGCGGCCACCTGCTGCACGCCAAAGCCCAGCGATGTTGCCAGCCCAAACAGGGTTGCCAGCACGGATAGAATATCGATGATATTCCCCCAGACGCCATAGATCCGATCTCCCAGAATGGGATAAAAAATCGAACGGATCGTCAGGGGCAGCCCCCGGTTATAGGCAAAGAAGGCCAGCGCCAGCGCGACCAGCGCATAGATCGCCCATGGATGGACCCCCCAGTGAAAATAGGTTGTGCCCATTGCGGCCTGGGCTGCATCAGGGGTACCCGCCAGGACACCAAACATTGGTGAGGGATCGGTATAGTGGTATATCGGCTCGGCCACGCTCCAGAACATCAGCCCGATCCCCATACCCGCGCTGAGCAGCATGGCATACCAGGCAAACCGGCTAAACTCCGGCTGGGCGTCCTGGCCACCAATCCGAATCGTGCCCAGCTTGCTGAAGGCAAACATTGCCAGAACGATAATAAACAGATTGGTCGCCAGAATATAAAACCAGCCGAAGGTGTTGCCAATGCCATTCAGGATCGAGTTAAAGAAGCTCTCGGCCTGGTTCGAAAAGATCAGCGTCCCGCCGATAAACAGGAGCAGTAATATGGCCGATGCGATAAAGACCGTCGGTTGCAGATCAAAACCATAGCCGACCCAGTTGTTCTCTCCCGGCTCATGCTTTGCGGCTTCGTCATAGTAGGCAACCTCCGGCTCAATCTGGAGGCCGTAAAACGGTTCCCGCTGCTCAATCGCTTTGCGGCGTTCTGCCTCTGACCAGCGACGAAATTGTTCCAATGTCTTCCGTTGTTGAGTTGCGTCAATTTTTTGGGGCATTGCTTGTTCTCCTTTCCATTGTGATAACCAGTCTTACCAAATTGTTAATTCACTTCCTACGTTACGTTCTGATGGAATACCTGTGCAAAACAAAGCATGCCCGGGCGCACAGCTACGCCAGGTAACTGCACACGACAGCGGCGGTGCCATCGGACGAACCAATCTACGTTGGCCCGTGAACCACAAACCTCTCGGCAGGGGGATATGTATAGAATACCACACTTGTCCCGGTCTGCACAAATTTAGTGCCATAACTGATGCAGAAGCCGGGCAAAACCGTGGCGGGTACACCACCGCTGCTGGTATGCTTCTGGTAATGCGGTTCTCGTATACTCGCTCTGTCCACTGGTTGTACTGCCGACCAGCTATGGGTCCGTAGGCGTTGTCGTCATACACTATGCTAAGGAGGTGTTTCATGTCCGAAGTTCCCACCATGCCCACCGCGGTACCCCCCAAAAAAGGTGGTCGCGGCCTGATGATCGGTCTGATTGGTGGTGGTGTAGCGCTGCTCATAGTTGCGGCGCTGGTTGTGGTAGCTGTCTTTGCCAGCGGAATGTGGTTTTCCCGCCCCGGTAGTATTCCGCAACTGCTTGGTGCCGACACGCAGTTTTATGCCACGATCACCCCGAACCTGAGCGACCTGCCCAACATCCAGCAACTGCAATCGGCCTATCCTGATCTGTTTATCGACCAGGATACATCTGCGTCCAACCAGGAACTGGAGGAGGCGCTGGGCGTCAGCTTTGAAGCGGACATTATGCCCTGGATCGGTACCGAAATGGCGGTCGCGGTCAGTGGCGTTGATCTCACGCTGGTGTCCCCCACCACACCGGACAGTGAGATGATGGAGGCGCTGGCGCGTGAAGCCGAAATTGCAATTATCCTGACCGCGCGTGATGATGCCCAGGCCCAGGCATTTCTGGATAAGCATCGTGCCCACCGCGAGTCCCAGGGCCAGACGTTTGACCAGACGAATGTCAATGGCGTCAATATTTATACGCAGCAGGCCGCCGACAATAGTCCCGCGACGGCGTTTGCTACGATACCGGGTTATGTGGTTTTTGCCAACAACCCTGCACCGATCGAGGCAATGGCGGAACGTGATCCGGAACGTAGCGACACGCTGGCGAGCAATCCGCGCTTCAACACGGTGAAGGATAATCTGCCGAATACCGCCGTGGGATATGTTTTCGTCGATGGTATGGTGATGCAGGACTGGGCGCAGACGGCGATGGACGAGGCGCTGGCAACCATGCCGCCGGCACAGGCGCAGCAACTCCAGCAGCAGATGCAGAGTGTCGCAGCGTTGCAGGGGTTGGGCCTCTCCATGTCGGTACTGTCGGAGGGTGTGCAGTTTGACTCGATTGCCGCGATGGATCTGAGCAAACTGGATGCGGATGCAATGGCCCAGATCGACGCTTTCCGCGAACCGGTGGATTCCGGCCGGTTGCAGCATATCAGTGACGAGGCGGTGGCCCTGATGACCTTCAAGATCCCGGCGACATTTAAGGAGCAGATCTTAACGTTGGCAAACCCGACGGACGATCCGCAGATGCTGGTCGGGTTTGAGCAGCAGCTCGGGTTCGACCTGGAACGCGATCTGCTGGACTGGCTGGCGGGCGATGTGTCGCTGGTCCTCCTGCCGGGAACGGAACTTGCCGGTACGCTTGCTCCCGTAACCGGCTACATTGCGCTCACCCCGCAGGATAAAGCGGCGGCCGCGGCGGGGATGGAGCAGGTCGGCGCGGCGCTGGAGATGTTCCTGGGTATGCCGTTTGAAAGTGAAACGGTTGCCGGCGCAACCTGGTCTTTCATGCCCGATCCTGTCGGCGGTGAGCCAATGGTCGGGTATGGCTTTGTCGCGGACGATTTTGTGATTGCCGTCGGCGCGGATGCAATGGCGGCGGTGAGCAGTGGCAAGGATGCTCCCATCACGAATGACGCAACCTTCCAGGCGGCCCGGAGTAATCTGGCCGATCCAAACGGTGGCCTCTTCTATGTCAACATGACTAACGTCAGGACAGCTATGGAGGCAGGCGGTATGAGCAGTGCTACCCCCGATACGGACGAACTTCTTACGCCGATCAAGGCCATCTCTGCGGCGGGCGAGCCGGGTGTGGATGAGCAGGGCGTGGCGCGCGCGCGCCTATTTGTCTACATCAGCGAGTAGGGCGGCGCTTTACTTCAGCGCAGACTCATGTTATAACAAAAGAGCGCGGTTCAGGAAACCTCTGATCCGCGCTCTTACACGTTTGTCCAGGGGCTGATCCGCGTGATTAGCCCCTATTTAGAGTGCCATGCAAACACTTACCGATCTGCGAATTGAACTTGCCAATCTGCCGGCGCTGACGAACCTGAGCGCGGCACTGACTCCCGGCAGGTCCGGCCGGCTGCGGGTTGCGCCCCTGCCGACTGCAGCCCGCACCCCCGTTGTGGCGGCACTGGCAACGCGCTACTCCGCGCCGCTGCTCTACCTGGTCGGCAGCCCGGATCAGGCACTGCGCACTACCGCCGATCTGCGCGAATGGCTCGATCCGGACCGGGTGTTGCTCTATCCGGCGAATGACACTATGCCCTACGAGCATATGTCGCCCGGGCTCGGTATCCTCAGCCGGCGCCTGCAGGTGCTGCAGATGCTGGCCGCCTTACGCGCAGCGACGCCTGGCTCGCAGGTTGCCACGCCGGTTCTTGTTGCGCCGGTCCAGGCGCTGCTTCAGCCGACGCTGACACCGGCGGAGCTATCCGCCGCTACGGTAGATCTGCAGCGGGGTACGATCCTGTCGCAGGAGGCGCTGCTTCGCCGCTGGATCGATCTGGGCTACCGGGTTGCGCCGACCGTAGAGGAGCGGGGGGAGGTCAACCGGCGCGGCGGGATTGTCGATATCTGGCCTCCCGCCGACGAACAGCCGCTGCGGATCGAGTGGTTTGGCGATGAGATCGACAGTTTGCGCCGCTTCGATCCTCAGTCCCAGCGGAGCGAAATGCAGATGGAGGCAGCCATCGTTGGTCCACCGCACGAGATACCGCTCTGGCGGCAGGCCCTGGCCCTGGCCCGGCTGGCTACGCTGGAGGTGAATGGACTGCGGCGCGAGGCGCGTGACGAGTGGGATCATAACCTGGTCCACCTGGAAAATGGCGAGCCGTTCGCGGGTCGTTCATTCTATGCGCCATTTTTTCGCGCTGCGGAGGAGCAGCCGGAGATGGGTGATCATACAGACGGCACAACTCCGCTCCAATTGCCCACCCTGCTCGATCATCTGCCGGCCGGGGCGGCGGTGGTGTGCAGCGAAGCGGTGCTGCTGGCGCAAACTGCGGCCGAGTTTCACGATCAGGCTGAGGAGCAGCGCGAAACCCTGATCGCGGCGGATGAGTTGCCGCCCGCCTTCCCTCGACCCTATCTGGTCTGGGAGGAACTGCTGCCGCACGTCGGGTTCCGGGTTACTCCGTCCGGGTTAGATGATGTACCGGCTCCCGCCGGGGAGTTGCTGTTTGTGGATCTCAGCAACAACGAAGATCTGGAGCCATCCGGAGCTAGATCCACTGCCGGCAGCCCGCAGCATCCCTTCGACATGCATTTTGCGCCGGCCGATCTCTTCGGGGGGCAACTGCGGCGGCTGGTCAAAGATATTGTTGCGCGGTTGCGGGCCGGCGAGCGGGTGATCGTTGTCTCGCCGCAGGCGGCCCGGATGCAAGAACTGGTGGCGGAAGCGGTTGATAAGGGCGACAAGCAACAGTCGCAGGATGCTGGCCATCAGCCGGGCAAGATAGCACAAGATCCGGCCGCGCGCGTTTCACCTCCGGCAAACTTCCTGGTGATCCACGGCTCACTGGATGCGGGCTGGCGGCTACCGGAACTAGGGCTGACACTCTATACCGACAGCGAAATCTTTGGTTGGCGGCAGCGACGCCCCCTGACCGAACGCCGGCACCGCAAGGAACGTTCGGCCGATGAGCGCGCGGCATTTCTGCGCGGGCTGAAGGAGGGCGATTATGTGGTCCATATCGAGCATGGCATCGCCGTCTATGAGGGACTGCTGCGCCGGAGCGTGGGTGGGATCGAGCGCGAGTATCTCAGCCTGCGCTATGCCGCTAACGACCGACTGTATGTGCCGGTTGATCAGGTTGACCGGGTGGCGCGCTACATCGGTGCGGGCGACGCGGCTCCGCAACTGACCCGGCTGGGTACGCAGGAGTGGGAACGCGCCAAGCGCAAGGCCCGCGCTGCTGTCCAGGATCTGGCGAATGATCTGCTGGCGTTGTACGCAAAGCGTCAGTTGAGCGAGGGCCATGCCTTCAGTTTGGATAACGAGTGGCAGCGCGACCTAGAAAATGCCTTTCCCTACATCGAAACCGATGACCAGTTACGCGCCCTGACTGAGGTCAAACAGGATATGGAGCAGACGCAGCCGATGGACCGGCTGATCTGTGGTGATGTCGGTTTCGGCAAGACCGAAGTGGCCCTCCGGGCTGCGTTCAAAGCGCTCCAGGACGGCAAGCAGGTTGCGATTCTGGTGCCGACCACCGTGCTGGCGCAGCAGCACTACGACACCTTCACCCGGCGTATGGCCTCCTTCCCGGTGGATGTGGAGATGCTTTCACGGTTTCGCTCAGCGAAGGAGCAGACCGCGATCTTGCAGCGGCTAATACGCGGGAATGTGGACATCATCATTGGTACCCACCGGCTGCTCTCCAAAGATGTCCACTTCAAAGATCTGGGTCTGGTGATTGTGGACGAGGAGCAGCGCTTCGGGGTGCGTCACAAAGAGCGCCTGAAGCAACTGCGCGCGCATGTGGATGTGCTGACCCTGACGGCCACCCCGATTCCGCGCACGCTGCACATGTCGCTGGCGGGCATCCGTGACCTGAGCGTCATTGACACGCCGCCCCAGGATCGCGTGCCGATCAAGACCTATGTTGCGCCCTACGAAGATCAGTTAGTGCGTGATGCCATCCTGCGCGAGATCGACCGTGGCGGGCAGGTCTACTTTGTCCACAACCGTGTGCAGAGCATCTACCATGTGGCAACGCGCCTGCGCCATCTGGTGCCGGAAGCGGATATCGGTGTGGGGCATGGGCAACTGGACGAGCGTCAGCTTGAGAAGGTGATGCTCGATTTCTTCAGCGGCAAGTATGATGTCCTGGTCTGCACCACAATTATTGAGAGTGGCCTGGATGTGCCCAACGCCAACACTATTATTATCGACGATGCGACGATGTATGGTCTGGCGCAGCTCTACCAACTGCGCGGACGGGTGGGGCGCAGTGCCAATCGTGCCTATGCCTACCTGCTCTACAAGCGCGAGTGGCGCATGACCGAGGAGGCCCAGCAGCGGCTCGAGGCGATCCAGGAGGCGACCGAGCTGGGCGCGGGGTTCCGGATTGCTATGCGCGACCTGGAGATTCGTGGGGCGGGCAACCTGCTCGGCGCGGAACAGAGCGGGCATATTGCCGCCGTCGGGTTTGATCTCTACTCGCGCTTGCTGGAGCAGGCGGTGAAGCAGATGAAGCAGGGTCTGCATGAACAACAAACCCGGCAGCGGGAAGAACAGCCTGGGGAAGAGGCGGCGAACGAGGCGGCCCTGTCTGCGGTACTGCAGTCGCCGGGTGCGCCCCAGGTCAACGAGAAGGTGCTGGTCAGCCCGCTGGTCACGCTGGATCTGCCGTTGACCGCCTACCTGCCGGAGGAGTATATCGCCGATGACCAGGTACGTCTGAGCGTCTACCAGCGCATGGTTGAGGCACTGGCTCCCGACGAGGTGCGTTCACTGCGCCAGGAACTGCGCGACCGGTTTGGCGCTCCGCCCGAGCCGGCGGCCCATCTGCTGACCTGGCTGCGGATCAAGGCGCTGGCCCTGAATGCGGGGGTAAACTCGGTTATCACCACCGATGAGGAGTTTATTATTCGGCTGCCGGTGGTGCGCGATAGCGAGCGTGAGCGGTTGCGGCGGCGCTTTGGACGCGACAAAAGCATCAAAGTCGGCCCGCAGTTTGTGCGCCTGAACCGCCGCTTGCTGAGTGATGCCTGGGTTGAGAAACTGGTCGAGGTGCTGGAAGTCCTGGGGCGTGATACGTCGGCATCACCGGCTCAGACGCCCCGGCAGGCCCGCGCGTCTGAGCCGCCCACGCGCGCGGCGAAGTAGGGACGCGCGCGTGGGCGCGTTCGCCGTGCATAGAGTGCTACTACTTCAGGAGGTTCTGCAAAAGGGTGCGGCGGACTGCTTGCTGGAAACAGTCCGCCGTGTGGGTAGGGGAGGTCTCTGTGTGTGACCTGGATCTGGAGGTTGCGAAGTGGCAACTCAATGCGTTATGTTACACGGCACAGGGGATGGTACGGTTAAGCTCTTCGGGTCGCTCACCAGTGCCAGGCGTGTTGTACGCTGTCATGCCAATCGGCTTGATCGAGCCATTGACCAGGTAAGTGACCCGTTCGCCAATGGTTGTAGCCCGGTCGGCCACTCGTTCCAGCGCGTGGATAATATCGAGCAGATCGACAATTGCCTCGACATGCTGCGGATTCTTACGCGCCAGTTCGATAAGTTCAGCCCGCAGGTGACTCTCATACTCGTCCATGCGCTGGTCATTCTGCTCCAGGCTAAGGGTGCATTCGCCATCCCGATTGAGAAACGCTTCCAGACTGGTGTGGAGCATCTGCCGGGCGAGTGCTGCCATCTCAAACAGTTCCGGCGAAGGCGTCACCAGTGATGAACGCAGCGCCATCCGCTCAACACGGAGCGCAATCGCGCAGGCATAATCCCCGATGTGTTCCAGTTCTGCGGCGATTGCCTCGGCAGTATTGAGAAAACGCAGATCCCCCGCGACAGGCTGCTGCGTTGCCAGCAACGAGAGGGTTTCTTCTTCCAATACATGCCGGGCATAGTTAATCTGTACATCGTCTTGAATAATCCAGGACGCAGTCAAACCATTCTGGGTTGCCAGACTCTTTATGGTTCTACTCAGGGCTTGCTCGACCATGCCGCCCAGTCGTAGGAGATCCTGACGTAAACTTTCAATCTGGTGGTCGTAGCGCGTGCGTACCATAATATCTAACTCCTCTTGATAAGCATCTATGCTCTAGCGCTACAACGACGGATGGGGGCAGTGCCAAAGCCGAAAATTTCTGTCCGATCCGGATGTTGTTCTTTACCATCGAAGCCCTGATCTGGTCTGACTTGCGCTGGTGCCACGGCAATCCGAGTTGGTCCTGCCACCAGGCGTAGCGCTGATCGCCATTGACCAGTCGCGCTGCCTGGCGGCAAGTATATATACACAAAAGTCGATGAGCGCACCCACGACTTTCGCGACCCCAGGAAGTTGCTGCGATGGTGCTACGGTTAAGGTCTATTCATTCCTGTATTAGAATACAGCGCAGTTCACTCCTACTCTGCTCGTATTTCGTGATGTGTAATACTGACGATGATAATCCAAAAACTTTCCCACATGAACCCGTCTCGATGTTAAGAGTGTGTCACATAAGTGGTGTTGATCTGCATCGAGGTCAGAAGTCAGGAGACTATCCAGAACCCGGAAACAAAGGAACCCGGAGCAAAGTGGGTCGCGTACATTACCGGCGGACACTCTGCTGTTCTTTGTTCGGTATTTTTTCTTCCTCGTATTCTCTTTGTGTGTGAATTGCTGTATCTGTTTCAAGTCTAGCAGAAATCTAGACGGGAAACAATCGGGAAAACCCTGAAAGCGGTATAGGGAAGGCCTGACATACCAGCAGAATACCGCTAATCGACGCAATCGGGGCGTACATACCAGGTTTTTAGAGTACCGTTTATCAGGATTTCCCCGATTGCCGAAAGCGCGCTACATTTGTACACTAACAGATAGAGTGAAGATTTAGTGCCTTCATTATGTCAGTAAGTTTAGTTAAAAAGTTTCTAAACGGCAAAAACCTGCTCTGGCGGGAGCGCGAGATGGTCATGTTCCTGGGTATGTTGTCTGTTTTACCGATAATACACCTGCCGGCATACGAATATCTCCATCTTCCGGCATATTTGTTGCAATATGCCGGCGTTGATAGTGATCTGCATCGTGCCCCATGACCGGATTGGTGAGGAGCAGCGTGCTCTGATTGCCGCTGCTGTTGCAAGGGAACCAGACCGCATCGTGCAGGTGCTTCGTTTGTGGGAAAGTGTGTAACAGATGCAAAGCCAACCATTGAGTATGAGTATGACCGCATTTCGTATTCTCCTGGTAGACAATAGCCCCGATTTTCTGCGTTCAGCGGCTCGCTTTCTGAACGATGACTCGCAGGTTCTCATTGTCGGGCAGGCTGAATCAGGTCACGATGCGCTGAACCAGATAGCGCAGTTACATCCTGACCTGGTCTTGATGGATATCTCAATGCCGCATATGAATGGGTTGGAAGCAACCCGGTTGATCAAGGCCCGGACTGATGCGCCACGCGTGGTTGTGTTAACCAACTACGACACCGTTGACTATCGTGCTGCAGCCACAGCCGCCGGTGCCGACGGCTTCATTGCCAAGTCGGAATTTAGCACGCAGATCTTTCCAATGATCTATGAGTTGCTTGATCCGGTCATGACGACGTTGCCGACACCAGGCGGGTGTAAGGTAACGCATACAGCCCGGTAATGGTTATGATGGTCATAAGCGTAGAGTTGTAACCTTGTTGATAACCAGTGTAGATTTTGGCAGTGCTGCAAAATGAGAGACGGGACAGGTGTATGGCAGAATGTCCACGACAAGAGAAGCGAACCGACGAATTAGCCCACCCCCGCGGCACGGCGCGCAAGCAACTTGAGCAATCGCTCGAGCGCGCCCGGGCTAACCTGACGACCTGGGTGAGTGAGTTAGAACAGCGCATCCAGGAGATCGATCTGCTGAGCGAGATGGATGATCGGCTCCAGGCCTGCCGTGCAACACCGGAAGTTGTCACGGTTTTCACCCATTTTATGCGCCGGCTCTTTGGCACAGAGGCGGGCGCGCTCTATATTTTAACTTCCACGCGAACCTCCGCAAATCCGGTAGCGGTCTGGGGGGCGCTTCCCCCTGCCGAATGGGAACCACTCTCCTGCCGATGCTGGGCATTGCGGTCGCGGGTCATATCCATGTCGGCAGCAAATCATTTTGTGCCGCGTAGTGCTGAGCGGAATAATTTCCTGCCAACAAACTATCTCTGCATACCAATCCCGGTGCGTGGGATCGTTATGGGAATGCTGCAACTTCGCAGTGTCCCCACTGATACATTGCTTGATGAACGGATCGTGTCGGAATATCTGTCGGAGTCCAAGCAGCGTCTGGCGCTTGCAGTGGCTGAACTGATTGCGCTGGCGTTGGAAAATCTACACCACCCTGACGTAAACGGTAGCATGTATCGCGAGGCGGCGGTGTATCAACCGTATTGACCGGACTGAGAGTTGTCCGGGAGAGCGGATATCATGTTGTACCAAAGGGGATACATACATGCTCCCGTCATCTATTCGTGTCCTGATTGTGGACGATCATACGATTGTGCGTCGGGGTATTCGTACGCTCCTTTCGATTGAAGGTGATATTGAGGTTGTGGGTGAAGCCGGGCATGGTGGCGAAGCCATTTCGCTTACCGCCACGCTACAGCCGGATGTTGTGTTGATGGATCTGGTGATGCCCCGCGTCAGTGGTATCGAAGCAACCTACCAGATTACCCGGCAGCAGCCGAACACCCGGGTTCTGATCCTGACCAGTTTTGCCGCTCACGATAAGTTATTTCTGGCGTTTAAGGCGGGCGCAGTCGGCTGTCTTCTGAAGGACACAACCCCGACAATCCTGGCCGAGACTACCCGCCAGGCATACCAGGGTGAGTCATCGCTTGACCGAACTATCGCCACCGAGATTCTACAAAATCTTTCAACTACTATGAACCGAATGCCACCAGCTACTACGCTTACCCGCCGCGAGATGGATGTCCTGATGTTGCTGGCGCAGGGTCGGCGAAACAAGGAGATCGCGGAGGTGCTCGCAATCTCGGAGCGCACTGTTCGCGCCCATATCACCCATATTCTGCAAAAACTGCACCTCACCAGTCGGACGCAGGCGGCGATGTATGCGTTGCGTGAGGGTGTGGCCTCGCTTGATCATTCCTCCCATAACTGACAGACGTACGCGGTCAATATACAAACCGGACATTCTACGCGCTGGAAGCCGGATTCGCCTGCGGCAGCATGGTACATGTTGATCTGTTCCACAAACAATTTGCACAAAGTGCAAATTGTTTGTGGAACAGATAGAATCTTCCGTCCTGCCGGAGGCGGAATCTCCTGTTGGATCAGCGACCGCGTAACGCGTGTAACTGACACGCGTTACGCGATGTAGCCTGTTCCTGCCTCGTGCCAGACCCGAACGCCGGTTTCGCCTCCGGCGGGGCGGAAGATGTGGTTTCTTGTTCACGAATATGTGGCGCGGAGAGCCACATGTTCGTGAACAAGGGAAGGCAAGGACCATGCTGCCGCAGGCGCATCTGACGTTCACCGGGCGAAATGTCCCGTTTACATGCCCGCCGCGTAACGCGGGTAACTTATCGCCTGTTGGCCGGGGCAACGGATAGCCGGTTGAAGCCGGGCCGCCTGATCATTGATGTCCGGATTTATGTTTCAACGTTCACAAGACGGCACTTCGTGCGCTCCTGCCGCTGATCGTTCCCGCCCCGTATCGTTAGAAAAGCGTGTTTTTTCCTTCATGCGATCCTTCCCGCTTGCTACATCTCCACTCCACTAAATGTTGTAGTGCTTCTGCACAATTGTTGTGACTCCCGCTTCCGTCGGCGCTCTTTTTTACTGACCCAAGTTCATCACTCAACCGATGACAGGAGCCCCGGATATCGGCTAGGCTAGAGATACCAGGGGATTATGCGTCAGTCTGGACCAGGGAAAGGTATCACCGTGAGTGCGGAACATTCTATACAAGTGTTGATAGTTGATGATCAGCAACTCGCGCGCCAGGGTCTGAGTGCCTTACTCGCGATCTTGCCGGAAGTGCAAGTGGTTGGAGAGGCCGGTAATGGGCGTGAAGCGGTGTTGCTGACCGAAACAATGCAGCCGGATGTTGTGCTGATGGATGTACGGATGCCGGTAATGGATGGTATCGCCGCGACCTGGTTTATCAAGCATCAGTGGCCCGCCATTCGCGTTATTGTGTTGACGCTCTATGGCAACCACCGCAACGATGCGTTGCGCGCCGGAGCCGATGCCTTTCTGATTAAGGGATGTCCAACAGAGGATCTGGTTGATGCCATTTTCCCCCAATCTGTATCCCGGCTCAGCGAACCGTCGTGTGAGCGCAGGTTGGGGTAGTGCCGGTTTGTTTCCGGGTGATCCGGTGAAAGGAGGAGTGGTTCCTGCTCGGTGTTGAGCAGGAAATGTAAGGGAGCGGCAGAATGATTGTCAAACGTACCGATACAACTGATCGAGTCCATGTCACGTTTTTCCTCCCCGCAGCAATGTGGGCTGACTCGATCTACCTTGTCGGTGATTTTAACAATTGGCGGCCGAATGCCACACCGCTGCACCAGAGTGAGGAGGGATGGAGCACAACCCTTGAACTTGCCGCCGGTCAGGTTTATCGCTACCACTATCTGATCAATGGGGTGGAACAGATGAACGATTGTCACGCCGATGGGTATGTGCCGTTTGACGGAGATAAAGATATTGCGATTGTTGATACCCGTACGCTGGATCAGGGATTAGCAGTCGAAGAATCCGGCGGACGGGCGCTGGCGGTAAATATGGAGAACAGACACACATAGGTTAAAGAACAAACACGGTGTTTGTATAGTTACGCAACAGGCGTGCTTTGTTCCGGGTTTCTTTCTGCTCTGTTCTCTATAGGTAGCGTTGCCATCGCTGATGTTTCCTGAATGGTAGTAGCGCAGATGGATATCTTGTCCGCTACTTTAGCAATGATGCCGCATCCGGCCTGATCTGTCCCATGTGAGGACAACGACGTTGCCGGAGCGGGTGTACGATGTCAACTGATGTCTCAATGAGGAGGCTTCCCATGAAAACAATTCTTGTTCCACTTGACGGTTCGGCGATTGCCCGGCAATCTCTGCCCTATGTGCAGATGTTAGCGACACTGCTGTCGGCCAGGATTCATCTGCTGCGGGTGATCTCCGATGTCGATCGTGACCATATGTTGTCCAGCGACTCACTGCTGTTGTACGATATGGGTCATGCGCGAGAGACGGCCCACGAGCGTACGCAGCGGGTCTGGGCGATGCTCCAGGAGTATGCGGTGACATATCTCGAAGTGCAGGCGCAGCCGCTCCGGCATGCCGGGTTTGATGTGACGACGGAGGTGCGCATTGGTATGCCGCCTGAACAGATCGTCCAGGTTGCCGCGCGCGAGTCGGTTACGCTGATGGTGATGGCAACTCATGGCTACAGTGGCCTGCGGCGCTGGGCGCTGGGCAGTGTCACTGATAAAGTTGTTCAGACCACGCCAACGCCGGTGTTTGTTGTGCGTGGCACGGAAACGGAACTGACCGAACCGGTGTATCTGAAACGGCTGATGGTTCCGCTGGATGGCTCGGAACTCTCCCGGCAGGCGCTACCATGCGCGCTGGAACTGGCAACCTGCGCCCATGCTGAACTGCTGTTGCTGCGGGCAATGGGACCACGCCTCCAGGAGTTTTATGAAGTTGGGGGCATATCGGGACAGGCGGTGCCGCTCTACAATGAGGTGCAGTGGACTGAGCAGCGCCGGCAGGCGACCCGCGATCTGGATGCGACGGCGGGCAAATTGCGCCACTATGATCTGCCCATCGCTACCCATGTGATGGATGGCTATCCTGCCGAGGTGATTGTTGATGAGGCCGCTCGACATAATGTTGATGCGATTGTGATGGCGACCCATGGATATGGCGGACTCCAGCGCTGGGCCCTGGGCAGCGTCGCCGACAAAGTGTTGCATGCCACCAGAACACCATTGATCCTGGTGCATGCCCACGCGAGTGAGCATTAGTCTAACGTTTTTAATCCGAACATCACTAATCTGGAGTCCCGGCTTCAGCCGGATCGGGCGTTCCCGTCAGTAGGCGACTGCCCCGGCAGGCATCCACCGGCGAAAGCCGGGACTCCCGGATGAGATATTCGGATTATCTGCTAAAAGTGCTTCAATCCGGAGTCCCGGCTTCAGCCGGATCGGGCGTTCCCGTCAGTAGGCGACTGCCCCGGCAGGCATCCACCGGCGAAAGCCGGGACTCCCGGATGAGATATTCGGATTATCTGCTAAAAGTGCTTCAAGCGGTTGTGCTGCCGGAAACCCGCCTGAAGGCGGCACTACGTGAAAAACTGCTGTTGATCGATAAGCCCATTTAATGCTCGATAATCTTGACCGTCTGGTTGTCGGCGACGGCAGCGCAGCGCGTCATGTTCAAGAAGAGCCCGTGCTCGACCACGCCGGGAATGCGCAGCAGCGTGGTGTCCAGGTATTCGAGGTCGTCAATCGGCCCGCCGGCATAGTCGATAATATAATTACCCTCATCGGTAATAAACGGCTGTTGGTTAGCGATATAGCGAATCGTCGCTTTCCCCGGCAGATCGGCCAGGCGGCGTAGCACCAGGGGCGCCGCAAACGGAATAACCTCAATGGGCAGCGGGTTACGGCTGCCCAGTTGCGGGACCATTTTCGAGCTGTCCGCGACGATAATCAACAGATTGGCCGCGGCTGCAACAATCTTCTCGCGCAGGAGTGCGCCCCCCAACCCCTTGATCAAATTCATGTCCGGGTCGATCTCGTCGGCTCCATCAATTGCCAGATCCAGCTCCGGCTGCTCTTCGGGTGATGTCAGGGGAATATGCAGGCGGCGGGCCAGTTGGGTAGTCTGGTCCGACGTAGGTACTCCGACGATTGAGTGGAGGCGACCATCGGCGAGCCGCCGCCCCAGTTCGTCCAGCACATATTTCACCGTCGAGCCGGTTCCCAACCCGATAGCGCTCTGGCTGCGTACATAGCTCATGGCATGCAGCGCCGCGCGATGCTTGAACTGTTCAATATCACTCACGAGTGCCATTGGTGTCATCTGCTCCCTGTCTGTATCCGGGAATGTAGCAAGAACAAACTATCCGAGCAGGACTTACGTAGTTCTCCACCTGGCGATGCATTTCGTCTCCGGCAGGGCGGAACAGACCATTTTTTTCACGAAAATTTTGCACAACGTGCAAAATTTTTATCAAAAAGCTCGGATCTTCCGCCCTGCCGGAGGCGAATCGCGCCGTTCATCCAGGTGAAACTGCCTTTCATCGGATGAAATGTCCGGTTTGCACGTCCACCGCGTAACTCCTGTAACTGAGAACAAGTAGAGAACAAAGCACAAACGCATTACGGTGGATCGCTGTTCATGATAGCTACACTATCTAGCACATACCGTGATCAGGACCACGGTATGCGCATAGGATAGCACACGTTTGCCGCTGCGCTGCTGCCGACCGGATCTAGAAATACCGGCTCAAGTCCTCAAAGATCTGCGCAATGTTGCCGGCGTCGCCCGATACAACGATGGTACGCGAGAAGTCAGCAATCTGCTCCAGCATCGCTGTGTCTGCATCCTCACCATAGGCCACCGGGAAGATGCTGATCCCGCTCTCCTCAAAGGTTTGTGCCAATTGGTTCAGCGTTATCATGCTGGAGTTATCCTGCCCATCACTGAGTAGCACAATGGCGCGAATGCGGTCCTCTTCGCTCTGGGGCAGCGCGTCCAGTGATTGCTGGGCAACTTTGAGCGCCTCGAAAACGGCGGTTTTGCCCTCAGCGCGCATATCCTGAATAGCGGTCTGCAACGCGATCCGGTTCTCGCTTAACGGCGCGGGCGTGACCACCTCTTCTGCTTCGTCATAGAATTGTACCAGGCCTACCCGATCCTCCGGCAGAATGCGCAGCAGAAAACTCTCCAGCCCGGCCTTGACCAGTTCCAGTTTCTCGCCCTCCATCGAGCCGGACACATCGACAACCAGGATGATATCGGCCCGTTTGCGGTTCTGCGCCCAGGCATTCTTCGCCGCAACAATCACTTCGGCACGGGGAACTTCCAGCACATTCTGCACGCCATCGGGCTGCACCCCATACTGCAGACTGATTGGATCATCCAGCGGAACATTGATGTTGGCCGGACGGAAGCCGTAGCTCATCGCCAGTTCCTGACTCTCCGCATTCAGCAGGAAGTCGTAAAAGACCTGCGCGGCCTGCTGTTCGGCCTCACTTGCGCTGGACATGATGATAAATGGGTTGTCGTGCCAGAAGGTGCCTTCTTTGGGATAGATTGCCACCAGCGGTGTCGGTGGACTATTCTGATTAAACTCGATCAGCGTAATCTCCTCCATCGGGAAAGCAGAGATGTAGCTGATGCCGAACTTGCGCATGTTTTCGCTAAAGACCAGGGTGTTATAGCCGTAGTGCTTGATACCCTGCCCCAGATCACGGATGAACTGCCGGCTGGTTTCGCTCTCAACATCTTCAATCGTCAGGCCGCGCTGTTTGTCGCTCGCGGCATAGAACTCGGCCAGCAGCGTTGAGAGCGCCGTGGTGCTGATCTCCGGGTCGGTATGGCCCCAGGAGAAGCGGCCCCACTCCGGGTGCTCAAAGCGCCCCCAGCCTTCCGGGTCGTTGATCAACTCCAGCATATCGCTCCAGCCAATCGGCTGATCGGGCCAACCCATGGCCTCGGCCATTGGTCGCCACATTGAGATGACCACCGGCGTCAGCACCAGCGGCTCCTGGGAAACCGCTACATTGGGATTTCCGGTCTCCTGTTTCAATACCTCCAGCCAGGTTGATGCCGACGGTGACCAGATCGTCACATCGAGCATGCCATCCCGGATTTCGGAACGCGCCTTGCCGCTGGAGCGATTGATCCCCTCCACAAAGATCGGCTGACCATTGATGGTGAAGTTGGTATCATGAAACTGGCTGATGCGCTCGGTCAGCCAGCCCTCTTTTTCCGGGCTGTAGGCTATGGTGACGGTGACGGCATTGGCAGCCGGCGCATTATTTGTGGGTACAACGCCACAGGCGGCACAGAACACCATCAGCATGGTGAGCAGGAATACAGTGAAGACAGAGTTGCGGGTTGGCATAGGGTTCCTCCTGACATTTACAGTAGAGTTGCCGCTAGAACTGCTGGAATTGGCGGCAATTGATAATTATAAGACAGGAACAGGCATCTGTCCTGCCTAAATGACACGCGTTACGCGGTGCGTGTCCAGGCGGGGCGTTTCATCCGATGAAAGCCCGATTCGCCTGCGGCAGCATGGTACACTTTTTTTCTTGTTCACAAACATGTTGCACAACGTGCAAATGTTTGATGAACAAGCATGGAATCTTCCGCCCTGCCGGAGGCGCTATCCCCCCGTCAAAAGCCGGGATCGTCTGCTGCATGCCGGCAGTGGCCGTTTCGCGGGTTTCGGTCATTTCGTGTTGTTCGTGGTCCAAACGTCCACCGCGTAACGCGTGTAAATGAAACTTCTGGCGGTAGCAGCGCGTAACAACGTATGGAAGGCGGGCAGGTAGTCTATAAGCTCATTCTTAACTATCGGTTAACGCACTGGTGCCGGGATTCGGCTACAATAGAGCCTGCTGCGCCATGCAGTTCGAAGCGCCGTTCAAAGGAGGATCGCTATGCTCCGATTGTCGCAATTCCTGTGCGGTGGTTATTTACTTCTGGCCCTGGTGGTCATCGTCCTCACCCCGCTGATCGGTCCGCTGGGAACAGCGCCCTTCCCGCTGCCGATTGGTCCTGCCGCCAGTCCCGTTGTCGTTAGTATTGCCTATGGCACCGAAAAAGAAGAGTGGCTGCAAGATGCTGCCGAACGTTTCGCCGCAACCAATCCCACCCTGCGTGGTCGCCCGATCCAGATTGAACTGGAGGGCATCGGGTCGCGGGAAATGGTTAACGAGATTGTTGAGGGCGATCTGCAGCCCGTGGTTGCCAGTCCTGCCAGTATGCTCCAGGTAGAACTGCTGCGCCATGAGTGGCAGACGCGTAACAACAGTGAGATCTTCCTGGAGGAGCCGGAACCCCTGGTGTTGACTCCCCTGGTGATTGTCGCCTGGGAAGACCGGGCCGATGTGCTCTGGCCGGACGGTCCCAATAACTTCTGGGATGATCTGCACGATGCCCTCTCCGATCAGCAGGGTTGGAGTGCGCTCGGCGGTGACTCGAACTGGGGCTTTGTCAAGTTTGGGCACACCTCGCCGGAGCTTTCCAACAGTGGTATTCAGACGCTGGTCTTGCTGGCGTATGGCTATCACGAGAAATCGACCGGCCTGACGACCGAGGATATTCTTGATCCCGATTTCCAGCAATGGTTCGAGGAAGTCGAACGGTCAGTCCTGGATTTTGGGGAGAGCACCGGTACCTTTATGACCAATATGGTGCAGTTTGGACCGAGTAAGTATGATATGGTTGCCGTCTATGAAAACCTGGCGGTCCAGAATGTTGAGGCTACCCAGAGTCGCTGGGGACCAATCCGCGTCTACTATCCTCCGTCAACAATTATCAGTGAACATCCGTATGGTATTCTTACGGCCGAGTGGGTTACGCCGGAACAGCAGGAAGCGGCCGCGCGCTTCCGCGATTTTCTGCTCTCCACTGAAATTCAGGAGTTGTCCTTGCAGTATGGCTTCCGCCCGGCCAACCCGGATGTGGGGTTTGGTGGTGCGAACAGCCCGTTTACGCGCTACGCCGACTATGGCGTGCAGACCAGTCTGCCCCCGGTCGTTGAAGTGCCGACGGCGGACGCCCTGACCAATCTGATCGAACTCTGGCGGCGGCAAGGGTTTGGGAACTAATATGGAGAAATACATTATGCAACGCATGTGCCTGGGTGTTTTGCTTACGTTCATCGTTGGATTGCTGGCCGCATGTGGGGGTGGCGACAGTCCCGTGGGTGGCCCGCCGGGTGATGCGCTGGTGGTGCGGATGCTCTATGGCAGCGAGAAGCAGGCCTGGATCGAGGCCGTAACTCCGGCGTTTAACGACCAGCAGAATCAATCCACGGGCGGCAAGCCGATCTATGTTGAGGCAGTGCCGATGGGCTCCGCCGAGTCGCTGGATCTGATCATCGCCGGGCAGGATCAGCCCGCCATCTGGAGCCCCGCCAGCAGTATTCTGCTGCCGATTGCCCGCCAGCGCTGGTCCAGCGCCAACGCCGGTGATGACCTGTTTGAGGACACGCCGCCGCCGGTTGTACTCAGTCCGGTGGTCATTGCGATGTGGCAGCCCATGGCCGAGGCGCTGGGTTGGCCGGATACGCCGCTGGGCTGGAGCGATATCGCCGAACTGACCCGCAGCGGCGAAACCTGGGCCGACTATGGGCATCCGGAGTGGGGGGCGTTCAAGTTTGGGCATACGCACCCGGACTACAGCAACAGCGGGATCACCAGCATCCTGGCAACGACCTATGCTGCCACCGGCAAGACGCGTGACCTGACCGCTGCCGAAGTGCAGCAGGAAGAAGTCCGTGACTTTGTGGAGGCGGTTGAGTCGGGGGTGATTCACTATGGCGAGAGCACCGGCTTCTTCGGGCGGCAGATGTTCAACCGGGGACCGGGCTACCTCTCCGCCGCCGTGCTCTATGAGAACCTGGTGGTCGAGTCCTATGATGAGTCGCTCTATCCCAACCGGCCCCTGCCCGTGGTGGCAATCTATCCCAAGGAGGGTACCTTCTGGAGCGATCATCCCTTTGCTATCCTCGATGCGCCCTGGGTAGATGACGAGTTGCAGGAGGCCGCCGCTCAGTATCGGGACTACCTGCTGGCCCAGTCGCAGCAGGAGCAAGCGCTGGCCTTTGGCTTCCGCCCGGCGGATACCAGCATTCCGGTGAGCGCGCCGATTATTCCCGAAAATGGCGTTGATCCGAATGAGCCGCAGACATTGTTGGAAGTCCCGGAGGCCGAGGTGATTGAGACGGTACGCGATATCTGGGGCGAGACCAAGAAGCGCGTCGAAGTGCAGGTGATTCTGGATACCTCCGGCAGTATGGAGGAGGAGGGCCGCCTGGAGAGTGCCAAGCGGGCGCTCAACAACTTCATCGGCCAGCTTGCGGATGAGGATGAACTGGGAATTGTCACCTTTAACGAGACAACCACCGAGCTAACGCCGCTCAGTCCGCTGGGGGAAAAGCGCGATCAAGTGATTACGCGGGTGGGTGGTCTGTTCCCGGGTGGGGGTACCCGCCTGATCGACACGGTGAGTGAAGTCTACGAGGAGATGCAAGATTTGCCACGCGGCGAACGCATTCGCGCCATCGTCGTGTTGAGTGACGGCGCGGATACTGAGAGTGACGGCACCGCTCAGGCGCTGACCGAGATGCTGGCCCAGGATCAGGAGGGCTACAGCATCAAAGTCTTTACCATCGCCTATGGCACCGGCTCCGACGTGGATGTTAATCTGATGGAGGCCATCGCCGAGTCGTCGGGGGCCAGAAGTTACCAGAGCGGTCCGGACCAGATTCAGCAGGTCTACCGCGATATCGGAACCTTCTTCTAACGCCGATTCCGGTTGTATGCCCGGTTGGTGGTCGGAGGGAGCATACCGGCAGTGCCGCTGTTCCCGCTACCGTCCCCGCCGGGCCGGCCGGATCTTGTTGTAACGAGAGTAATCTATGCTGCGACTTGCGCAACTTCTCTGCATTGGCTATCTGGTGCTGGCTCTGGTAGTGACAGTGCTGACGCCGTTCATCGGGCCGTTGGGTGGAGCCCCCTTCCCGCTGCCGCTTGGCCCGGCCCGCGAGCCAGTGGTAGTAAGCATGGCCTATGGCACCGAGAAAGAAGCCTGGCTGGAAGAGGCTGTGCAGCGCTTTGCCGCAACCAACCCGATGCTGCGCGGTCGTCCAATCCAGATTGAACTGGAGGGAATCGGCTCCCGCGAGATGGTAACGGAGATTATCGACCGCGATCTAACCCCCGTCGTTGCCAGTCCCGCCAGTTCGATCCAGATCGAGTTGCTGCGTGATGAGTGGGAGACACGCAACAACAGCGACATCTTCCTGGAAGAGCCCCAGGCGCTGGTGCTGACCCCGCTGGTGCTGGTGGCCTGGGAAGAGCGGGCCAGTGCGCTCTGGCCGAATGGCCCGGAGGAACTCTGGGATGAACTGCACGATGCCCTGGCAAACCCGGAAGGCTGGGCCGCCTATGACCACCCGGAGTGGGGCTTTGTCAAGTTTGGGCATACCTCGCCGGAACTTTCCAACAGCGGCATCCAGACGCTGGTTTTGCTGGCCTATGGCTATCACGATAAGTCCCGCGATCTGACCAGCGAAGATGTCCTTGACACCGATTTTCAGGCGTGGCTGGCGGATATCGAACGCGCCGTGCTGGAGTTTGGCGAGAGTACCGGCACCTTTATGAATAACATGGTACTCTTTGGCCCTAGCAAGTACGACTTCGTGGTCGTCTATGAGAACCTGGCAATCGAAGATATCGTCGCCGCCGAGAATCGCTGGGGGCCGATCCAGGTCTACTACCCGCCGGAGAATATCTTTAGCGACCATCCCTATGCCATCCTGAGTGCCGACTGGGTGACGCCGGAGCAGCAGGAGGCCGCGGTGATCTTCCGCGATTTCCTCCTCTCGAATGAAATTCAGGAGTTGGCACTGGACTTTGGCTTCCGTCCAGCCAATCCGGATGTGGGGTTCAACCGCCCCGACAGTCCCTTTGAACGCTATGCCGACTATGGTATCCGGCAAGACATTCCATCAGTGGTGGAGGTGCCGCAGGCCGGGGTGCTCAACGAGTTGCTGGCACTCTGGCGCCGGGGAGCTTTTGATTAGACGGGGATAGAGTTATGGATCAGGAGTTCGTGGGACAACCGGCGTTTTATGGAACACACGGGTTATAGCGCGCATTGCGCCAGGGTGATGCAGGCGCATCCTTCTCTGTTCTCTGAGGTCTCTGTGGCAGAAATGCACCATAATACATGCAGGAGCTTGATGTAGCCATTACATTATCATCTCCGGGCAGGAGCAGCCTGGAGCGCCGCCGGAGCAAGTCCGAGTTGACACAACTGCTGGCCGGCGATCAGGAGGGTTATAGCATTAAAGTCTTTACCATCGCCTATGGCACCGGCAGTGATGTCGATACCGTACTCATGGCAGATATTGCGGACGCCTCGGGCGCGCGTACCTACCAGAGTGGCCCGACCGAGATTGAACAGGTCTACCGCGATATTGCAACATTTTTCTAAACTTTCGCTAGAGGATGCAACTATGAAAACATTACTGATTGCTGCGCGCCGACCACTGGCCCTGGCCGTTCTTGTTGTAGCCGTTTTGACCGGGCTGACTATCGTTAACTGGATGTTGCCGCTGGGGATTGCCGTCTACATTGTTGCCGTCCTGCTGGCATCCCGTGACTCTAACCTGGTGGTTCAGGCGCAGCGTTCGGCCTCTATGTCCCACTACACCAGCGCCGCCTTCCGCACCATCATCGAGGAGATCGACCGCTCCCAGCGCGAGGTGGAGCGCTCGGCGGCGCAGGGGAGGGGACCAATGAAGAAGCTCTTCGACTCGATTATTGCGCAGACGCAGGAACTGGTGCAGCAGGCGCATGAACTGGCGCGCAAAGGCCAGATTATCGAGCAGTACCAGACCACGATTAACTTCAGCCAACTGCAGGGCCAGATCGACCAGATTGACAACCAGATTGCCCGCACCACCGACGACTATACATTGCAGCAGCTTCAGGGGACGCGCCAGGCGCTGGTGAGCCGCCAGGAAAATGCGCAGGCGCTCGAGACCTATGTGGGTCGTATCCATGCGCAACTCCAGAACATTGACGCCAACCTGGACAATGTTCATGCTGAAGTGATCCGCCTGCGCACCGCCGATATGGTCAGCGCCGACTCGGCCAGCAACCAGGTTACCCAGCGCTTGAGCGACCTGAATGCCGACATGGATGCCTTCCAGCAGGTGCTTGACACCGCCCTGGTGCAGAGCGGCGCAACCGCATAGTTGCGGATATGGAGTGCGGGAGCCATGCGCTCGCCTGCTCTTTCCCCATTCCGGAGGCCGCGCTTCCAGCGAGACATACCTATCTTCACGCTCGGAGCGCGGCCTCCAACGACCTGTTCATCCAGATTCTCAGTGATCTCCGTGCGCTCGGTGGCAGCAACGGGCTCCGTGCGTAGAAGAACCGTAGTGAGTGGACCCGCCGGAACGGAGCGCAGATCGCGTTGAAGTGGCACCGGCCACATCCCTCGGTGTTCTCCGGTCCGCGGTGGCAAAAACGTGTTAGCCCCGGTTACGAACACGCGCCATCGACAGCGCATCGGCATACTGCCCGGCGCGGAAGGCCGCCGCGCGGTGAGTACCCTCGACCACAAAGCCGTACTTCGCGTAGAGCGCAATTGCCGGCGCATTATCGGCATAGACAAACAACTCGATGCGGACCAGGTTAAGCCAGTTGTCGGCCAGATCGAGCGCGGCCGTCAGTAACCGGGAGCCGATGCCCTGACCCTGCCATGCCCCACTGACCGCCAGCTTACAGATGGCGGCAACATGCCGCAGCCGGGGAGCGCGATTGACCATCAGCCCGATTGCACCAATGACCTGATCATCCACGCAGGCTACCAGGACATGGCGATCCTCCTCGGCCAGCAGTGCGCGGGTCTGCTCCAGCGAGATACTGGGCAGATGCACCGTGTTGTAGATAATCTGCGGCTCGGCCAGGAGGCGATGCAGTGCCCCGGCATCATCCGGTTCGGCGGCGCGAATGGTGATGACTGGTGTGATGAACTCACGAATGGGTGAAATTGTACGTGCATCTACTGTTGTGGTTTGCATCTGTCCCTCCTTCAGCCGGTGGCCCATACTGTAACAGTACTCTGCTCGTCTGTTCTCGATTCCGAGGTTCTTCGTTCTTTCCCGCTGTGTGACTCTACTCTACCAGAAGGGCGTGCCAAAGACATCAACCGAAATCAGGATTCGCGTTTTGCGGAACACGCATTGGTGGGCGGACGGTTGTGTAAAAGGGGGGAGTAGGGGCTACGTATAATTGCGTAGTTGTGCTACGCCGGTAGATGGAGGGCTTGAATGCCGGGATGCCATAATCCAGAGGCACACTCGGCAAAAGAGACATCCCCCGGGCGTCCCGGCGGGGTTCCCTTGAAAGTGAATATCGCCTCCGGCAAGGCGATGGCTGCGTTTCACTCGGTAAAGTGCCCAGTGAAACGCTCACCGCGTAACGCGTGTCAATTACACGCGTTACGCGGTTGTTGATCCGACAGGAGATTCTGCCTCCGGCAGGGCGGAAGATCCTATCTTTTTTTCACAAACAATTTGCACAGCGTGCAAATTGTTTGTGAAAAAGAAAAACGTACGATGCTGCCGCAGGCGAAATATGCTTTCAGGTCAGTGACCGCGTAAGATCTGTCAGTTCCGGATGTGCAATCTACAGCCGAATGTTGCAGGTTGCACGTCCGAATTGTTGTTGGGCGCGCCCCGTCCTGGCGAAACACTTGCAGTAGGCGGGAACTTCATGGAGCGTTGTCTTCCACCGTTATGACGATTTTCCCATGAACTTGCCCGGTACCAAAATAGCGGAGCGCTTCCGCCGTCGCAGATAACGGGTAACATCGGTCGATAACGGGTACGACCGTGCCGGGCGCAAACAGCGCTTTGATAAAATCCAGATCATCCGGGTCTGGTTTATGCAGCAGCACCCCCATGTTCTTACTCCCGGTCTTTGAGATCCAGGCTCCCAGGGTGGCAACCCGGAGAATTGTCGGTAAGGCACCTCCGACTATGACCAGCATGCCTCCCGGACGTAAGGCCCGCCGGTAAGCGAAGATTGAACGCGATGCTACAACATCAAGAATCAGGTCATACTGCTGTCCAGTTTGGGTAAAATCTGCCTGGGTGTAGTCAATAACCTGGTCTACCCCCAGCGAGCACACCATGTCTAACTTCCCCGGGCTGTCCACACCAGTCACGTCAGCGCCGAATGAGTGGGCCAGTTGCACCGCAAACGTTCCCACACCCCCGCCCGCACCATTGATTAAGACCCTTTTTTTCGGCTGAATCTGTCCCTGGCGCAATCCCTGCAGGGCGAGGACAGCCGCCTGTGGAACGGCTGCGGCCTGCGCAAAGGTCATACTGTCCGGTTTCAGCGCCAGTACATCTTCAGCAGCAGCTACATATTCGGCAAAAGCACCAAAACCAGACCCGGATATGTCGCCGAATACCGCATCTCCTGGCTGAAATCGCCTGGCGTTCCGACCAACCGCGGCAACCCGGCCGGCAATATCAGATCCGATGATGGGGTGTTTGGGTTTGCGCAGTCCAAAGAGCAGGCGGTAAAGGGGAGGCCGCCCGGTGACTAAATCCCAGTCCCATGAATTGACCGATGCCGCATGAACGTGTATCAGAACTTCATTGTCTCCGGGTGTCGGTGTCGCTACCTCCTTGAGTTGCAGAACATCCGGTGATCCGTAGTGAGTGTATACTATCGCTTTCATGCGCTTCTCTCCAGGGTAATCACGACATTCCCCTTCTTGTGCCCGGTTTCGACATAGCGGTGGGCTTCGACGATTTCTTCCAGGGGATAGCAGCGATCAATGACCGGCTGGAGCTTGCCCGCCTCAAACAGCTCTTTGAGGAAGTTCAAGTTGGCTCTGTTCTGCATGAGGCCGGCAGTCGCAAACTTTGCTTTCTTGCCGCCGCGCATTGCCGTCCATGCCATGTGCCGAATAATTGTCCCCGTCAGGACGGTGCTAAGGTAGATCCCTTTTGGCGTGAGTACACCTTTGCACTGGGAGAACGAACGCTTGCCGACCGCATCGAAAATAATATCGTAGGTCTGGCCGGTCCGGGTGAAATCCGTCTGTGTGTAGTCAATGACCGTATCCGCGCCCAGACCCCGCACTCTGTCTATGTTCGCGGTACTACATACCCCGGTTACTTCTGCCCCAAAGTGTTTGGCAAGCTGAACCGCATACGCACCTACCGCACCAGAAGCACCGTTGATCAGGACTTTGTGTCCGGGCTGAATATGGGCAACATCGCGCAGGAAGGTTAACGCAGTTGGGGCTCCATCACAGATGGCGGCAGCTTCTTCCGCGGTCATACCGGCTGATTTTACCACCAGCGGGGCGCTTTCCGGCAGACACTTGTACTCGGCATATGCGCCAAAATTATTGGCACTCAGGCCGAAAACCTGGTCACCGGGCTTAAAGAGTGTAACAGCTTTGCCGACGGCTTCAATCTCCCCGGTCAACTCCGTCCCGATGATCGGAAATTTGGGTTTGCGGAGACCGTAGAGCAGTTTGACAATAAATGGTTCACCTTTGCGAAAGGCGCAGTCTGCCGGCCCGGCGATTGCCGCGTCTATTCGGATCAATACTTCATTATCTTGAGGAGCAGGTTTGGCTACCTCCTTGAGTTGCAGAACATCGGGTGGTCCGTATTGGGTACATACAACGGCCTTCATGGGCATCCCTCTTTCTTTGCTTGTGGGGCAGTGTATGAACGTTCAACACTACCCCGAATAGTACCTCTCAGAGTCCCGGCTGATGAACGTTGCATGTTTAAGCCGGACATCGCTGAACTGGAGTCCCGGCTTCCGCCGGATCGGGCGGTCCCGGCCGGCATTCACCGGCTCAAGCCGGGATTCCAGTGAGTAACACGACTTACGCGGTGGGCGATCAAACTGGGTGTTTGTGCTCGATAAAGGCTGGCTTCGTCTCCGGCAGGGCGGAAGATTTTATTCTTTTTCATAAAAATTTGCACAGCGTGCAAATTTTTATGAAAAAGATGGATCAAGTACTACGCTGCCGCAGGCGAATCGGGCGGTTCATCCAGGCACATGCCTGATTTGAATGCCACCGCGTAAGTCGTGTGCGTAACACGCGTTACGCGGTGGGCGTGTGGACCACGAACGCCGCGACATGAACGAACACCGTGAAACGACCAGTGCCGATGTAGATCAGGTGATCCCCCATGTGGCGGAGGATAGCGCCGCCGGTCGGGTGGAAGAACCCCGATCTTGGTCACACAAACATTCACGTTGTGAATGTTTGTGTGACCAAGAAAAACGTATCATGCTGCCGCTGGCGCATCGGGCTTCTATCTGGTGAAACGTCCGGTTTGCATATCAACTGCGTAACTCCAGTGAGTAACACGCGTTACGCGGCGTTGCCGTAGAGCAACTGCGTCCGCTGAACATTGACCCCTTTCAACAGGAGCCACAGGGCCAGTGCTAACTCGGCAATAAAGGCCGGTGTGAAGACAACCATCGTAAAAACGGCGGCATAGTCGGTGTAGTTGGGCAACAGCACATGGGCAAAGCTATCCACCAGATAGCCGAGCGATGCCGGCACCAGCAAGATGCCCAGAATTCGCGGAATATAGCCCGACCGGAAAATCAGATACCCCAGAATCATGATACTGAAGCCGAAAAACACCAGGCCGATTGCGTATCCCGTGCTATGCGCGTTGAGCAAGAGCAGCACAAGCGCATGCACCTGCTCTGTGTCGAGGGCGGCCAGATAGTCGGCACCATTTAACAGTTGCAAAACAAAGAAGAGATTTAGCAGATTGATCCCCAGCGTCGTCGCCTGCGCCAACCGGAAGAACGCCGCAAGCAGGGCCAGCGTATTACTTACCGGTTTGAGCAGTATGTAAAAGATCAGCGCCAGGGCGACATCACTCATAATCATAATGAGATCGCCGGCAATCCCCATGCGGAAGAGTCCGGCGGAAGCCATAATGTTCTCGGCAGTGGTTGCCGCATCCCCCGCCACAATCAGACTCTGACGTACGAAAAACTCGGCGAAGATGCCCGATATGATGATCGTGAGATAGAGTACCCCGGCAATGCGTGCCATTTGTAGTTGTGACGGATTGACGATTCGCTCTGTCATGTGAATTCCTTCCTTGTATTCATTCCCGGTATTCGGTTGTTACACCACGCCGGGCGTGCGGCGCAACATGACCATCCCCAGCCATATGAACCAGACGATTTGCCCCAGCCCAAACATGATCCCTCCTGGCTCACCGAGCGCCGGGACAATGGTGAGGATGCCCGCTCCCCCGACGACCAGACCGAGATAGTTCAGGGTCCGGGGCAGACCGCCGGTTTGCAACGCGGCCCAACTTACCAGCAGCACCCACAGGCCACCTAGAATCTCAACCCCGCCGCCCAGTCCGTTAAACACCGCATCAATCGCCAGCCAGACCGTTGCCGCCTGCGTCGGGTCGGTGCTATAGAGATCGACAACGACGCCTGTGCCGATGTTAAAAATCATCCCGCCGGCAATGACAACGCCGGCCCAGATCAGCCCGAAGGCGGTCGCCGTCTGCATAACTACAGGGGCGTTGGCCTGCAAACGCTCATGGAGCGCCAGCGTCAGAACCACCAGAAAGACACCGAAGATCACATAGATGATCAGAGTGATAATGTACATGCCGGCCAGGTTGTCTACGAGTAGCGCCACCTTCTGAACAGGGTCAACTACACCCGAGTAGTCCACTATGAAAATAAAAAACAGCATTCCCAATACATATGCTACTGCCTCGTACAGGGCGGCAATACCACCCATCTTCTGAAAATTCCTCATCATGTATCTCCTTTATCTCCTTGATTGGAACGATATTGAGCCGTTTCATTCACCGCAGTCGGATCGGGTTGCATGCGATTGACCGCGATCAGGGGCAGGCCGAGATCGCGCACGCGTTTGAGCAACCCATGCAGCGCCGCCTGATCAACCACCGGGCCGGTGAACAGCGTATCGCCGTTCTCTTCCGGCGTGATGGTCATGCCCCCAAACCAGTCGCTCCACTGGTGATCCAGATGGCCCCTGATCCGGATCTGATAGACCACTGGTTCATCGGGATCAGTATATGGGTTGCGTTCATCTGCCATGGTCCGGTATCCTACTGCTGGTTGGTCATCGAGCAAGAACAGACACACAGGACAGCGAATAAACCGATTGATTGTCCGATAAGGCTGTGTCCGGCATGCGCTGTTCGCTGGTTCCTTGTTCTGTGTGCTCTAAGCATAGCGCCAATGTGGTGTTGGCGTATAGACACTTTGGTGTTGGTTGGGGGTGTTATACATACTTTGTCCACAAAAATGTTGCACAACGTGCAACATTTTTGTGAACAAAGATCAAAACGTTCCATGCTGCCGCAGGCGAATCGGGCTTCCATCGGGGCAACCGTTCGGTTTGAACGCCCACCGTGTAACGCGTGTAAATAATCTGGATTATGTGATGAAGAATCAGTCTACCCAATGGACGGCAGATGCACCGGCCGCAGCAGGGACGCGCAGAAGTGCGTCCCTGCCCAAAAATCTACACGGCGGTAAATATGGTGCGGAGTGCTTATACTAATGTGCCGTCAAACCAGCAATCAACGGGAACGGGCGCAATAGGCGCAACAGCGGCACATTCCCGCGTATCATCTCTGCGTCCTCGGTGTTCTCTGTGGCTATGACAACACATCGGTACTACAACAGACCCAACTCGCGGGCGCGGGCGACCGCTTCGGTGCGCCGTTGCACCTGTAGTTTGTCATAAATGCGGCGGTTATGCCCCTTGACCGTATCCAGGGCCAGGACAAGGCGCGCGCTGATCTCCCGATTCGAGAGACCCTGGGCAATGAGGCGGAGAATTTCTAACTCGCGTTGACTTAACGGCTCAACCAGTGACTCAGGATCGCTGACCACTCCCCGCGCCGCAAGCGCAGGTTCCGTTCTTCGTCCTTCGTCGCGGGTCGCGGCTGCATAAGCAGCCAGCAATCGGTGGCTGTAGTCCGGCATAATTCCATACGCAACCGCTTCAGTCAGGAGTTGCGCCATCGGTGGCCCTTCATCAACAAAGGAGCGAATATAGCCGGCCGGCTCCGCCAGCGCCAGCGCGTCTCCCAGCAGGTGCCGGGCCTGATCCGCTGCGCCCTGCGCATGGTGGGCAAGCGCCTGGAGCAGCAGAACTTTGAGCCGCTCATCCGGCCACGCTCTGGCCTCGGCCTGCCGACGCACCGGCTCCAGCAACGCCAGGGCTGCGGCCGGATCTCCCTGGGCCAGGTGGACCCGGGCCTGGCACAGGGGGAGGTCATGCGTCTGCGCCAGATGCGCGGCGGCGTCCAGCCGGCCCTGCTGCAGCGCGAGCATGATCTGGGCGGTGGCAACTTCAGGCATCTGCTGCACAAAGTTATGTCGGCGCGCGGACTCATCGGCCGCGGCTACCAGCGTGGCGGCACCGGCCAGATCGCCCTGGGCGCGTTTCAGGCGAGCGAGAAACAGTTCACCCGCCACGAAGCTGTCAACGATTTCGATCTGCCGCGCCAGTTGTACGCTCTGTTCCCCATGCTGTTGAGCGGCATCCAGATCGTTCCACTCATAGCAGATCCGGGCCAGGCCAAGATAGGCTTCGCAGGCCGCCGGTCGTGACGGATCTCCCGCCAGTTCCAGGACACGCCGGTAGCTCCCGTCCGCCAGGTAGAGCTGATTATCGGACTCCTGGATGATACCCATGCCGGTGGTCGCCAGGATGTTGATAAAAACATTCCCGGACGCCTCGCACATTGCGATGGCCTCGGTATAAGCCTGGCCGGCTGCGGCCCGCTCGCCCTGGAACTGGTAGGCCAGCCCCAGCTTCCAGGTTGTGGCCGTGCGCACCGGCAGGTTGTCAGGGTGCAGATACTCCAGAGCGCGGCGCGACTGGTCAATGATCGTCTCGACCTGGTACTGCATGGCTCCCAGCAGGGCGCGGATGGCGGCAATATGTCCAATCAGGTCGCGGGTATGCTCGTCCGGCGGGCAGCCCTGCAGGGCCGCTTCCGCCGCCTGGAGTTTCTCTTCGATGCCGGTATTCCGGCCAGCAACCGATAGCGCCGAGGCATACATCACCCACAACGCAGGGTGCGCATCCAGGACCGCCGCTGGCAGTGACTCCAGCCAGGTCAGGACCGGGGCGACTGCACCGCGAAAGTGCAGGGGCATGCCCCCACCTTCGATCAGGCGCATGGCGTGCTCAATATCATTGGCCGCCGCCGCATGCTGAAACGCTTCCAACTCCAGGCCGTTCGCTTCAAACCAGACCCCGGCACGCTGGTGTAACACAGTCAGGTTGTCCGGTTGTTGTTGCTGCAGGCGCTGCCGCAACAACTCGGCAAAGAGATGGTGATAGCGATACCAGCGCCGCTCGTTGTCCAGCGGGACGATAAACAGGTTGGCATGTTCGATATATTCCAGGGTAGTCTGCCCGGTAGCCGTGGAGTCGGGCAGAACGGCATCACACAGGGGACCGCACAGGCGGTCGAGGATCGACGTGTGGAGCAAGAAATTCTGGATGGGTTCGGGCTGCTGCTGCAACACTTCTTCCACCAGATAGTCCAGCACAAACCGGTGGCTGCCGGTAAACGACCGGATGAAGCCGGTAATGTCTTGCTGGGCCTGCATGGAGAGCGCCGCCAACTGCAGGCCGGCAATCCAGCCTTCGGTGCGCTGTTCCAGGGCGGCAATATCGTCCGCTGCCAGGTTCAGGCCCATCATCTGGTTGAGAAACGCAGCGGCCTCGGCGGGGGTAAACCGCAGATCGCTGGCACGTAGTTCGGTCAACTGGCCGCGTGCGCGTAACCGGGCCAGGGGCAACGCCGGATCTTCGCGGGTGGCGATGACCAGGTGCATTCGGGGCGGCAGGTGATCGAGCAGAAAAGTGAGGGCCGTGTCAATCGGTGGGGCATCAAGCACATGGTAGTCATCCAGGACGAGGAGGAAGCTGTCCGGGATGGTGCTGATTTCATTCAGCAGGGTCGTCAGCAGCGCCTCAACCGGCGGCGGCTGCGGCGATTGGAGCACGCCCGCCACACCTGCGCCCACCGTCGGCGCAACGGTCTGCAGCGCCGCGACCAGGTATGTCAGAAAGCGGGTGGGATCGCTATCCCCGGTATCCAGCGATAGCCAGGCAACACCGGCAGGATGATGCGGTTCAGTTGCTACATCCGGCATCCCGCCAGTTGCCGCCGGTTGATTGACCCACTCGCTGACCAGCGTGGTTTTCCCAAAGCCAGCCGGAGCCGAGATGAGCGTCAGCTTGCGGTGCAGACCGGCGTTTAGCCGCGTGAGCAGGCGCGGGCGGCGGACAACGTCGGGCCGTGGCGGGGGGATATAGAGTTTGGTGGCTAACAATGGCGTAGCCATAAGATTCTCGGCTGATTCATGTTGACGCTGCCAGTATGTCCCACTATACTGCGGGGCAATACGCTTACTATATACCAGTGATGCTTATTCGGCAAGCACTGAAGATGACGAGGAACACCTATGCTAAGACGACTGCTCTGGGGACGCCCCCGCCGCCGTGCGGGACTCTCGCTGGCTCTGCTGTTGTTTGGAGCGTTCAGTTGTTTCGGCGCAACTGCGACCATTGTGTTGGGTGCGCCAGCAAGCTGGTTCCGGGCGCGCGAGGTCGCCGCGCTCCCACAGCCCCAGTCCGCCGAATTGCCCGGCCTCGCGCCGGGTACCGCCATGCTTGTGCAGGCACAATTGCCGCCCGATGCGCCCACCAGCACGCCGCATGGTCTGGCCCTCTTCGCGGTGGAGGAGCGCACCCGCCGCGCCCCCACGCGCCAGACCGGGGAAGAGCGTTCACCCAACAGCGGATCGGGCACCTGGGAGCGGGTCATGCCGCCACCGGCAACCGTGGCCCTCCAGTTGAGCAATGCGGAAATGCTCGACGTGCAACTGTCGCCCGATATTTCCTTGCTCAATGGGCAGGAGATCGCCGGCGAAACAACGCCACAGGCGGACGGCAGCGAGCGGCAGCGGCGCTATGTGGGCTATCTGCCGGGGCGCACGCTCACGCTGGAGGGCACCTGGGAGGGTGACAACCGCTTCACGGCCCAGGTAAGCTATGCGGGGACGCCCGCCGACTATGTCGAGTACCGCGCCAATCAACCAGGGATGATGTTGCTGTATGGAGTGCTGTGCTGTCTGGTCAGCCTGGTGTTGCTGGGGGTAGGTGGCGTGCTACGGCTGGCGGGGCGCTGAGTCATATAGCAATCCTACATTGGTTGTGAACTGATTCTCAGGGATTTGCTCGCAACCGCCTAAAGGCGGCACGACGACAAATGTAGGGTTGCTATATATCGGGTATAATTGATGTATGCCGCTACCGGCATCTAACCCGGATCAGTTATCTCGCAAGGACTAGACCGCATGGATCAGAACAATACGCTTGCTGAACTGCAATGGATGCAACGCCTGTTCAATACCGTTTCCAGTTATATTTATGTCTATAATGCCCGTGAACAGCGTAATGTATATGCCAACCGCAACATGGGGGACATCCTGGGCTACACTCCGGAAGAACTGCGGCAGATGGGGAATAGCCTGCTGGAAACCATCATGCACCCGGATGATTTTGCCCAACTACCACTGATTTTCCAGCATCTTCAGGCTGCTGCCGATGGGGAAACGGTCGCGTGGGAGTATCGCGTCCGTGGTCGCACCGGGGAGTGGATCTGGTTGCAAGATCACATGACGGTCTTCTCGCGCGATGGACAGGGCAATCTAGTGGAATATGTGGGGACTGTCCAGGATATTACCGCACGCAAGCAGCAGGAAGAAGCATTGCAAATGTTCAAAGCCATGGCCGATACCGCGCCGGATGGGTTTGGCATTGCCGATCACAATGGTGTGCTCACCTATGCCAATACTGCCTATCGGGCGATGACCGGCTATGGTGATGATCTGATCGGTATGCGGTTTATTGACCATTTTAGCCCGGAGCGCCAACCGGAAGCCATTACAGCAATTACGGAAACCAGTACGCGGGGCGAGTGGCGCGGTCTGTTGCATTTTCAACGTCCCGAGGGTACGCAGATCCCCGTCGAAAGCACCGGGTTTGTCACCCGTGATCCGCAGGGAAATATAAATGCGGTGATGGGGCTGTTCCGGGATATAACCGAGCAGCAGCGGAGTGAGCAGGAACGCGCCATGCTGCAGCAGCGGATCATCGATACCCAGCGCGACACCCTGCGGGAACTTTCCACCCCGCTTATTCCCATCTCAGACGAGGTGGTGATTATGCCCCTGATTGGTACTATCGACAGCAATCGTGCCCAGATGGTGATGGAGGCGCTGCTGGAAGGGATCGCCCAGCACCAGGCCGACCTGGTCATCCTGGATATTACCGGCGTGTCCCTGGTTGATACGCAGGTGGCACAGGCCTTCATTCAGGCGGCGCAGGCAGTGCGGCTGCTGGGCGCGCAGGTGATGCTGACGGGGATTGGCCCCCAGATTGCCCAGACGCTGGTGACGCTTGGCGTTGACCTGGGTGAGATCATCACGTACGGCAGTTTGCAGGCCGGCATTGCGGCGGCACTCATCGAGCAGTGATACTGGCGTGCGCAAGCATGGCTTGTGCCGGCGGGAGCAACATGGCGTGCTTGCGCCGGCGGGAGCATCACGCTGCCCGGCGATGCAGCTTCGGTGAGATGATTTACTCCACTCACCACGACAGTGCCTTTTGCTGATTTATGCCGTGGCCCTTCGCTGATTTTCCACCACTTGCCACAATCCCTGTCATGCTGATGGTAGGAAGCATCTCACCGCACCGCCATGGGTTATCAAGAAAAGCACCGAATGGCACCATGCCATGCATATATTCGTGGCCCCATTCGTGGACGGTTGCTTCCTCGCTCCCCGCCCAATCTCATCACGTTTCACGTTTCACTCATCTATGAATACAACCAAACATCGATCCCCCCTCACACCTCTCCATAGCGGCAGGATATGGTTCAGGTAGTAGTCGGAGAAAAGCTGCTGGTTCTGGTGCGGTTGCTCACTCAGCGGAAGCTGGATAGCATTCATAGACGAACCCTCATGCGCTGCGATAATTGCCGGTCCACGCGCCGCATTATAGCACAGGGGTAGGCGGGATTGTAGCCCAACCGGTTGGGCCGGCCCCGGTGGTAGAATTGTCACACACCCTACCCTGGCGAAAATCTCCCTGAATCAGCCCTTGACTCTCACGCAACGTGAGGTTGTAGCATAGAGGCACGAGCGGTCGCACCATCCCCGCCAGACCAGGCAGACACACCGCAACGGCTCAGCGAAAGGATGACACAATGGCCGGCACGGAACTGAGAGTTGGTGAACTGGCGCAGCAGACCGGCATTTCGGTACGTACCTTGCACCACTATGACGAGATTGGACTGCTGTCGCCCTCACGTCGGAGTGAGGCCGGGTACCGCCTGTACACACCCAATGATCTGGTGCGGTTGCAGCACATTCTGGCATTGCGCTATCTGGGGTTTGGCCTGGATGAGATTCGGCACTGTCTGATCCATCCCGACTATACCCTGGTGCGCGTCATTCATCTGCACATCCAGCGCATGCAGGAACAGATCGCCATGCAGCAGTTGCTCTGCCGCCGCCTGGAAGCGCTCGCGACCGCTTTTGAACAGACAGACAGCGTGTCTGTCACCGATGTTACCGCGATAGTGGAGGTTATCAGAACTATGGAACAGTATTTCACCCCGGATATGCTGCAGGAATTGGAGGAACGTCGCAAACAGATTGGCCCGGAGCGTATCCAGCAGGTTGAGGCGGAATGGCCGCGCCTGATTGCGGAGGTACGCACCGCGATTGCGGAGGGCGTCACGCCGGATAGTCCGATGGCGCAACAGCTTGCCCGCCGCTGGATGGACCTGGTGCATGCGTTTACCGGCGGCAACCCGCAGATTGCCCAGGCGCTCAACACAATGTATCAGCAGGAGCCGGCCACTGCCCAGCGCTACGGCCTGGACGACACGCTCTTCCGCTTTATTGAGCAGGCAATGCCGGCAACCCCGGCGGACGAGCAGTAAGCGGCAGCTTATACGCATCAGCGCAATGGACGATATGGAGGCGGGAGCAACGCTCCCGCCTCCTGTGTACTGACAGAACATACTAGAGTGGTTACGCAAACTGGATGTTTGACCAGGTGAAAGCGAGATTCGCTTGCGTCCGCATAGTCTTCTTTGATCTTTTGCACAAAAAACCACATTTTGTGCAAGGTTTTTGTGCAAAAAAATGCCCCATTCCGCCCGGCCGGAGGTGAAAACAGTCTTGCACCTGGTGACACGCTTGATGTAAACGCCGACCGCGTAACTCGTATCAGTTACCGGAGTTACGCGGTATGGCCTGTTCCGGCCCGGTGCCGAATGCGCCGGCGGCAGCATGGAGCGTTTGATGATGGCTTAACTCATGCCCATCTTGCGCTTCAACTCCTCCAGTTCGGAGTCAACCTCGGCATCCTTCTCCAGTTCGCGGAAGCGGCTCTCCAGCGAACCACCCTCAAGTTGGGTCATGGCGTCCGCCTGGGCCAGCCGATCGTCAACCCGGCCTTCGAGGGTATCCAGCTTATCCATAACATTGGAGTTGCCAAAACCGCTCATCGTCTGCTGGAGCGTCTCCTGTGTCTGCGCGCGGTTCTTCTTGGCAATAATCAACTCCTTCTTCGCCTTGGTCTCGGCGATACGGGTTTCCAGGTCCGCCAGCGCCTCCTGCAGGTGATCAACCTGATCGGCCTGGGCCTCATACTGCGATTTGTACTGTTCGGCCAGCTTCTGGGCCTGGCCTTTGCGCCCCAATGCGGCTTTGGCAAGCTCCTCATTGCCCGCCCGTAGTGCCGCTTCAGCCTTACTCTGCCACTGATCAACCTCCGCCTGATGCTGTACCAACTTCTGCTGCAGTTTGGTCTCATCGGCCATTGCCGCAGCAACGTTCGTCTTGGCCTCGTAATACTCGTCATTGAGTTGGCGCAGATACTCGTTCGCCATTTTCTCCGGATCTTCGGCTTTGTCCAATGCGGTGTTCACGTTCGCGCTGATAAGATCACGGATACGACCCAGAATAGACATGCTCGGTTCCTCCTTGTGGTTAATGGGTTGCAAGTTCGCTACATCTTCAGAGACCCGGGCAAGAGGCACTGAGCCTTTTGCTGCCAGTATATTCTAGCAGAAGATCTCTGTGTTCACAACATCCTATACGCCTGACTCGGCGAAAAGTTACAGCATTTCGAGAAAAGGCCGGATTGGCTGTTTGGGAACTGCGTGGTGTACCCGCTTCACGGATTATGCATTACGTGGTGGGCATGCAAATCAGGTATGTCATTCCGTCACCTGACAGGAGTTACGCGGTGGCCGTTCAAACGGGGCGTTTGTATGGATGAAGGCATGACTCGCCGGCGGCAGTATGGTACTCTCTCTGGCTTTTTTACAACCATGTTGCTCGCCGAGCAACATGGTTATGAAAAAGCTGGTTTCTTCCGCCTGACCTGAGGCGAAAGCTCCTGCCGGATCAACGACCGCGTAACGCGTGTCACCCGACTGCTAGAGCGGACGACGCGTCGGTATACCCACCGCGCGCGGGTACTCCGGCGGTGTTGGGCGTGTTTTGCCGATAACAACCAGGGTGCGTGGGTCTACGCCGGGGAGCGTAACCGGCTCAACCGCCGGCATCTCGCCCCCCAGTATTTTGATAGCTCGCTGTGCCGCGGCAAGCTCCGCCGCGACATCCGCGCCTTTGGGCGCAAGCAGGCGGCCCCCCAGGCGTACAAGCGGTAAGCTATACTCGGCCAGGACGCGCATCCCGGCCACTGCGCGTGCCGTCGCTACATCGTACTGCTCGCGGTGCTGCGGCTGATGCCCAATGAGTTCGACCCGACTATCAAGCACGGTGACATCGTCCAGGGCAAGCTGTTCGACGATATGCCGGAGGAAGGCGGCTTTTTTACCGACTGACTCGACCAGTGTCAGGCGCAGGGTTGGACGCAGGATTTTAAGCGGAATGCCGGGAAATCCCGCCCCACTCCCGATATCAATCAGCGAAGCGGGCGTATCGCCCCAGGCGCAGGCGCAGCGCAGGGAGTCGAGAAAGTGCCGGACGAAAATCCCTTCTGCATCAATGATCGCAGTCAGGTTGACCCGCACATTCCAGATCTGGAGCGTGCTGGTGTAAGCGGCAAACTGCTTCAGTTGCGTTTCCGTGAGCGGCAGCCCCCAGGCTGCGGCAGTCTTGGCGAGTAGCGTTTGCGGAGACATTTGTGGTCCGTAATCTGTAGTTCGTATCCGGTAGTCCGTAGTTCGTAAGTGGGCGGTTGCGGAGGAGCCTGCTGTGGGCGGACGCTGCCGAGGACTCCTCCCGCTGTCCAGCACGCGCCGGGTGCTAGAGCGCTGCTACCGCCTCGATCTCGATCCGCGCGCCTTTGGGCAGCGCTGCAACCTGAAAGGCCGAGCGGGCGGGCGGGTCGTTGGGGAAGAACTCGGCGTAGGCCGCATTCATTGCCGCAAAATCATTAATATCCGCCAGGAAGACCGTGGTTTTGACGATCTGTGCCAGCGAGCTATTCGCTACCTCCAGGATCGCCTGGATATTCCTGATGCACTGGCGCGTCTGAGCGGCAATATCGCCCTCGATCAGTTCACCACTGCCCGGATCAAGCGGAATCTGCCCCGATACAAAGACCAGCCCTTCAGCGCGGATGGCTTGCGAGTAGGGACCAACGGCTTGCGGCGCGAGAACGGTCTGGATAACTTTATTGGTTGTCATAATTCTCCCCTTATAGGTTATAGTTGCATACCAATTGGCCGGTAAAACGGCCATCAATCGTCAGGTACGCATCCGGCGGGCAAACTCCGCATGCCGGCTCGGCACCTCAACGTTCTCGGTGTCTGCTGTGGTTATAAGAGCCTGTCTGAAAAGATGATTCGCGTCGGTCCCACGGCATGCTGGGTGCTCTGAGACACCGGACAGCGCCCCAGGAGTCCCGGCTTCAGCCGGTGTGTGGCCGGAACCGGC
>JGI12109J20283_10400165_pt1 | contig 52117 bp, 51 predicted proteins | sample ElkSlonscriptome_12_FD_20283 | JGI IMG/M metagenome (IMG submission 20283)
GCACCCCCCAGGCGTTACCTGGCACTCTGCTCTGTGGAGCCCGGACTTTCCTCCATCCGACCACCCAATAAGGCGCTGACCTAAAGGCCTCAACGCAAACCTGGCACCCTATTGAGTGGTCGGACAGCAATTGCCCGGCTGACTCGCTTGCAGACTAATGGAGATTTGCCGGTAAGACAATAACTCGCGCCGGATCCGGGTCAAGCCGGATTGTCATCTTCTTCAAGAGCGGCTTGATAAAGCGCGTTCTTGCGCACGCCGCTGATGCGGCTGGCCAGCGTCACGGCCTGCTTAAGTGGCAACTCATCACGCAACACCCTAAACACACCCAAGGCAGCTTTCATCTCCTCTATGATTGCGGGGCCGGCGAATCCAGACAATACAATCACAAATTCACCGCGGCGCTCATTGTCGTCACCGCGCAACCAGCCTGAACATTCGTCAAGGGCGCCGAAGAAATGGGATTCGAATAGCTTGGTCAGTTCTCTACCGACAAAAACTTGCCGCCGCGCACCAAAAACCTCGACCATGGATTCGACGGTTGCGACGATACGGTGACTGGATTCGTAAAACACCAGAGTCTCTTGCCGTTCAGTTAATTCTGCAAGTAATGCTCGTCTCGCCGCTGGCTTGGCCGGCGGGAAACCGAGAAATGTAAAGCGATCGGTGGGGATGCCAGCCACACTGAGCGCCGCAACCAGAGCAGCGGGGCCAGGTATCGGAATGACTTTGATCCCGGCAATGCGGGCAGCGCGGACCAGCTTGAATCCCGGATCGGATATCAATGGCGTCCCCGCATCCGAGATCAACGCCACCGACTTACCATCGTGTAAAGGATTCAGTATTAGATCCTGAGCGTCATCGGCGCTGTGATCATGATAGGCGAGCATTCTGGCCTTGATGTGCAGGTGCTTGAGCAGATTGCGGCTATGCCGGGTATCCTCTGCCGCGATCATATCGACATCCGACAGCACTGCTGCCGCCCTGGTGCTGATGTCGTCCAGATTGCCTATCGGCGTCGCTACCACATAGAGCACGCCGGCGGTGTTTATCTGTTGCCCTGATTTGTCCAATAAATTGCCCGATCCCAGGTCTTATATTAGTCTTCTTTCAGTTATCACTCATACTCTGGACCACTGATTTGATCTTGCCGCAGACAAGCCCGCTCGCAACCGCCAACACACAGCGTACCGCCTTGCACAGGTTAATCAACAGCGCTCCGGGTCGCGGATTGGCATTGATGATCACAGTGCCCCTTATCATCTCTTGCGCTTCCGCTCCGGTCCTCGAATCGTCAGTGGCAGTCGCCAGCGAGTCTAGCGCACGCACTGTTGATCAACTGATACAAAGAGCCGAGAGCCTGAGCGGCGAAGACTCGGCGCGATTGCGCCTGCAGGCAGTCACTGACCTGGAGCAGGCTGGCGATCTCCGCTCCGCTCTGGACCAGTCACTTCGCGTAGAGACTGAATCCATCGGCGAGCCACTGCGCACACAGACGCTGCTTATCCAGGCTGATCTCGCCTTGCGTCTGCAAATGCCAACACAGAGCCTGGATACCCTTGCCACGCTTTCAGCAGATGCAGTAGCCGCTTTTCCCGAGCAGTTAAGCCGATACTACGAGCTGAGTGGCCTCACTTATTTGGCGCTTGGTGACGGACGTCTTGCCGCGACACGTCTGACTCAGGCCGCCGACGCAGCCGCAGGCGATCCTTCCCAGGCGCTGCACGATAACATCTGGCGGGCACTGTCAGGCCTGGATTCGGAGCAACTGGCTGAATTCGCCAACGCCGCAGAGAGCTACAGTCTGCGTGGCTGGATTGAATTGGCCAGAATCTATTGGGCAGATCAGTTCAGCATTCGCAGTCAACTCAACGCCATCGACCGGTGGCGTAATTCCTGGAATCAGCATCCCGCCATGGAGCTTATGCCGCAGAGTATTGCTAATTTGGCCCTGACCTGGGAAGCGCGGCCGCGACAAATTGCCTTGATACTGCCGCTACAACAATCGGCGGGCGTCGCGATCCAGGAAGGTTTCCTGAGCGCCTACTATCGCTCTCTGGAAATTTCGACCGAAGTGCCGCGGCTTGATGTTTATGACAGCAGCGGCCTGAATACCATTATGAGCGTCTACCAGGAGGCTGTTGATGCCGGCGCCGAATTAATAATCGGCCCTCTGAATAAAGTTTTAGTGAATGAACTGCATCGACAGGACAGCCTGCCGGTGCCTACCCTGGCCCTGAACTACAGTGACGCCATCGACCTGGGGCCGGAAAATTTGTGGCAGTTTGGGTTGGCACCAGAAGATGAAATCAATCAGACCACAGAGCTGGCCTGGGACAGCGGCTATAGGAATGCGGTGGTACTCACCCCGGATACGCCGGACTATCTGCAGCTTCAAGAAGAATTCGAGGCCAGTTGGACTGCCAGAGGCGGACGTGTTGTGTCTCGCACCGGTTTCGCCAACAGCACTGATTACAGCGAAGTGGTCAGGCGCTTGCTCGCCATAGACTCGAGCGAGGCCAGGGCGGCCAGACTGCTTAACCTTCTCCCGCGCAACGACTTGGATTTCATTCCGCGTCGGCGCCGCGACATTGATTTTTTGTTCCTGATCGCCAATCCCCGGCAGGGACGCCAGATCAAACCGACTCTGGACTTTTACTTCGCTCAGGAACTTCCCGTATTCGCCCTGCCCTCGATCAATGACGGATTGAACAATCCAGATGCCAATGGCGACCTGAATGATATTATGTTTACTGATGCACCCTGGATACTGGCGCCTGAAGGTGAATTCAAGCAAGCAGTGGAATCCAGTCTACGCACTACACAGGGGGCTCTGCAGCGCTTGCGCGCAATGGGGATCGACAGCTTCATGCTTTACACTCGCCTGGCTCAGTTCCGCAGTGGTGAACTAAGCGGGCTGAAGGGAATGACGGGAAATCTGCAACCGGTGGACAACCAGACGATTCACCGGCGACTTCAGTTTGCACGCTTCAGTGACGGCGTTGTCGAAGTGGTGTCGGTTGCGGCGGAGCCCAACAATGACTAACGGCAAGCGCGAGGGAGCATGGATTGAGACAGCGAGTCCATCGGCTAAGGATGCTCTGAACGATGCAGACATGCCTTTGGCTTTCTGCCGGCGCTGCTGAGAAGGCGCCAATGCACCCCAGTGCCGACTGGAAGCCCCGCAGGGCGAGACCTGTAAGCCCCTGCTACGGCTTTGCATCCCTTGGCAAAAGAGCCCGCTTTTGTCTGCGGGTCGCACTTTACAGCAGCGGCTTACAGACTCCCGCAGAGACTTGTCTGCATTGTTCAGAGCATCCCTGATATGGATTTCCGGCGTAAGGCCGGCGCTAGATCTGAGCGCCGCGATTTCGGCCAGGCAATAGAACGCCGCACTGCCCGTTATCTTTCCAGGCAGGGCTTGAGACACATCCAAAGCAATTTCAGTTGCCGCTTCGGTGAAATCGATCTGGTAATGATTGATAGTAGCGAGTTTCTGGTCTTCGTTGAGGTGCGCTATCGCAGCGCTGGGCATTTCGGCTCTCCCCTGGACACAATAACGGCGAGCAAACAGCGTAAACTCAAACGCACGGCGGCTTTTTACTTGCTCTCGCACAAGCGCATGCAAGATAAGCACTGCCGCTTTGACGTGGTTGCGGTGACTCCCGCGGCCAATTCTCCCGACTATGATTTTGACTGGATCAAGAATGCTTTCATGTGAGCGGCGTTGCCCTATCGTGCTCTATGCGGTGCGAAGAATCTATCGCTTCAGCGGTCAATCCGGTGACTTTGAAGCCGATATAAGTAGCGATGAATCGGAGTCCAGATATGAGCAGTAGAGTGAGAATTACCGGCCATTTCGCTGACAGTATCTCCGTCAAGGAAGCCTCAGCCGAAGTGCTCATTGAACCTATTCACACGGCAGGCGAGAAAATGGTCGCTTGCTTGCTTAGTGAAGGGAAGATTCTGAGCTGCGGAAACGGCGGTTCGGCTGGAGATGCCCAGCATTTCTCGGCTGAGTTGCTCAATCGATTTGAGCAAGAACGTCCAGGATTGCCGGCCATGGCGCTGACCACTGACAGCTCAACGCTTACAGCCATAGCCAACGACTACAGTTATGCAGAAATTTTCTCCAAGCAAGTCAGCGCGCTGGGGCAAATGGGTGATATTTTGCTGGCCATTTCAACCAGCGGCAACTCCACCAATGTATATGAGGCCATCAAGGCCGCCCATGAACGGGAGATGCTGGTTGTGGCGCTGACTGGTAAAAGTGGTGGCCGGATTGCCGAATTATTAGACGATGATGATGTAGAAATCCGCGTGCCGTCAGACCGCACGGCGCGGATACAGGAAGTGCATCTGGTTGTCATTCATTGTTTGTGTGATTTTATTGATACCCGGATTTTCGGTGGAGATTGACATGCGTCTGTTACGACTACTGATGACGATACTGTTGTTGAGCACTGTATCCTGCACGACCATTCTCGTGCACACGACAGGTAGCGAGGGGATCCAGGAGGATCCAACAGAGCGAACTGCCGGCACGATAGTGGAAGATGAATCCATTGAAACCAAGATACTCGTTAACCTGAAATCTCAAGAACCTGCGTTTCGCAAGGCACACTTCCAGGTTTACAGTCATAACGGGGTGGTTCTGATGGTTGGCCAGGTCCCAACCCAGGAAATGAAGGTTCAGGCCACGGAGATTGCAAGTCGGGCCAGCGCCAAGATCAAGCGCATTCATAACGAACTGGAGGTCATACCCAATTCCGACATCATATCCCGAGGTACTGACGCCTATATCTCGACCCGCATTAGAACCATGATGCTGACCAACCGTGCCGTACCTTCAGATCAGGTTAAAGTCATTACGGAAAATTCAGCAGTCTTTCTAATGGGTCTGGTGAGTCAGACCGATGGGAATAAGGCGGCGGATCTGGCTAGAAACGTCTCCGGCGTCAGGCGCGTCGTAAAAATCTTTGAGTATGTTAATTAAGGCCAAGGAATTTACTTCACCAGCTTGAGGGACGGCTTGCCGCTGGCCTTCTTCTTTTTGACTGTTCTAACCTTCTGGTCATCACCAGGGGGCTTGGGCGTCGGCGAGTCCGAATCGAATAACATGCCCTGCCCGTTTTCTTTGGCATAGATTCCCAACACCGCATCCATGGAAACAAAAACCTGTCGCGCCATTCCGGCAAAGCGCCCATCAAAGTGAAGGGATTCGTTCTCGATCTGCAGCTGTTCTACTGCAGTGGGTGATATATTGAGAATGATCTGCCCATCCTTGACATATTCCTGCGGCACTTCCACATCAGGGTCCAGCGCATTCACCAGAATGTACGGTGTGCAGTCGTTGTCCAGAATCCATTCGTAAAGAGAACGAACCAGATAGGGCCTGCTCGAGGACATAGTCATTGCAATACAGTCTTCAGTCGAGTACCCCGACCGCTCACATCATTTCTTTTTCTTGCTCGGAGAGACTCGCCAAGACTGAGTCTCTCTCGAACAGTCGATCTCTATATTCCAACAACGGTTTCGCCGTCTTGCTCTTTGGCAACTCCACACCCATTTCCCTCAGGCGCCATAAAATCGGAGTTACACAGCAGTCAACGATGGTAAATTCATCGCTCATAAAGAAGGGCTTTTCGCCGAAAATGGGCGCAATCGCCAGCAGACTGTCGCGCAGTTCCTTGCGCTTCTTGTCCTGTTGCGACGGAGTCCCCTCGCCCGCCATCAGCGGATCAACAAGATCGCACCAGTCTTTGTTGATTCGGTAGATCCACAGACGGCTCTGCGCGCGCGCGACCGGGTAGACCGGGAAGAGCGGCGGATGCGGAAACCGCTCGTCCAGGTATTCCATCATGATATCGGGTTGATAGAGAACCAGATCCCTGTCAACGAGTGTGGGCAGCGTGTTGTATGGGTTCAGACTCGCCAAATCTTCCGGCTTGTCCTCGGGATCCACATCGATAGTCTCAACGGTGACGCCCTTTTCCGCCAGTACGATCCGCACCCGGTGACTGTAGTGGCTGGACCCGTCTGAATAGAAAGTCATCGAAGATCTCTTGGCAACTACGCCCATTCTCGTCCCTCTTGTTTTTTATTGATCGTTCCGCTTGTGACCCTGAACGCAATCAGTGGTAATCCTTGGAAAATTCCCTACCCATTAACAGCGCAGCGACGAAGAACAGCGCCAGAAAGGCCAACACCCACACACCGATGGATTGCCGGCGGTCACGCATGGGCTCCCCCACATAAAAAAGAAAATTAGTGAGATCGGCCATAGTCGAGTCGAACTCTTCAGGGGTCATTGATCCAGTTCCCTCAACATGGCTGAGGTCACATTGACCGGGATCGCCTGTACCGTGATCGTCACAGACCACATCGCCCTGCAGGTCGTGTAATACGTGCGGCATGCCGACATTCGCGAATAGCTTGTTGTTGACCCCCAACGGCCTGGAATCATCAAGATAAAAGGAGGTAAGGTAAGTATAAAGCCAATCCGCACTGTGCACCCTGCCGCTAAGAGTCAGATCTGGGGGCGCCACACCGAACCACTCCTCGGCGTTGTCCTCGCTCATTGCGTTCTCGATGAGGTCGCCGATCTGGGCATCCGGATCGAAAATCAGGTTTGTGCGAACCAGATCATCGGGGATCTCAAGATCGGTAGCGGTGCGCTGATAGCGGGCGTAACCCAGTTCGTGACAACCCACACAGTAATTCATGTAAGTCGCGAAGCCCCGCTGCAGCGAGGGCTTGTCTTCGTAATTGGTTTCCACGTGTCGCAGATCCACATTTCCGGCCTCGGCAGCTTCGGCGCTTGGAGAGACCAGCAGCAGCGGCACGATGACCAGGAAAAAGATCAGCATCAGGCTACCCAGCAATTGCGCCGTGGTGATGAACCTGCCGGTGGTCACGCGCTCCGGCGGTTGAGAAATCTCTTCCTTACGCGTGTACCAGGGCATCAGAATGAAGTAGAGGAAATACACTACCGTCATCAATTGAGCGAGAAAGATTCTGCCCGGGCTGGTGGTTTGAGTACCAAGCACTCCGAGAATCAGGAAGCTTACTACGAACAGCAGCAGCGCAATGCGGCTGTACCAGCCTTTGTAACGCATGGATCTCACCGGACTCTTATCCAGCCAGGGCACCGCAAAGAGAATGGCAATGGCGCCAAACATTACCAGCATGCCCCAGAACTTCGCGTCTATGCCAAGCAGAGGCACGGTGACCGCCCGCAGCATGGAATAAAACGGCGTGTAGTACCAGACCGGAGGCACGTGCTCTGGTGTCACCAGCGGATCTGCCTCCTGAAAATTGGCGATCTCAAGGAAGTACCCGCCCATTTCCGGAGCAAAAAACACCACCGCGAAGAACAGCAGGAAAAACAGGATCACACCAGGCAGGTCGTGAAAGATCGTGTAATAGGGGTGGAACGGTACTCCGTCCACCGGCTTGCCGTTGGCGTCTTTGTGGGCCTTGATTTCGACGCCATCCGGATTATTTGAACCCACTTCATGTAGCGCCAGGATGTGCATTACCACTAGGGCAATCAGGACTATTGGCAAAGCTACCACGTGCAGGGCAAAGAAGCGGTTGAGGGTGGCGTTAGAGATCAGGAAGTCGCCTCGAACCCAGACCAGCAGATCGTCGCCGATGACAGGTATTGCACCCGCCAGGGATACGATTACGTTTGCTCCCCAGTAGGACATCTGCCCCCAGGGCAACACGTAGCCCATAAACCCTTCCATCATCAGCACGAAGTAGATGAACATGCCGATCACCCAGATCAACTCCCTGGGCCGCTGGTAGGAGCCATACATCAAGCCGCGAAACATGTGCATGTAAACCACGATGAAAAACGCGGAGGCACCGGTGGAGTGCATGTAACGGAGCACCCAACCGAAGGGCACATCGCGCATGATGTATTCTACCGAGGCGAAGGCCGCATCGGCGCTGGCCGTATAGTGCATGGTGAGCCAGATGCCGGTAAGCAACTGGAGGATCAGGACCACCATGGAAAGGACGCCAAAAAAATACCAGAAGTTGAAGTTTTTCGGCGCGTAATACTCGGACAGGTGTTTGCGCCAGGCGTCCATTATCGGCAGGCGCGCATCTACCCAGTCGCGCACTCCAATCATGCCGGACACGACGCGACCGCGCTGCCTGTTGCCGCCTTCAAAATTGTTGTCTGAACTGCTCATGTCGGTCATGCTGCTGACTCCTCGTCTTCACCCACTAAGAGAATATTCTCTTCCGGATAGAAATGCGGCGGCACTTCCATATTGCGCGAGGCTGGAGAGCCTGCATACACACGGCCGGCCAGATCGAAGCGCGAGCCGTGGCAAGGGCAGAAAAACCCGCCCTGCCAGTCGGCATCGAAAGGCTCGGGTTCAACCTCTATGTGAGGGGTGGGTGAACAGAACAGATGTGGACACAGACCTACCAGAACCAGGATTTCCGGCCGCCGCGACCGAGTCATATTGGCGGCATACGCCGGCTGCTCGGGAACTTCTGATTCCGGGTCAGTAAGACGGTCCAGGTTCTCATTCAGCACTTCCATGGCCTCGTCGCTTCGACGCACAATGAAAATCGGGCGACCGCGCCAGGCTGGAATCGGGCCAAGCAACTCACCGGGCTGCAGTCGGCTGATGTCTACTCGCACCGGGGCACCGGCGGCTCGCGCTTTGGCGCTGGGCGACCAGGAACCGACGAATGGAACCGCGACTGCAACTACACCAGCGGCGCCGAGTGCGGAGGTGGAGCCCACAAGAAAGCGTCGGCGGCCAGCCTTGGAATTGTCATCTGTCACCGTATTTCTCCTCGAGAATAAGCTAGGTTAAAAATTTCCCCTTGATCAAGGGGAATAGGGTCTGAAAGCTGCTTTTCAGCAAATTCGTTATCAGATACGCAGTGAGTCTGGGAAAGGATTCTTGTCGGATACGCAAAAGACGGCGAATAGTAGTCAATTATGCCCAACTTGACAAGCCCGAAAAAGCACAAAAAAGATGCTATCTATCTGAATTTAAAGATAAAAAGCTTTTTGCTCACACAAAAAACGCCAATCCCCCAGGGAGGATTGGCGTTTGATTGGAAGCGCTGGAATTAGCGTTTGGAAAACTGCGGCCGCTTGCGGGCTTTGCGCAATCCAACTTTCTTACGCTCCACAGCGCGCGCATCGCGGGTGACATACCCGGCCTTGCGCAGAGTCGGCCTGAGCTCTTGATCGTATTCCATTAGGGCGCGGGTGATGCCGTGACGAATGGCCCCGGCCTGACCGAAGCTGCCACCCCCATTGACGGTGACTTTTATATCAAATTTTTCGATCAACTCCACCAGTTCCAGCGGCTGACGCACAATCATGCGCGCAACCTCGCGGCCGAAGTAGCCGTCCAGTGGACGCTTGTTGACGATAATTTCGCCGCTGCCACTGGTCAAATAAACTCGGGCGGTAGAAGTCTTGCGGCGCCCTGTCCCGTAGTATTGCTGTGCTGCCATGAGCAGATGCTGTCCCTTGGTTGATTAGATGTGCAGAGGTTGTGGTTGCTGCGCCCCATGGGGGTGCTCGGAACCGGCGTAGACTTTCAGTTTTTTGAACATGGCACGACCCAGGGGAGTCCGGGGCAGCATGCCCTTCACCGCCAGCTTGACGATTTTCTCCGGAGTTTTATCCTGCAACTCACGAAAAGACACAGTTCTTAAACCACCCGGATAGCCCGAGTAGGCGTGGTATTTCTTGTCAGTGTCCTTCTTGCCAGTAACCTGAACCTTCTCCGCGTTTATTACCACCACGTAATCACCGGTGTCCACATGTGGAGTGAATTCCGCTTTGTGCTTACCGCGGAGTCGAGAGGCAATTTCGGTCGCCATGCGACCCAGGGTCTGACCGTCTGCATCGACAACCAGCCAGTTCTGTGGCACTTCTTTGGGCTTGGCGCTGTAGGTTTTCATAGCGAGTTCAGAGGCAACTATTCAAGGAGCGCGAATACTACCTAAGCGACCAACAATATTCAAGAATTTTTGTGGCGGCAACAGGGGACATTCGCCGACGCATGCTTGCGTCCGAAGCCGACTCTCATGACAGTCCCTCAGGCATGACAGCCCCTCAAGCCCTGTGCTCGACACCCAGATAGTAATTACTCTGCATTTCCCACAGGCGGGAATAAGTGCGCTTGAATTCCTGTGTCAGCGCCTCGCCGGTGTAGAGAGAATCCAGCGGCACCCTCGCCGCCACGATCAGTTTCACTCGACGATCATACAGCTCATCCACCAGGAAGACGAAGCGCCGGGTTGCCTCTAACACGGTGTCATTCAGCGCCGGCACTGCGCTCAGGATAAGGGCATGAAATAACCGCGCTATCTCGACATAGTCCGCGGCACTGCGAGGCCCTTCGCACAAAGCCGCAAAGTCAAACCACGCCACATCCGAAGCGCAGCAGCGGCAGGAGATTTCGCGCCCAAGTATAGAAAGGCTTTCGTTCTCAGACAGTTCAAAGGCATCTGGCGCCAGACTGAGCAAGGTCTCTCGCAGGACCGAATCGGTCTCAGGCCCGATGGGATAATGATACAGCGTCGATTGGCTCAGCGTGCGCAGCCGATAATCTGTGCCCGCGCCCAGTTCGAGCACCTCATTGTAGGTCTTAAGAAGCTCGATCGCAGGGAGAAAACGTTCTCTCTGCAGACCATTTTCGTATAGGTGGTCCGGATGCACATTCGAAGTCGCTACCAGGGTCACCCCTTGCTCGAACAATCCCGAGAGCAGTCCGGACAGGATCATGGCGTCACCAATATCAAGCACGAAGAATTCATCGAAGCAGAGCACCCTGGTCTCGCTAGCAATATCCTCCGCCACCAACCGTAAGGGGTCCTTGCGGCCCTGGTAGCGGGCCAGGCTCTTATGTACGGACTGCATGAAGCGATGAAAATGCGTACGTTTCTTAGCCTCAGTGGGCAGCGACTCGTAGAACAGATCCATCAGATAGGTCTTCCCCCGCCCGACACCACCCCATAGATAGATACCCTTGAGCACGGGAATCGAGCCGCGGCCGGTAATGGCATTGAGCAGTCCGGCAAACAGCGACCTGCTCGGCGGCCGGTTTGCGAGCCGCTCGAACAATTCCGACAGCCTGTCCAGGACGAACTCCTGCCCGGAATCTGCACTGATCTTGCCGGCCTTAAGATCTCGAGTGTATCGAGCCCTGGGATTCAACTTTTCTGCACGCTTGTCGATGGGTTGCATAACATCAAGCTTAAGTGACTTAACCCCGCGAAGGTCATGGAGGAGTTAAGGCATCGGGGGGATTTACTGTATACTCTCGATTCACTCGGAACTACAACAATTCACCTCTCTCTGGGAGTAAATTTACCAATGATCTGGTTACCGACAATCGGAAGTTTGGCCTTGGGCATCATAATTGGCGTTATCGTCAAAAGTTATATGAGCAACGGGCCCTCACGGATAAAAGAACTGGAGGACCAAATTCGCCAACTCAAGGATTCTGAGCGCGAATACAAGAACAGCGTAAGCGATCATTTCAGCTTGACCGCAGAGCTTATCCAGCACCTGACCGAAAGCTATCGGGAGGTCTATCAGCATCTGGCAACAGGCGCTCAGGATTTGTGCTCTGCCGAAGTGGCCAACAAATTGCTGCCAGCGGACTCAGACGCTGCCTTTGACACCCCGTCGAGCCTGGATGAAACCGGCGAGCTATCGCCACCGCGGGATTATGCAGCCAAGCAGAGTCCGGATCAGAAAGGCGCTTTGTCAGAGGATTTCGGTATCGAAAAACACAAGCCAGATGGTTTGGCTACCGAGGAGCAGAATCAGGAAGAGACGGCAGCCGAGGAGCACAATCCAGCAGAGTTGGGGGCCGAGGCATCGCAGCCCAAGCCCGACGATGCCCCGGAAGCCGGAGAGCAGAGGCTCGAAGAAAGCGAGAGCGTTGAGTCAGCCCCGGAAGCAGAAGACGTCGAGAAGCCGGAGTCTGCCGACTCTGAATCCCAGTCGCCAATGCCGGAAAGCTCCGAAGTCGAACCGCACACTCCCGAAGAGGGCGAAACCGGGGAGCCGGAAGACGCAGATGCCGACACCGAGGAAAAGAAATCGGAACCGCCTGCAACTGAGCCAACAATGGAAGAGCCTGAATCCACGGAGGAATCCGAAAGCGAGAAAAGTGAGCTAGAAGAAGAACAGGACTCCGAGCGCAAAAACACTTAGAAACCGCTCCGAGCCCAGCCGGAACCTATCTAGACCACAAGCCAGGGAAGCTGATGGCGAAGTACAGCCTGACTCATCTCAAGCAACTGGAAGCTGAGAGCATTCACATCATCCGAGAGGTGGCTGCCGAATTCGAGCGGCCAGTCATGCTGTATTCTATCGGCAAGGATTCCTCGGTGATGCTGCAGCTCGCACTCAAGGCTTTTTACCCTGGCAAACTGCCTTTCCCGTTAATGCACGTGGACACCACGTGGAAGTTTCACGAGATGATCGAGTTTCGGGAACAGCAGCGGGAAAAGCTCGGCCTCGAGATGATTGTTCACACCAATGAAGAGGGTGTGAAGGCGGGCGTCGGTCCGTTTTCTCACGGCAGTGACAAGCACACGGACATCATGAAAACCCAGGCGCTGAAACAGGCCCTGGACAAGTACCAGTTCGATGCCGCCTTTGGCGGAGCCCGGCGCGACGAGGAGAAGTCACGGGCCAAGGAAAGAGTTTTCTCTTTCCGTGACAGGAATCACGTCTGGGATCCCAAGAACCAGCGACCCGAACTCTGGAATATCTACAACAGCAAAGTCAACAAGGGAGAGAGCATCCGCGTGTTCCCACTGTCCAACTGGACTGAACTTGATATCTGGCAGTATATCTACCTTAACAACATAGAAATCGTGCCACTGTATTTCGCCAAAGCCCGCCCGATTGTCCACATGGACGGTATCGACATCATGGTCGATGACGAGCGCCTGCCCATCGCCAAAGACCAGAAGATCGAGACCAAGACCGTGCGCTTCCGCACCTTGGGCTGCTACCCCCTCACCGGTGCAGTGGAATCCGCGGCGACGACTCTGCCTGACATTATCCAGGAAATGTTGCTGACGACCAGTTCGGAGCGCCAGGGCCGGCTCATCGATACTGACAAGTCCGGTTCCATGGAAGAGAAGAAGCGCAGAGGCTATTTCTAATGTCCCACCAATCGGATCTGATCAGTAAAGATATTCACGCCTACCTGGCACAGCACGAGCGCAAGGAACTGCTGCGGCTGCTGACATGTGGCAGTGTCGACGATGGCAAGAGCACGCTCATCGGCAGATTGCTGCACGATTCCAAGATGATCTACGAGGATCAACTGGCGGCAATCGAGGCCGACAGCGTCAAATCCGGCACCACTGGAGGCAAGATCGATTTAGCCCTCCTTGTGGACGGACTGCAGGCTGAGCGAGAACAGGGCATCACAATCGACGTCGCCTACCGCTACTTCTCCACCGCCAAACGCAAGTTCATCATCGCCGACACACCGGGCCATGAGCAGTACACTCGCAACATGGCCACCGGGGCATCCACGTGCGATCTGGCCATCATTCTAATTGATGCACGGCATGGCGTTCAGGTCCAAACACGCCGCCACAGTTACATTGCTTCCCTGCTGGGAATACGCCATATCATTGTCGCCGTAAACAAAATGGATTTGATGGAATTCAGTGAAGACGTGTTCAATGCTATTCGCGAAGACTACCTGGCTTTTTCGGCCAGGCTGGAGCCCGCCGACTTTTACTTCCTGCCGCTTTCAGCACTCAATGGAGATAACGTGGTCAATCCGAGTGCCAACATGCCTTGGTTTGAGGGTCAGCCGCTGATGTCAATTCTGGAAGAAGTCGAAATCGCAGCAGACAGAAACTTCGACGATTTCCGCTTTCCGGTGCAGTACGTGAATCGGCCCAACCTCAATTTCCGGGGTTTTTGCGGCACTGTCGCTTCCGGTGTCGTCCACAAAGGCGACGAGATTTCTGTTCTGCCTTCAGGCAACACGACCCGGGTAAAGTCTATCGTCACCTTCGATGAGGAACTGGAGTCGGCCCACACCGACATGGCCGTCACTTTAACTCTCGAGGATGAGATCGATGTCAGTCGGGGCGACCTCATCGCCCACGTCGATAATCTACCCAGTATGAGTGACCAACTGGAGGCTATCGTGGTGTGGATGGCCGACGCACCGCTATTGCCTGGTAATCAATACGATCTGAAAGTGGGCAGCAAGATTGTCACCGGCAGGATACTTTCCATTCGGCATCGAATGGATATTAATAATCTCGAGACCCAACCGGCGCCGGGCCTGGAACTCAATGAAATCGGCCAGGTGCAAATTGAGGTCGATCAACAGATCTGTTTCGATGCTTACAGGGAAAACCGCGCCACCGGTAGCTTTATCATCATCGATCGGCTGAGTAATGTGACCGTCGGAGCGGGTATGGTTTCCGGCGAGCACTTGCAGCGACAGCCAGGCCGGGAGCGTCATGATGTCCATGTCAGCAAGGAAGAGTTGTCCGCACGTTACGGACAGCGACCGGCAACGATCCTGTTCATTGGCGTTTCTGGCTCAGGCAAATCAACACTGGCCCATGGCCTGGAACGCCGACTCTTCGATCTTGGCCGTGTTAGCGCCGTACTTGATGGCAAGACCATGCGTCTGGGCATTTCCAGGGATCTGGCCCATGACTTTGAAGGGCGCGCTGAGAACCTTCGCCGCAGTGCCCACATCGCCCGCTATCTCAATGATTCAGGCCTGATTTGCTGCGCTTCGTTCGTCGCCCCGAGCGCCGACTCGCGTGAACATGCATTGAGTGTGATCGGCAAGGACAATTGCTACATCATCTACTTGAACCCGCCAATGGAAGCCTGCATCGAGCGCGATCCCAGCGGGCTGTACGCCTCTGCGGAGAGCTCCGATTCGGCCGCCACGCTCGGAGTTTCATTTCCTTACGAAGCGCCAGACTTCGCCCATCTGGAACTCGATACCTCCAGCCTTACTATTGCGGCTTGTGTGGACAAGGTATTGCAGCTGATGCGCAGCGAGAAAATTATCTAAGCCACCTGGCACCCACTTGATAGAACGCGCAGTTAGCTGACTCAGGCTGGATTGTCGATGTCTATGAACCGGTGTTCAATGGAAAATTTATTGGCCAGGTACTGGCCCACGGCCTGTACGCCATAGCGTTCTGTGGCGTGGTGGCCGGCGGCAAAGAAGTGAATGTCATTCTCACGGGCGAAATGAGTCGTTTGCTCGGAAATTTCTCCAGTCACATAGGCATCAACACCGGCTGAGGAAGCAATGTCAATAAAGCCCTGTGCCGCACCGGTACACCAGGCGACTCGCTGTATTTCGCCATTACCGCCGCTTACGGCAACACAGTGGTGACCCAGTTTCTGCGCCAGGTGATCGCTAAACGCGGAGAAACTCATCGGGTGCGGAGTATTTCCTGTCATGACGAGCCCATTGGCGGACTCCTGTTCCAGTGTTGCGGCATCGGTGAAACCAAGAACTCTGCCGAGCTGGGCGTTATTGCCCAGCTCGGGATGGGCGTCGAGGGGCAAATGGTAGGCGAGCAAGCTGATGCCGCTGCGCATTAGCGATTGAATGCGGCGCCCCTTCATCCCCGTGATCTGCGGTTCTTCGCCTCGCCAAAAATAGCCATGATGGACCAATAGCAACTGTGCTCCGGTTTCGATGGCGGCTTCGATCAGCGCCTGGCTGGCGGTCACTCCGGTGACGAGCCTTGTCACCGACTCACCTGCCTCGACCTGCAGACCATTGACGCAGTAGTCCTTAAATTTCTCGACCCGCAGGACACTATTCAGATCAAGTGCTATATCCCGGATGATTGCTGACATTGGAAAGAATTCGTTCAGGCGTTATATTGCGTTAGGCGCCTATAATAACACACAGGCAGCAGCATCAACTCGGGCCGAGTCCATGCAGACATTCCTGAAAACAGTCCAGTTCCTGTCCTGGCCAGCACTCTGTGGAGTGCTGCTGGCAATCGTGTATCTGCAGTACCGACAGCTAGAGCGGCTCAGCGTCGCACCGGCTCTGAGCACGGCACCGCCGTCACAGTCAACGGTTTCCTTCGCCGACGCCATCCGCACGGCCGCGCCCTCTGTTGTCAGCATCAATGCGGTCGTTCACAACGTCGAATCCTTTGAAAGAGCGGACGAGGACACTCTGGAGATGGCTCTGAGCGAGACACCCAGCCTTGGTTCCGGAGTCATCATTGATAAGCGCGGCTATGTTCTGACAAACCTGCACGTGGTGGACACATTGCTGGATCTTTTTGACACTGAGGTTACTCTGAGCGACGGTAGACGCACACCGGCAAATGTCGTCGCCTGGGACCGGACCAACGATCTGGCGGTACTTCATATCAACATGGATGACCTGACCCCTATAGAGATCGGTGACGAACAGCAGTTGGAGGTAGGCGACATCGTATTTGCCATTGGCTATCCCCGTAACATCGGCCAGTCGGTCTCGCAAGGAATCATCAGCGCGCTCACCCAGCAGAACGCCGAATCACCGACTGTGATCCAAACTGATGCCGCAATTAATCCAGGCAATTCCGGTGGTGCGCTGATTGATACCGTCGGCCGACTGATAGGCATCAATTCCTCGATCCTGTCTGAATCCGGTAACTTCGAAGGCATAGGTTTCGCCACACCAGCCAGCATCGCGGTGAACGCGATGCGAGAGATGATAGACGAAGCCATAGCGGCTAACTCTGGTTACCTGGGGGTCATAACCGGCGAGGCTTTGGACGCTCGCTCCAGTCAACTACTGTTTGGTGTAGATAACGTTCGCGGTATGCTCGTGGAAAGCGTTGACCACGGCGGCGCCGCCGAGCGCGCAGGCATTGAGCCTGGAGACGTCATAACTCAGGTGGGCGAAACACGGGTAGAAGATGACCGCAACATCATCATGGAAATTCGCAATAAGAAGCCAGGCGATACCGTGGAAATACGGGTTTATCGCAGCGGCCGCAGCCTGACTCTGCCTGCCACGCTCGGATTCGGCCAGGCGGCGATCCTCGAACTATAGGGATGCTCAGTTCTCATCCGCTACTCCCTCACCCACTTCGGGTTGGAGCCGATACTCGGCAGACAGGGCGTGAGCCTGCAGTTGTTCGTTGCGAGCCAGTTCCGATGCCGTTCGAGCCAATGCGCCGGCTCCTGCAGGCGAGCAATGGATAATAGAGCTGCGCTTCTGGAAATCATAAACACCAAGCGCTGAGTAGAATCGCGCGGTGCCGGAAGTCGGCAGCACGTGACTTGGGCCGGCACAGTAATCGCCGAGGGCCTCGGCGCTGTGTCGACCCAGGAAGATTGCCCCTGCATTGTCTATTTTTTCAAGCAGTTTTTCTGGATCTTGCACTGACAGTTCCAGGTGTTCCGGAGCAATGAGGTTGCTTATTGCAGCGGCCTGGGCAAGATCCTCGGCATAAATAAGGATGCCGCGATTGGTCAGTGACTCACGAATAATCGACTTCCGGTCCATCTCTGGCAGCAGCCGGTCAACGCTGTCAGCAACCCGGTCCAGAAAAACTTGATCCGTGCTGATCAAAATAGACTGGGCCTGTTCATCGTGCTCAGCCTGGGAAAAGAGATCCATGGCGACCCAATCGGGATTGGTCTTGCCATCACAAATTATTGTCAGTTCCGACGGCCCGGCCAGCATATCGATGCCAACCTCGCCAAAGACCAGTTTCTTCGCCACCGTGACATAAATATTTCCCGGCCCGGTAACCTTGTCGACCTTTGGGATGGATTCTGTGCCGTAGGCCATAGCAGCAACCGCCTGAGCACCGCCAATAGTGAACAACCTATCCACGCCGGCTACAGCCGCGGCGGCAAAGACTAGTTTGCTGCGCTCCGAGTACTGCGTCGGCACAGTGGCGATGATCTCCCTGACGCCGGCTACCTGTGCTGGAATCGCCAGCATTAGTACCGATGAAGGATAGTTGGCCTTACCCCCGGGCACATAGATTCCGACGCGCTCCAGTGGGCTGATTTTCTGTCCGTATTTCGAACCATCCGCTTCCTCATACTGCCAAGAACGTTGCAGCTGTTTTTCGTGATAACGGCGTATTCGCTCTGCCGCGTGCAAAAGTGCCTGCCGCTGTTCGGGAAGCAGCTCCTCCAGGGCCGACTGCAGCTGCTCGGCGCCAATCTCAACTGCTGACATGGAATCGACATCAAAGCCATCGAAGCGCCGGGTGTAATCCAGGATCGCAGCGTCACCGCGCGCTCTGACGTCGCGTAAAATTTTGTCTACCGTCTCGGTAATCGCGTCAGCAATTAGCATCTCCCGCTTAAGAAGCGCATCGAGTCGGGAACGAAATTCAGGGTCGGCGCCGCTGAGCCTGTTGATTCTGCTACTAATTGCGTTCATAGAATTGTTACTTCCGGCTGGTAACCCGTTATTAGCTACGGCTTGAGTTAAAGCTTTGCGCTATTTGTTACGGCTGCGCGCAATTTAGACAAAATATCCATGATATGTGCGTTTTTGATCTTCATGGAAGCCTTGTTGACGATTACTCTTGATGTGATCCTGGCGATCAGTTCGCGCGGTTCTAAACCATTGGCCTTGAGTGTCTTCCCGGTGTCGACGATGTCCACGATGGTGTCTGCAAGCCCCATTGCCGGCGCCAGTTCCAGAGCGCCATTGAGCTTAATCAGTTCAATCTGCCGGCCCTGCTCAGCGAAATAGCGCTTGGCGATATTGGTAAACTTGGTCGCCACTCGCAGTCGATCCGGGCGATCCTCTCTCCCTACCTGCTGAGCGGTCATCAGGCGGCAGGCGGCGATGCCAAGGTCCAGTGGTTCATAGAAACCATCACTGCCATATTCCAAAATCAGATCCTTGCCAGCAATACCCATGTCGGCACTGCCGAATTCCACGTAGGTAGGCACGTCTGAGCCCCTGATAACCATCAGCCGTACATTGTCCAGATTGGTCTCGAAAAGCAATTTACGGCTCTTGCTGATGTTCTCGCGGGGATGGATACCCGCCTGCTCCAGCAAAGGCAGGCACTCTTCGAGTATCCGCCCTTTTGTAAGAGCGATGACGACCTGTTGCGGTGAACTCATAGGGGAACTCACAGTTGAACTTACAGCAGGAGATTCTGCGTTTCAGTAAATCGGCATTAGGAGGGTACGCGGCGAATCCTGGCACCCAACAGCTGCAGTTTTTCCTCGATACATTCATAGCCCCGATCAATGTGGTAGATGCGATCGACACTGGTTTCATTTTCTGACACCAGCCCGGCGATGATCAGACTGGCGGAAGCACGCAGATCGGTGGCCATGACTGGTGCTCCCTTCAACGTGTCAACTCCCTCAACGATTACGGTGTTGCCTTCCACTCGGATAGAAGCGCCCATGCGGTTCATTTCCTGGACATGCATGAAGCGATTTTCAAAGACTGTCTCGGTGATCGACCCAGTGCCATCGGCCACTGTGTTCAATGCAGTGAACTGTGCCTGCATGTCAGTTGGAAAGGCTGGATAGGGTGCGGTACGCAGCGACACTGAACGCGGGCGCCTGCCGCGCATGTCAAGCTCGATCCAATCGTCGCCCACCTTGATCTCCGCGCCAACTTGCTCAAGCTTGCGCAGCACAGATTCAAGAATATCTGGGCGCGTGTCCTTAACTTTGATATGCCCGCGGGTCGCCGCAGCCGCAATCAGGTAAGTCCCTGTTTCTATGCGATCGGGCATCACTGAATAGCTGCAACCGTGCAGTTCCTTTACGCCTTCGACCACGATAGTGTCCGTGCCTTGCCCAAAAATCTTCGCACCCATGCTCACCAGACAATTTGCCAGATCCACAACCTCTGGCTCACGCGCCGCATTTTCAATGACCGTGCGCCCTTCGGCCAGGGTAGCCGCCATCAAGATATTCTCGGTCCCGGTTACGGTAACCATATCCATGAACAGATGACAGCCCTTGAGCCTGCCGTCCACGATCGCCTTGATGTATCCATCCTCAACTTTGATCTGAGCTCCCATCTGTTCCAGTGCTTTAATATGCAGATTGACCGGACGGCTGCCGATAGCGCAACCACCCGGCAGCGCCACCTCGGCCTGGCCATACCGGGTCAGTAAGGGTCCCAGCACAAGAATGGAAGCGCGCATAGTCTTTACCAGTTCATAAGGTGCCGCGAAATGGCTGATTGAACTGCTATTGACTTCGACATTGAGTCTCTCATCGACGACAGGCTGCACACCCATGCACCCAAGCAGTTCCAGCATGGTAGTGATGTCGTAGAGATGAGGTAAATTGCAGATCTGAACCGAATCGTGAGTAAGCAGCGTGGCTGCCAGTATAGGCAGCGCGGAGTTTTTAGCACCGGCAATCCTGATCTCACCTTCCAGGCTGACACCGCCATTGATGATTAGCTTGTCCATAGTGTGCCCGGAGGACGGGTTGCGTCAATATTGGCTTTCGCCAGGAGCCTGCAGCCGCATGCTAACCGCGTGGATAGCACCACTCGCGATGTGCTCGTTGAGCAGACGGTAAACTAATTGTTGACGCTTGACGGCATTCAGTCCGTCGAAGACGGCACCGGTGGCGCTGACCAGATATTTACCACTGCCACCTTCTACAGCAATCTCACAGTCAGGCAACTCTGCCTGCAGTAGTTCCTTTATCTGTTCGGGAGACATAGTCCTACTGCCAATTTGCCAGCACCTGGTCGATGTCGTTGTTGTATTCCGACATAAGTGCCGAGAACTGCGAGTAATACTGACGGCCCAGGTTGATACCAGCAAGATTGATATTCTTTAGCTTCCATTCGTCGTTATCATTGAGAAACATCTGATACTGGACCCGGAGTTGACTATCACCGCGCAGTTCCATAGACACAATGCGATCTGAGCGCGGGCTATCGCCCTGCCGTCGCTCTGGCAAAAAAACCAGTTCTTCATTGGTGTAATCGACCATGGATGCTCCATAGAAACGGGTCAGCGTCGATTTGAGGATCTCGCCAAAGCGGGTAATTTGCTCTTGACTGGCCTGCTGAGCATATCGCGACATGACGACTGTAGCGACCGCATCGAAATCTACGAAGGATTCCAAGACTTGTTCAATTGCATTGAAATAGCGAGAGCGATCCGATGCGAAGTATTGTTCGTTGGCGGCGATGGTTTGCAGCAGGGTCTGGACTCCAACCTCTGCGGTTTCTACCGCCGTTCTGTCCTGACCATAGGCACCCAGCGCAGCTGTCAGGCAAAACGCGAAGACCACCCTATTGATAAATTTCATACTCATTTCTCCCATTACCACCTCTGAGACCTAAACCAATCTATTGACAGAGAATTATCTCGGCACCCGCTACACACGGGGTCACGGCAAGGTCTGGAGTGTGAGGTTTTGGACCTTAACGCGGACTTAACTTCTATGGAGGTGACAGTGTACATTAATTGAAGTAAGCAATAAATTATTACTTGCAAAGACCAGCAAAGACCCTTCTAATTGAGCGCTTTATCGCGCGCACCGAGACCACGTCACTGTATGTTTCTTGACACGGTAATCATCGTCCTGGGGTTCGTAGGACTGATCTGGGGGGCAGATAAGTTCGTTTTCGGCGCCACCGCCCTGGCGAGAAACCTGGGCGTATCCCCGCTCCTCATAGGTCTCACCATCGTTGCCTTCGGCACTTCTGCGCCCGAGATTTTCTCCTCTGCAGTTTCCGCCTGGGAAGGGCAACCAGAGCTGGCCATCGGCAATGCTCTGGGCTCAAACCTGTTCAATGTGGGCGTGGCGCTTGGCGCCGCTGCGATCATCAGGCCGCTGAAGCCGCCCGAGTCGCTCGTCAGCAAGGAACTCCCCGCACTGCTGCTCGTGACCCTGGCCTCCGGCGCACTTCTTTTCGACCTCTACTTAGGCCTGTTTGACGCCCTCGTACTGATTGGCATTACTGCTTACTTTGGCTACCGATTATTCCGAAAAAGGTCTAGATCCTCGGCCCTACCTGAACTGGACGAGAGTGAAATTTCTCAGCTCAATTCCCTGCAGGCATCCGCTTACCTGTTTCTTGGACTTGTTCTTCTCGTGCTCAGCGCCGAAGCATTGGTTCAGGCGGCCTCGTCTATCGCCTTCGTTTTAGGAGTCTCAACTGCCATCATTGGTCTAACCGTTGTGGCTCTTGGTACCAGCCTGCCGGAGTTGGCTGCCTCAGTGACCTGTGTTATGCGTGGCCATCACGATCTGGCCATTGGCAACATTGTTGGCTCTAACATTCTGAACCTGTTGGTTGTGCTTCCTTTTCCGGGGCTCTTGAGTCCCGGCCCGGTGGATCCCTATCTCTTTAGCCGGGATTATGCTTTCGTTCTTGGACTGACAGTATTGCTCGCCTGGTTTTGCTTCTGGAGCATTCGTCAGGGAAAGTTGATAAGCCGCACTAGCGGCATCATTTTCTTGTCAATTTACGGTGCCTGGTTTACCGTGATGTTGCTTCAGTTGCAAAGTGCCTGACACTGAATCCATCCAGCTTGCTGAGCTTCCAATGCCCTCAATTTCGCTGAAAGCCAGCGCCCTGCAAACGATCGCCCTGGAGGCGCAAGCGATTGAGGATTTAAAGTCCAGGATAGACGAGGAATTCGAAAAAGCCTGCAGACTTATTCTGGACGGTGATGGTCGCGTGATTGTAACGGGTATGGGCAAATCAGGTCACATTGGCAGCAAGATCGCAGCCACGCTTGCCAGCACCGGTACACCAGCCATGACCATGCACCCCGCCGAGGCCAGTCACGGTGATATCGGCATGATCACTGCCCGCGATGTGGTCCTGGCCATTTCAAACTCGGGCAAAACCGATGAAATCACATCACTTTTACCCTCCCTAAAGCGTAAGGGCATTCCACTGATCGCAATGACCGGCGATTTGAACTCACCCCTGGCTCAAGCTGCCAGCGTGGTATTAAACATTAGCGTAAAAGAAGAGGCCTGCCCCCTTGGGCTGGCTCCAACCTCCAGCACAACAGCCACTCTGGTGCTGGGCGACGCTCTGGCCATGGCTTTGCTGAGAGAGAGAGGATTTACCCGTGATGACTTCGCTGCCTCGCACCCGGGCGGAAAACTTGGACGCAGGCTTCTGGTGAAAGTCTCGGACCTGATGCACACGGGTGAGGCCATACCGATGGTTAGTCGTGACACCATACTCACAGAAGCATTACTGGAAATGAGCCACAAAGGGTTTGGCCTTACTACTGTCGTCGACATGCACAACAATATTATCGGCGTTTTCACCGATGGTGATCTGCGCCGCGCCCTGGACGCGGGTAAGGATATCCAGCGCACTCGTATAGATGAGGTCATGTCGCCAGACTATAAACACATACACAGTCAGGCGCTGGCCGCTGAAGCCGCAAAGCTCATGCAGGATACCAACATCTATGTACTTATTGTGAAGGATGAACAGTCTAGTGTGGCCGGAATAATCAAAATGCATGACCTGCTACAGGCCAACGTCATTTAGATGTCATCATGCAATTCAACCTAGCGGAATCTACTCTTGTAGAAATGGCCAGCCGCGTCGAGCTACTGTTGCTCGACGTGGACGGTGTTCTTACGGACGGACGCCTGTATTTCACCAATTCAGGCGATGAAATCAAATCCTTCAGTACCCTTGATGGTCACGGCATCAAAATGCTTCGCCAAGGCGGGGTCGAGACCGGAATCATTACCGGCAGGACGTCGACACTCCTGGAACGCCGAGCCAGGGACCTGGGTATTGAACTCCTGTATCAGGGTCGCGAAGACAAACTGGCGGTCCTCGACGAAATCCTGGCAGGGCGAGCTATCGACCGGACCCGCGTGGCCTACGCTGGAGACGACTTCCCCGACCTGCCGGTGTTGAGGGCTGTAGGGCTGTCTTTCTCTGTGCCTGCTGGCCACCCTGACGTGCGTGCGCGCGTGCACGCTGTGACCGGTTTTGCAGGCGGTGCCGGTGCAGTGCGCGAAATCTGCGACTTCATTCTCAAGGCACGTGGCGATTACGCACAATATTTCTCAAGCTAACTCCAGGTTCAGAGTTGGGGATGCTCTGCACTATTCAGGGCATCCTTAGTTCCTGTAGCCGGTTCTCTGCTCAATTCATGATAAGCTCAGAATACCATGCTGGAGTATAAGCCGCTCGACGTGTCCAAATTAACCTATCTACTTCTTCCCGCTGCTATTGCCATCCTAGCGTTCCTGGCCATTAGCGCAATGAATCCAGCGGAGACTCGCCTCGGGGATCAAGACGATGTCCTGGTCCCTGCCTATAACGCCTGGTCCGAGGGTATAGACACGGTTATTTTCGATACCAGTGGCGATATCGCCTATACCATAGCGGCCGAGCGCCAGGTCTATTTTGACGATGACACCTCAACTCTGGCACAACCCGTAATTCGTTTTTACGACGCCGTTGGTGAGCAATGGAATCTGGTGGCAAACACCGGCAGAATTTCAGCGCAACAAGAGTCAGACCCGGATCTGCGCGACATCGAACTTATCGGCAATGTCCAGATCCGCAACGAGGATTCCAATGGCAATCTTACCTTGCTTTCTACCCAACGGCTCATGCTGAATCTGGTGGAAAAGGCAGCCAGGACAGAACTGAGAGTACAGTTACGCACAAACAATTTGGAACATTCTGCTACCGGCATGGTGGCCTACATGAACAGGAACCGCATTGAATTTTTTCGAGACAACAAGGGCCGATACATTGAATCTGCTCCCTAGCAGGCCGTCGTTTTTTGCCCGGTTAGCTTTGCTATCACTGCTGCAAGTCCCCTCGGCATTTGCAGCGGACGCGGCGGGCCGGGTGCTTTGGAGCTCGGACGGGGGCTCGACCATGCGTATAGAAGGAGACACTCGCACCCTTGAAATGCAGGACAACGTAAAAGTGACACAAGGCGCTTTGGTGATAAAGGGTGATGAAGCCATTTTCGAATACAATGCCCAGACCAACGACCTTAGGCGAGTGTCTGTATTCGGCACTCCTGTCCATTATGAGCAACAACTCGAAACTGGAGAATTAGTAACCGGTTCCAGCGAAAGCATGTTTCTCTACCGCGACGCCGACGGGGAATCGGTGCTGGAATTTCGAGGTAGTGCCGTCATCAACTCCCCCGAATCCAGTATGAGTTGCACTGCAATTATTTACCTGGCAGATCAAGAGCTGATTCGAGAGGCTACCGGTCCTTGCCAGGGCACCCTGAGTTCCAGCGACAACTGAAATCGCATGCTTAAGGCCATCAATCTAGCTAAGCGCTACAAATCAAGGGAGGTTGTACGCGATGTCTCGCTCAGCGTAACTCAGGGCGAGATTGTTGGTTTGCTGGGACCCAACGGTGCCGGCAAGACTACCTGCTTTTATATGATCGTCGGCTTGATCAAGGTAGACGCTGGCGAAGTCTATCTGGACGACACCGATGTTACCCGCCTGCCCATACACAGACGCGCCCGCCATGGGCTTTCCTATTTGCCCCAAGACTCCTCGATATTCCGCAATCTGACAGTGGAAGACAACATCCTTGCCATTCTCGAGACCCGCAAGGACCTGGAGAAAATGCAGCGCCAGGAAAAACTCGAAGCCCTGCTTTTGGAGTTCAACATAGAACATATACGCAATAACAAAGGCATGAGTCTGTCTGGTGGTGAACGGCGACGCACGGAGATAGCAAGAACGCTCGCCACTGATCCGAAGTTTATTCTTCTCGATGAGCCTTTTGCAGGAGTCGACCCTATCTCGGTCAGCGATATCAAGGAAATCATTGAGCACCTTAAACAAAGGGGCATAGGGATTCTGCTTACTGACCACAATGTTCGTGAGACGCTGGATATTTGCGAGAAGGCCTACATCGTCAGCGAGGGTCGAATCATCGCCGAGGGCAATACTGAATCTATTCTCAATAACGACAAGGTGCGCCAAGTTTACCTCGGAAAACAGTTCCGCTTCTGAATCAACACTGGAGGCGGTGGCCCGGCATGCGCCAGTATTGAGGCTATGCATTTCAGGCACGAAATTTGCTATACTCGCTTTCTACTATGTTTTGGAGAGCCACTCCGGCAGACCCGGCGCGGCCGCAGCAGCAGTACCCTCCATGAAGCTATCACTACAGCTCAAACTCGGGCAACAGCTCACCATGACGCCCCAGCTGCAGCAGGCTATTCGCCTCTTGCAGCTTTCCACGCTCGATCTGCAGCAGGAAATTCATGCGGCGCTGGAAACCAATCCCATGCTCGAACTCATCGAAAGCAGTGACGATGAGGATGGGGACTCTGACCAGGATAAGAATTCTGAATTCGAGAAGCTCAAGGCCGATTCCAGAGAACAGTCTGGCGCAGCTGATGACAGCAGCGGCGACGATGATCGCTGGCAGGAGCAGATCCCCGGCGACCTGTCCGTAGACACTAGCTGGGATGACATCTATCCGACTTCGCACTCGGCTGGAGGTCAAGATGTAGACGGCTACGACTTCGAGTCTCGCAACAGTTCGGAGGAGACTCTTCAGGATCACTTGCTTTGGCAGCTGAACCTCACCCACCTGTCAGAGCGGGACGAGGCCATAGCCATGGCAATCATCGACGCCATCGACGCCAACGGCATGCTCACAGTTGATACGGAATCGATTCAGTCCAGCTTCGATGCCGATCTGGAGGTCGAGCTGGAGGAAATTCTGGCGGTCTTGCACCGAGTGCAGCAGTTTGATCCGATCGGAGTCGGACATCGAAATCTTGCCGAATGCCTCTTAATACAGCTCAATCAGCTCGAGCTGCCAATTGCGCCCCACATAATCGCCAGTGCGAAGCTGGTAATTCGTGAATATCTGGCGCTGTTGGGCAATCGTGACTACACGCAACTAATGCGCCGCACCAAGCTCAAAGAAGCCGAACTGCGCGAGACCATTGCAGTCATCGAGAGCCTGGACCCCCGCCCAGGCGCGAAAATCTCGCCTTCATCCACCTCTTATATCGTTCCTGACGTAATAGTGAACAAGGAGCCCAATACCGGCAAATGGAAGGTCGAGCTCAATCCGGAGACAGCACCCAGGCTGCGCATCAACAGCGGCTACGCGGCCCTTGTCAAGCGCGCCGACAACAGTGCCGAAAACAGCTATCTCAGGGACAATCTGCAGGAGGCACGCTGGTTTCTGAAGAGCCTTAAGAGTCGTAACGAGACCCTAATGAAAGTGGCAACAAGAATTGTCGAACACCAGCAGGGTTTTCTAGAACATGGTGAAGAAGCCATGAAACCACTGGTCCTGCACGACATCGCCGAGGCCGTCAGTATGCATGAGTCTACTATTTCCCGGGTTACCACTCAGAAATATATGCACACGCCCAGAGGAATTTACGAACTGAAATATTTTTTCTCGAGCCACGTATCGACACGGGGAGGCGGCGAATGCTCCTCCACTGCTATCCGGGCCCTGATCAAGAAACTGATCGCGGCCGAGAATGCCCGCAAACCTCTTAGCGACAGTAAGATTACTAATCTTTTAGAGGAGAAAGGCATCAACGTAGCGAGGCGCACTATAGCAAAGTACCGCGAATCCCTGTCTATCCCACCCTCGAATGAGCGCAAGCGACTGGTCGACTGAAATGACCAGTCCGGGCCACATACAGGCCATCAACAAATCAAGTAATGCGTCTTCTGGAAGAGTGATCGAGTAGCAATGGAATTGGAAGAAATATTAACGCCGGAGCGCTGTCACTGCCGGCTTGAAGGAGCTAGCAAAAAAAGGATTCTGACCACCATCAGCGAACTACTGGGCGCGGAATATCGGAGTATGGATGCAGGAAGCATCTTCAATGCGCTGATGGCAAGAGAGCAGCTGGGTAGCACCGGACTCGGTGCCGGCATAGCCATTCCCCATAGCAGGGTGCCAATGTGCAAAGACATTGTCGGCATGCTGGTAACACTCGAGGAGCCAATTGATTTCGACGCCGTTGACGGCAAACCCGTGGATATTCTTTTTGTTTTGATCGTTCCGGAAGAAGAGACAGATGAACACGTCAGGACTCTGGCTGGCCTGGCGGAGCTGTTCAGCGACCCGGATTCTTGCTATACACTACGACAGACCGTCGACAGTAAGGAACTGTACAATGTCGCCATTACGCTCTAAGGACCTGGCACCGCGAGGCCGACTGAGCCTGCCGGGCAGACTATGAAACTTACAATCGTCAGCGGCCGTTCAGGTTCCGGCAAGAGTACTGTCCTTCATGTCCTTGAAGATCGCGGCTATTACTGTATAGACAATCTGCCCGCCAGCCTGCTTCCATCCCTCGCCGACCGTATTTGGAGTAGTGACTCGGCTAACCAGAACGTAGCCGCAAGCATTGATGCCCGCAACCTCTCTGCAGACCTGGAGCAAGCTCCGGAAATAATAAAGGAACTGCAAGCACGCGAGCTGACCACCGAATTGATTTTTCTCGACGCCAACAGCCACACCTTACTGAAGAGATTCAGCGAGAGCCGACGCAAACATCCCCTCTCAAATGAAAAGGTCGGGCTGAAGGAAGCTATAGATAAAGAGTCTCAGCTTCTGGAGCCAATTTCCATGCTTGCAAGCCTCACGATAGACACGAGCGACATGTCTCTGCACACCCTTAGGGACATCGTGAAGGCCCGGGTTTTCGATAACCGCGAAAACAGCATGGCAATATTGTTTCAGTCCTTCGGTTTCAAAAATGGGGTACCGGTCGATGCTGATATCGTCTTCGATGTCCGCTGCCTTCCTAACCCCTATTGGGACATTTCCCTGCGTGCCTTAAACGGATTGGATCAACCCGTTATTGATTTCCTAGGTGCTCAGCCCGAAGTACAGCAGATGCATCAGGACATTTCCGCTTTTCTCAAAACCTGGCTGCCGCGTTTCGCCAGCAATAACCGCAGCTATATCACTGTCGCCATTGGTTGCACCGGTGGCCAGCATCGGTCCGTCTATATGAGCCAGAAACTCGGGGACGAATTCACGAATCCCGATGAAAACGTTCTGGTCCGGCACCGGGAATTGGGCTAGGGATGCTCTGAGCAATGATAAAATGCCTCTGGCTTTTAGTCGGTGCGCCTGACCAGGCGCCATTGCGCCGGCGCGCCGCCTGCCCGTTAAGGAATGGCAGCGTGTGCCGCCTGGAAGCCCCGCAGGGTAGGGCCTGCAAGCCCCTACTGCCGCGTTGCACCTGGTGGCTGTAGAAAACCCCAATTCCCTACGGGTAGCACCTAGCAACAGCTTACAGACTCCCGCAGAGACCTGACTGAATTATTTAGAGCATCGGTAGTCATGAAAACACAGAAAGTCCTCATTATTAACCGGGCCGGCTTACACGCCAGAGCAGCGACCAAGCTTTCAAAGCTGGCGGCGTCATTCAGCTCGGAAATCAAGATAGGTCACGACAAGATGGTGGACGGCAAAAGTATCCTCTCCCTCATGATGTTGGCTGCAGTCAAAGGGACCGAGTTGGAAATCGTGGCCGAAGGCAGAGATGAGAACGAAGCGGTCACTGCGATCTCCGACCTCATCGCAAACCGATTCGACGAAGCCGACTGAGCGCACTCCCGTCCAGTCGATTTTTAATGCCGTCCAATTGACGTTAAACTGCTATTTTAGAGTCCATCTATAGCGTAGAACCAATTCCCAACGGTGCTTGCCTTCCCGGAACTGTCGTGCCGGTTGATCAAACAGGAATTACTCAGGATGTCAGAAGTCACAGAATCACAATCTGGCGGTGACCCTGTTCAGGATCTCACCCAAGCCATAGACAGTGGCTCGCTCTATCAGGTGCGGCAAATGATCAAGACCTTGCCTACCGCCGGTATTGCCCATCTGCTTGAATCCTCCCCACCCCGGACGCGCAGTGTCCTCTGGCAGCTTATCGACAAGGATGCCGAGGGCGAGGTAATTCAGTATCTCAACGAAGACTTACAGAACGATATTCTTCGCGATCTTAATCCCCAGCAGGTTGTCGAACTCACCGAGGGCCTGGCAGACGACGACCTCGCCGACATCCTTCAGCAACTGCCGCAAAAGGTAGCTGCTGAAGTGCTACAAACCATGGATCAGCAGGACCGCGACCGGGTCGAACCGATCCTGTCCTATGCCGAGGACACCGCCGGCGGCCTGATGAACACAGATACCATCACCGTTCGGCGCAGCCACACCGTCGAGCTCGTTCTGCGCTATCTGCGTCGACATGAAAGCCTTCCAGAAATGACTGATGTCATCCTGGTTGTCGATCGGAACGATAAGTTTCTTGGCATGCTGCCCCTGCGCACAATCCTGGTGTCCGACCCCAATACTCTTGTCAAAGACGTGATGCGTGAGGATATTCAAGCGCTTCCTGTGGACATGGAAGCGAGCCAGGTGGCACAACTCTTCGAACAGAATGACTGGGTGTCGGCTCCCGTTGTCGATGCTGGGGGCAGGCTGTTGGGCCGGATCACGATCGACGATGTGGTTGACGTGATCCGCGACAGCACCGAGCACTCACTCATGAGTATGGCCGGCCTCGATGAGGAGGACGACACCTTCGCCCCGGTGTTTAAGACGGCCCGCCGCAGAGCGGTATGGCTTGGCGTCAATTTAATCACTGCAGTACTGGCATCCATGGTGATCTTTCTCTTCCAGGACACCCTGGATCAGGTAGTTTACCTGGCCGTACTTATGCCAATTGTGGCCAATATGGGTGGCGTAGCTGGAACCCAGACTCTGACTTTGGTCATCCGCAGCCTCGCTCTGGGACACATCACCCCTTCCAACAGCCGCTGGCTACTGGTTCGGGAACTCGGCGTAGCGGGACTGAACGGGCTGCTCTGGGCCATCGTGATTTCGGTAGTGGCGTTCGTCTGGTACGGAGATGCGAAGATCAGTTACATCATCGCAGTCGCCATGATGATCAATCTGATGACCGCGGCTCTGGCCGGAGCCTTTCTCCCCCTGGGGCTGAAAAAACTCAATATAGACCCGGCCCTTGCGGGCTCGGTAGCCCTCACAACAGTAACAGATTCCATAGGATTCTTTGCTTTTCTTGGCCTTGCCCAAACCTTCTACCTCTAGGGAGCCGCTGTAACTTGGAGACAGGCTTGTGGCGTTCATTTGGCGCAAAGTTACAGGCGAGATCGGCCGGCGTTCCCTGTGCCCCGAGGAATGGCTACGCAGTCAGGAGTGCAGACTAGAAGCCCCGCTTTGGCTAGTCTGCATTATTCAAAGCCTCCCCAGGATTCACTTAATGGCTGCCGACGATCAAGATGACCTACAGACCCCAAGCAAGTCTCAACGCAAGCGCGAAGCACTGGCGCAGCAGGAGTTGGGAGCAAGACTTACCGCGCTGTCGCCATCGAAGCTGGACAGGCTGAATTTACCAAGCCAGTTGGCCGCTGCCCTTACCCAGTTCCAACGACTGCCCAATAGTCGCGGAGCTCGTAAGCGCCAGCTTCAATACATTGGCAGGATCATGCGGGACATCGACTGTGAGACCATTGAGGCAGGCCTCACCGCACTTGCAACAACTTCGGATAAAGCGGTTGGCAACCAGCCAGTGATTGACCTGAACGAGATCAGTGGACTGATCCTTGCGCAAGGTGATCCGGCAATCACGGCACTCGTTAACCAGTACTCACAACTCGAGCGGCAAAAATTACGCCAGCTATATCGCCGCCATCAGCAGGCCGATGCCGCTCAGGCGGACTCGATCAAAAAGCGCCTGCTTAACTATCTGTCTGAGCGTCTGGCCGCCTGAAACCAGCAGATCTTAAGCCGATGGCGCGTCTATACCCTTTAACACATTTAGTGATAACATCGGTTCGCGTTTTCGGGCACCACAGCTTTTCGGCTCGTGTTCAATAACAAAAACTACAGTAGTAGCGGGGCAAGCAATGGCCGACAATAATGCGCGCGAATACTGGAAAGCCAATATTCGGATCGTACTCTCCCTTCTCAGCATTTGGTTCCTAGTATCGTTCGGCGGCGGCATACTTTTCGTCGACCTTCTGGATAACATCCGTTTCGGGGGGTTCAAACTCGGGTTTTGGATAGCTCAACAGGGCGCAATTTTCGTCTTTGTTGTCCTCATTCTGGTCTACATCTTTCTGATGGACAAACTGGACAGCCGCTACAAGAACCGGAGCTTTGAGGTGCAGCACAAAGAAAATGAGGGGAGCGAACAATGAGCGTCCAGCTTTGGACTTTTGCATTCGTTATTCTTTCGTTCGGACTCTATATCGGCATAGCGATTTGGTCGCGGGCTGGCTCTACCAGTGATTTTTACGTCGCCGGAGGTGGTGTGCCGCCATTAGCCAACGGCATGGCAACCGCCGCAGACTGGATGTCGGCTGCTTCTTTTATCTCTATGGCGGGTCTGATTTCCTTTATCGGGCGAGATGGCACCTTTTATTTAATGGGCTGGACCGGGGGTTACGTCTTACTGGCACTTCTGCTGGCGCCCTACCTGCGAAAATTTGGCAAATTTACCGTCCCGGACTTCATCGGTGACCGCTATTATTCCCAATCCGCAAGGCTGATCGCCGTCTTTTGTGCTATCTGCATTTCATTCGTCTATGTCTGCGGTCAGATGCAGGGAGCCGGAATAGTCTTCTCCCGCTTTTTAGAGGTGGACATTACTACCGGCGTCATCATCGGCATGACCATCGTTTTTTTCTATGCAGTGCTTGGCGGCATGAAGGGCATAACCTACACGCAAGTGGCCCAATATTGTGTCCTCATTTTCGCCTTTATGGTACCAGCCATCTTCATCTCGATTTTGATGACGGGGCAAGCAGTTCCTCAAATTGGCTTCGGATCCCAGCTTACAGAGGCGTTTGGCGGTGGGTTTCTCCTGGATCGCCTAGACGGCATGAGCGAACAACTCGGCTTTCCCACCTACACCGAAGGACAGCGCAGCACCCAGGACGTATTTTTCATAACTGCCGCGCTGATGTTTGGCACCGCCGGTCTTCCCCACGTGATCATTCGCTTCTTCACCGTGCCGAATGTGCGCGACGCCCGGCGCTCGGCAGGGTTCGCACTGGTTTTTATTGCCATTCTCTACACTACAGCACCGGCTGTTGCTGCCTTTGCTCGCACCAATTTGATTAATACAGTAAGTGATTTGCCCTACGCCGAAGTCCCGGAATGGTTCACGACCTGGGAGGCCACCAACCTTATATCCTTCACTGACAAGGACAACGACGGCAGGATTCGCTATGTGGGCGACCCGGAACTCAATGAATTGGAAGTGAACAGAGACATCATGGTGCTTGCAAATCCTGAAATCGCCGGGCTGCCGAACTGGGTGGTCGCGCTTGTGGCAGCGGGCGGACTCGCGGCGGCCTTGTCAACTGCTGCAGGCCTGCTCCTGGTGATTTCCACCTCGGTAGCACATGACATGCTCAAGCGAAGTTTTATGCCTAGCATTACTGAGAAACAGGAACTGCTTTTTGCCCGCTGCGCCATCTTCGTCGCCGTACTGATCGCTGGCTATTTCGGCATCAATCCGCCCGCTTATGTGGCCCAGGTGGTGGCGTTCGCGTTCGGTCTGGCTGCAGCCTCCTTCTTTCCCGTTATCGTTCTCGGCATCTTCCTCAAGCGCATGAACCGCGAAGGCGCTATTGTCGGCATGGTAGCCGGCTTTACTTTCACTGCGGGCTATATTATTTACTTCCGCTTCATCAATCCGGCGGCAGACAACGCAGAAAACTGGTTATTCGGAATTTCTCCGGAGGGAATAGGCACGGTGGGCACTCTCGTTAACCTCGCCGCTGCGCTTACCGTAGCAAAATTTACTCAAGAGCCACCCGAAGATGTACAGGCCATTGTCGAAGACATTCGCCTGCCGGAAGAAGCGCTCAATTGATGGCCGGCTACGCAATCAAGTGCCGTGCCTGCCGTGTTCCGTCTTTTCCCAGTACTCGCTGACAGTGCTTTTCATTTCCTTGCGCATCAGCAGAATCCCAATAAGATTGGGCGCCGTCATCAGTACGATAGTAATCAGCGACACGTTCCAAACGACAGTCGTATCAGCCAGGGCAGCGTAAAAGAACCCCAGCACGTAGACTATCCGGTAAGGGGTCACCGATTTCGAGCCGAAGAGATAAGTCATGGCCCGATCTCCATAGTAAGACCAGGCGATGGCGGTGGAGAAAGCGAACAGCATCAGTCCGATAGAGACAATGTACTGCCCGTAGTCTCCGAACAGGCCGCGCGTAAACGCCTCAGTAGTGAGAGGCACCGAATGCAGAAGCGAGCGGCCCTGGACCAGAACACTGGTGTCCTCAAGCTGACCATCATTCACCGCAAGATTTTCGCTTATTGGCTCCCCATCGCGACTGAAACGAACGTCTTCGGCAATTGAGCGCGCCGCCAGGAGGGTGAAGTCACTGGTGTTCTGAGGCTCGCCATTTACGACCTCAACGCTGCCGCTATAGGCCTGGACAGTGCCGCCATCACCGTTGAGATAGGAAAACAGTTCGTCCAGGCCTGCAGCGCTCGATTCTTCGTAAGTGCCGGCTACAAAACTCATGTCAGCACGCTGGAAATCATTATTGAACTTCTCCATCCAGACTCCGGATGAGAGTATGACCAGCCCGGTGATCGTACAGATGACTATGGTGTCAATGAACGGCTCGAGAATCGACACCATGCCCTCATCCGCTGGCTCATCGGTACGCGCCGAAGCATGCGCGATGGGAGCGGAGCCCTGACCAGCTTCATTGGAGTAAAGGCCTCGATTGACGCCGCGGTCGAAAGCGTAGGCGAAGGTCGCACCAAGGAAACCGCCGGTTGCTGCCGAGCCAGTGAAAGCATCACTGAAGATGGCGACAAAAGATGGAACGATATTCGCGAAATTAGGAATGATTACGGCGAAAGCACCGATTAGATAAAGCACCGCCATGCTTGGTACGATGGTTGCCGCAACATGAGCGATTCGGGAAATGCCGCCGATTATGACCAGGGCCAGTAGCACCGACAGGACGCTGGCCGTGATCAAGGGGTCCAGGTCGAAAGTGCTCTCGAGCCCTGAGGCGATGCTGTTAATTTGGGGCAGATTACCGGTGCCGAATGAACTCAGCACCGTGGCCACCGCAAAGATCACCGCCAGCCACTTCAGGTTGAGTCCCTTTTCCATGTAATACATCGGCCCGCCCGCCATGGTGCCATCCGCGGTTTGCTCCCGGTATTTATGTGACAAGGTCACCTCAACAAATTTGCTTGTCATACCGAAGAACGCTGTCATCCACATCCAGAACAAAGCTGCAGGCCCACCCAGATGCAGGGCGAGAGCCACACCGCCAATGTTTCCAGTTCCAACAGTACCCGATAGCGCCGTGGACAAGGCCTGGAAGTGCGAGGTGTCCCCTTTAGCGCCGTCCTTGTCGAACTTCCCGGTGGTAACGCCAATCGCGTGCTTGAAATAGCGGATCTGGGGAAATCCAAGGTAGAGGGTAAAGAAGATACCCGTAGCCAACAGAAGAGCAGGAAACCAGATGGCGCTGCCCAGATAGCCATCGATAAAAATGAGAAAGTCGTTTACTGCATCCACTGTAATTCCCCGTCACGTTATTTGCATCTGAGTGTGTGATGCCAGGATAACTGCAATTGGCATGCCTCAATCATCGCTTACGCTGATAGTTGGCCCGCCCGTCTGAGCCGCGGAAGCGAGCCGCGCCTGCACATTGGCGGCCAGTTCCATGTAGGCTGCGGCCGCTGCGCTGTCTTGAGCAGATGCTACCACAGGACTTCCCGCATCGGTTTTTTCCCTGATCGCAATATCAAGCGGCAGCCGTCCGATGACTTCCACCCCGTACTCGGCTGATAAGCGGGCACCCCCACCGGCACCAAAAATTGTCTCTTCGTGGCCACACTGGCTACAGATGTGGGTGCTCATGTTCTCCACTACTCCAAGCAGGGGCACACTGACCTTATTAAACATTTCTATTCCCTTGCGCGCATCCAGCAGAGCCACATCCTGGGGCGTTGTAACTACCACCGCACCACTGAGCCGCACTGACTGCGCCAGACTGAGTTGAATGTCGCCAGTACCAGGCGGCATATCAACGAAAAGAAAATCAAGTTCTGACCAGGCCGTGTCGTTCAGAATTTGATTGAAGGCGGAAATGATCATGGGTGCACGCCAGACCATCGCAGTTTTGGGCTCAACCAGAAAGCCCATGGAGTTGCACTCGACGCCGTGGGCCTGGATTGGCACGATAGTTTTCTTATCGCGAATCTGCGGACGAGTGCCGGGAGGCACTCCCATCATGAGAGGAATACTGGGTCCGTAGATATCAGCATCAAGCAGCCCCACCTTTGCGCCCAACCGCGCCATTGCGACACTTAGATTGACGGCCGTAGTTGATTTACCTACACCGCCCTTTCCCGAGGCTACGCAGACTATGTACTTAATTTGATTGAGTTTGGTCAAGGCAAGGCAGTTCCGGCGATGCTCGTTCGTCCAGAACTATCGCAGAGAGTGGGTGAGGCAAGATTATCGATGATCCATCACGGAAATTAAATAGTCTTGGCGGCTACGAGCAAGCCTCGCTAGACTAAAGACATGGTTAGAACACTAATTGCAGCCATTCTGTTCAGTACTACCGTAGCGGCGGCAGACGCGCCCCAGGAGGCGGCGGTAAAATTTGCACTCTATTCGGCGGCGTGGGGTGAGAACACGGACGATGATTTACGCATAGTGGTACACAATCGCACCACGAGCGCCATTCACCTGGAGCGTATCAATTTTCTCAAGGACGATAGGGAGAGCATCTCAGTCTCCCTCGAACTCGGATTCGATGTCCCCGCAAGTGGCTTCGCGGAAAGTGAACTGCCTTACGTCGACCTTCTGACGGATGACGAATGCGTCGAACGCAGCATGGCTGATCGCTGGAAGCTCACCGAGATCTCCAATTACACGCTCAATCCCTCGGTACGAAACCTGATTATCCAGGACACGGATTCGTTTAGAATCTATCAATGCGTGCAAAACGTCGAAACCATCTGGATAGATCGAGCCACCCAAAATCGGCAACAGCATAGGGAGTGGGTTCTATACCACTTCGAGTCCCGTCAGGACTAAGGCGCGGCAGCGATTCGCCCTGCCCTGCGAACCTTTTCATTCAGTCAAGCCTGCTAACAGGCATCCGGGACAAGCAGTGGATTTACCGGCACCTTCATCGCCCAGCTCGTGTCTTAGCGCGACCCGAACAATGAATTATTTACGCCAACGGCTTTTTCGCACTACCAACCGAGATCAGCCCAACAGGATACCGCCGTACTGAACGAAAAACGGCGCGAACACCAGGCTGAGAATCGCAGACAGCTTGATGAGGATATTAAGGGACGGTCCGGAGGTATCCTTCAGGGGATCACCGACGGTGTCGCCGACGACAGCCGCTTTGTGCACTTCCGAGCCCTTGCCACCGAGATTACCGGATTCAATATATTTCTTCGCATTGTCCCAGGCACCGCCACTGTTGGAAGAGGCAATAGCCAGTACACCGCCCGCTACCAGCGAGCCGGTAAGGATTCCAGCGACAGCTTCAACGCCAAACAGGAACCCGGCTATCAGCGGCGTACCCATTATGAGAACGCCTGGAGCGATCATTTCCCGCAGCGCGGCTCGGGTGGAAATAGCCACACACTCAGCGTAGTCCGGCTCGCCAGTACCTTCCATGATTCCGGGTATGGTCTTGAACTGGCGCCGCACTTCTTCGATCATCGCAAATGCTGCATCACCCACTGAGCGCATTGTCATGGCTGTGAACAGGAAGGGCAGCACCGCGCCAATAAAAACTGAGGTGAAAACCACCGGCTCGAGCAGACTCATGGTGATGGGCTCGCCCTGCAGGCTGCCGGCTGCAGTAATAAAGGCAGCGAACAGAGCCAAAGAAGTAAGAATAGCCGCACCGATTGCGAAACCCTTGCCGATGGCGGCCGTGGTATTGCCTGCCGAGTCCAGAATATCAGTGCGCTCACGCACTTCACTCTCCAGACCCACCATCTCGGCGATGCCGCCGGCGTTGTCCGCCACCGGGCCGTAGGCGTCTATCATGAGCGCAATAACCAGCGTGCCCAGCATGCCCAGTGAGGCGATGGCGACGCCATACATGCCGGCGAGTTCCCAGGACGTAAAGATACTCGCAGCGATGCACAGATAGGGCAGCACGGTGCTCTTATAGCCCAGCGACAGACCAAAGATTATGTTGGTGGCAACCCCGGTCTCACAGGACTTTGCAACCTCCTGCACCGGTTTGTATTTCTCAGATGTGTAATAGCCGGTTAGCAATCCTACCGCCAGGCCGGCGACTAACCCGGACAGGAAGCACCAGTAGACTCCCACGTTAGTGTAGGCTTCACCATTGAGAACAAAATTATCCGGTACCAGGGCGACGGTAAAGAAATACATCACCACCGCCATCAGTGCGCTCGAAATGATCAGCAACTTCATCAGCGCTGGGGCGACATCTTCTTCGGATTTCACCGTGACTAACAGCTTGGTCATGAGACTGATGGGAATGCCGACAGCGCTGATCAGGATGGGGTAGAGCAAGGCGTTGGGGTCGGCCGCAAAGGCGACCGCGCTGATCACCATGGCGGCACAGGTACTCTCCGCGCAGGAACCGAAAAGGTCTGCCCCCATACCCGCCACGTCTCCCACATTATCCCCCACATTATCAGCGATGACCGCCGGATTTCGGGGATCGTCCTCGGGAATACCCTGTTCCACCTTGCCCACCAGGTCGGCACCCACATCGGCAGCCTTGGTGAAAATTCCGCCACCCACCCGGGCGAATAGGGCGATGGTTGAACCACCGAGTCCAAACCCGGCAATGACTTCCATCAGAATGTGATTGTTTTCGGGACCCAGGTCCGACAGTAATCCGCTCATCACGACGTAGATGATTACAAGGCCCAGCGTGGCAAGACCCACCAGAGCAAAGCCCATAACTGCACCCGAGTTAATGGCCACATCGAAGGCCCCGGAGATACTTTTCTTAGCGCAGACGGTGGTGCGGGCATTGCCCTGAGTGGCGACCCGCATGCCGATATAGCCCGAAGCGATGGAGATAGCGCCCCCGAACAGAAAGGCCATCGCGGTGTAGAAACCTTCGCGAATATCCGGGGTGTGGGAGTCGTCGATGAGAACAGCAATAATGGCGGCAAAAACCACCATGAAGATGGTAAGAAATTTATATTCCTGTTTAAGGAACGCCATTGCGCCGTCAGCGATGGCACCGTGAATGTACTTGAGACGCTTGGAATCTGTCTCATTCAGCCCCAGGTCAATCGGAATACTGATCACTTTCCGCATGTAAAAGTAGGCGATTATCAGGCCCAGCAGTGACAGCACTGTGGTTACCGTAATTGTTATACCCGACATTGAAAGATGTCTCCCCGGAGTGGTTGTTCGAGAACGCTCGAAAAAATAACTGGCTTAAAATTGAAGCCGCGCACTTTACCATAACAACCCCGACAAACAAAGCACGCCCCCGGCGCTGTGCCAATGGATTCAGGGGCTTACGCGCGTTTCGGATACGGATGCGCGAGTCGCGAAAAATCAGTTTCAAAAGCCCCGGTTACGGGCCGCGCGGGGCAACGACTCAGCCACGACAACCAACATCGCAGCCAGGCGAATAGCTTTGGCTCCAATTGCAGGCGCGTCGATGAAGCGCCCAGCTAAGCTCTGTCATTGGCTGCTCCAGGCTCGCCTGTGCACTGAAAGCCCACCGCCTCTGCTGCTCTTTTACTCGGGATGCTCTCAATAGTGCAACCAGCGAGTGCTGCGTTCGGACGAGCGTATCAAAGCAAGCTTAATGCGGTGACCTGACGCAGCTGCCGCTTTTCATGCGGGAACTCTCCACGCGGACCACCCGGCCCAGCACAGGCCCCACGGCTGGCGCCGGGACCAAACTTGCAGCATCATCGCCAAGTCCATGATTGATAACACTATTGTTTCTGAAATGAAGTATGATTAGGGCATAACAGTGCCTTGACTCGACAGCGCGCGCTCTGGTGCAGTGTAAAAAAAAAGCACCAGCCACACTGATAACTGCAACCTATCGTCCTGTTCCGGGTCCAATTCTTTGTCTGAGAAACCAGCGTTGCCGACTGCCGACCATGCGCCAGACCAGACCCTTTAGACTACTCTTCCACGCCGTGCTCGTGCTCCTGTTGAGCACGCCGGTGATCTTGCTGCTGATGGCTCTGGAAACCAGCCCCAAAGTATCCCCTGCTTCGGCACTCAGCCCGTCAGAAATTGCTCAGGTGGAGAGTCTGCTGTTGGACACGGCACCGGAGACTCCGGGTTTGGAAAGCGAGCATGAGCTCCGATTCAATCAGCAGGAACTCGACCTGTTAATGCGCTATGCCCTGCACTTCCTTGAGCTTTCGCCTGCCTGGGCGGGGGAGCTTGACCTGGCTGAAGACAGATTGACCGCTCTCCTGAGCATTGCCATCAGCGAATCCTTTTGGCCGACCATGCTCAACGTTGAGGCGGAGTTCCTGCTGCGCAACGACCGACTGGAGTTATCCACACTGGTTTTAGGAAATCTGGAGCTACCACCCTCATTGCTTCAGTTTGCGCTCGAGAGGCTTACCCAAAAACTGTCAGAATCCGCAGCCAACACCCTCGAGGCACGCGAACTGCTCGCCAACATCGATTACATCGATATTGATCCGGATAGCCTGACTGTGGGCATGCACTGGGATCCGGATCTGGTAACCCGGCTGAGTCGGGAATCACAACGACTGTTCATCCCGCCTTCTGATCAGAGTCGGGTCATGCACTATTATCGCCAGATCAGCCTGCTGGCCGCTGCAATGCCTGCTGGACTGCGCGCAGTTTCCCTCAATAGTTTTCTTAAACCACTTTTTGCGAGCGCTCAAGAGCGGTCTCTTGCTGGAAATGACCCGGTTGCGGAAAACCGGAGCCTATTGCAGACCCTGGCTATTTTCGTCAACAACGAGGACATCGACCTGCTGCTGGGACAGGAACTGGCGACAGAACTCGAGCCTGCGAGGTTTATTGAAGTACGCCTGCACCGGCGCCAGGATCTGGCCCAGCACCTGGTCTCTGCCGCCGCCCTCTCGGCTTCGGCCGGTGCCGGATTTGCCCTCTTGCTGTCTAACACCAAAGAGGCCTACGACGCCCGCTATCGCTCAGGTTTCAGCTTTTCTGATCTGGCCGCCAACAGCGCCGGCGTGTTGCTGGCCAGCCTCGCCACGCGCAATGCAGCAAGCGCCAAACTCATGCAGGATCGCATCACGCAGATCAGCGCCGAATCAGACTACATGCCGAACATTGGCAACAATCGAGACGGGATTCTCGAGCCTGAATTCAATGCGCTCTACGTAAACCGCAGCAGCCCCAAGTACCAGGCGAGAATGCAGGAGATTGAACAACAAATCGCCTCGCGGCCCTTGTTTCAGGGATTGCCCTGAAGGCAGAACCTGTATGGACAGTCTCACTCCGATGCAAATCGATCAGTTCAAAATCCGGCTTGAGAAAATCCGGGACGAATTGCTAGAACAACTGGATATCTCGCGTACCGCCGCTGATCCAGTCGAGCTGGACCAGAGCGCCTTCGGCCGGCTCTCTCGTATGGATGCCATCCAGCAGCAGGGCATGGCGCGCTCTGCCCGGGAGCAAGCCAGCCAGAGACTGCGGCGCGTGAATCAAGCGCTTCAAGCCGTTGACGAGGGAGACTATGGCTACTGTAAGCGCTGTGAAGAGGCCATAGGCTCCGGGCGCCTGCAGGCGCGGCCCGAGGCAATTCTGTGCCTGAACTGCCAGCAGCGCCAGGATGCGCGTCCCTAGGGAGATCAAGAATCGTCCGAATTCCGATAGGCACTGAATCCGGCGCCAGCTTTTAAATTCACGGTCTCTGTTGTATAAAACCGCCTTCCGTAATCCGACCCGCAGCAGTATGCCCGCCATGGCCAAGAAAGGTTTCACTACACGTAATCTGCATTCCGACCGCAGTGGCAAGCCGGAGCACGGCGTACTGCATAAGCCGGTTCATCCCTCGGTTGCCTTCGCGTACGAGGATGCCCGCCACCTGGCCGAAGTCTTTCAGGGAAAACGCAGCGGCTACAACTATGGTCGGCAGATGAACCCCACGGTGACTGCCCTGCAGGACAAGGTCACCAGTATGGAAAATGGCCAGGCAACAATCGCCTTCGCTACAGGCATGGCCGCCATTGCAGCGACAATGCTGTCGCTTCTGCGCCGGGGAGATCACCTCATCGCCAGTGCCTTTCTGTTTGGTAACACCAACAGCTTTTTTGGCACGCTGCAGAATTTCGGCATCGAGGTCAGTTTCGTCGACGCTACGGATGCCTCTGCGGTGGAGTCCGCCATCACGGAGTCTACGCGCATGGTATTTGCCGAAACCATAGCCAACCCTGTCACTCAGGTCGCAGATCTTAGGCGTATCGGCGAAATATGCAGCGAGCGTGGACTGATTTTCTGCGTTGACAACACCATGACCTCTCCAATCCTGTTCCAGCCAAAAAACGTCGGTGCCAGCCTCGTTGTCAACGCGCTCACCAAATACATCGGCGGTCATGGTAATGCACTCGGCGGCGCCGTAACTGACACGGGTGTTTTTGACTGGTCAAATTACACCAACATCAACGACAATTATCGAAAGGGGGACTCTTCCCTGTGGGGCATAACCCAGATTCGCAAGAAAGGGCTCCGTGACATGGGCGCTTCACTGGGACCCGAGGCCGCCCATCATCTGTCGGTGGGTTCGGAAACCCTGCCGCTGCGTATGCGCAGTGCCTGCAGTAATGCTGCCAGCCTGGCCGAATTCTGTGCTGCCAACGATGCGGTGAGGAATACCTATTATCCAGGCCTCAGCAGCCACCCTCAGCATGAGCGAGCCCGAGATTTGTTCGCTGACTTCGGCGCTATCTTCAGCATTGACCTCGTCGAAGGGCTGGATTGTTTTGAAGTTCTGAATCGCATGAATACCGTGGTCGCCTCCAGCAACCTCGGTGATACACGCACCCTGGCTATTCCCGTTGCCCACACTATCTACTATGAAATGGGGCCGCAGCGACGCGCCTCGATGGGCATAGCTGACTCCATGATACGTTTTTCTGTAGGCATCGAAGACAGAGCCGACCTGCTTGCGGATCTCGCACAGGCACTGAACCCATGATCGCATTGCTTGCCGCAGGCGAACTGCAGGAAGGCGCCTCCAAGGGGCTGGAAATCAATAACCGCTATCTTTTCGCGGTAAAGAAAGACGGACAGATTTATCTCTATTGGAACCGCTGCCCGCATTTAGGCACGCCACTCGATTGGGAAGAGGATAAATTTCTCGATTCCGAAGGTACCTTGATTCAATGCGCGACCCATGGAGCGCTATTCAGAATAGAAGATGGTCACTGTCTGCAGGGCCCTTGTCGGGGTAAAAACCTGCAGGCACTGGCTTTTCAAATCGAGCAGGGCATGATCATGGTCGACGACGAGGTCCTGCAGCCGCCGACCCTGGATTGAGACCAGTCACAATTGCACGGGCAGCTGACGCGCCAGGGTAATTTTCCCCCCTTCAAGATCGAAGTTCGCACTGAAGGCGAGCATTCCCACCCCGGCTGCCGCCGCCTCGCGCAGTAAGCGGCCATAGTCCGGATCGATGGCATCCGCCGGGCGTACACACTCGATGCCGCTATGCTGAACACAAAAAAACAGCAGCGCCCGATTACCCCGCCCGGCTTCTTCCATTAAATCAGTCAGGTGCTTCTGACCGCGCTTGGTAATGGCATCAGGAAACAGCCCAGTGCCGTCGGACTCGCCGAGGCTCACGTTTTTGATTTCAACGTAGCAAGGTGGATTCCCAGGTTGAGATGAATTCAGCAGTAAATCAATACGACTGCGGCGCTGCTCTCCGTAGGCAACTTCCCGGCGCAGGGTGTCGTAGGCCTTCAGAGCGGGCACGCGTCGCGCCTCAATGGCCTCTGCCACCAGGTTATTGGCCAGTGAGGTGTTGATCCCCACCAGGTGCTGGCCCTCCACTTCGACTATGTGCCAGGTGCCCGGATATTTTCGTTTGGGATTGTCACTCATGGTGTACCAGACCCGGCTCCCGGGTTGCTGGCAATTCTTCATGGAGCCGGTGTTTGGGCAATGCAGGGTCAGGCTTTGTCCGGCGGCAGTCTCCACATCCGCAAGAAAGCGCTTGTAGCGTCGTTTTAGTGTTGCAGTTTGCAGCGGAGACGGCAGTTGCATGGGTCTATGGATGCTGCGGTCGATGCAGATAAGTCTCTGCGAGAGTCTGTAGAGCATTGCAGCAAGGCGCGATCCGCAGGGAATAGCGGGCACTATTGCCAAGGGATGCAATGCGGCAGCAGGGGCTTACAGGCCCCGCCCTGCCGGGCTTACAGTCGGCACCCCTGACCGCGCTGCGATTCCTTGACGGGCTGTCGGTACACCGGAGTATTGGCGCCTTGTCAGGCGCGCCGACTGAAAGCCAGAAGCATGACTGCATTGATCAGAGCATCCTTAAGTCAGCGCTGAGCGCAGGCGCTTGGCCGCCAAACGCAGATTTTCCATGCTGGTGGTGAATGCGAAGCGAACATGAAGTTCGCTTCGGTAGTTACCAAAATCGGAACCCGGCGTTATGGCGACACCGTGTTTTTCCAGCATGTTGCGGCAGAAAATCTCGGCGTCGTCGGCCAGGCGGGAGATATCCGCGTAAAGGTAGAATGCGCCCTGGGTAATTTCCGGCAGGATAAAACCCAACGCCTCCAGTTCGCCCTGGAGATAGTCTCTGCGCTCACGAAAAGCGCTGCGGCGTTCCTCTAGCAGTGGGCGGGTACTCTCTGACAGCGCCGTAATCGCGGCTTGTTGCGCCATGGACGGAGGCGAGATGTACAGATTTTGAGCCAGGATCGTGGCCTGCCTGACCAGACCCTCTGGCACCACAATCCAGCCCAGGCGCCAGCCTGTCATGCCGAAGTATTTGGAGAAACTGTTAACAACAAAACTGCGGTCACTGAACTCAGTCACGCTAGGCATATCGTCAACATAGTGTAGACCGTGATAAATCTCGTCCACGATCAGCGACAGCCCTTTTCGCTGCGCCCATTCAACGATTTCAGCCAGACGCTCACGCTCCAGAATAGTGCCGCTGGGATTACCGGGCGAGGCAAGCCAAAGGCTCCGGGTCTGCTCGTTGCAGAAGCGCTCGAGCAATTCCAGCGTAGGCTGAAAGTTTTGCGGTTGCCCTACCGGTATCAGTTGAGGCAGACCGTTTACCAGATGAATAAAATTGCGTACACAAGGATAGGCGGGATCACTGAGCAACACACCGTCACCAGGCCCGACCAACAAGTGTGCCAGCAGCATAAGCCCGGCGCTCGCTCCGGGAGTAACCAGGATGCGCTCGGCCGGAACCTCGGCAGCGTAACGTGATTCATAATGACTGCTGATGGCGGCACGCAGTTCCTGCACGCCGCTGGCGTTGGTATAGCGGGTATGGCCCGCATCCAGAGCCCGCTTGGCGGCCATTATGATCGGGTCAGCAGTCGTGAAATCGGGCTCCCCCACTTCCATATGGACTATGCTGTGTCCCGCCGCCTCCAACTCTGCGGCCCGCTGCATGACCGTCATGACCCGAAACGGTTTGACCGGGTCTATGCTGGGCGAAATTGGCGGCAGCGCATCAGTCACCATGGGAGTCCTCCTGCTGGACGTTCCACGCCTAAAAGCCTGTCATTATAGAGGATAGAACAGCGACCGGCTAAAGCGGCGGCCGCCTGCAAATAGAATAATCCATTCGCATCCTTTTTATGGCATCGCCGGAAATAATCTGATAGTTTACCGAGCTTTCTTGAAACCGAGCTCCACGGCACAGCCCGAAAACCGGGGCTTGAAGTCAATATTGAGGGCAAAAGCCCCAGACAAATTGGATAGCTGAAATCGCAGAAAGGCGTGGCCTGCTTGCCGCCAAAGCAGACCTCGAAAGCGCTTTTTCGATTCTCATGAGGCACACTCGACCATGGCCAATACTCAGATCACTGAACCCAATCCCGTTCTGAAAAATTTCGTTCCGTACAAACCCAAAAAAGGGGAAGAGTACATGAACGAAAAACAGCGTGAGCACTTTAAGAAAATTCTATTGAGTTGGCGGGAGCAGCTCATGCAAGAGGTGGACCGCACCGTGCACCACATGCAGGACGACGCGGCAAATTATCCCGACCCGGCTGACCGCGCCACCCAGGAAGAGGAGTTCAGCCTGGAGCTTCGCACGCGTGACCGGGAGCGCAAATTAATCAAGAAGATAGACAGCACTATAGAAGCCATTCACCAGGATGACTATGGCTTTTGCGAATCCTGTGGCATTGAAATCGGAATTCGTCGACTGGAAGCACGACCGACGGCAAACAAGTGCATAGACTGCAAGACCCTGGATGAAATCAAGGAAAGGCAACTGGGCAGCTAGTCAGGAGGTCCCATTGCCGACAAGCTCGGCCAAAGCCCGCGCGCAGCCAGGCGGGAGCGCGTCGCCAGATCCGGCAAATGCCAAGACCCAGCAGACCAGATTTTGAGAACAGATACGTAGGGCGCTTTGCCCCCTCCCCAACAGGACCACTCCATCTTGGCTCACTGATCGCCGCACTGGCCAGTTATCTGGACGCTCGAGCCAACTGTGGCCGGTGGTTACTGCGCATTGAAGACCTCGACCCACCGCGGCAGCCCGCCGGCGCCGCCGATCAGATTCTCAGGCAGCTTGAGGCCATGGGGCTGCATTGGGATGGTCCAGTGTTCTACCAGAGCTCTTGTCACGAAGCCTACGCAGAGGCTCTAGACAGCTTGCGGAAGGCTGGACTCGTCTATCCTTGCGACTGCTCACGCCGCCAGATCCGGACCATGGGCTCGATCTACGATGGTCGCTGCCGCAAGCGTGTCGAGCCCCCGAACAAGGCGTATGCCCTGCGTCTGCATACTACTAATGAACCCATCGCGTTTACAGACCTGATCCAGGGTGAATTCGGCCAGAGACTGCAGTCAGATGTGGGAGACTTTGTCATCAAACGCAAGGATTCACTGTTTGCTTATCAATTGGCTGTAGTGGTCGATGATGCTAATCAGGGAATTACGAATATTGTGCGCGGCTACGATCTTCTGGACTCCACACCGCGACAGATTTACCTGCAGAAAATTTTGCAGTTGCCTGAACCGCAATACGCTCACATTCCCATCCTGGTCGATACCAGGGGCGATAAGCTCAGCAAGCAGAGCCATGCTGACTCCATAGATCTGAAGCTCGGATCGCAATTGATGCGGGAATCGCTGCGCTTTCTTGGCCAATACCCGGACCCGGAACTGCATCAGGCACCGGCGCCTGAACAATTACAGTGGGCTGTGTCCAACTGGGATATACAGTCTGTGCCTAAGTTGGCTACTATCGCTGAATCGCTCGATTGAGCCATTCCTTTTTGAAATTATTCCCATGTATATTCCCCGCGCCACACTGATATTGTTCATCACCGTTTATATATTGTTCCTGGTAAGCGTTGACTGGATCAATCAACCGACCGGCGACTGGTTTCGCCCTTTTTTGATCGGGCTGGTCATCATAGTCGTGGCCGCCTGGGTGCATCGCGACCGGGATTCCGATGAACTTTGAGCTCACTACCCTGTTCGGGCTGGGCAGTATTTACCTCATGCTGCTGTTCGGAATCGCCTTTGCCACTGACCGTGGCGTCATCCCAGAGAAGATTGTACACAGCCCGGTCGTCTACGTGCTTTCTCTTGGAGTATTCGCCAGCGTTTGGGCCTATTACACTTCGATTGGTAATGCGCTTCGGGATGGATATGGATACCTGGCGCCCTCTATTGGTATCTCGCTGACATTTTTGTTCTCTCCGCTGTTGTTGAAACCGCTGCTGGAGCTCACGCGCACTTACCAGCTGAGTTCACTGGCAGATTTATTGGCTTTCCGCTATCGCTCACCCTGGGTCGGCACCACGACCACCCTGTTTATTCTGCTCGGCTCCATCCCGCTGATAGCGCTGCAAATCAGAGCTGTCGCCGATACCGCAGATCTGCTTTCGGCTCAGGTTTCTCAGGGCGTCATAGCCTTCGGTTTTTGCATAATCATCACGCTTTTCTCGGTACTTTTCGGCACTTCCAATCGAGTAGGCCGCACTCGCCACGATGGTCTGGTGATGGCTATCGCCTTCGAATCCCTGGTCAAACTTCTCGCCTTCACCGCAGTCGGTCTTTACGCCGTGTTTGGTATATTCGGTGGCTTGTCGGCTATGAATGAATGGCTGCAGCAGCAGCCGGGCCTACTGGTCAGCCTCAGAGAGACTGATTACCTGAGCTCCTTTCATGTAATGGCCCTGCTGTTTTTTACTGCGGTTGTGGCCATGCCGCACATGTTCTATGTGACGTTCAATGGCAGTAATAACCAGCGTTCTCTCTCTGCCGCCAGCTGGGGACTGCCGCTTTACTTTCTACTCATAGGCTTGCCCGTCCTTCCCATTCTCTGGGCTGGCCTGGAATCGGGTTCGGCGACTCCGGTGGAATACTTCCCGGTCATTCTTGGCGCAGCTTTCGGTTCACCGTCGATGACCCTGGTCGCCTACCTGGGTGGACTGTCCGCTGCCAGCGGGCTGATTATTGTATTAACCCTGGCACTTTCCACCATGTGCCTGAATCACCTGATCCTGCCCATCTACCAACCCTCGGCGAAACAGGATATCTACCGCTGGCTGCTGTGGCACAGACGCATGCTGATCACGGCACTGATCTGGGCCGGGTTTCTAGCCCACTATCTGCCAGACGACCGCAGCAGCATCCAGATCATTGGTACAGTGGCATTCACGTCCGGTTTACAGTTCCTCCCCGGCATCATAGGCATCCTGTACTGGCCCCAGGGCAACAAGCGCGGTGTTCTCAGCGGCCTTGGCGCCGGTCTACTAATGTGGGCCGTGTTCCTGATGCTACCTATGTACGTTGAGGGCGATCCACTCTCGCTGGTGTCGCTCAACTGGCGCGAAATAACAGTAATCTCGCTCATAGTCAATACTCTGCTCTTTGTCAGCGTTTCGCTGTTAAGCAAGTCAACGGACGCCGAACGCAGCTCAGCAGACATCTGCGCCCTTGATACTATGAAGCGCAGAAAGCGCAGTGGATTGGTGGCCAAAACTCCTCAGGATTTTATTCGCAGCCTGAGCAAGCCCCTGGGGGAAAGCACGGCGACGCGGGAAGTGGATCAGGCCCTGCAGGATCTCGATCTGAACCTGAATGATCGTCGGCCTTACTCAATGCGACTCTTGCGGGCACGACTGGAGGCCAATCTCTCCGGATTACTCGGCCCCTCGATCGCGCGCGAGATCATCGACGGCTACCTGCCTTTCAGCATCGTGTCTGAGCACGGCAGCACCGACCTCAATGTAATCGAGCGCCGGATCGAATCTTATCGCAGCAATCTATCAGGCATGGCCAGCGATCTTGATAATCTGCGCCGTTATCACCGCCAGATCCTGCTCGATCTGCCTCTGGGTGTGTGTTCAATCTCAAACGATTACGAAATCGTGATGTGGAATCGAGCACTGGAGAAATTAACCATGACAGATGCTAACGAAGTGATCGGCTCACAATTGTTGGATATAGAACAGCCCTGGCGCTCACTGCTGCAGAATTTTCTCGAGCAGGATGCCGACCATTCCTATAAGAATTACTTCGACCTTGACGGCCACAAGAAGGCCGTCAACCTACACAAAGCTGTTATCGAAAAATCGAGTGATCAAAGTAGCACTCACGAGGGCGTGATCGTACTGATTGAAGATATCACAGAAACCGAGATTCTTGAGGCAGGACTGACTCACAGTGAGCGCCTGGCCTCCATCGGTCGCCTCGCTGCAGGCGTTGCCCACGAAATCGGCAACCCAATAACCGGTATTGCCTGTCTGGCGCAAACTATTCGCGACGAATACTCGGACCAGGAAATCGCCTCCCTGGCCAGACAAATCATTGAACAGACCGACCGCACCTCGCGAATCCTACAGTCACTTGTCAACTTTGCCCACAGCGGTTCAAGCAAGACGGAATACTCCGATGAGCCTGTTTCCGTCGCAGAATGCATGGACGAAGCTTCGACCCTGGTATCACTGGACAAGAAGAGCAAGGAGATTGAACTGCACTGGCACTGCGAGCCCGATATTCTTATCCGCGGTGATTCCCAGCGCATCCTGCAAGTGCTAGTCAACCTGCTCAACAACGCCAGAGACGCCAGCAACACCAACAGCAGCGTGACGATGTCTGCAGCCATTGAGGGCGATCAGGTTCGCATCTCGGTTGCGGATGAAGGAATCGGTATTCCGGCCGCAATCAAGAACAGAGTTTTCGATCCGTTCTTCACCACGAAAGAGGCCGGAGAAGGCACGGGGCTAGGGCTCTCACTTGTTTTGAGCATAGTGGAAGATTTACGGGGAGAAATTGCTATAATCAGCCCCACTAATGAGCCCAAAGGCACTGGAACAGAGGTGGTTCTGCGCTTCCCGCGTTCTCGGGCGGAGGATGCCGTAACCCGGGCATCTCTTGCGACGCAAGCTGAAAAAGCTGGTTAAGGGAGAGTAGGAACTCGATCAATCTATCTGGGTGAGATAACCTTTAAGTGACAATGAATCAGGTACTTGTTGTAGAAGACGAAGCAGTCATTCGAAGCTCGTTGAAGCGGCTACTGGAAAGACATGATTTCAAGGTGAGCGAGGCTTGTTCTGTTCGGGAATCTCTCGAGAGCTTCGAGCTCGATGATTTCGATGTCATTATCAGCGACCTCCGTCTCCCAGGGGCGCCAGGCACGGATCTTATCAAAGCCACCTCCGCGCCCGTTTTAATAATGACCAGTTATTCAAGCATTCGCTCCGCTATCGATTCGATGAAGATGGGTGCAGTGGACTACATCGCCAAGCCCTTCGAACATAACGAGCTTATCAATACAGTGGGAAAGATTGTGCGCGAACATCCGCGCAAGAGACCCGCGAAGCCCGACCCGGAGACAACAGAGCCGCCCATCCAGGGCATGATTGGCAGCTGCCCGCAAATGCTTGAATTATTCCGGCGCATTCGCAAGGTGGCGCAGACCAGTTCAACTGTATCGATCAATGGCGAGTCTGGAACAGGCAAGGAATTGGTCGCCCGCGCTATACACGATCTCAGTGATCGCCATAATCACGAGATGATCTCGGTAAACTGCGCCGCTATACCAGAGAACCTTATCGAGTCAGAGCTGTTTGGTCATGAAAAAGGGGCATTCACTGGCGCTACAGCGACCCGCACCGGCCTGGTGGAGGCCGCAAGCGGCGGCACGCTCTTTCTTGACGAGATCGGCGAGCTGCCCCTGGAAGCTCAGGCGCGGCTGCTGCGAGTGCTGCAGGAAAACGAAATTCGCAAGGTAGGCTCCGTACAGTCCAGAAAAGTTGACGTGCGCCTGGTTGTCGCTACCCACCGGGATTTGAAACAGCTGGTCGAGGAAGGGCTGTTCCGTGAAGACCTGTACTACCGGATCAATGTGATGACCCTGCTTATTCCATCCCTGAAGGAGCGCGGCGACGACATTCTTGAACTCGCTGATGCCATACTGCGGCGCACTTGCACACGACTTAAAAAATCCATGCTGCGCTTCGAAAGCGGCGCTAGTAATGCGATTGCCAGTTACTCCTGGCCAGGCAATGTTCGCGAATTGGAGAATGCTATTGAGCGTGCGGTTGTGCTGGCAGAGACTGAAGAAATCGACGAAGACCTATTGGCCATTGACGTCGATCGCAGCAGGGAAGAATCGAAAGACACTGAGAGCGGCGCTTCCACCCAACCGGTCGAAGAACTATCACTGGAGGATTATTTTCAACGTTTCGTACTGGAGCACCAGGATCAGATGAATGAGACCCAACTGGCGAAGAAACTCGGCATCAGCCGCAAATGCCTCTGGGAGCGTCGCCAGCGTTTCGGAATACCGCGCAAGAAAAAACAAGCGGTTCAGCAATCGTAAGCCGCGCTTCTGGGAGTAATCGACAGCATGGTTCAGAGCTTGTTGCAGGACAGTCATATTTTGTTACCGCTACTTTTCTA
>JGI12109J20283_10105360_pt1 | contig 51330 bp, 34 predicted proteins | sample ElkSlonscriptome_12_FD_20283 | JGI IMG/M metagenome (IMG submission 20283)
GTCAGGCGCGCCGACTGGAAGCCCCGCTAAGGCTTGTCTGCATGAGAGCATCCCTAATTCGCGCATCCACGGTGGCGAGGCTTTCCGCTTCGCGACTGGGTCTGTTTCCAAACCGCCTTGAATGACTTTAGCCGCAGCGCTGAAGTTGCTATTGTTGCCATCCAATCAGACCATCGTTGAGAGAAGTGAAGTTGCGGCCTATGGTCAGGATTCTATTCAGGGAGCATGATGGCAGTGAGCATCCGGTTGAGGTAGCCGCGAAAGGTACGGTGATGCTGGCGGCATTGAACAACGGTGTGCCAGGGATCGATGCGGACTGTGGTGGCGCTTGCTCTTGCTCTACCTGTCATGTCTATGTGGATGAATCATGGCAGGACAAGGTAGGCGAGGCGAATCCAATGGAAGAGGCGCTGCTTGGTCTCAGCAGCGGTCGTCGCCACAACTCGCGCCTGTCCTGCCAGATCCCGGTGACTGAAGAGCTTGACGGACTCGTGGTTTCGACCCCGGAATTCCAGTTTTAGTCACCCCGGAAATCTTCGCCAGTTGATGATTGGGATGAAGAGCTCATTAAACGCGTGCATGGGTAATTGATCGATCGGCCCATTTTCCCCCAGAATCTGGCAGTCGGATTCTGCATTAATCAGAGCATCCTCAAGTGTTCTTAACGTTTGCACCCGTCTGCCGGTAGATTTGCAAGCCGAATCTTAGCCTGACCGTTCAGTCCGCTTCCACCACGTAAAATAGGCAGTCTTTGCGAGCAATTTCGGGGTTGGTGGTGACCATGAACAGCTTTAGGCGTCGCCTGGGAAAAAGCTCGTCTCCGCGCAGCTTAAAAAACTCCTGCAGAAGGTCATTGTCCTGATGATCACGGGCCAGCAGGTTCGCGCTCAAACTGCCAGCGACGAATCCGAGATGGCAGTCCGGATCCACGAAGCCAAAATTGTAATTTTCGATGTCCGGTAGCAAGGTCACGCCGCTGTCCAATAGACTGCAGTCACCGAAGGCGATATCACTGCCCTCACGCAGCTCCATGCGCACTGGATGATGGAAGAATTCCAGAGTCATATCCGTGTGTTCGGTACTCAGCACATTGTCCAGGGTCAAATAGCGAATGAGGCCATCAGTGGCCAGGTGGTTGGATTCCTTGTCATCGGCGCCACCGCATTCAATAGTGACCGTCGGCATCATGGTATCGCTTATTTCCATCAGTGCGCCCAAGCTCAGATCGGTCACGATCATCCTGTGGGTAAAGAGTGACACCAGGGCATCGTGGCGTTCGTCCATGAAAGTAGTGACGCCGAAGGACGGGCTGGAGCCGGAAGTGTTATGAATGTCTATTACGCATTCCGGATCGAGTGACTTTAATTGATTGAGCAGCGTCCGCGCGAGCCGATCTTCGTTAGAGTCATCGTAGGGTGGGTGAAAACAGCGGTTCATGTCTTTGTGGCCGGGCAGCATGCGATAGACAAAACCCGGACCTTGGCGCGCCGCGTAAATACTGGGAATAAAGATATGGATATCGAGCAGGGGTTGCACCTGTTGCTTGATGACATTGAATACAGCGTGGAAGCCGGAAGGTTCATTGCCATGGAGCAGCGTGGCTACTGCCCGGCAGCGACTGCGGTCGGCACCGGTTAAATGAATATGGGTAGGTCCGGGCAATAGATGCAGAAAGGCCAGGGCAGTTTCGCCTATGTCCTCGGGCCCCGGGTTTTTCCAATAATAAAATTTGCCCGGCTCGGGCTTGTTGCGGGCGTTACTGGCGGTTACTTCCATTGGGCGACGGGGATATTCCTTGCACTGTTTTCCTGATACTGGCGTAGCATAGCGGCAAGGGCATCACGTTTGTGCATTTCCTTGCGCAGCTCGGCCAGCTTGTTGAGCTGCCATTGGGCGCCAGTCTGCTGAGTGGCCAGACGCTCCTCCAGTACGGATATAAGCGGCTTGAAGTCACCTTCCTGAAAGCCCATACCTGCTAATGGCTCGGCTATCTGCGGCAAGAGTTCCTGCAGGATGTCGGTGACCGCATAGTATTCCGGCTGCGACTGGGTCAGTGAGGGCCAAAACAGTTCTGCCTCCATGCCCTGTTGTGCGGCGCGGTAGAAATTGGCGGTGCAATAGGTAAAGGGCATGGCAGGCAGTAGCTCAGAAATCTTGGGCTGCATAACCCGGGCCAGACCAATGGCCAGGGCTGCATTGGCCAGCATGTCAATCAGGCTCGGGCCAGCTGGCAAGGCGCGCAATTCGATGCGCAGGTGACCTCCTCCGGCTGGGTCGTAGACTGGACGATTCCACCACCAGATCGATCCCTGATGCAGGCGCAGCTCATGCAGATGCGGTGTGCCGCCGCTTTTCGCCACTGCCACCGGATCCTCTACGTCATTCTCGGGAAGGATTGGCCGGTACAGCAGGGTGGCTTCGGCGAAGAGTTCGAAGGCGCCCTCGCGAATCCAGTTACTGCCGAAATTCACTCGCGCTGGAATTGGATGCATGGAATCTTTGGGCCGGCAGTCGATAGACTGCTTGAACAGCGGTATCCGCGTCTCGCGCCAGAGACGGTGGCCGAACAGCAGCGGCGAATTTCCGGCCATGGCCACCACCAGCGGCGTGACCAGCTGAACGGCGTTATAGAAATCGGAGAATTCTTGCGGTGGTACGCGCAGATGGATCTGAAAAGAGGTGTTGGCACCCTCCAGAGTCACGTCATCCATGGACAGCTGAAGATTCTCTTCCCCCTCCAGGTTGATGGTGAAAGGTCCGCCGCGGATTTCTGTTAGTTCCTTGGTTAGAGCCTGGTAGCGTACCAGGGGCGTCATGGCGTGGTAGCCAGTGTCGGACTGCTCCAGGGTCGGTAAGATACCAATGGGAACCACCTGACCCTCCCACTGAGCGGCGCAGGCATTGATCTTGGCTATGGCGGATTCCGCTTCCTCCTGCGTGTGCTGGAAGCAATTGTCTTGCAAAAGACAGGGGCTGAAGTTGTATTCGAGGTTGTAGCGGTTCAATTCCAGGGTGAGCTGCGGGTCATTCAGCTGGCGCTGAATCTCCTGATTGACATGCAGGGGACGGCCTTCCTTATCGACGATATAGAGTTCAAGTTCGGCACCGAAGGACAGATCACCCTCGCCGAAGCCGGGTCGGTCCAGCATGATTCTGAGGGCTTGCAGATTGGCGCGCAGGCGCTTACTGAAGAGACGGAATTCCTCCTCGCTGAATTCCGTGTGGTCGATCTCTAAACCCATCTACCTCATGACCCCGTTACCCTGCACCGCATCAGCTCTGCCTGCAAATTATAAGAGTAGCACCTTGGTTTTTGCCGGGTAAAGCTGACCCTGCCGATTGCACGTGAAGCATTAGCAGCGTGTTGTCTCAAGGCATCGGTACTGGCTTGTGAATTCACTTGCCAAACCTTTCCGGCGGCCGCGGCTTGAGCCTGGCAGGCCCAGTCAGCCTGCTATGGCAAGGTCGCTGGGTAGGCTGGCAGGCAAATTGCGCCGCAAGTTGACACAGCGGGTATCAGTCATTCCCTCAATGAGAAAGTCCGACAGATCGCTGAATTCGGAATCAGCCAGGGATACTGGTGCCAATTATAGGCGGCCAGGGCAGTGCGCCGACTTGCATTATTTTTGGCGCAGATTAGCGCAAGGGTTTGCGCTACTCCCCATTTTCCAATTAAATGCCTACTTATTCAGGTGAATTCGGAGCTAATGATGAACAGGTGGTGCGCGGGAATCGGAGTAGTGAGTTTCTGTTTGATGGCGTCTGCTGTGAGCGCGCAGCAAATTGAGCGAGATACACCGTTTTATTCACCCGGCGTTACTTTCGATGCGCAAATTCCGCGCCCTGAGTCGGTTATCGGCCACCCCCTGGGGCATCGGATTGCCCGCAATGATTTGCTGGTACAGTACCTGCGCACACTGGCCGATTTGTCACCGCGGATTACAGTGGAAGACATCGCCTACACCCATGAGGGCCGGCCCATACTTGGCCTCACCATCACCAGCCCGGCCAATCATGCTCGCATCGACGAGATCAGGGCTGCCCACGTGGCCCTAAGTGATCCGCAGAGTGAGCAGCAAGTCAGTGCGGACATGCCCATAATTACCTGGCTGAATTATGGTGTGCACGGCGCCGAGGTCAGCTCCACAGATTCCTCTATGGCGGTGGCTTATCACCTGGCGGCAGCGCAGGGCCCGGCTATCGATGCCACCCTTGAAAATAGCGTTATAATTCTGATTGCTGTGTTCAACCCGGACGGCAACAGTCGAATGTCTGCCTGGAACCACATGAATGGCGGCTATGTGCCGGTAACCGACCCTGCCCACCGACTTCACAATACCTTCTGGCCTGGAGGCCGCACCAATCACTACTGGTTCGATCTGAATCGACAGTGGTTGATCATTCAGCATCCAGAGCCCCGGGGCTGGGTGGCCAAGTTTCACGAATGGCGGCCCAACATAACAGTGGACTACCACGAGATGGGTTCGGCCAGCACCTATTATTTTCACCCCGGAGCGCCAGAGCGCACATTTCCCTATATACCTGAACAATCCATGGAGTTATTGGACCGCGTGGCTGACCGTCCGCGTTCCTGGCTGGACAGTGAACAGCGGCTTTATTTCAATGAGGAAGGATTCGACAACTACTATATAGGTAAGGGTTCCACTTATCCCCATATGCACGCCAGCATGGGTATGCTCTTCGAGCAGGCCAGTTCGGTGGGTCTGATCGATACGCCCCACGGAGTGCTGTCTTTTCGGGACAATATCCGAACCCAGTATCGAACCTCGCTGGAGATGATCCGCGCCGGTCTGGAGATGAGAATGGAATTGCTCCAGTATCAACGGGACTTCAGCCTGGCAACCTCCGAGCTGGCTGAAGCCGATGCCGTGAAGTCCTATGTTTTCTCCTCACCGAGAGATGCCGCCCGGGCTTTCCACGCGATAGATATTCTCAATCGACATCAGATCGAAGTCCGACGTCTTGGCGAAGATATTGAAGTGGATGGCGTGCGCTTTGCCGCCACTGATTCCTATGTAGTGGAGACAGACCAGGCTCAGTACCGGATGATCAAGGGGCTTTTTGAATTGATCACGGAATTTGAAGATGAGACGTTCTACGACGTGTCGGCTTGGACCCTGCCCCTGGCCTTCGATTTTGATTATGCACCTCTCTCCGTTGGCGATATCAGCAACAGGACTCTGGGAGAGGTAGTGAGTGCGCAATTCCCGGTCGCTCCTGAGCCCGCGACCGCCTCTTATGCGTATCTTTTCGATTGGTCAAATTACTACGCCCCTCGGGCGCTGTATCGCCTGCTGGATGCGGGAGTCAGGCCGCGGGTTGCCACCCAACCGGTGACTGTCGTCAGCAGCGGTGACACCGTGGAATTGCCCGCCGGTGCCATTCTGGTGGCTCTCGGTTGGCAGGGCGGGGGCCTGGACGACGCGGACATCCATGAGCTGATGAGAGAAATTGCCGCTGAAGACGGGGTCGCGGTCCACGCTGTGAATTCCGGGCAAACCCCTCAGGCCGGAATGGATCTTGGGAGTCGGAATTTTTCTGCGATCCCCAAGCCTACTGTTCTGCTTCTGGTAGGCGAGGGCGTCTCTGCTTATGATGCGGGTGAAGTCTGGCACCAACTGGATGCCCGCATGCGTATGCCCGTGCACATGGTCGACAAACGTGACCTGGCCGGGCTGGATCTGCATGCTTACAGCCACCTGGTGCTAGTGGGCGGCAATCACGGTGACCTGCTGCCTCAGACTGAGAAAATTGATGACTGGGTTCGCGATGGCGGCACCCTGGTGGGTATTCGCCAGGGCGCGAGTTGGGCCCATGACAATATTCTCTATGCCACAAATGAAGAGCAGGAGGAAGTCGAGGAAGCGGTGGAGCGCTTCGATTACGCCGATAAAAATGACCTGGAGGCGCAGGACATCATCGGCGGAGCCATTCTGGCGGGCGATTTGGACACTACCCACCCTATTGGCTTCGGCATCGCCAATCGCTCAATCGCCAGCCAGCGCAATACACTGATCGCCTTCGATGCGCCTGAAAACCCCTGGGCCACATTGATTAAAATACCGGAAAACGCCCTGCTGTCAGGCTTCGCCTCCGGCGAGAATCTGCAAGAGCTAGCGGGCAATGCAATGGCGATAGCCGAGCGCCACGGCAGTGGCAGCGTCATCCTGTTCGCCGACAATCCCAACTTTCGCGCCTACTTTTTTGGCACCAATAAGTTGTTTATGAACAGCCTGTTCTTTTCTCTAGCCTTCGACCGACCCCGTTAGGCCAGGGGGCAGAGTAAAATTACAGTAAACTGGACGGGTGTCGGAACAATTCTCTTTGCTGCGCAGTTATTCTGACCCCCACGCCGTTAATCGCGGATCCTAAGTTTATTTGTAGCAGCTACTAGAGCAAAGATTCTGCCTTCGGGATTAACGCAAGGACTCGATTTCGTCAGGCAAGGGTTGTAGTGAACATAAGGCCTGCGACGCAGGCCCGTGGAGTCAGATCTATCACTTTAATGGAATGGGAACAGCAATGAGTTTAATGAACACAATAGCAGTACGGTTGACGCTATTTCTGACCTGTGCGGCCAGCTTAAGCATGGCCCAGGATAACCCTATCGCCCTGGTCAATGGCAATGTTTTTAATGGAGTCGATGAGGAAATCCGCAGAGACGTTACCGTGCTGATAAATGCGGGCAGGATCGAACGTATCCTCGAGACTGGGACACCGCTACCGGCGGAATATGATGCTATCGACCTGAACGGATTTTATCTGATGCCCGGGCTCATTGACGTGCACACTCACCTGGCAAGCCTGGACCAGGCGCGGCGAGCACTGGAGTCCGGGGTTACCACGGTAAGAAGTGCCAGCGTCTCAGCCTTTCAGGATGTGGCTCTGCGTGATCTGGCGCGAAGCGGCGCTATCCCGGGCCCAGATGTCATTCCGGCAGGTATCTTTGTTACCCCGGATCTCGGGGAAACGCTGCTGGCTGATCCGCGACTCGGTGCACTGGTTGATGGCGTGCGCACAGACGATGAACTGCGATTACTGGTTAATATCAACGCCGACCGGGGCGCGCAGGTGATCAAGACACGCGGAACTGAACGAGCTGGGCTAATTGACAATGATCCCCGCAAACAGGTGTATTCGAGACATCAGCTTCGAGTAATAGTGGAGGAGGCCAGGCGTCGGAATATGGATGTCCTGGTCCACGCCTATGGGGACGAAGGTGCACGCGCAGCCGTGCTCGCCGGAGCCAGAAGCATCGAACACGGGGCTTATCTTTCGACAGAAACCCTGGAGATAATGAGAGATCGAGGCACCTGGCTGGTGCCAACCTATGTGACGATCGACGGTATGGCCAGCAATTCATCGAGCGCGCTGCTGCGGCTCCGCGGCAAGATGATGTTGCCCGGTCTGGAAAAAGTCATTCGCCAGGCTGATGCCCTGGGTGTCAACATAGCCACGGGGGTCGACACCAACTATGGTCCCACCTCCCTGAGCCGTATTTCTATCGAGCTGGAACAGTTTGTGCGCCTTGGAATGTCCAATGTAAAGGCTTTGCAAGCAGCCACTGTCAGTGCGGCGGAATTACTGCGGGTTCAAGAGCAAACCGGCAGAATCGAAGCGGGCTTCGAAGCCGATATGATTCTCATCCCTGAGAATCCATTGACGAATATCGAGGCGGTTCAGGATGTACTGCTTGTAGTAAGCAACGGTCAGATTGCGCTCCAGAGGTTTCCTTTTGCAGTTCAGTAGAAACTTCGATTCAACGATTCCGGGCGTTTTCCTTATCTATCGGTTTTGACAGGGCTTCTCTGCACGTCTCGCAGTGAGCTGTGGCAGGCAATTGGAGTAATCACTCAGTGCGGATTAATTGTCTCGAACCCTGCAAATTTGTCCCGACCCTCGCGCAAGCTACTGTAAATTTGTTCCGACCCCATCTGCGGTCGGATATTCGATTCCCAATTGATCCAGGTAAGTGTCGTAAGCATCCGGATCGTAGTAATAGGGCTCCATTGCCGGGCGCATCTGATTCATGACCTCTCGATTGAGATGAATGGCAGGAGTGTCTTCAGGTGAGAGTACGGGGTCATAAATTTCTTCGGCACGCTGTACGTTAGTAAAGTAGTAGTTTGCTTCTTCCAGCAATTCCGGGTCCATCAGCAAATCCAGTGCTGTCATGCCCACGGCCTTGGCAGCCGCCACCACACCTTTATGGGCGATGGGCGTCGCCATTGCCATCGCCGCGGTAACATGGTGAGTGATAGTATTGGGTATATTGGCAGGATAGCTAATTGTTATCGAAGGAATGGTCCACATGATATCCCCCACGTCATCGGAGTAGCCGACGCGGCGATCGCCGCGGGTTGTTGGTGTCGACAATGGGCCAACCTCCGTCGCTAGTGGCGTTATTTCGGCATCCTCACCGAGAACGCTGCGCTGCACGGCATTCGCGAAGGCTATATCGTCTTCGCTCCACCGGGGTAGACCGATCATTTTGATATTCTCATAGGCCGCCTCGGCTATAGGCCGGTTAGCGTGATGCGGAGCTGCGTAGCCCAGCACTCTGCGTTCCACGGTGGTCTCAGTAGCCATCGCAGCGGCTTCTGCTATTGTGTTGCCAAGTTCGAACAGGTCGCGAACGGAGCTGAAACTCTCTTCCCTGAAGTAATACCAGACTGCCGCCTCCCCTGGCACTACATTGGGCTGGCCGCCACCATTGCTGATGACGTAGTGTGAGCGCTGGCTCAGCGGCAGGTGTTCCCGGCGCATGTTCCAGGCATAGTTCATCAATTCAACCGCATCAAGTGCACTGCGTCCGGCCCAGGGAGCGCCAGCGCCATGCGCAGTGCGTCCATGAAAAGTGTATTCCACCGAAACCATGCCGTTATTGCGCGCATCGCCCCAGGACGTGTTGAGGTCGCGGCCGACGTGGGTAAAGATGTTGGCATCGACGTCATCGAACAGACCATCGCGGACGAAGTAAGCCTTGGTAGCAAGCAACTCCTCGGCAATGCCTGGCCAAAGCATCAGAGTGCCGGGAAGCTCCTGCTCGGTCATGATGTCTTTTACGGCCAGAGCGGCAACAACCATGGCGGGCATGCCAGAGTTATGACCTTCCCCATGTCCGGGCGCTCCCTGGACGAGCGGGGTGATATCTGTGATACCTGGCGCTTGCGATAATCCCAGCAGGGCGTCAATGTCACTGCCAAGTGCGATCACTGGCTTGCCCTCACCCCAGGTGGCAGTCCAGGCGGTGGGAATCCCTGAAACGCCTGTTTCAATCTCGAAACCGTTGGTGGCAAGTATCTCGGTTATGTACTCGGATGTGCGGAACTCCTGAAATCCCGGTTCAGCGAAACTGAATATCGAATCAACCATTTCCTGAACCAGCTTGGTGCGAGCCTCTACGCCGTTTGCCAATTCCTGCTTTAGTTCGGGCAGTTCCTGGGCTGATATCGCGGCGATTGGTAACAAGGCGGAAATGCCCAGTATTATTGCCAACCTCCCGAATTTATTGATTAATTTAACAGCAGTCATAATATCCACAGCGCTCCCTAATTAGTTAGGATCGAAATTACAAACCAAGATTGTCGCACATTTCATGCCAGCAGCGCTGTCCAAAGCCTCTGCCTGCTGAGAGGATAACCAGCTTGCCGTGATTTGACCACGCCCGCTGACTTGCCGTGGGGAAAGGGCGTGACAGGGCGCTTGCAAGGAAACAGAAACGATCCTCTGAGCCCCATTCTTCTCCTGACTACACCCACTCACTGACAGTCTCGCTTCTGACAACGCGTCCCATAGTCAGAATTCAAACTCAAGTAACAATCGCGTGCTCTGCTCCGGTGCCTCTATACCGAGTCGATAAATGTGTAGTGGTGCAGTCTATTTGGCCACCTTCTTTCGAACATTCCAGGACTGCCTTTCCGCCACCTTGGATAGCAGTCCTGCATTGAAATGATGCGGCCTGAGTTGGTTGTAATACCGCAGCACGTAATCACCGATACCGATCCACAGGTCAACGCTGAGCCATTGCTTATCGCATGTGCCGACGGTACTTGCGCCCAGAGCCGTCTCTCTCTTAGGGTCTTTTCAGCAAGTAACTCGAACTGCGGAGTCAGGGTTAGCAGGCGTGAAAATCCTTTGGTATGCCGAGATTCCTGAGGTATGGTTTCAGGACTTTGTGTCGGTGTTTAAAGCATCTCAGATTTCCTTGCCAGTCGCCTCACAGAAAAATCTAGCAATGGAAACTTGAGTAAGTCTTAAGGACCGTCGGACAAACTGAGGTTGTGGTTAAATTTCCGGAGTAGGGCGGTCAGGCGGATTCCGGAGACGACAATATGTGCAAGTGTCCTATCGATTGTTGAGCATCTAATCATTATGTCATTCGCAGTGGCCTGATTGGGGATGTTATGAACAATGCAGACAATGCCTCGGGCTTTCAGTCGGCGTGCCAGACAAGGCGTCATCACGCCGACGTGCCGAGTGTCCGTCAAAGCATGGTAACGCGTGCCGAATGGAAGCCCTGAAAGGCGGAGCTTGCAGACTCCCGCAGAGACTTGTCTTCACTATTCAAAGTATTCTTGGAATGTAGTGCTTTATCTATTTAGGAAATCTGCACCATGATCGATCGGATCCGCTTTTACCTCAATCGTTTGCAGGAACGGCTCTGGGTGCGGCCTTTGCTGTTCTGCCTGCTTTCTGTCGCTGCCGCTTTTTTAGCCCGGTCCACTGACGATTGGGGAATAGGCAGGCTGGTACCGGATCTGACAGCGGATTCTATCACGACCCTGCTCAGCATAATGTCCAGCAGCATGCTGGTGATTGCCACTTTTGCTGTTGGGTCGATGGTGTCGGCGTATTCTTCGGCAAGCAGAATAGCTACACCGCGATCGTTACCGCTGGTAATAGCCGACGATGTCTCTCAGAACGCCCTGTCGGCATTTATTGGGGCATTTATCTTTAGCATTATCGCGCTGGTGGCCATGGAAAACGGGTTTTACGAGAAAACCGGTCGTTTTACAGTATTTGTCTTTACCTTGCTGATGTTTGCGGTCGTGGTGATTACTTTTGTACGCTGGGTGGACAAGATTGCCCGCCTCGGGCGCATGGGCAATACCGTTGAAAAGATCGAGGCAGCAGCAGTTCGGTCGTTGCAGCGTCGTCGTCAAGCTCCGACCATGTGCGCCTTGCACAGTCTTGAGGACCCGGGGGCCATGACAACAGTTCAGGATACTGAAGTGGGCTATCTACAGCGAATCGACCTACCAGAACTGCAGAAAGTGGCAAGTAATCTCAATACCCGCATACAGATTGAGGCACTACCGGGAACCTATCTGGCCCCCGGACGCGTGCTGGCGAAAGTGGAAAATATAGAAGCACTGCTTTCAGAAAATGACATAGACACCATCCGAACCGCTTTTATCATCGGCCGCGATCGCACCTTCGATGATGATCCGCGTTTCGCGCTTATCACGCTGTCGGAAATAGCCAGCCGGGCTCTTTCACCGGCGGTCAACGATCCTGGTACTGCGATTGAAGTTATCGGCACGCTATTGCGCCTGTTCGTGAACTGGTCGAAGCCGGTCAGCGCCGCAGAGCGTTCTGAACTGGAATTTGATCGGATAGCTGTTCCCGAACTGTCCACTGAGGATCTGTTCATCGATGGGTTCGGTTCGATCACTCGAGACGGAGCCAAACTAGCTGAAGTGATGATTCGACTATTAAAAGCATTCGCGACGCTCAGCCATTGTGGTAACGAGGATATGAGGGAACAGGCGCTGAGGCAGGCTCGATTGGCATTGGCGCGAGCAGAACAGGAGATAGATTATACTGCAGACCTAGAAGCCGTGCGCAAGGCAGCGCAGTTTGTCACAGAACAGGACTGAGTAGTGAATAAGGATATGAGATAACAGCAAAAATAGTAACTGTCAGTTGGCAGCTGTCAAAGACTCCCTGATCTGCGGTACTTCGTGCCGCCACCGTTGAACGGCCCGCTGACCAGGCTCTTAAGAAATAGCGGCCGCGGCACCATAGTCGTGCATTGAGATCGCCTTGTTCTTGAGCGGTGAGCGTCGAAATGACGGTTGTATCAATTGATGCGTTGAAGGGGAAATAGCAGAATCGACCATTGCTGTGCTAGATTCGCTGAACGTTTATCTTCGGGCCGCAGCAAGAAGGCTATTAATGCAGGCACTGAAGACTATAGACAGGGCTATAGCTTTCAGACGGCGCGCCGACCGGTAACCCCACAAAGGCTTGGTCTTATTTTCAGCGCGTCCTAAACATCGCCGATCCGGGCTACTCCCGAACGAGCGAATAAGGCATGAGCAAACTCTTATTCCGGAGAATAATTATCTACAAAAGAGGACAATCCATGAAACTCCACCTGCTTGGCTTTCTGTTCTGCGCGTTACCGGCGCATTTTTTGCTGGCTCAATCGGCGACGCCGTTTGGCATTCCGGTGGTCGGTGATGCAAACCCAGCGGCTGAACTGGCAGCAGCCCCCGGCGCCCGCGCCCAGGGCTGGTTGGGGCAGGGGCGAAGTGAGGTGCTGGCTCGGCACGGCATGGTGGCTACGAGTGACCCTTTGGCTGCCGAGGCCGGTCTGGAAATTCTGCGTAACGGTGGTAACGCAATCGATGCAGCCGTCGCCGCTGCAGCGGTGCTGGATGTGACTTCGCAAAACGACACCGGCCTGGCCGGTGATCTATTCGCGCTTGTTTACAGTGCCGCCGACCAGCGACTCTACGCCTTGAATTCAGCAGGCTACGCTCCCCAGGGCTGGACGCCTGAATTTTTTACGGATGAACTAGGCCTGGAAAGAGTTCCGGGAACGGGGGTGAACGCAGCCACCGTGCCCGGAGCAGTTTCCGGGTATGACGCATTGCTGCAACGATTCGGGACGCTGGGTTTCAAGGAAACTCTTGCTCGTGCGGCACAACTGGCTGAGGAAGGTTGGGGTCAGGCCGAGCGCAGACACCGGGATCTGGTTAGCCAGCGCGACAAATTGGCCCGGGATCCGGATTCAGCGGCCGTATTCTTAGCTAGCGAAGAGGTTCCGGCGCTGTACAGCGTCATCAACAATCCGGGATTGGCGGATGCGCTCAGGCTCCTACAAGACGAGGGGCGAGATGCGTTCTACAGTGGTGCGATTGCCGATGCGATAGTCGCCAAGGTTCAGTCTGAAGGTGGTGTGATGAGCCACGCTGATCTGGCTGAATTTGAGTCTGAGTGGGTGGACCCGATTTCCACGAATTACCATGGCTATGACGTCTTCCAGCTTCCACCTCCGGGTCAGGGTTTCGCTGCCTTGGAAATGTTAAACATCCTCGAAGTCTGCGCCCCTGTGCATGGCTTGAGTCTTGCTGAGCTGGGACCTTCAAACCCCAACTACTGGCATTTCATGGTAGAAGCAAAAAAGCTCGCCTACACTGACTTGCTGGCCTATAACGCCGATCCGATCTTCTCTGATGTGCCAGTTGCTGATCTGTTAGACAAAGCCTATGCGGCGACGCTGTGTGATCGTATTGACATGAACGAAGCAGCAGAACCAGCGGTGACCGGTGGCCTCGACGGAGGCACCATTTATCTCACCACGGCTGACCGATGGGGAAATATGGTGTCATTCGTTCACAGCATTTTTTCGGTCTATGGCAGTGGAATCACCATTCCACCCTACGGAATGATTTTGCACAACCGCGGCGTCGCGTTCTCACTGGATCCTGACCATCCCAATGTTGTCGCGCCGCGCAAAAGACCGTTTCACTCCATCATCGCCGGCATGATCATGCAAAATGGCCAGCCGCTCATGGCTTTTGGCAATATGGGCGGTTCCGTGCAGCCAGAAACTCATGCCCAGCACGTGGTCAATGTTATCGACAATGGAATGAATGTCCAAATGACGACAGATGCAGCGCGGTTCACCCACAGTCAGAACAGTAACATTTTGTCTCTGGAGCATGCGCTTTATGGCCTGGTGGGCCAGGCGCTGGATGCCCGTGGCCACGATGTGAGGTCTGTCGATGGCGGTCGGGTCGGCGGCTACCAGGGAATACTTTTTACCCGGGATCCTGACCTGCCCGAGCCGGTTTATTCCCAACAAAGCATTGATGAAGACCATCCGGTGAATGGTGTTTATCGAGGCGGCTCCGATCATCGCAAGGATGGGGCTGCCGTCGGTTGGTGATCGAGTGCCGTAAAAGGGAGCCCCTGAATAATACAGACAGGACTCGGCGCGAGTGCGAAAGCCGAAGACCTGTCTTCACTATCCAGGGGGATCCCCAAGTTACTTATTGCCTGGTTTGCCGCAATCGTTGCTGAGACCAGGATCCTCTCACGGGCTAAAGTTCGATATCCAGGCTGACCGACAAGGTTCTGCCGAACGGATCGTAGAGCCTCGTCTCCAGGCCACCGGGTATCGGCAAGGCGTCTGGCTCCCAGTCGAATACATTATTCATGTTGACGCCGATTAATACGTTCTGACCAAAACCGAACAAGTCGTCCATCTGGTAATCGTAGTTTAAATCAAGCTGCACGCTACCGCTGACTTTCGTGGGTCGTTCCACGTCGGTTTCTGGCAGTCCGGGTCGAAACGGCGTGATGGGCGCGGTGTCGTTGAAAATGAGATCCGAGTTGGTTATCAGGCTAGCATTGAGCTGGTGACGGTCGCGAAACCAGGTCAGGTTGGACACTGTACGCCATTCTGGTAGTGGTGGCGCTTTTGCTGTCTGACCATTTTGAAATCCCACGGCAACGAAACTGCCGTCGAGGGCATCGAATATGTATTCGCTGATGTAAGAGGCTTTGAAGGAAGCAGCAAAGCTGCCAATATTTGCCATGTCCCAGCCGTAGCTCGCTGAAATATCGGCAACCTTTACAGAAACCGACTCGACATTCTCCGGTACCTCGATAAACAGCGTCGGCAGTTGATTCTCGTCACGCTGGATCAGGGAATTGGGATTGGCGGCCAGCCAGGCATTGGCCGCTTCACGTGTCGGTGAACCAGGCGTTGGATCATAATTGCCAGGTGTCGAGCCAATCGCGTTGAGCATGAGCTGAAATTGGTCTAACACCAGATCTATGCTATCCGGGGAAACAATCCGGCCATCATACTTGATTACCTGGTAGTCTAAACTGAGGCTCAGATCGTCCAATGGCTCCCAGGTGAATCCGAAATTGATGATTTCTGACTCTTCTTCTTTCAGATTCGGATTGGAAGAAACACAGGACTCGACCCCCAGCAAAGTGGTTCCGGTTATAGGGTCGGATCCATCTCTTTCTGTGGTGAAAGAGCGACACTCGAGAGGTCCAATCTGCGTCGGATCCGGCGCTAGAAAGCCTTCACCCCAGGAAGCCCGCAGAGCCAGCGATTCCAGCGGCTGGTATCGCAGCGCAACCTTTGGCGTGGCAGTAGGTAAATTGATCTCCTCGAACTTTTCATAGCGGGCAGCCACTTGCGCTGACAAGTTTTCAAGAATGGGAATTTCCAGCTCCAGAAAGGCGGAGCGCACATACTGTTCGTCGAGGGTATCAGTCGGCAACGGTCTGCCCGGAGACCCTACCGAAGAGGAAACATCGTTACCAGTCTGGTGCAGCCATTTCCAATGATTGGACGCGGTGAATTTTCGCGCTGCCACACCTATGGCCAGTTGTACCGGCCCCTCCCAGTTCTCCAGTAGTTCTCCGGTCAGATAGGAATCAAAGGTCATCAGGCGTTGGCGACTGGTGGTAAAGTCGGTGCGAGCAAACAGCCAGTCCACAACCTCCTGGCTATTATTGGTCACACCTGAGACGTAGTTGGGCGATCTTGGATCTGAAGACAGCAAGGGGTTATACCACTCGTTGCCGCTCGGCCCACCCATGCCATTCAGTCCCGCCAGTAGTCTGCTGGCTTGTGGCTCCCATGATTCATAGCGACTACGTCGAGTCTGGTAAGTCAGTGAAGTAGTTCCGGACCAGGTGGTGCTTCCCAGATCATAGTTCGCAGAAAACTTGGTGCGGTCGGTAAAAATTGTGGTGTCATCGTGCGCCGAGCCATCTCTGACGAAGAAGGGATTGGTGCCCGGACCTTGACCGTAGCCACTGAATAGTCGCAGCGCCAGTGGGATTACATCTTCACCCCATGGGTTTGCGGGGTGATTCGCCGGCATGATTACAGAGGGTTTCCAGCCCGTGGCTATTGGACTGATTGGTTCTGTAATGAAAGTGCTCAGTCTATTGTTAAGCCCTACCTGTAATTCAAGCTCCAGCCAGTCTGAGGGTTGCCAGTTTAGATTCGACCAGAAATTGATTTCTTCCGAAGGACGATTGTATTGAATCCACTGGCCGTAATTAAAAATACAGCGTCCGCCGGATGCGGTAGTAGGTCGGCCACTGGGAAAGGCGCCGTTCAACCCCTTCACATCGTTACCCTGATTGAACGTGCCGCATGATGGGTCGACTAACGCTGTCGAGTCAGACAGGGTCCTGAAGGTTCCACCCGGACCATCCTCGAACAGGTCATTGTCCATGGCGAGATATTTTGGCCGCTCACCCCGTTTCAGCGGGGTGTTCTTGGAAAGTTCCAGTGCCATGACCCAATTGAAATCCCGCCAGGAAGAGCCATAGAGCCCGGACAGCTCATACTCTTCATAGTCGCCGCCGTCATCTCGAGCATAGAAGCTGCGCATCTTGACCCCATCGTATTCTTTGATCGGGATAATGTTTACTACTCCGGCCACGGCATCTGCGCCATAAAGCGCGGCGCCGCCGTCGAGCACTATCTCCATACGTTCGAGCGCTATGCCCGGAAGCAGTGCGGCGACTTCGCCCTGATTGACGACTCGACTACCGTCCAGCAAGGTCAGTGTGCTGCTGGCACCGAGACCGCGCAGATTAAAACCGGCAGAATTGCCGTCTTGGCCACCACCAGGACCACCCAGGACGTTCGAGACCGCGTCGATATTGGCGGTGTAGGGCAGGTCCCGAATGAACTCTCCAATGTTGATCGTTCCGGAATTTTCCACCGCCTGCGCGGTCAAGGTGTCGACAGGAGATGCCCCTGTGAACGAGCTGTTGCGGATGAAGGAGCCCGTGACGACGACTTCTTCGATTTCTTCTTGCTGGGAGTAAAGCGACGGGGCGCTGAGAAGAAGTCCGGCAGAGACGGCCAGGGACAGGGAACGGCGAACGAATCGATGGGGCGCGTGTGCGCGCATGGGATCTTTCATGGGCATACCTCGTTATTTTTATTGCTTAATTTATCGGTTGTTTTGGGTTTATCGGCATGCAATTGGCAATGCAGACTAAATATTGAGTGCTTTCTCTACTGCGAAACTCCTTAGGAACGGCAAAGATTTTGAGAGATAAATATAAAAGCGTAAATTTTCCAAGATGGCTAGCGGATTTTTTCAAATCGAGCTGGAAGTCTAAGACAGTCGCGGTACGAAGTTTTCTGCTCGTCCCTAAATTTACGTCTTTTGTGTAGGAAATATATTAGGCAGGACAATGCCATGATACCCGATGCTCCGACTGGTCGCGCAATGCAGCATTTCATCATCCTGCCGGCAAAGACTAGGCTGAAGCAACCAGAACTGCCTCACGCGAGGCTGTACAGTGATCTGGTCCTCACGGGTTACGGATTCTCATATCAGGCTTGGCATCCGGCTGGATGCCGGTGTCATCTACAAGGCCGCAACCTACCACTGTCCGCAAACCTGAACTTCAGCTAAAGCTGATCTTAGCCTGGCTATGACCGTCATGATACTCTGAACGAAAGAATTGAAACGGAGGCCACAGTCATGAGGCTTCACAGGAAAAAATCACTGCTGCTTTGTGTGCTGTGTGCTGTAGTGATTTTGGCAAGGCCCGCACTGGCCGCCGACGCTTATGTCGTCCCCCTCACGCAATGGGGCCAGCCCGATCTTCAGGGCGTGTGGAACTTTTCCTCTGACGTACCGATGCAGCGACCCGAGGCCATGGGAAATCGCCAGCTCCTCACAGAAGAGGAAATCGCGGCAGGCAAGGCGCCGCAACTGCAGGTTTTGGGAGGGCGCAGAGCTATTCGCAGCAGCACGGGCATTGAGGCGTTTTACAATGACAGTATATGGGCGGAGAACCGGGGCGGCGATGATAATATCCGGACTTCTTTGATTGTCTATCCCGACAACGGTCGCTTGCCGAAGCTCTCGCCCGGCATTGAATATAAGCCTGGTGGCGAACGCGATACCGCAGGCCAGCGTCCGGTACGTTTCAGTGTTGGCGGTATTGGTCGCAGCGGGCCGGAAGACAGGGGCCTATCCGAACGCTGTCTGGTGGGGTTCAATACTGGACCTCAACTTATGCCAAGCGTGTATAACAATAACGTGCAGATCATCCAAAATCGCGATCATGTGGTGATTTTAAGCGAGATGGTGCATGACGCGCGCATCGTGAAGCTGGTTGATGGCGGAAAACTTGATGAGAAGGTGGTACTGTGGTCTGGTGACTCTCGCGGTCACTGGGAAGGCGACACCCTCGTGGTCGTGACCAGTCATTTTAATGGTCAGACTCAGAGTTTCGAGGGTTATGGCTCTGCGAGAGACAAGATCCTCACCGAACGATTGACCCGAGTCGGTCCGCTTACGATCGACTACGAGTTCACCATCAGCGACCCGGGTACGTTCACTGACGTCATAGTCGCTACGCTGGCGTTGCAGAAAGTGCCAACCCAACTTTATGAGTATGCCTGCCACGAAGGCAATTACGGAATGGCGAATATGTTGCGTGCAGCGCGGGCGAAGGACGCAAATAGGGAAATCGATCGCGTCGCCGATTTATTCGGTCGCTAGGGTGAGCCCATGGCCGCGCGGGATTATCGCATTAATTTGAGCATCATGAAGGCTGTACCTGAGATCTCGAAGTTGTTCCAAAACTGTTGTGCTCAAAGAGTCAGGTGGCGTGATACGGACATTCGAGTTAATACTGTACTTTTCGTTTATGCTGTTGTGCGCGAAGAATTAAAAAGAGCGAGCACTTTTGGCACTCGCTCTTTCAGTTAAACACTGTTTCTAGCGCAAACTAATTACGGCAAAACGACTGCATCAATCACGTGGATTACTCCGTTGCTGGTCTCGATGTCGGCCATTACCACTGTAGCGTTGTCTACAGTTACTCCGTTAGTCGCGTCAATTGTAAGCTCACTGCCCTGAACCGACTCAACCATGAGGTTCTTACCGGCGATATCGGCGGACATAACCTTGCCGGGTACGACATGGTAAGTCAGCACTGCAATCAGTTGGTCGCGATTTGCCGGCTCCAGCAAACCCTCAACCGTTCCAGCTGGGAGCGCAGCAAAGGCTTCATCGGTGGGGGCGAAAACTGTGAATGGCCCATCGCTTTTCAGGGTTTCAACGAGTCCGGCAGCTTGTACAGCGGCAACCAGAGTTGAGAACTGGCCAGCGTCCACTGCAGTGTCGACGATGTCTTTGGAAGAGGCCATACCGTGGTTATCGGCATGTGCAGCGTAACTGCTCAGGACCGACACAAACAGGATGGCGGTAACGCGTTTAATAAAATTCATTTCAAGCTCCGTTAGGAATAGGATTGAGTTCGTGTGCGCAGGGATGAACGTTCAATCACGTCACAGCGGATCACAAAAATTTAGTTACACTTTTTTGGCAGTTCACTTGTGCCAGGTAAACAATCTAACCCGAAACGTTTTGTTCCAGGGCTGTCGACAGAAATTGATGCGGGAAAATCGGTTATCAGGCGGTATGAATTGACTTGATGTAGCGGGGATGAGTGGGATCGATGGCTTGAGGGTATCTAGTGCGTAGAGGCTGCAGAGAGAAAAATTTCTCGGAAAGCAGTTGGGAGTCGAAACAGTATTACCGCGATAGTTTCTGTTCCGACCCCCTGGTCTGTTAGAGATCTTCAGCGGTGGGTGACAGTTCGCCGTAGATGTTCATGGTCGGTAAGTCGGGCTTGAAATCGATGTGGCAGCCTTCACAGATGGCGACGATCTCGTCGCCGGCACGGGCGATCAGTTCTACGTCTTGTGAGCGGGCGGCATTGACAGCGCGACCGGCTGCATCCGCCAGGCTCATGCTGTAATCGCGCCAGGCCGGTTGACTTGTCCACTGGTCATCCAGAGGGCCGGTACCGGGGATGGTTAGCAGGGCGCCGCCGATTTCTAACTGATAAGCCAGGTGTTCCAGCTCCCGCCAGTCGCGCTCTGTCTGCGGATTACGCCAGGCGGCTATCCAGATGGGATCGGCCGAATGATTAATGAGTGAGGCCATGACCTCGTTGATGCTGACCGGCAATCTCAATTCCTCTGCTTCCTGCTGCGTCGAGGGCGAACAGCCACTCACTAACAATACAAGCAAGATGATGGTGGCTGCCAGAGCGGCCTGTATTTTTGATGATCTGCCCATGTTGAATAATCCTCGATGACGTTAAAAGATCAGTAGAGACTTATCAGTGTGAAGTCGCAGGAAGTCCGAATCAAGGGCGAGTTCAGTCTCGCTTGCGATAGATCAATTGGCCACGGGGCGGCTTTCAAGGAGATGTGAGGGCATCCGAGCGGGATTTACGCAGCAGGCGAACATTGTCCCGGCGCTGGGTGAAGCCCAGCCCGTCGAAATATTCCAGGATCTCGATACACAAATTACGCCCGATACCCGAGGTGTCGCGAAACTGAATTACTGTGAAGCCTTCTGGATTATCTCGTGCCAGCTTCTCGGTAAAACCGGCAATCTCCCAAAGAGTGTCGGTGAGATAGTAACGGTTGTCTGCCACCTGAGTTACGCGACGATTGCGGGCAAGATCCCGCAGCGTAGTCTCCAACTGTCCCAGGGGAATGCCTGTTTGTTCCACTAATTCCCGAGTGCGTGGAGGCACCCATCCGGAGTCGGCGAGCAGCGGTCGAATTTTCTCAAGGAACTGCTTCTCATTAGTACTGAGCTGAACGCGGTGCTCAATTAGGTGGAGCATGGAGCCGGTGCGGGCGAGGCTATCGCTGTCCACAAGGTGTTCTATCAGCGTCTTCATGAGTTCGGAGTCGTATTTCAAACCGGATGACTGAATTAGATCTGCCTCGCCCAGGCCCCGGCGACTGGGATTTTCTCGATGGTAGGCGCCAAGTGTCTCCTGCAGTGACTGAGTCAATTTAGCCAGGCTCCTGGTTGCGAGCAACCAGCGTTGGTCCGATGCGCCGGTGAGTATAAGGAAACTCCTTACACTGGAACCGAGTGACTCAATCATGGCCTCGGTGCTGTGCGGACTGAGGTTGCGGTTCAAGCAGAAGCGATTGAGATTGACTATACCCGGTTCAGTCTCGAGAAGTCTCTGCAGTGATCCAGTTGGCTCAAGGCGTTGTGCCTTGAGCTGCTCGCGTCTGAGGTCACTGTCTCGATGGCGCGCTGGCACGAAAATGTCGAGCACGCTACCCCCACCTAGCGTGGTTCGATCGGCGGGATCTCGGACAATGAAGCGGTCTCCGCTGTGGAGAAACAGAGGTTCCTGGCATTGAATTTGGTACAGCTCACTGCCGCGATTGCCTAACCTCCGCAACGTCACGACGCGGTGGTTGGCATTGGTATAGAAGTGATATTGCCTGCCTGGCTGTATGGTTGTGCTGGCGTCGATAAGCTGAAGCTGAACATCGACACGGCGCTGGGGAAGGTTAAGGCTCGGTGTCAGCAGCCAGTCGCCGCGGTGCAGCTGCTGCTGGGGCAGGGTTATATTGACTGCCGCGCGTTGCCCCGCGTGCAGCGCCTGGAGTTCGGTTTCGTGCAGGCGAATACCGCGTAAGCGCACCATCTGACCGCTGCCGCTGTGCAGAAATTCTTCGTCTTGCCGGGCCAAGCCGGCAGTGGCGGTGCCAGTGACCACTGTACCGATGCCACGAACCGAAAAGCTGCGGTCAATTAGAAAGCGGAATCCCCGGTCATGGCGTGCCTGAGCTTGAACTTTTTCTTCGTCTAGCCGCAGCAACTCCGAACGCAAGGCTTCAATGCCATCTCCACTCAGGCTGCTTACTGGTAACACTACCGCTTCTGCCAGAGCAGTATCAGCGAGAAGGTCGCGTACTTGTTGACTGCATTGCTGCACTTGTTCGTTAGTGCAGCGATCGATTTTAGTCAGGGCGACCACCGCCTGACTAAAACCGAGTAAGTCCAGGATGGCAAGGTGCTCACGAGTCTGGGGCATAACGCCGTCATCTGCAGCGACTACCAACAGAGCGCACTGCACAGCGGCGACGCCAGCCAGCATATTGTTGATAAAGTCGGTATGACCTGGCACGTCCACAAAACCCAGAAGCAGCGTCTCGCCGTCGGCGGTCACGACGGGGTCGTAGGCGTAGCCAAGGTTGATGGTTAGCCCGCGCTTGATCTCTTCGGCGAGAGTGTCCGTGTCGGTGCCGGTCAGCGCTTTGACCAGGGTGGACTTGCCGTGATCTACGTGGCCGGCAGTGGCCACTATTAGGGTACGATTACTGGGCAAAGACTGACTCATCTTCCTGCACCGATGCCGGTACGGTGGACTAGGATCCCTAAGATGATTCTAACGAAGCCTGGGATCCGGAACGCCGATTGAACCTGACGATGCAGTACACCATTGCTGCGATGATGAGCAGCGACACCAGCAAGCCGGCGTTGAAGAGTCCTTCATCAAGGTTGACGATGGTGTAGCCGAGAGCCCCCGTGAAGCCGGCATAGTAGACGAAGGCGAGCAGAGTCTTACGTATTACCGCCCCCTCTTTACCCACCAGGCCAGCCACTGCCGAGGCTGCGACGACGTTGTGGACACAGATTATGTTGCCGGAGGCGCCTCCTACCGCCTGCATCGCCACGATCCAGGTAGGATCTGCCAGGATGCGTTCACCGACTCCGAACTGGAACAGAGAAAACATCATGTTGCTTACCGTATTGCTGCCGGCGACAAAGGCCCCTAGGCCACCAATAAAGGTGGAAAAGAAAGGCCAGGCAGACCCGGTCAACTCCGCCACCCCTTCCGCCAGGGCGATGGGCATTTGCTCGAAGCCGGCGCCACCGTTGCTGGAATTTATGAACACCTGCACCATGGGTACGGTGAATACCAGGGCAGTTGATGCTGGCAGCAGAGTCTTGAGGGAGGCCTTCATGCCGGTTCGGTAGCGGCTGAAGCGTAGTTTGTGGATAGGCACTACCAGCAGGGAGACAATGATAAAAATCGTGCCGGGTGACCACAGGGGCTGGAATGAGGCGGAAATATTGCTTCCGAAGATTTGCGGCCAGGTCCAGGTGACTAAGGGGTTGGCCGAGCGCAAGAGTGATTCGAGGTCGAACGCCGGCAGACGAGTCAGCACCAGCAAGCCGGCAACCAGTACGTAGGGCAACCAGGCCTGGAACAGACTCATGGGCTGGTCTCGATCCAGGTCGGCGGCACCCTGGTGCAGGTTTCCTGTCCACTCAGGATCCCAATCCTCGCGGGCTGCGAATTGCCAGGTCCGCTCCGGATCGGGCATGAGAAAACCGGCTCGGGCAGCAGTGACCACTATCGCCAGTCCTATCATACCGCCGAACATAGAGGGAAACTCCGGTCCGAAAAAGGTGGCTACCAGAAGATAGGGTATGGTCATGGAAAAAGCCGCGAAGAGGGCAAACCGCCAGACTCTGAAGCCCTCGGCAAAAGAGCGGTTGGGACCGAAAAATCGGGTCATGATGGCGCATAGCAGCAGCGGAATGAAGGTGCCGGCCATGGCATGGAGCAGCGCCACCTTGGTGGCAATAAAATCGAGAAACAGATCCCACTCGACATAGCCGCGCGAAAGAGCATAGGCAGCCATGTCCGGGTCGGCGGACAGGCCGGTGCTCACACCCACCAGGATCGGTGTGCCCATGGCACCAAAAGACACCGGTGTGCTTTGAATGATCATGCCAGCGACAACAGCAGCCATGGCGGGAAACCCCAGACCGACCATGAGCGGAACGGCAACTGCGGCAGGCGTTCCAAAGCCCGCCGAGCCTTCGATGAAAGAGCCGAATAACCAGGCGATGATGATGACCTGGATACGCCGGTCGGGTGTAATGTCGGAAAAGCCCTGGCGAATACTCTGCATGGCGCCGCTTTGCTGCAAGGTATTGAGAAGCAGGATGGCACCGAAAATAATGTAAATCAGCGTGCTTGCTACCAGCAGGCCATTGACACTGGCCGCCAACACCTGAGGCAGGGAGATCTGCCAGACCAGTAGCGCCAGGCCAGCGGCGACCAGGTAGGCGATAGGCATGGCGCGGCTGGCCGGCCAGCGCAGGACGACCAGAAATACGGCCACGGAGATTATAGGCAAAAGCGACAACAGCGCCAGGATACCGGAATTCATAGATTATTTTTATTCAGCCGGACGTGATGAGAGCTTAGCAGATTATCAGGCGGCGGCGAAACGAATTTGTTCTACTCGGCGCCACAGGAGCGACAGCATCGGCGAGAAGTGAAATAATACTGGTCAAGTACCCTTAACACCCCCTGGCGGTCAAGAGAGGAATACCATGGAACTGTCCACCATCATCATTTTGGTCATTGTCGCCATCGTGTTTTTTTACACAGTGGGAATCTACAATCGCCTGGTCAGTCTGAAAAACCGCTACGAGAATGCCTTCGCCCAGATTGAGGTGCAGCTCAAACGCCGTTACGACCTCATTCCCAATCTGGTGGAAACCGCCAAGGGTTACATCAAGCACGAACGTGAGACTCTGGAGTCGGTCGTCAAGGCCCGCAATGCTGCTGCCTCCGTATTGGCTGAGGCGGCTAAGGATCCGGGTAATGCGGCAAAGATACAGGAGCTTGCGGGTCAGGAAGATGCCCTGGTTGGAGCTCTGAATCGCTTTAACGTGGTTATGGAAGCCTATCCCGATCTGAAGGCGAACCAGAATATGATGCAGCTTTCCGAGGAGCTCACCGCTACCGAGAACAAAGTGGCTTTTTCCCGACAAGCTTTCAACGACCAGGTCATGGCTTACAACACCTATCGTCAGTCCTTTCCACCGGTGGCCATGGCCGGCTTGTTCGGCCATGGCGCCGATGCCAGCCTGCTCGAATTTGCGGACAGCGAGCAGATTCAAGAGGCGCCAAAGGTCTCTTTTTAAACTGGTTACGGTCTTTTAACAGGCTTCAGTTGGAGACCCAAACCGACATCCGTCTATGAATTTTTTCGAATCCCAGGATGTAGCGAAACGCAACACGACGCGACTGATCGTCTTGTTTCTGCTTGCGATCATCTGTCTGATCGTTATTACCAATGTCCTGGTAATGGTTCTGTTCACTTTCGCTGAGACTAGCTCGGTCGCCGTGAACAGCGCTAACGCGTACCAGTTCGACTGGCAAACATTCCTCGTCGTTGGTGCTGCCGTTACCGTGGTTGTACTGTTTGGCAGCCTGTACAAGATAAGCTCGCTATCCGGCGGTGGTGCGCGCGTTGCTGAAATGATGAACGGGCGTCTGCTCGTCCAGGGTAGCGACAATTTGCATGAGCAGCGGGCACTGAATGTGGTTGAGGAGATGGCCATCGCTTCCGGCACGCCGGTACCGCCGGTGTACTTGTTGGAGGAGTCGGGCATCAACGCTTTCGCGGCTGGCTTTAACACGGGTGATGCGGTGATAGGCCTAACGCGGGGCGCTGTCGAAACACTCAGTCGGGATCAACTTCAAGGCGTGGTGGCGCATGAATTTTCGCACATTCTGCACGGCGACATGCGCATCAACATTCGCCTGATCGGCGTGCTGTACGGCATACTGATGCTCGGTATCGTTGGCCAGTATCTGTTGCGAGGAAGCATGTTTTCGCGGCGGTCCCGCAACGCCGGCGGCGCCGTGGCACTGGGCCTTGGCCTGATGATCATCGGGTTTGTCGGCACCTTTTTCGGCAATCTGATCAAGGCGGCAGTAAGCAGGCAGAGGGAATATCTGGCTGATGCTTCGGCGGTACAGTTCACTCGCAATCCGCAGGGCATCGGTGGCGCGCTCATGCGTATTGCGACCCACGACAAGCGCTCTTACCTGAGCCATCCTGGCAGTCAGGAGATCAGCCACGCACTTTTCGAAGAAGGTGGCCACAGTGCTCTGAGATCGCTCTTTGCCACCCATCCGCCTCTGGAGAAGCGTATCGAGGCTATCCTGCCTGACTGGGACGGCAGTTACGAGTTGCTCGATCGCCCGCGTCCGCCAGAGACTGAGTCTAATGCGAAAGCAGCGCAGCGATCTGGGCAGGAGATCCTATCCGCCATACTTGCCGGCAGCGCCAGCATGGTAATAGGCGAGGGGGCGCTGAGTCAGGCCGGAACGCCGGATTCAGGCCATTTGGATTATGCGGGTGAGATGCTGGCGGCGCTGCCTGGTGTTTTGCGTCATGCGGCTCAGGATCCTTCCGGAGCTCGGGCAGTGATTTACCTGCTGGTTCTCAGCAGGGAAGAGGAGGAGCGCGCTCGACAGCTAGAGCAATTGCGAAATTCTGCCGACAGAGGTGTCTATTTAGAACTTCAACGACTTTTGGATACGATCAGCGCGATCGCGCCAGAGTCGCGTCTGACCCTGGTGGAAATCGCCCAGGGCAGTCTGCGGCAGTTGTCAGAATCTCAGTACCGGGCTTTTCGGCAAAACTTCCAGGTGCTGATCCGCAGCGATGAGAAATTAAGCCTTTCGGAGTGGTGCCTGCAGCAGATCGTGTTTCATCAATTGGACGTGGTCTTCAATCTGCGCAAGACGCCGGCGCTGGGTCGGCGCGATCTGAGGCAGTTGCGGGAAGCGGCGGCGCTGCTATTGGCGACGGTAGCCTGGTGCGCACCTCAGGACGGTATCAGCACAGAGCAGGCCTTCGAAAGAGGACAGGCGCATCTGGATATTGAATTGGATATGCCGGAGCGAGAATCACTAAGCCTGAGCCGGCTAGGAGAGGCCATCGAGGCCCTGCATAAACTGAAGCCGCTGCAAAAGCCAGCGCTTCTCAAAGCCGTGGCCGCCTGCATCAGCGCCGACAAAGTCGTGGTTCCAACCGAAATCGAGGTATTCCGCGCCATCGCCATCCTTCTGCAATGCCCCATGCCACCGCTGCGAGAGAGAGCTCAGTGATAGACCTGAATGCGGACAGGCGCGATGGTCGGGTAGCCTGCAAAGCCAGCCAGAAGCAAGAGCGGTTGTAATCCTGTTTGCTGCCCTGAAGCCTGCCGGCTTGGCAGGGAGAGCAGCACTTCTGCTTGCAATATGCTTGCGTATGCAATTACATCGCGCTAGTATTTGCCTATGAATAAATCTGCTTTTAGTGTTACAACCCAGCTGCTGCGTGCCCATGCCTCTATTCAGGAGCGACTCAATCACAGCATCTCTGCTGTTCATGGCATTTCATTGCAAGAGCTGCTGTTGCTCATGTATCTGCAGTCGGAGCCGGGTGCACGACTCAGCCGCGTCGAGCTGGCGCGACGCATGCACGTCAGTGCGTCCACAGTCACCCGGCAACTGGCGCCGCTGGAGAAACGCGGCATTATCGGCCGCGAGTCGGATGCACGGGACGCACGACTGTCCTACGTGGTGTTGACCCCCGCCGGCGAGGAGCTGGTGCATGACGGTCGTCGCTCACTGCGTCAATCCAGCGCCGGCTTTTTCCAGGACCGCTGGAATTCGGATGAAGTAAATACACTGTCTGAATTGCTGGCCAGATTGACCGTGAATTTGCCAGGCCGGCTGGAATAACTTAGAGCCCAGCCAATTAGAGCCCAGCCAATTAGAGCCCAGCCAATTGGAGGCAAGCAATGGGGGTCGGAACAATTTGCTCTGCCCCACCATTGGTTGTGCTCTGATTACTCGGCTCCCGCCTGCGCTTGACACACAGGATGCGACTTCAGTAGCGAGACTCGGACTACCAGGATTCTGGTAATCGGTTCGGTTATTCCGTTAACCTCGGGTATCCGCTTAATCAGGATACGCTGGCAAGGGGAGCGGTCTATCTATTACTGTCCAACGAGCTGTTTGTTTATCTGGAAAGAGATGTTGGTCGCAACCGTCAGGTGGATAATCTTGATCAAAACCGGACTAATCTGGGCGTGGGCTACAGCCTGACAGACAGCACTTAACTGCAATTTGGCTACATGCACCAGCACACCAAATTTTTCGACAAGGGGCAGTTTCTGTTCAGCCTGATCCAGCAATTCCAGGCTTATCTGGATTATCCAGAGCATCGCCAATTCGAATTCTGCCAGCGGAGTCGCCGTTCTTCGTTATCGATTGTTTCCCATAGCTGTCAGTCGGTAATGCCCAGCTCCTCCCTTACTTCGACGACTCGCTCGCCCCGCAGGCCGCCTATCATGGAATAGTTGCCTTCGTGGCAGGCGTATTCGTAAATGTGGCCGTGATCATCCATGGTCAAGGAAAATTCCCCGCGCCAGGGTTGTGTGTAGTAAGTGGGGTCATTCACCGTATACTCATAGAACAGTTCGTCCTCGGCGACGCGAGTGAAGCGCTCGGTTACGGTGGCGTCGGCGCTTATCAGCATGGGGCGTTCGATTGTGGCCCGGTCAGGGATATCGCCGCGGAAGTGGGTCGTTGTGATCACCAGGGTATCGCCGTCCCAGCGGCCAACGGAATGACCCGCCAGCGAGCGGATGGCTTCGGGTCTTGTCTTTCCATTCAGGTGAATCACGCGAACCAGTCCCATGTCTTCACTGATGATGACGACCTTGTCCGGCAACTGCACAAAAGCGTGATAGAGCTGGTACATGAATGCGCGAATGGGTGGTGATCCCCAGCTCTCGAGACAGCGTTCCGCTGCCGGGCGCTGCTCCGGATGGTCAAAATCGACATCATCCTTGAAATAAGAATGACTGGCAGCTTCCAGGCCGCGTTCATTAAAGGGCATGCGGCCATCTGCCGGATAGACGATCACCGAGCTGCGATACTCCCCTTTGACCCTGAACAGTCGTGGTGGGCCAAAATTATCGACGTCTGGATCTGTATTATCCGGACTCCCCGCCGCTACGGCCTGGGCGAAGCCAGCGGCCTGTTCCGGTCCCAGTACCAGGGGCAGACCCGGTGGCCGTTCCAGCAAGGTATGGGTAATAGTGGTCCAAACGCCTTGAAAATCCGGTTGCCCGTCGATAGTACGCGGGACACTGAAGGTTCCGCCAGACTGTGCCAGTAGCTGCGACGCGGGCAGCGTAGTAGTCAGTATAATCAGCAGCAGGCGAGCGATCATAAGCTTCTCCGTGAATGGGATGGGTCCATCAGGATAAAGGTTAATCATGCCCTATCACTTTAGTGCTGGATAGTGCCGAAAGACCTATTGGAAGGCAAAACGGGGTCGGAACAATTTGCTCCGACCCTGCCGATTTCACTGAAAATTTACTCTGGCCCCGGGGGTGGCTCCCGGATTTTCAGCCGTTGCGCAGGGCGGCCTGCGCGGCTGCCAGGCGGGCGATCGGTACGCGCGGCGGGGAACAGCTGACGTAGTTCAGTCCTATCCGATGGCAGAAGTCGATGGACGACGGGTCGCCGGCGTGTTCCCCGCAGATGCCCAGTTTCAGTCCAGCACGGGTTTCCTTGCCACGCCGCACTGCGTATTCCATCAGCTTGCCGACGCCGGTCTGGTCAAGGCTGGCGAAAGGGTTTTTATTATAGATCTCTTTGCGCTGATACTCGTCATAGAACAGTCCCATATCGTCCCGGCTGAGGCCGAGTGTGGTCTGGGTGAGGTCGTTGGTGCCAAAGCTGAAAAAGTCTGCCACCTCGGCGATCTGGCCGGCGGTAATCGCCGCCCGTGGAACTTCGATCATTGTTCCAACGATATAAGGAATCTTAACCTTCTTCGCCTTCATCACTTCATTGGCTACCCGGTGTACGGTCTTGAGCTGATCCGCCAGCTCAGCCTTGAAGCCCACCAATGGGATCATGATCTCTGGCGATACCCTGACTTTTTTCTTGGCTTTCAGTACCTGGGCCGCCGCCTCGAAGATGGCGCGGGTCTGCATCTCGGTAATCTCGGGGTAGAGGATGCCCAGGCGGCAGCCGCGACAGCCCAGCATCGGGTTTTCTTCGTGAAGAGCCTTTATACGGTCGATGACGAAGTCGAAGGGCACGTCGAGTTTCTCTGCAAGCTGACGCCGCACTACGTCATCGTGGGGCAGGAATTCATGCAGCGGTGGATCCAGCAGCCGAATGGTGACCGGTCGCCCGTTCATGGAGCGGAACAAGCCGACGAAGTCCTTGCGCTGGAAAGGCAGCAGTTTTTTCAAAGCCGAGCGGCGCTGCACTTCGTCCACCGCCAGTATCATCTGGCGCATGTAGTCGATGCGGTCGCCGTCGAAGAACATGTGTTCGGTGCGGCACAGGCCGATTCCTTCTGCCCCGAATTCCACGGCCTGGTCAGCCATTCCCGGGGTATCGGCATTGGTGCGGATTTTGAGCTTGCGCTGCTTGTCGGCCCATTTCATGACTGTCTCATAAAGCTCAAAGGTATAACTTTCGGAGGGCTTAAGCTTGCCATCCAGTACACGTTTGACTTCCGAGTCGGCGCTTTCGATCATGCCTTTGTATATTTCGCCAGTGCTGCCGTCGATGGAGATGTAATCACCCTCGTCTAGCACAACCTTGCCAGCGGTGAGAGTTTTCTTCTCGTAATTTATATAGATGTCGCCGGCACCACAGACACAGACCTTGCCAAGCTGGCGTGCTACCAGGGCGGCGTGGGAAGAAACGCCGCCGCGTGAGGTGAGAATGCCCTGGGAGTGCAGCATACCCTTGAGATCGTCCGGGGAAGTCTCGGTGCGGCACAGCACCACCTTATTGCCCTTTCTGGATTCGATCTCGGCGGTGGCAGCACTGAAGGCAATGCGGCCGGTGGCGGCTCCCGGTCCAGCCGGCAACCCACTGGCGATGACTGTGGCTGACTTCAGCGCCTTCGGGTCGAATACAGGCACTAACAGGGAGTCGATGGACTCGGCGGGGATCTTCAGGAGGGCGGTGCGCTGGTTCATCAGTTTCTCCTTCTGCATTTCCACAGCGATGCGCACAGCCGCCAGGCCGGTGCGCTTGCCGTTACGTGTTTGCAGCATGAACAGGCGACCGTTCTCTATAGTAAATTCGAAGTCCTGCATGTCTTTGAAGTGCTTCTCGAGCTTGGCGCGCACTTTCTCTAAATCCTTGAAGCTCGACGGCATAGCCGTGGCCATATGAGAAATGTCCTGTGGAGTGCGAGTGCCTGCCACCACGTCCTCACCCTGAGCGTTGACCAGATACTCACCGTAAAACTTCTTTTCTCCGTTAGCGGGATCACGGGTAAAGGCGACTCCCGTGGCGCTGGTCTCGCCGGCGTTTCCGAAAACCATGGCCTGAACGCTTACTGCCGTGCCCCATTCTCCGGGTATCCCATATTCCTGGCGGTAGAGAATGGCGCGCTCGTTTTTCCAGGACCCGAATACAGCGCCAACGGCGCCCCAGAGCTGTTCCATTACATCCTGGGGAAACTCCTTTCTGGTGCGTTTCTTAATCAGTTTCTTGTACTGTTTTACTACGTCCTTGAGCTGACCCACAGTGAGGGCACTAACGTTGTCGACACCGGCCTTGTCCTTAACCCTTTCAAGAATCACATGGAAGGGCTCCGTCTCCTCTTCGGTTCGCGGACGCACGCCCATGACCACGTCGCCGTACATCTGGATAAAGCGGCGGTAACAGTCCCAGGCGAAAGCAGCGTTGTCCGAAACCTTGGCCAGGCCCTCAACGGTGTCGTCGTTCAAGCCTAAATTGAGGATAGTGTCCATCATGCCGGGCATAGATTCCCTGGCTCCGGAGCGGACTGAAACCAGCAGGGGATTGTCGCTGCTGCCGAAAGCCTTGCCTAGCTGCTTCTCGACTGAGCTGATGGAATCGGAGACCTCTTTGTTCAGGCTCCGGGGATAGCTGCGATCGTGTTCGTAAAAATAAGTACAGACTTCGGTGCTAATTGTGAACCCGGGGGGGACTGGCAGGCCAATGCTCGCCATCTCCGCCAGATTGGCTCCCTTGCCCCCCAGCAAGTCGCGCATTTTTGCGTTGCCGTCGGTCCTGGCTCCAAAAGCGTAAACGTATTGTTTGGACTTGGATTTGGACTTGCTCTGGCTTTTGGCCTGGCTCTTGGCCTTGCTATTGGCTGTAGTCTGACTCATCGCTACCTTCTTTATAGTGACTAACTTTCTTTGCGGTTGTGGAATTGCAGTAATTTGCTGGTCTATTCAGGCCGGGTCAGGCATGCCATCCCTGGGTGAATTTGTAACCCGGATGCTCTGAATAATGGAGTCAAGCCTCTTCGAGATTCTTAAAGCCAGACGCTTGTCTGCATTTTTACAGCACCCCGAGATGGTTTGCTATTTCAAACCGGCATGGACCCGCTTCGGCGGGGGCAGAATAATGCACCTGCGGGCCAAAATCCAGCATCAGACAGGCAATCAAGGTCAAGCCTGTCTTGCTGTCAGTAGCTCTCAATCAATGGCCGACTGTGGCTCGGGCTGCCTGAAGGGCCGGCCGTTAAGAATAGTGGGGATAACTGGTAATTAGAATTGCAGGAGAATTTCAATAAATCCGGCTAATTGTCAGTTCGAAGTAAAAGGGCGGCTAAGACAGTGCTTCCCGACATCAGCACCGACAGAGCTTACAATGCTCGCTGCTAATAAACTGTGTGCAGCTTACGCCCTGTCAGCCACGCGATTTAGGGCGACTGGCTACTCCAGCTAAATCCTTCCTCAGGCAATAGATCCGGCTGATCAGCTTTCAACAGCGCTACATCGATCAGGCTTTGAATCCGGTCTATCGAGCCCGCATAGTCCGCTTGCGGCAGTAAAAAGGCAGAGACACGCCGAATTGTTTTTAAGGTTCTTTCTTCTTCTAATTCAAAGCCTCTTTTCGCTTACTGTCGATTACCCGGTGTTGGTAGACCAGATGTTGCAATAGCTCAAAACAGCCTAAATAACTCAATCATTCAATAACCTGTGAGTTAATTTTCTAGGCGATGGACCTAAGGATGATCTGAACAAGCCAGCCATATCTAAATTCACTTCTTTGAGCAGCCCTAGTCGTCTTCGCGGCGAACCAGGACTTCCGGTTCGCCGCTGCCTGAAACGGCAAGACTCACCTGCATGGGTCGGCAGCAGACCTGGCAGTCCTCAATATATTCCTGATGACTCACCGATAGGTCTAAAACCAGTTCGATGGGCTCACCACAATAGGGACAATATTCGGAGATGGTTTCGATCATGGATTAAGAGCTTAGATTATATGGCTGCACTTCGCTACCGAAAGCTGCTCGAGAAACAGGCGCCGGATTACTTGATCGGTGGCACCCACGCAACTTACTGCTTACAAACAAGCAGGGTCGTGGATGATCGAAACGGTAACCTGGACGATTGGAACACTGGCTGCCCCAGGCCTGGCTACTATGCAGGAGAACAAACCTTACCGGGGTAAACCATGAATAGATTATCAATTTGCAAGTCCTTATTCCTGCTGTCGGCCGCAGCTACCGCGCTGTTGCAGCCCACACTCACAATGGCGGAGACCTATCGGATTTCAGTAACTAACATCACCCGCGGGATGACATTCACACCGAGATTGCATGCGATCCATATCGACGGCAACCTGTTCGTTTTGGGGGAACCGGCGCTGGCGGAAATCGCAACTATCGCTGAATCGGGCAATGTAACTCCAGCGCTGGAACTGATGGGCCAGGCGCCGGAGCTGGTGACGGCCTCGGTTGTAGGTGACGGACTGTTGGGCCCTGGTGAAAGTCAGGAAGTTGTAATTGAAGGAAATCCAGGTGACCTTCTGTCCGTGATTGCCATGTTAATACCCACAAACGATGCTTTCTTTGCAGTGAATGCCGCGCTCCTGCCTGACTCAGGAAGCTTGACTGTGATGGCGAATGTCTACGACGCCGGCTCGGAGCCCAACGATGAACTTTGCAGCAGTATCCCCGGTCCGACCTGTGGCGGTGCGGGAGATTCACCGGGTGCAACGGGCGAGGGGTTTGTGCATATCCATGCCGGTATTCATGGCGTCGGTGATCTTGAGCCTGGAACCTATGACTGGCGCAATCCAGGGGCCAAAGTGACCATAACCCATATGCCTTGAAGGGGCTGACTGTAACGACAAAACGGACCCACAAAATAAGTGGGCCGTGTGCGCGGGCTGCCCATTTTCGTGGCAGAGACGCCCGGGTATAAAAACAAAGGGCCAGATGAAATATTTTCCAGCGCTACCGGGTCCGGTATGGGTCGAAATCGAGTTTCATGCCCATGGACAAGCTATCAGCAGCGCTGGACCAATTTTCTGTCTCTGCAGGATTGTTCTATGCCGGAGAACTGTGCGGGTCAAACACGTTTGGTAGAGACAATGTCGACAAGGGCCATCTGCACTTTCTCGATCAAGGATCGGCGCAACTGCAGATCCGCGACCAAGCCAGTCGGACTGTTAACGGACCTGCTGTCATATTCTTTCCCGGTCCCTGTCTCTACAGTCTTTCGGCTAGCGCAGTCGATAAGCCCAAAATAGTTTGTGCAAACATTCAGTACGGCACGGGTGCTCCAAATCCTGTCACCGCCTCTCTGCCCGAACTGCTGATTGTTAGCCGCGAGGCAGTGTCTGGGCTGCAAGCGGTTGCAGAACTTCTCGTCGATGAAGCCTTCAGTGAGCGTGATGCCAGGATCGCCATGATCAACAGGCTCATGGAGATGGTCGTCATCTGTCTGATCCGCCATGTAATCGACAAGCGGCTGGTCAACCGAGGTATGCTGGCTGGTCTCGCGCATCCGCGCTTGTGCCGGGTGATTTTAGCCATTCACGCTGCACCGCAGCGAAACTGGTCAGTCGAGGAGCTTGCCGAACTCGCGGCCATGTCGCGTTCAAAATTCTCGAAACTTTTCCATGACTGGGTCGGGATGCCGGTTGGCGAGTATGTGCAATGCTGGCGCGTTACCATCGCTCAGGAATACCTGACCCTGGGTAAACCCGTGGACTGGGTGGCCAGTGCCGTTGGCTATGAGACCTCTTCTGCTTTCGCCAAAATGTTTCGCAAGAAAACCGGCTGTTCCCCCAGGACCTGGCTGAAGTCTCTCAACGATTGACCCGCGCGTGCCCTCTCTATCTGTGCGCATTCCTGGACTAGAAGTCAAACTACACAAGCCGCTGTTGCCAGGCACAAACAAGCCTCAAACCGGACTTGAGTAGATTACAAGTAGGCGATCTGGTGACTAACTTTCCAGCTACTCGGTAAAGAATCGGCTGTAAGCCAGGCCCACGTTGGGAGATTCTTGAGCGCTCAACCTGCTACTCCCGTGACATTCGTGTCATAGTGTTGATCATTCAGATAATTAAAGTCTGTGGTACGGTAATTTCCTTGCGTCAGTATTCAAAGGGAGGGTCGGGATGTGGGCAGCTTAAGCATCAGGCAGGGTGCTGGAATTTATTCAGTGGAGGGCAGCGACCAGTTAATTGCAACTATCGCCGCCTTTCTCGTGAATCCGCTGAAGTCACAATTCAGACAGGCGGCGGCAGAGTCTCCACAGAAGCTGGAAGAGTTTCTGACCACTAAGCAGCAGCAATTGCTTGCTGCCATTCCCGACGATATTCATTATATCCTGCAGCCATTACGCGAATTCAATTCCACCGTGATTGAGTTGGCGGAATTGGGTAAGAGGGGCTCTGGGAAAAAAAATTACGCGTTTCAAATTGGAGCTTCTGCGACCCTGAAGCTGGCCGTCGAGAAAGCCGATGAACTCACACCGCCACCGGCGTTCAATCTGAATGATCAACATCTATTGATTGGCCTGAGGCTGGCCGGCGATGCCAATATCAGCACTACGGCGCGAGGCAGTCATGGCATCCTCAGTGCCAGTATCTCTGCCAGTGCTGGAGCCGAACAGAGTCTGGCTTTTTACGGTAGCCGACCCCGTTATGACCGTTTGCTGCATTATGTGCTGCAGATTCCTCGCCAGATCGCCACCCCGACCGATCTCGACGCGCTTATCGAAAGCCTGGACAGCGGCGCGCTTCTGCGTTTCGAGCGACTGGGAATACCCGCTATGCAGCTTGGGTTGAGAGTGGATATAGCGCCAGCGGTAAAAGAATTTGCCGGAGCTATACCTGTTAATGCCGAACTGGGAGGCAATCTGAGTGTGCAGTATAAAGACAGTTCCCGCTGCCAAATCGTTCTGGAGCGCAGAGGGCCCAACGCTTATGTGCTGGATCTGCATAAGTCGCGTAAGAAAACGTTGAGCAAATCCATGCAGCTGGGTGTGGATCTACAGCTCGTGGGATTCAAGAATCAGCTTCTGGAAAAGGTGACCCGGGCCCTACCACAAAACTCCGGCATTGCTCAGCTTTTGGGCGACCTGGACGCGATCATCGCCGAAGTGTCAGGAGAAACCCTGAAGCCGAGTCTTATCAGCGGGCTTGAAAAAAAGTGGCCGGAGGCCAGGAGTGCAGTTGCCTTCCTGGTCGGTGATAAAACTGCTGACTCTCTGGAAACTGAACTGCAGGCCGAGCTACTTGACAGAGTGCTTGAGGCCATCAATGCGCAGGTAGATTTGGTTAATCAATCGGCAGAAGCTGTGGCGAATCGGGTGGGCTGCCTGGTAGCGCGTCAGTTGCAGTTGCCCCTGAGCCATCGAGACTGCCTCGAAAGCTATCTAAGCTTTACTACGAAAGTAGCTGTCACCGATTTTCAAAATCGCTTAGAGGGGCGGCTCTCGGATTACATCAGGGAAGAAGGCGCAGTGCTGGGAGAATTGCTTGAGCCCTGGGAATTCCTCGGCGAAAAGGTTAGCGATGCCATTGCCTCGGCTGGCTCAAACGCCCAGGCCGCCGTGAGTCGTATGCGTGCAGCCCTGGGCCTTATCCTCGCGCGCTACACTGCCTTGCGCCAGAGAGTACTTCAGGTTGTCAGAGAAGACTTCGAAGAAAAGGTCGCGCTGACCATCACTGCAGAAAAACAGCGTACTGAACACAGTAGCACGGCATTGCGTCTGGAATTCACCCAGGCCACCGATCTAATACGCAGACTCTATAGAGATCTATGGAACGGCAATCTGCAGAAGGCGACTACCCTGTTACAGCAGCTTGAGATTGCGCCTGAAACCATTCGCCTCAGTGGTGAGTATGTCTCCATGGTGCAGGAAATGCACAAGTCCACACTGGCGATTAATTTCTTCGGCATGGCTTTTCGCGCTGAAGAAATATTCAGTACCGATTCTCAGGTGGCGCTCAACGCCAACGGCATTTTGGTAGTGGCTGAAGGTGAGGGCAGAATGCTTGAGCGGGTTAACTTTTTCGGCGAGACCCAAACGGTCATCGGGAGTTGGCGTTTGGACCCACTTTCGGAGATCGGGCTCAGTCCACCAGTCATACTTAAGATATGCGTTGAAGACCCCTCATTCGAAGTTGGGAGGGAAATTGACGATTTCTTCGAGCCACTGGAATCCAGCGCGCTAGTGCGTCATGGTTTAGGCGATGAAGTGGAGTCCAGTTTGAGCCAATTAGGCTTTAGAAAAATTGCGGCGATGCGGCTGGCATTCAGCCTGGTATTTCGCTGGGAAGACTGGTTGCGCCTGATGGGCGTGGATGCGAAGGGCAAGGAACTGAATGATTCCGTGCCAGCAGAAGAGTTCAGCGACCAGTACCTGCGGTTACTGGAAACTACGGCCAAACATTTCGTAGAAGATGCCAGGCGCCTATTCAGCGGCGACACTCGGGCTGAGTTCAAACAGGTTCTGCTGCAGGTCGGCAAAATACGTTCGTTGCGGGATTTCAAGAATCTGCTCGGTCGTTCTTCGGGCACACTCACCAGTTCTCAACGTAATGCTTGGAATACTGCGCGCTACGTACACGACATTCATAGCGGTTTGATCGCGCTGCGATCTAGTTGGCTGAACCTGGTTAGGGCGATGCCGGAGGAGGGTGTGGTCCTGGATCTGGCCGCAATGGAAAGCCTGAAACGGCACATAGGTGCGGTCAACAATGAGCTTGCAAACCTGCTCGATAGCAGTACCAGACAAACCGGGTTGGACCAGAGCCGGTTGACAGGGTTCACCGCAGCGGGTTTGAAACTGCTGTTGATGCAAACCAGCTCACCGAATCCTTTTTCGAGTTGCGTGCTGGATTCCACCGTAACCGGCAAATTGCTTTTCAATTAAAATCCAGGGATGCTCTGAACAATGGAGACAGGCCACTGGCCTATAGTCGGTGCGCCTGAGTAAGACGCTATTCCGCCGACGTGTTGACTGCCCGTCGAAGAATGGCAGCGCATGCCGACTGGATGCCCCGCAGGGCCGGGCCTGTAATCCTCTGCGGCTACGTTGCACCGCTTGCCAATAGAGCCCGCTACTCCCTGGGGATAGCGCCCTGCAACAGGGGCTTGCAGACTCCCGCAGAGACTTGTGTGTATTATTCAGAGTATCCCTAGTGCTGTAATTAATCAAAAGGACAACAAAGATGGCGCTCGCAAATAAGACCTTCAAACATTCTTCAACCACGTACCGACCGGAAAACGCACTGATGATGGCGCGAATAGCGCAGGCAGTTTACCTGGAGCTCGAGGATGACAGCCCGGATGAAAAGGCCATTCTCGCTCAGCTGAAGAAGTATGATAAGAAATTTAAAGAGGTAATTGGGTTCAATCGCAAGAGCTCACAAGGAGCGGTAATCGTTAATAGTAACTATATCACTGCGGCATTCCGTGGCACTGATGAGCCGGCAGACTGGCTGGACAATCTCAATGTTGCGGCAATGGATGGGCCAATTGGACGTGTTCACTCCGGGTTTCAGCGCGGACTCATGGAAATCTGGCCAGAGATGAAATCGGCGATCCGTAAGGCGCGTCATGAGGTGGGGAAAGCGTTGCCGCTGTGGATTACCGGGCACAGTTTGGGTGGCGCTATGGCCACTCTTGCTGCTGCAGAATTAATTCAGGCAGACGATCCTTTCTACGGACTCTACACCTTTGGTTCTCCTCGCGCCGGTGATCGAGAGTTTGCCCGAACGTTCAATATTGAGGCGATCAAGCGTACGTTCCGGTTTCAAAATAATAACGACATCGTCACCAGGGTCCCAGCCCGGGTAATGGGATACAGCCACATCGGGTCTTTCATCTACATCACTGAAGGTAAGAAACTTACTCTGGATGCGGGCTTCTGGTTCCAGTTTCTGGATCAGGTAAGTGGTGCCGTCAACGCGCTGGCGGAGAAAGGTTTTGACGGGGTGGAAGATCATGCCGTTGATGGTTACATCAGTGCGATTCTTGACTATGGGGATACTCTCCCGAAGGGTTGATACCGTGCCCGTTTGATTGGACAGAGGGGAGGAGCGCAATCAACAATCCTATACTAAAGAGTTTTACGTCTATCCTGCTGAGTATCACAGTAGCGCTAGTTTTATTGAGTGCTATTGAAGGCATAAGCTCTGTGCTGCATCCGTTTCCTGCCGGTATTGAGGTGATGCCTGAGTCAATGGCTCAACACGTAGCAAATTATCCAGCTTGGGTGCTATTTTTGTTAGGCGGTGTCGGCTGGTCGCTTACTGCTCTTGTAAGCTGTTTTCTGGCAACCCGTTACGGCACTCGCCGACATCCGGCCCACGGAATAGCTGTCGGTCTTCTGCTGCTAGCGGCGGTAGCGTTTAATATTTCCATGCTGCCTTATCCGATTTGGTTCGTAGTTGTTGAAATCGCACTGTTGCCGCTGGGTATCTATTTTGGCGTCACACTGGCGGGATCGGGAAACAACTAAATCGTTCCTGTAGGGGAGGCACGGCATTCGATTTTCCAGCCTGCACCCCTCGGCTTAGCCTATCTCGGTTGCCAGTTCTTCGTTGGCGAAGAAGGCTTCAAGGTTTCCCAGCACAACGTTACCCATTTCGCGGCGAGTCTCGACGGTGGCGCTGCCTAAGTGGGGCAATAAAACGGTTTTATCGCTCTCGATCAGGCCCCGGGGCACGCTGGGCTCATTTTCATACACGTCCAGTCCAGCAGCGGCGATAACTCCAGACTCGAGAGCGTCGATCAGGTCTTGTTCATTCACGGTGCTGCCGCGGCCGACATTGATGAAGAGGCCATCGCTGCCAAGTTTGCCAAATACGTCTGCGTTGACTAGGTGCCGGGTCTCTTTCCCCCCGGGCAGCATGTTAAGCAGGATATCCGAATAATCAGCGAGTTCCGCGATGCTCGCGCAGTAGCGGTAGGGCAGGTCTTTCTTGCTGCGATTGTGATAGGCAATGGCGAGCTTCAGCGGTAGGGCGCGCTCAGCGATGGCCTCGCCGATGCGTCCCAGTCCGAGGATGCCTAAAGTCTTGCCCGCCAGGCCCGTACCGAATGGAAAGGCTCCATTGAGCCAGTGGCCAGCACGTAGGAAGCGGTCGGCACCGACAAGGTTGCGACTGGTCATGAGGATCAGGGCGATGGCGAGATCTGCGACGGCGTCATTGAGCACATCCGGTGTATTGGTGACGCGGATGCCTTTGTCCGTGGTCTTATTAAAATCAATGCCGTCCACGCCGACGCCGAACGCGGCAATGAGTTCGAGGGAATTCAGTTCATAGACGATGGGATCACACTCCCAGGATGCCGTTGCCGCAGCTCGACACATTCCCTGCAGGTCGGCTATGACCTCGCGCCGATCGTGTTTCCAAAGATGCACGGTGTCATATTTCTGGTCCAGCAGCGCTATTGTGTGCGGATGAAATTCATTGACCAATAACAGCTTGGGTTGAGCTGACATCATATGGATTCCTGGGGTGGCAAGCAGGCGCCAGTGTATTATCATCGAAATACTTCTCGCAACAGCCGACTTTATCGTCGAATACATGTCCAAAGATTCTGCCATTTTCAGAGCGCTTCCTGCGGTGAGCAAGGTGCTCCAAGCCGAAGCCCTGCGTTCGACCATCTCCGCCCTAGGCGAAGAAATAGTTAAAGAGGAGACCCGGAATCAATTAGCGGGTTTGCGTCGGCAGCTCAGTGCCGGCGATGAAGCCGCTCTGGATAGACTGGGACGGGAGGAATTCCTGGCCGAGTTCTGCGAGTCGGTGGCGCGTTGTGCCAGCGCCGCTGTGGCCAGGCCCCTTGTCAATGTCATCAACCTCAGCGGTACCGTTCTGCATACCAATCTGGGTCGGGCGCGGCTGCCGACTGAGGCGGTAGCAGCACTGGGCGCGGTGGCCGGAGAATCCTGCAATCTTGAGTTCGATCTGGATACCGGCAGTCGCGGGGATCGTGATCAGCATGTGGAAGCTCAGCTCTGTGCGCTAACCGGCGCTGAGGCTGCGACTGTGGTCAACAACAACGCCGCTGCCGTGTTGCTTGTGCTCAGCAGTCTGTGTGAAGACAAAGAGGCACTGATTTCCAGGGGTGAACTTGTGGAGATCGGCGGTTCGTTCCGGATACCCGAAATCATGCGCAGTGCCAGGGCCCGATTGCGGGAGGTGGGCACGACCAATCGCACTCATCTGGCAGACTATGCCGATGCGATCGGTGCTGACACTGGTCTGCTGATGAAAGTGCACACCAGCAACTACGCAATTCAGGGCTTTACCGCCAGTGTTGACGATGCGCCGCTCAGCGCTCTGGGCCGGGAGCACGGTATTCCCTATGTGTCCGATCTTGGCAGCGGCACACTGGTTGATCTGCGTCTGTTCGGCCTTCCCCATGAGCCGACTGTGAAAGAGACGCTGGCGGCGGGTGCCGACCTGGTAACCTTTAGCGGTGACAAGCTGCTGGGAGGGCCGCAGGCCGGTATTATCGCCGGCAGAGCCGATTTAGTAGCTCGCGTCAAGCGTAACCACCTGAAGCGCGCCCTGCGGGTGGATAAGCTCACTCTGGCGGCATTGTATGAGGTGCTGGTGCTGTACCGCGATCCGGACAGGCTGCGCCAGCGGCTGCCTTTGTTAAGGGATCTGACCCGCGCACCGGAAGACATCCGCGCCCAGGCGGAGCGGCTGCAGCCGCTTGTTCAGAGGGCGCTTGGAACCAGGGCGCAGGTGAGTATCGCCTCCTGCCGCAGTCAGATCGGCAGTGGAGCTCTGCCGATAGATCTGCTTCCCAGCACCGCTCTGGTCATCGCGCCAGTGGCGGCTACTGGTGGTTATGATACGCGCCTGGTGGCCCTGGCAGAAGCGTTCCGGCGCCTGCCTACACCGGTCGTGGGGCGGCTGCATGATGGTCGCTTCTATCTCGATCTGCGTTGCCTGGCTGACACCGAGGTATTCAGCAGCCAATTAACCAGCCTGCTGCCCTGACTGCGGCCCGACTTTCCTGGTGGCCCTTGGGATCCGGGTTTGGTTTTAGCTGTGTTGGGTCGCGCCGGTCAATGAGTCGCTGACCTTGAGCAATAACTCCAGGCGCTGGTCACGCATCAGGACGGTGCGCACCAGTTCAAAATGCTCAAGGCGCGAGATCAATACTGACTGCGAATGCGGTTGAAAGTCTGGTGGAAAAATGCGGCGTGGATAAATGCGTAAATTGCCCTCGTCGGCTAAGGCGCAATACTCGGTCGGCGGGGGAGACTGGGCGCCCCGAACCGCAAGGCAATGGCCCCAGCTGCCCGCGTGCAGATGTGGGCGCAATATCTGCGCCAGGGCGGAGATAGTGTCGGTACTCAGGAAATTCAGCACTTCCCAGAAAAACACAATGTCAAAACGCACGCCCTCGGGCAGCGCCAGCGCCGCGGAAAGCGAGCTGAGCAAGTTGGCCGCTTCCTGAGCCTCTGAATTGGCGTCAGCGGCACCGGGCAGCGGAAGCTCCTGGTTTAGATCCGTTATGTGGAGCTTGCAGCGATATTCGCCGAAGAAGGCAACTGTTTCCGGTTTGGCAGGGCCGATGTTGAGTACACACAGGCTTGCCTCCCTGTCCACATTCTCAAACAGTTCGGTGAGCAAGCGGGTGGGTTGTGTGTGTACTGATGATGCATTGGCCGATGCAAGGAGGTCATCCGCCAGGTTGGCAGTGTTCTGCAAAATTAGCCGCTTTTAAGATTCTTACCTGGAGCATCGCTGCTACTGACAGAGGCCACGCTCTTGGGGCCAGACACTACTTTCGAGCTTTTGCTGTGGGTGGCCTCGGGATCCATGTCGATGCTGCCCTTGAACACGGCGCCGTCTTCCAGAGTCATGCGCGGCGTGATGATATTGCCTTCCATCCTGCCGGACTTTGAGAGGATGACATTTTCTGCACCGGTAATGTCGCCGTTGACCTGACCGTTGACCTTAATCGTCTTGCCCTTGATGTCAGCATTGACATTGCCGGCTTCGCCTACGGTCAGTTCATGGCCGGGGAGGTAGATATGTCCCTCGACGCTGCCTTCTATAACTAAGTCTTCGTCGCCGGACAGCTCGCCCTTGATCTTTACGGTTGATCCTATCATTGCCTGGTTCCTGAAGGTCGACTGGGTTGCTGTTCTGGGTTTGGCGGTCGGGTGCATGTCCGAGTTCAACTCGTCTGCAGACATTTCCGGCTTGGAACCGTGTTTGTCTTTGTCTTTATTTCTATCAAACATTTTATGACACCGCGTGAGTTACGATCATCAATTATGCTAGCAGCCTCGGCCGGGCATCACCATAGTCCTGACGAATAAATTTTGTCTGCCGGCGCTACCGGCGCCAAACTGCTGAATTATTGCTGCGCTAAAAAAGACACCTGGCACTTAATCTGAGTCTTGGACTAGCGCCATGCCGCCGCGCGGCGCGGCTTACAGGCCTGCAGCCCTTGAATGCCGGCTTTGGTCGACTGTTGAGCGACAGGCCTGTCACGTCCAGGCGGGTTGGAGAAGGGCATTCTGTCCGGGCCCGACCGGGACGCTGATTGCTAGTATTTTGTAGCCCGATGGACACGAAAAATCACACTGGCTTGTGCGCCTAATCTCTAGTCCGTTTAGATAGTCAGATCTCTACATCATTGGCTGCAACAGGCGAAAGCAAATTCACTGAGCGCCTCTAGGCCATTTTTTCTGGCACGATATTTATGGGTTTCAGAAAACTGGACTCGGTTGCGGTTGCGGTTGCGGCGGTGGTGGCCAGGAAAGTTGCTGTCTGATCCCTGACCCTTGCCGTTGGCAGGCTTTCAGGTCGCTATCCGCTGCTGCTGGCCTGGGTCCGGGGAATAGGTCGGGTTACACCGAAGCGGAAACTGAGCAGCGAGATCAGCGACGCCACGAACATCAGCAGTAGCAGCGGGTAGGCCGTGCCATTGAAGAGTATGGCAACGAGCTGGGCGGCGATGGCCGAGAAGGACATCTGCAGGAAACCGGTGAGTCCGGAGGCACTGCCGGCGAATTTGGGGAACTCGTTAATGGCCGCAGCCTGGGCGTTTGGAAGCGTAATTCCATTGCCGAAAACGGCCAAGGAAACGGGGGCGAACAGGGCCACAGGTGAGCGGATGCCGATTAGCTGCAGGAACACGGCCAGGCTGATGCCGCAGATAGCGATGCTGGCGCCCAGACCGATCATACGATCCATGCCAAGCGAGCGACCGTAGTGCCGGGCCACATAGTTGCCGATCATGAAGCCCAGTGGAATCATGACGAAGTAATAGCCGTATTCTGTCGGTGGTCGATCCAGCACGCTGACCATTATTTCCGGGGCGCCTGAAATGAAGCTGAAGAAGACGACCGAGACAAAGGTGACGCAAAAAGCGTAGCCGCGGAAGGCACTGGAGCGCAGCAGTTGGACGAAAGTTCCCAGCATAGCCGGGATGCCGTTGAAGGGCACCGGTTCGGCCAGAGTCTCCCGCAGCGAGCCTGACATCAGCATCATGATCACGGCGCTAGCGCCGGCGATAACCGGGAACACCGAGTGCCAGCCGAAGCGGGCCATGAGCTCGCCCCCCAGAGCAGGCGACAACATGGGAATGACCACCATGACCATGACCAGAGTAGCTATGACCCGGGCCGCTTCTTCCGCACCGTAGACATCGCGAACGATGGCTCGAGCCAGCACCAGTCCAACGGCACCACCGAAGGCCTGAATAAAACGGCCGATTATCAGTGTCTCGATGCTGTTGGCAAGCCAGCAGAGCAAGGATCCCAGCAGCGTAATCAGCAGGCCCAGGAGCATGATGGGCCTGCGACCGTATTTATCCGACAGTGGACCATAGACGAGGGTGCCGATCGCGATGGCGGCCATGGACAGGCTCAGGGTAAGTTGAGCCACCCCGTGACTGACCTCGAAAGTGCTTTGGATTACCGGGACGGCGGGCAGCAGAATTTGCATCGCCGCCGGGCCCATAGCGGAACTGGCGGCAAGCAGGACAATCAATGACTTCGACAGTGGAGCGCGATGCGACAACGGTTTGAATCTTGAGCTTGCGCCCAGCCTTAAAGTGAGTCCGTGATTTAGTGCAATGACCAGCCGGGGCGGGTCACGCGATTCAGCGTATCAGAAAGGGATTCTGACCCTGCGCGTCGGTGCGACCCTGGGAGCGGAGTATGACACTGGAGCCGAGCAGCATGGAGCGTTGCGCTTTGCTGATTTCGAAACCCAATCCGAAGATCCGTTCCTGGAACAGACGCGCCAGGGCCTGTGCCGCATCTTCATCTGCAGTAATTTCTGACTGGTCGAGAGTATAGCATGCTAGGTTGCTGGATGGTTCCGCCTCAAGGCAGGCGCTAATCGTTGGCTGCGACTGCAGACTCACGGTCAGCCCTGAGTCACCGCGGTGAAAGCGCGGGGAGCGCGACAAGTAGCGACTGGCCTCAAGCGCCAATTCGCTGCCGTCATGGCTGAAGCTGACAGGCAGCGACAGGCCCAGGCGTCGGGGCACACTGGGGTCCTGGCTCAAGGCCTGACGAATAAGACCCGCGGCCAGTTCATTGTCCTCTCGCCGCCAGGCGGCAGCGGCCATGCGTGAGGCAACCCGGGCGCGTAACAGCACTTCCTGGGCTGGCAGCAGGGACAATGCCTGGCGCCCGGATTCGAGAACACGTCCGGGTGAGCTTTCTAGGGCGGCGATTTCGGTCTGGTAGGCGTGGTAGTAGCCATCATTGAGTTGAAAAGCGCCGTTTTCCCGGGCCTGCTCCAGCAGCTTGCTCATCACCCCACTGCCAACGATCCCTATGATTTCCGGCTCCACCCACTCCGGAATGTGCACATCTAGTGGGGCGTATGGGCGCAAGCGATTCTGTAACACATCGAAACTGGCGAACAATGCCGCTGCTCTGCGTTCGGCTTGCCAGGCATTGAGACGAAACCGTAGCAGTTCGAACTGAGCCGCCGCAGTGGCAACGTGTCCGCGTGTGGCCAGGACCTCGCGGCGCTTCTCGTAGGCGATGCGGTTGGCCATCATGTTCAGCAGGGCGGCGTAGGAATCCTTCTGCGCATCGTCGGCACTGTAGCTGCCGTTACGATCCGGCTGATTGAGAGCGGTGGTAGTGAGTTTCACGGCATCTTCTGTGTAACCTGCCAGCAACAGGAAAGCAGCACTCACGAGGAAGTGCTCGGCTCGATTCATTACCGTCACAACGGGCTCTTGTTGCTGACGCCATATCAACATGCGTTCCATCGCCTGGCGGGCTTCGTCGAATCGCCCCTGGTTCATTGTCAGGTAGAGTTTGAAGACCCAGGGATCGGCAACGCTGTCCGGATTCAGGTAGCGGGTGGCACGGTCTATGTACTCTTCGGCGCGCGTCATCTGCAGCAAGCTCAACGCCACTTCAGACGCATTGGTGAGATAGACTGTATCGCTGGCGGTGGCGTCTTCGCTCAACTCTTCGTCTTCGGAAATGGCACGCTCGCAGGCACCCATGGACTCCACGGGGGCCAGACTGGCCAGTTCAACCGCGCACAAGGTGTTCCAGGCCCGAGCCCGAGCACTTTCGCTGCTGCTGGTTTCCAGCACCCGGTTGGCACTGCGGCGGGCGTCGTCATAGCGCTTGAGCTTGATCAGTGGCCAGCCTCGAAATGATTCGACGTCCTGACCGTAGATGTCCCGGATCTTGTCGAGATAGGCCAGGGACTGTTCCTGATTGCCCATAAGCTGGTGAACGTAAGACAGCTGGCTCAGTGTCAAGTAGTGCCACTCGACATTTCCGGATGCGATGGCCGCGTCGAGGCTGCCGAAGCTGGTCAATTCCTCGGCCCGGTTGAGATGAAACAAGGCGCGCGGCAGGTTGCCTTCGACGGTAAACAGAACTTCGGCGAGGGCGAACTGGGCGCCGGGATTGTCGGGCTCGCGGGCGATCCACTGCTCAGCTAATTCCCGGGCCCTGACGTTCTCATTGAGATCGAGTGCGTCACAGACGGCAAGGGCGTTGTCATTACTAATTCCGGTGAAGCCGAAGCACAGAGGCAGGCGCTGCTGGGGAATCTGGATGCTATCGAGTCCGGAGCCGGAGTCATTTTGCGCCAGAGCGCTGGCTACATAGAAACAAGCGCCGGCTGTGACGCCTATAAAACAGGCGCGGATTAGCTTGGCGCCAAGATCAGAAGCGCCGCTCAAAAAGCTATGCCGGCGCATCAGCTCAGGGTGCTCTTCGCCAGCCGCTCCATGGGGCCGGACATGTTTGCCTTCAGAACCTTGTCAAAATCTGTGACACCAGGCGCCAATTCTACGCGGTGGCCAAGAACGCGTGGTAACAGCAGCTCAATGTCTTCAGCGCTTACATAGTCGCGACCGCGGAGGGCGGCAGCAACCTGCAGAGCTGGCAGCAGTAGTACCATGGAGCGAGTGGAATTGCCCTGGAGAACGTGATCGTCTGCACGCAGGTTGCGGGAAATGTCCACCAGCGCCGTCTTGACTGCCGCCGCGATGGTAACGTTTTCGTCGATTTGCTGGCGCGCCTTCAGTACCTGATCCCGGGTAACGGTGGGCAGCCTCTTGCCAATGTCGCGGCGGGTTTTGTAGCTGTCCAGAACACTGAGTTCGGCTTCGCGGTCGATGTGTTGCATCGAAATTTTAAACAGAAAACGATCCAGCTGCGGCGTTGGCAGCGGGTAAGTGCCCACCAGATCGAGAGGATTCTGGGTGGCGATAACGAAGAACAGGTCATCGAGAGGATATGTCACGTTATCCACGGTAACCTGTTTCTCGCCCATGGCCTCAAGCATGGCGGACTGCACTTTCGGTGAGGTGCGGTTGATTTCGTCCGCGAGGACTACGTGGGCAAACAAGGGACCGTGGCGAAAATGAAAGGCGTTGCTGTTGCTGTCGAAAACGGGGACCCCAGTGACATCGGAGGGCAGCAGGTCAGGTGTGAACTGGATGCGTCGAAACGGCACGATAGGTTCGTCCTCTGCCTTGTGGACGGAGATTATCGCCTCACCGAGTGCCTTGGCCAGGGTGGTCTTTCCCGAACCCGGGTAGTCCTCGAGCAGTACATGGCCATCGGCCACGAGAGCTATGATGGCCAGCTCGATTACGTCATCCCTGCCTAACACTTGCTGTTTGACAGTGTCAGCCAGGATCGAGAGAACCTCCATGGCGGTGCTTAATGCGGTGCTCGCTGCTGGTACGGGATCGTTGTCGCTGACCGCTTCTGTCCCTGTTATGTCGACAGGATTCGTTGACATGAATTAACTGCTCCTTGTTTCAGAGTCGGCAACCTAGCGGCTAAGCAACCAGGTAAAAGGGTTGGCTGCGCTGAGCGCTCGGCGCCAGGCGGGGATATTGCGGCGCAGGTCGGCGCTCACTGCAGCCCGCATTTGCCGCCACTGGTGACGGTCGCTAATGGTGCTGCCACCCAGCGCGCAAGTGAGATGAGCCCGGGTGAGTACGGTGAGCCCCGGCGTCACGTCGCCGGCGCGGGCGGCGAACTGTTCGCGGCTCTCGCCCGGGTTGCGGCGTAGACCGACCCCGGCCAGACTGTCAAGTGTGGCACGGTAACTTAATCGATACTGAAACTCATCGCGGCCGCTGTAGGGCACAAAGAACCGATACAGTTTGACCGCATAGGCGGCGGTTAAAAGCAGCAGGGCGCCGAGCAGCAGGGCGTTACGCAATGCCATCAGATCGATGAATGAGTTCTGCTGGGACTCTAAATAATCGGAGAAGGTGGCATCGTCGCGGAGCATGTCGCCAAGGAGTTGCTGCAGATCGTTCTGCGGATCCGTGCTCATATCCACCAGTGTCTGTTGTGGCGCCGGGTCAATGATGACCCAGCCTACGTCGCGGAAGTAAACTTCCGGCCAAGCGTGGCCGTGAACGGCCTGCACCAGCAATGACGAGCCGCCGCCCCTGTTGCTCGCTGGCACCGAGTAGCCGATACCGACCCGGGCCGGTATACCAATGCTGCGGTACAGGTAGGTGGCGGCGAAAGAGAAATGCATACAGTAGCCGGTAAGATCGCCGAACAGGAATGAGGCGGCGGGATCGGATTCGTAGGCATGATCATTTTGCAAACTGTAGATGCCGTTTTCGTCCAGATAAGTCTTGATGGCCCAGGCTTTGGCAAAGGGGTCATCGGCGTACTGTGGGCGCAGATTACCGATCAACTCGCTGGCCAGGGCTTCATAGCGTGGATCATCGGGCAGGGCCAGATATTCCTGCCAGACTTCCTCTGACCAGTCTTCGCGGCCAGTCTCGCGGCCGATCATGTTGTTGTAGTCGTACTCTGGCGCTAGCGAATAGGCGTCATAAGTGCGCTTGAAGCGCAGGTTATTCGGATTGGGACGATTTTCGTAGGCAACTGGCGACTCCAGGCCGAATGGAGAACGATGGGCTACCAACATGCCGATGGTGGTGCGCACGTCACTGCGCTGATCAGGAGAACCGGGTGCCTGCGCCGTTTCGACCCTGGAATTGGTGAAGTTTTCCATGAGGTCGACGTCCAGGTCTTCGCGGCTGGCGAAGTCGAGCATGGTGCCGTTGAACTGCGAATAGGCCGACTCGCGAAAATAATAGGCGCCGTTGATGGGTTCATAATCATCGCGAAACACTACCACGGCTACTGGCGCCTCTCGGTCCTGAGCGTCATTTTCTCCGTCCCGAAAAGGATTGTCGCGGGCCGTGCTGCGTCCGGTCTGGGCCTGACCAGTCAGACCGAGGTCGTTGGTCAGTTGCGGCGTGGGCAGGCCGAAAAACTGCACATAGCCGACTACAGACAGGCACAGGACAGCCAGCGCTGCAAAGTGGTAGGGCAGGCGATGCTGCTGGCGCTCGATCATGAGCAGGGTCGCCAACGCCAGCACCGCGACGCAACCAAAGAGCATGAGGATATGCGCAGGGTCGATGCCCCGGGTCAGGGCAAAATCGCCGATTAGAAAAGGTCGGTGAATCATGCCGTTGCGATGGGCCGACAGCACCCAGGCACAAGCCGCCGCCACGAATAAGATTTCCAGCACGGCACCCCAGCCCGTGCGCCTGGCCAAGGCGCGCAAAGCCAGGGTGATGGCCACCGTCAGGCTCAACCAGTTGATGACCTCGCCGCTATTGAAAACGGTGATCGGCGCCAGGGCGCTGGCCAGCAGGGCGCTGCCCGTAATCATACTGGCTACAAAGCTGCCGAGTAGCCCGATAATCAGGGCCAAGCCCAGGATGCTGCCGATTCGCAGTCTGGCCAGAGGCGGTTTAGCCAGGAGTCTTTCAGAGGCAAAACACGTAACGATACAGCCGATTACGGCAGCCAGGGAGCCACTAAGCACGGTCAGATTTAGACTCAACAGCCAGAAACTGAGAGCCAGTATGGCGGCGCGCAGTGAAGTCGCGAGATTATTTTGCAAGGTATTCATAATTTATGTAAGTGCTGGTCGTAGCTGACGCCAGTGCGCCTGTCTATCAATACGATGGATTCTACAAGTTGGCCTAGCTCGGTCAATAAGCCAAGCAATTCCGCCTTTCCCACCTCTCCACCTGCCTTCTCGCTGCCGTCGCGCAGCAGCAATTTTTGCCACAGTGAACGCGGCGCTGGCTCCACCACGCCGTCCATTGCCAGCACCAGTGATACCTGGCCCGAGAGGCGGGCAACAGTTGTTTTCAGTCTGGGCAGCCAGTGGGGCTCCTTCGCGCCCCCGAACAGGATGCAGTGTACACCGTTCAGTGCCTGGCGTTGGACAAGGAAATCGTCCAATCCGTAGGCATGCTGTCCACGTATGGCGCGGGATTGGGCAACAGCACGCAGGGCCGAGGGCAAATCCGTGCTGGCTTCGCGGCTCCCATCGGCGCCAAATTCCCAATCTTCCCCCAGGGCCCCATTTTCCAGGGCCATGCGCGCAACCGCCGCTGCCGCCTCATCCTCGGCACTACTGAGCAAGTAAGCGATTGTGCGCTGGCTGTGCATGACGCTGCGTTCGGGCAGGCGTACGTTAAGCTGCCGATTACGGGCATAGTTTTTCCACATGATGTTGCGCACCGAGTCTCCAGGAGCGTAGCGGCGAATCTCCATACGGTCACCCTCG
>JGI12109J20283_11362384_pt1 | contig 51222 bp, 47 predicted proteins | sample ElkSlonscriptome_12_FD_20283 | JGI IMG/M metagenome (IMG submission 20283)
CCACCGGCGGCGCCAGGCCGTCGATTTCCATCATGAGCTGGTAGGGAGACAGCATCGGGAACAGGATGCCGCCGTCGAGCAGGTAGACCACTGGCCAGTCGCAGTCGACCTCGTCGTAGCGCAGGGGTTTGCGGACGTAAATATGAAAATCCCGGCCGAGGGTTGCGGACTCGATCGTGAAAGTCTCGACCGGGGCCATGCCGAAGAGGCGGTCCAGCGGCTCGCTGGCTTGACTGTTTGAAAGCGGCAGCCCGATCGCGGCGGCAATCAGTAGATGGGCGATTAAACGCATGGCTCGGAAGCTTCCTGAAGAATCAGAGCACGACGTTGCCAGCTTGTTGACGCTCGTGCAAGGACGCCAGGCCGAGCCCATCGTGGGCTAGCGGGACTTGTCGCGCCTGGATCGCTGGTCTTTACCAAAAACCCTAAGCCAGAACAGCCCTTCAAAAATGATCCCAAGGACGATGAAAGCGACGCCGCCTGCCGGCACTCCGATCGCGTAGCACGCGATAGCGGCGAGAAGGCAGCCGATCGTGATCAGTATTCTCAGCGGTGTATTCAGCGGGGACTCCTAGGAATCATCGAGGTTGCAGACCGAGTATGAACCGGGCACCAGGTGAACCGCAAATCCGCCCAAAGGGAGGACCATTTACCGCCAGCAGCGCATCGATCACCAGGCTTTGCATGCGCCGCGCTTTGCATCGACAATAGCGGCTGCAATACAACTGTTTGTTCGGGGCATCGATGAAGTATCAAAGCACGCGCGGCGAGTCCGGTCAGGTTGCACTGGAGACGGCCCTGCGCGCCGGCCTGGCACCGGACGGCGGGCTGTTTGTGCCGGAACGCATTCCGCAGCTGGAAACCAATGCCTTCAATGACTCGCCCTCACTTTGGGCCACGGCAGAACAGGCACTCGCCCCCTTTTTTGCCGAAAGCGTTTTGGAGGATCGCCTCGGAGCGATCGCTAAGGATGCGCTGGACCTGTCGCTGCCGATCGTCAAATTCGACGCCGGTCAGAGCTGGATGCTTGAGTTGTTTCACGGGCCTACGGCCGCCTTCAAGGACTTTGCCGCACGCTTCTTGGCCGCCTGTCTGGCTCAGCTGCGATCCGACGACGATCCGGTTCAGACCGTGCTGGTCGCTACGTCGGGCGATACGGGCGGCGCGGTGGCGGCCGCCTTCCATCGCCGGCCCGGCTTTCGGGTGGTCATTCTCTATCCCGACGGCCGCGTGTCGGCCCGCCAGGCCCATCAGCTCGGCGCTTTTGGCGATAACGTCCACTGCTACAAGGTCCAAGGCAATTTTGATGACTGCCAGCGCCTGGCCAAGCAGGCGCTGAATGATTCGGAACTCTCGCAAGCCCTGGCCCTGACATCGGCCAATTCGATTTCGATCGGGCGCCTGCTGCCGCAAGTCAGTTACTACGTGTATGCCGCCGGGCAGCTGGCCGGTTCACTGAATAAGCCAATCAATCTGATTATCCCAACCGGAAATCTGGGCAACGCGCTGGGTGCAGTCATTGCGCGCAGCATGGGTGCCGCAATCGGTGAAATTGTGCTGGCAACCAATGCCAATCCCACCCTGCCCGAGTTCTTTTCGGGACTGGACTACCGCGGCCGCCCCGGCATCGCCACCCTGGCCAATGCCATGGACGTGGGCGACCCGAGTAATTTCGAGCGTCTGGCCTGGTTGTACAGGGACCAGGATCTGCGTTCAATCGGCTTGAATGCAGTCGGCGTGGAGGACTCAGCGATCGAAGGAACGATTCGACGGTGCTGGGAGGAGCGGCAGCTGGCCGTGTGTCCGCACACCGCCTGTGGCCTGGAAGCTTTACAACAACTTCGCGACCAGGGCGACGATCGCCCCTGGATGATCGCCGCGACAGCACACCCGGCAAAATTCGAAAACGTGGTGGAACGCCTAATCGGCAGTGAAGTCCCTGTCCCTGCGGCGCTGGCAGAATTGCTCAACGCGCCGTCCAAATCCTATGCCCTCGAGCCAGACTTCGAGGCTTTGCGCAAGGTGCTGCTAAGAGTGAGTCGAGGGTGAGAGATTTAGACCCGCCGTGAACTCTCTGACGACAGACCCACTGAACTCAGCGCGTTTTCGGGCTGATCCATTCCACTGAGGAGTTTTTCATAGGATCGACGCAGCGCGTCGTACTTATCCCGGGCCGCATCCAGGCGTTTCTTGGTGGTGGGGCAAAACTCAGGGGTTTCGATTCGATCTGCCTTGTCGGCCATTTGTGCTCTCCTGACGCTAGGTAAAGTCGCAAATTACAGACCGACCATGCGGTCGACAATTCGAAATTACTCAGAGTAGGTGAAGGCCGTGTCGATGCAGGCCTTACAACGCCCTTTAGTTGTGGCTCATCCGGAGAGGTCAACGTCGGGGTCAGCTCTCCCCTGGTGCGCAATCGCTTGCATGACATGATGGGACAGATCCACGGCAACAAGCCTACACAGGAAAACGCATGAGCAGTCACGCAATCAGCACCACCGAGCCGATCAACTAGCTAACCCCGCTCAAGCAGTCAGCCCATCACCGGCACGCCAATCAAGATCGGATGCAACCAGAAGGCAAAGGCTGCGTACAGTCCGAGCCCACCCACAATCACGATCACATCATTGAAGACCGTTGCCGGCAGCTGCGGCTGGGTGCTAGGTGCGGTTCGCCGCTTGACCGAGATCCGGTCAAACACGGCCCAGGCCAGGAAGCCGCCGAACAACACTACGTCAGCCAGCATGCCGTTGACCAGCAAGTGGCTCAGGGCCCAGGCCTTGACGGCGATTAGCATCGGGTGTTTCAGCGCGTTCTTTACCCGTCCGGGCAGATAGGCTGCAAGCAGGGCGGGAAAGACGATCAGCATCAGCAGCATGTTTACGTGGCGTAGGAAAGCTGGCGGCTGATACAGCACGACCGGATCGAGGCGCGCCTGGCCGTAGCCAATGACGATCAACACAAACCCGATCACAGAAATCACTGAATACACGCCCTTGTACGGCCATAGACCCAGGCTGCCGATCGCGCGCTGGCGCAGCGGCTCGGCGACGATGCGGATCGAATGAATTCCCAGAAAAAGAACCAGACCAATGATCAACCAGCTCATGACAGACTCCCCAGCAAATGATGAAGACCCGAGTGTAGCCGGGAGCGGCACCGAAACTTGTGCTAATTTTCAAGTGCCGGGCGCACCGATGATGCCTGAAAAAACCAGCGAAAAGTCCTGTGACACGAGAGCGGGGCCGAAGGCTAAGGAATGACTATGAACAACCCCACCGATGTCAATCGATTTCGAGTCACCGGATCAGAGCCGGTAGAACTCGAAGACCATCCGACGGCGATCCCGAAAATCTACGCCGATAAATCCGACTATAAGGACTCGCTCGACGATCTCCAAAAGCAGATCAACGAGCTGCAGCGAATGATGTATGCCCATGACCGCTACAGCCTGCTGCTGGTTTTTCAGGCGATGGATGCCGCCGGGAAAGATGGCACCATTCGGGCCATCATGTCGGGCGTCAATGCTCACGGCGTTTCGGTGCATGCCTTCAAGCAGCCCAGTGCAGAAGAGCTCGATCATGATTTTCTCTGGCGGACGACCGTTCGACTGCCGCAAAGGGGACGGATTGGCATCTTCAATCGGTCCTACTATGAGGAAGTGCTGGTCGTCCGAGTCCATCCCGAAATCGTTCGCGAGTACCAAAAATTACCGGCCGGGCGAACTCAGGATCTGGGCGCGCTCTGGAACGACCGCTTCGAATCGATCCGAAGCTTCGAGCAGCACCTCTGGAACAATGGCACCCGGGTATTGAAGTTCTTCCTAAACCTTGGCCGTGACGAGCAGCGCGCGCGTTTTCTCGATCGGATCGATGAACCGGAGAAGAACTGGAAGTTCTCCGAGGGCGACGTGGCCGAACGGAAACACTGGGATAGCTATCAGCAGGCCTATGAGTCCGCGATCAACGAGACCGCACGCCCCGAGGCACCCTGGTTCGTGATTCCGGCTGACGACAAGAAGACCATGCGCCTAAGCGTGGCCCGGATCGTCCGCGACGAACTGAAATCCCTCGACATGAGCTACCCACAGGTCACGGATCAACGCCGGGCCGAATTGCAGAGCTATCGTGATCAGCTGTTGAAGGATTGAGACCGGCGCGTCCACAGGGTCAGGCCGATCACCAGCATGCCGGCCAGTATTGCGACCCAGACGGGCACTGTCGGCAGCAGAAGCATCAGTGAACAGATCGCCAGCAGGACTCGCTGGATCCATGACAGCGGGCCTTCCATCCAGCCTTCGAAGACCCCACAGAGCGCGTAGAGGCCGATCAAGGCGAACGCGGCCACTCCCAGCGCCTCGCCCCAGCTACCGCCAACGAGCGGGGTATAGGCAAACAGCAGCGGGATAATGTAGAGCCCCTTGGCTAGTTTCCAGGCGGTCAGTCCCGTGGCCATCGGTCGTTCCCCGGCAATGCCGGCCGCGGTGAACGCGGCCAGCGCCACCGGTGGAGTGACATTCGAATCCTGGCTAAACCAGAAGATGATCAGATGGGCCGCAAGCAGAGTGCCGGTAAGGACCGCTGGGGACAGCGTAGCCTCGGCGGCGACGCGCTGCAGCTCGGGCGTCATCGCCATCACCAGCGCCTGAGCAGCGCCTGAGGACATGCCCTGCCCCAGCCCCTCGACGCTTGGATTGGCGAGCAGGATCGCTTCGCGTGCCAGGTCGTTGAGATCGCCCGAGACCAGCACCTGGATCAGTTCGTTCTGAATCATCAGACCTTGCAGCGTCGGCGCAGCCACTGCGGCCAGCACGATATAGGCGGCCGTAACCGGCAGTCCCATGCCAAGAACCAGGGAGGCCAGGGCGACCAGGACTAGGGCGATCAGCAGACTGGAGCCAGCCCACTGAGCAATCATGATCGACAGGGTGTTGCCCAGGCCGGTGGTGGTCATAACATTGACGATCAGTCCCACGGCGATCAGCAGCATGGCCGTCGATACCATGTTTCTTGACCCCTGGGCCAGGGCCTCGATAATGGCCACCGGGCCCATTCGCTCCGGCGTCAGCCAGGAGGCCAGGATCACCGCGACGATGGCAATGCCGGCCGCGTAGACCGGCGTGAAACCGGCGACCAGCAGCGCCACCAGCACCAGCAGCGGCAGCAGCAGGGGCCAGCGGGGACCGAGCGCTGATGACGGCTGATCGATCGACCCGTCCTCGTCGATGGTTCCCAGACCCAGCCGCGCGGCGCGCAGGCGAACAAAAAAAGCCAGCGAGAAGAAGTACAGCACGGCCGGCAGGAAGGCAGCGGCAACGATGCTGAGATAGGACAGGCCGGTGAAGTTGGCCATGACAAAGGCACCGGCGCCCATCACCGGCGGCATTAGCTGGCCGCCGGTCGAGGCAGCTGCCTCAACGCCGCCGGCAAAACGAGGGGGGAAGCCCGCCCGCTTCATCAGCGGAATCGTGATCACGCCCGTCGAGGCCGTATTGGCGACTGCCGAGCCGGTGATCGAGCCCATCAGGCCGGATGAGGCCACGGCGACGAGGCCGGGACCGCCCATCAGTCGTCCGGCCATTCGTCGCGCCAGCTCCAGAATGACCTCGCCCGCGCCAGAGCGCAGCAGGAAGGCGCCAAACAGGACAAACATGAACACGACGCTCCAGGAAATCCGGGCGATGCCGCCAAACAGGCCTTCCGAGGTGAATACAGCACGGAACAGCAGGGTGTCTAGGCTCAGGCCCGGAAACGAAAACACGCCGCCCAGTCGATTGCCCCAGAAAGCCGCATAGCTCAGCAAAAGCACGATCAGGACCGGAATCAACCAGCCGGCCGCGCGCCGGCTCAGCTCGACGGCAAAAACCACCAGCAGGCTGCAGACCAGCCAATCGACCGGCGAGAAGATCAATCCACGCTGATACAGCGGGGCCTCTAGGACCACCACCGCCAGGCACAAAACGATCAACAGCGCAGCGGCCAGACTACTCAACCACGGCAGTCGCGAGCGCGACCCGCACAGGACTAACACGCCGAGGCTGGCGAAATGAAACAAGCCGACCCAAAGATCCGGCAGCAGCAAGACCGTGTTGAGCAGAAGGTGCGCGAGCGCGACTAGGGCCGCCCAAAGGGTCACGGTCACGCGCGCAGTCGACGAGCTCCAGGCGCGTTCGGGGTCCGCCGCACGGGCAGATTCAGCGAGCGTCCGCGACCAGCTCATCGGTGTCCCGCGGAACGGTATCGGGGTCAGGGTCGGGCAACAAAGCGGCCGGAATCGACAGCCCCCGGTCGCGATAGAAACGGACCGCGCCTGGGTGCAGGGGCACGGGCAGCCCGTCAATGGCAGAGTTCAGGCCCATAGACCGGGTCGCCGCGTGGAAGGCGTGCAGAAAACCCAGATTGTCGTAAATCGTCTCGAGCAGGCGATAGACGTGGTCATCGGGCACATCCGAACGCGCTGCCAGAAGATTGGCCTGGGCGATCGTTTGCACCGGCTCGGGCTGATTCGGATAGGTGTCGGCCGGAATGTTGAAGGCCTGCCAAAGCCCCTCGAAGTCGGCGTTGATGAGCGCGCGGTGGGCTTCATTGACCTCGAGCAAGCGGGCCTGATCACCGGCTGATGCGAGAGTGCGCGTCACGGCCCCAACCGGAATGCCCGCCGGCGTATTCATGCCGTCGATACGCAGGTTCTGGAAGGCGTCAGCGCTGGCCCCATAACCCTGGTGGACAAGGTCGAAATGAGTATCCGGATCGAGACCCAGGGCGCTCAAGATATACCGGTTCGAACCCTCGGTTCCGGAAAAACGCGCGCCGATCGAAAACCGACGGCCGGTCATCGTTCGCAGATCCTCAAGGCTGCCGCTGCGTACATTGTCTTCGCGGACCAGGAAATGCTCGACGTTCGGCCAGAGCGCGGTGACGCTGCGAAGCTCCTGGAACGGCATCTGACCCGCCAAACGTCCGCTGCCTCGTATCGCCCAGGCGCCGTACAGGCCCTGGAGAATGGCGAAGTGTGCCTCACCGCTTCGCAGGAGGCGCAGGTTCTCCTCCGAGCCGGCGCTGCTGATCGCGGCCAGCGAGACGCCATGATCCGGCTCCATCGCCTGCTTAGTCAGCGTCGCAAGGGCGACACCAACCGGATAGAACGTACCGCCCGTGGTCGCTGTGGCTAGGATGTATCGCGATTGATCCGGCGGCTCAGTATTGATCCACCACAGGCTGGCTGCGAGCGCAAAACCTATCAAGCCGACGACCATTCCGATCGGGCTGCGCTTCGGCGCCGCCATCACGGCCCGTCGGTCGAGGCCTGGTCGTCGGATGGGGCCATGCGCAGGGTGCTGAGGCGCAGATAGACCTCGGCGGTCTCGGGCGTGGGCGTTTCTCCTTCGGGAGCCACGCTAAGGGTAGAGAACTCGCCTTCAGGAACGCCGAGCATGGCATCGAGGACCGGCTCCCAGAGACCGGCCTGGAACAGGCTCAGCTGAACATCGACCCACAGCGACTGACTCACACCCAAAGGATCATCAACGGGGTTCGCCCTAAGCTCCAGTCGCCAACCGCCCTCCTCGGCCCGACCTTCTTCGTTGGCCCGGAAAAGAAAAGCTGGCTCGTCCACCGTGATGATCGCCGGCGGGACGTCCTGCATTTCTCCATCCAGCCAGAGCTGCGACTCGATCCGGTACTGCTCCCGGTCCTGCGCAAGCCCGAGGCTGGCCATCAACAGGCCAGCAACAAGGACCCAGTTCCGCAGGGCTGAGATGCGCAAGATTCCGAAACTTAGCGGTTACGGAAGCGCTCTGGAAGCACCTCGACCGTCGGTTCGTCGTCGGCCGGCTTGGGCGCTGGCATCAGGTCCTGCTTGGATACGCCCAGCAAGATCGCCGCACTTCCCGCGACGTAGATCGATGAATAGGTACCTACCAGCACGCCGGTGATCAAGGTAAAGGCGAAGGCATGGATGATCTCGCCGCCGAAATAGAACAGGGCGATCAAAACCAGCATGGTGGTGATACTGGTCATCAACGTGCGACCCAGCATCTGATTGACCGACAGGTTGCACAGCTCGGTCGGCGTGCCCTTGCGCTTGATGGTGAAGTTCTCGCGCAGTCGGTCATAAACCACGATGGTGTCGTTGAGCGAGTAGCCGATCACAGCAAGCAGCGCCGCCACCACCGTCAGATCGAAGCTGATCTGCAGCAGGGACAGCACACCCACCACGATCAGGACGTCGTGGACCAGCGCGGCGACCGCGCCGACGGCGAAGCGCCACTGGAAGCGAACCGAGATGTAGAGCAGGATTCCGAACAGCGCATAGATCAGCGCCAGGCCGCCCTGGTTGGCCAGCTCCTGGCCGACCTGCGGCCCGACAAACTCAACCCGGCGCAGTTCGGCACCCGAGCCATCGCCCTGCAGCGTCTCAAGGACGCGGTCGCTCAGACCGGCCTCCGAGTCCTCGTTTTCGGCAGGGACGCGAATCACGATATCGCGGGCACTGCCGAAGGTCTGGACCGTAAAGTTTTCGAAACCCGCCCCCTCGAGTTGACCTCGCACACCAGTCAGATCCGGTGCTTCGGGATAACCGACCTCAACCAGTGTTCCACCGGTAAAATCCAGACCGAAATTGAGGCCCCGAGTCACCAAGGACCCAATGGCGACAACGATCAGTATGGCCGACAGGATCAGGGCAAGATTTTTCTTGCCCATGAAGTCGATGCTGGTTTGTTTGATGATTTCCATGTCGACTCCTCGGTTAGATTGCCAGCGACTTGACGCGCTTCTTGCGGCCATAGATGAGATAGACCACGCCGCGCGTTCCGACAATGGCGGTGAACATCGAGGTCACGATCCCCAGGCTCAGCGTGACCGCAAATCCCTTGATCGGCCCGGTGCCGAACAGGAACAGAACGACGGCCGCGATCAGGGTCGTGACGTTGGCATCGGCAATCGTCGAAAAGGCTTTTTCATAGCCAGAGCGAATGGCGGCCTGCGGCGAGTTTCCGTTGCCGAGCTCTTCGCGTATTCGTTCGTAGATCAGAACGTTGGCGTCGACCGCCATACCGACCGTCAGCACGATTCCCGCGATACCCGGCAGGGTCAGGGTTGCGCCAAGCAGCGACAGCAGGGCCACCACCAGCACCAGATTCACTGTTAGGGCGATATTGGCGACCAGACCGAAGAGTTTGTAATAGATCGCCATCAGCACCAGCACCAGCGCGAAGCCGATGATGACCGAGTTGAATCCCTGATCAATATTGTCCTGACCCAAGCTCGGGCCAACGGTGCGTTCCTCGATGATCTGCATGGGTGCGGCCAACGCGCCAGCGCGCAACAGCATCGATAGCTGTCCGGCTTCCTGAGCCGAACCCAGTCCCGTGGTCTGGAAACGCCCACCGAACGGTTCACGAGTCACGGCTGCTGAAATCACTTCCTCAACCCGGCGGGTGGTTGGCACCTCTTCACCGTCTTCGTTGATGCGGGTATCCGGTCGGTACTCGATAAAGACCACCGCCATCCGATTACCAACGTTTTCGCTGGTGTGCTGGAGCATGCGGCGGGCCCCGACCGGGTCAAGAGAGACGACCACGTTGGGCTGACCCGACTGCTGATCGAAGCCAGCCTGCGCATTAATAAGGTTATCGCCTGTTGCAATGACGTCGCGCGAAAGCAGGATGGGATTCCCGTTCCGCTCGAAATACAACAGCGACTGCGGCGGAATTCGGCCGGTCCGCTGAGCTTCGAAGGGATCGTTATTCTCGTCAACACCGCGATACTCAACGGTAGCGGTTGATCCGAGCACCTGCTTGGCGCGCGCCGAATCCTGAACGCCGGGCAGCTGAACCACGATGCGGTCCGCACCCTGCTGCTGAATGATCGGCTCGGAGACGCCGAGCTCGTTGACGCGATTGCGCAGCGTCGTGATGTTTTGGGAAAGGGCCGTTTGCTGGAGCTCTGTCAGAGCCTGCTCGTTAACGGTTGCGCGGATGCCGAAGGTCTCGCCACTGTCGGCCACCTCAGGCACCAGGTCTTCAAACTCGCTTGTTACCAGGGTGAAGGCTGAGTCGCGGTGTTCAGCCGTTCTCAATTCGACCACCACTTCACTGCCATCACGGCGAACCGATCGGTAGCGGATATCCGCGTCGCGCAGGATGTTTCGAATATCGGCCACATAGCGATCGAGTTGAGCGGTTCTGGCCTGGTCCATATCCACCTGCATCAAGAAGTGGATGCCTCCCTGAAGATCCAGCCCAAGCACCATGGGTGCAGCACCCAGTGCCTGCAGCCAGTCCGGCGTGGCAGGCGCCATGTTGAGCGCCACTACATAGTCCTCACCCAGGGCGTCGCGAAGCGCATCTCCGGCGCGTGCCTGGAGGTCTGGATTGGCCAGACGAACCAGCAAACGCTGCGGCGTAAATTCAATCTGATCGAAATCCACACTCGCGCTTTGGAGAATAGTTTCAACACGACCCTGCATGGTCGATTCCAGCTCAAACCCGCGAATCGAGGACACCTGAACGGCTTCATCATCGCCGAAAAGATTAGGGGCCGCGTAAATCACGCCGAATAGAACGACGAGGATCAGAAGGGCATACTTCCAGGGCGGGAATTGGTTCATGGCGAGCGCTCGGCTAAATTATTTAAAAGTTTTGAAAGGCTGACGACAACCCTCTGGCACAGAGGATCATCACTCCGCGGAGTCGATCGTTCCCTTTGGCACGACCTGAGACACCGCATGCTTCTGAACCTTGATCTCCAGGCCATCCGCCAGCTTGACCGAAATGAAGCTTTCGCCGACATTGGTGATCTTGCCCAGAATGCCGCCCGAGGTGATCACTTCGTCGCCGTTCGAGAGCGAAGTCACCATTTCTCGGTGCTGCTTGTTACGCTTCATCTGCGGACGAATCAGCAGGAACCAAAAGATGACAACGATCAAAATCAGCGGGATCAGCTGTACGAACGCGTTTCCAGCAGGCGCTGCACCGTCCTGGGCCATCGCGCTTGCAATCAAAAAATCCATGCGTTAAATCCTCAAGAGTGAATTCATGTCGGCGACCGACATTCGCCTTGCCGCCATCGAGTAGAGGTGGGGTCTCTCCCGACCAATACAAACCCTGAATTATCGCACAGGACCCCGGGACCGGCCAGCCATCGGCCTGCGAAAGAAAATATTGCACCGACGATTGGAAAAGAGGCCCTCGGGCAAGTGGGGGCGCTCCAGGCTCAGGGGATTCCCGCCGCCCAGGCCGTTGTTCGCTCGGCGACTAAGGCCTCGAATCGATCCGTCTCGATGGCGTCGCGAATCTGGCGCATCAAATTCTGGTAATAATGCAGATTGTGGAGGGTCGCTAAACGATGGCCAAGGATCTCATTGCATTTCTGCAGGTGCTTTACATACGCCCTCGAGTAGTTGTTGCAGGTGTAGCAGGTGCAGTTTTCATCGATCGGTCGGGTGTCTTTTTCGTAACGTGCGTTGCGAATTTTGAGGACACCAGCGCTGGTGAACAGGTGGCCGTTGCGGGCGTTTCGCGTTGGCATCACGCAGTCGAACATATCGACACCGCGAGCCACAGCCGCGATCAGGTCCTGGGGCCGACCAACGCCCATCAGGTATCGAGGATGGTCTGACGGCAGGTTCGGACAGGTCGCTTCCAGCACCTGGTTTCGCTCCTCCTCAGGCTCTCCGACCGACAGGCCGCCAATGGCATAGCCATTAAAGCCGATGTCGGTCAGGCCCTGCGCCGACTCGACTCGGAGGTCGTCGTACATGCCGCCCTGAACGATCCCAAACAGGGCCGATGCACTCTCGCCATGAGCAACCTTAGAGCGCTGCGCCCAGCGCAGAGAGCGACGCATGGAATCAGCTGCCTGCTGATGAGTTGCCGGCCAGGGTGTGCATTCATCGAAGATCATCACGATGTCCGAGCCCAACGCACGCTGCACCGCCATCGACTCTTCCGGCCCAAGAAACACCTTCGAGCCGTCGACCGGCGAGGCGAAGGTCACGCCCTCCTCGGTCATCTTTCGCAGTTCGGCCAGGCTCCAGACCTGAAAGCCGCCCGAATCAGTCAGTATCGGCCCCTGCCAGGCCATGAAATCATGCAGATCTCCGTGTGCCTCGATGACCTCCGTGCCGGGCCGCAGCATCAGATGAAACGTGTTGCCGAGGATGATCTCGGCGCCGAGCGCTCGCAGTTCCTCCGGCGTCATGGCCTTGACCGTGCCGTAGGTGCCTACGGGCATGAAGGCCGGGGTTTCCACCGTGCCGCGATCGAAACGCAGCTGGCCTCGTCGCGCGGCACCATCGGTTTTTAGCAGGGAGAATTGCATTTTTAAGGTTTCAGACTTCAGGGCATTGTGGATTGAAATGGGGCTTAGTCGATAAACGGCCTAGTCGATAAACATGGAGTCGCCGTAGCTGAAGAAGCGATATTCCTGGTCGATGGCGTGCTCATAGGCGGCCAGGATGCGTTCTCGGCCGGCCAGGGCGCTAATCAGCATCATCAGGGTCGAGCCCGGCAGGTGGAAGTTGGTAATCAGCCCATCGACCACTTTGAAGCTGAAGCCCGGATAGATAAACAAACGGCTGTCGCCCGTGAACGGCGCAAGCTCGCCCTGGGCGGCCGCGGTCTCCAGGCTGCGAACGGCGGTGGTGCCGACCGCAATCACCCGTCGTCCGGCCGCCTTTGTTTGCCTGATCTGATCTATCAGGATTTCATCGACCCGCAGCCACTCGGCATGCATGTCGTGGTCTTTGATGTTGTCGACGCGCACGGGCTGAAAGGTGCCGGCACCGACGTGCAGGGTGCACGAGCCGCGCTGGATGCCGCGCTGATCGATTGCCGCAAGCAGCTCTTCATCGAAATGCAGGCCCGCCGTCGGTGCCGCCACGGCGCCTGGCACCTCGCCGTAGACGGTCTGATAACGTTCCCGATCCTCCTCGCTGTCCGCGCGCTGGATGTAAGGCGGCAAGGGCATGTGTCCGGACTGATCCAGCAGATCCGGCCACTCCGGACCGGCATCGATCTCGATTGACCAGAATGCACCGTCGCGCTCGATGAGCCGGAGACGGACGTCCTCGCCAATCAGCAGCTGCATATCAGGCGCTGGTCTGCGATTAGCGCGGAGCTGCACGCGAGCCGTTCTTGGCCCGGTCAAGCGCTCGATCATGACCTCGACTCGCCCCCCGCTGGTTTTAGTCGCGAACAGTCGCGCAGGAATGACGCGAGTGTTGTTGAACACAAGCAGATCGCCGGCCTCGAGCAGCGAAGGGAGTTCACCGAACTGCCGGTCGATCACCTCCGGGGACGATCGCTTCAAATGCAGCAACCGCGACGCAGACCGTTCGGGCAACGGCTTCTGAGCAATCAGGCGCTCCGGCAAATCAAAAGTAAAATCCGAAACCTTCATCAAGGAGGGCGGGAAACACAGCTTGGGCGTGTGCGAAGTGTAAACTGTAAAGAGTCCATGGCGAGTACGCTCTCCGAGGCCGAAGTCGCCCACTCACTCATTCGACCAGGACGCCAATGATCGCCAACCTCACTCTTGATGGCCAGTCCGTCCGCACTGATCTCAGTGCCGGCGTGTCGCTGGGCATCGCTATCTCCAATGATGGACGCCACCCGCGCTTCTTCGTCGATCAAGCAGCCCGGTTCTCGCCGCTCAATGCAGGCGATTTCACCGGCCGCGTCTGCCAAGGTGGCAGCTGCAACGCCGACATCGTCGAATTCATCCCGCACTGTCACGGCACGCACACCGAGGGCTTCGGCCACGTCTCGGAAACCCACGATCCGGTCGACTCAACCATCAACAATGCCTTCTACAGCGCGCGACTTGTCACCATCAGACCCGATCAGACTGACCGACATGGATCGCCCCTGCTGTCAGCAGACGACCTGGCAGACCATCTCGATGGAAAGGCACTGATTATTCGCACCCTGCCTAACGATTCATCCAAATGCTGGCGGGATTACAGTCGCTCGCCGTCCTATCCCATTCTCAGCGAAGACGCAATGCGACAGGTTGCCGAGGCGGGCGTGCAGCATTTGCTCATCGATACTCCCTCGATTGATGCGGCTGACGACCCGAGCCTGCGCCTGCACCGCCTGTTCTGGCAGATGGATGCCGACCGGTCCCTGCCTCCGTCGTCACGACGCAGTGCGACGCTGACCGAGATGATCTTTGTGCCGGATCACGTAAAGGACGGCAGCTACCTGATCCACCTCGGCCTGAGTACACTGGTCAGCGATGCGACGCCTTCCTGCCCTACCCTGTTTGAGCTGACATGACCGACTATTTCACACGCACCGACTTCCAGGCTGGCGATTTTCGCGATCGCTTTCGTATTCCACCGGGGCCCGACGGGAAGGACAGCCTTTATCTCTGCGGTAATTCGCTCGGACTCCAACCTCTGGCCACCTCCGACGCCGTCAACGCCGAGCTTGACCGCTGGGCGACACTCGGCGTAGCTGGCCATTTCGATGGCCCGTATGGGTGGGTGAACATCCATCGGCCGGTGGCCGACGGTATGGCACCGATTGTCGGCGCCGATCCCTCGGAAGTCGTTGCCATGAACGCACTGACCGTCAACATCCACCTGATGATGGCCAGCTTCTACCGCCCGACGGCTGTGCGTCGACGTATTTTGATCGAGCGCGGTGCTTTCCCCTCGGATCGGCACGCGGTCGTGTCTCAGCTCGAGCTGCACGGCTACGATGGCGATAAGGATCTGGTCGAGCTTGCGCCGCGTCGCGACGGCTTGCTCCATGAGGAAGATCTTGAGGATTACCTGGAGCGCTACGGCGACCAGACCGCGATGGTTCTCTGGCCGGGCGTGCAATACGCCACCGGACAAGTCTTTGACATGGAACGCATCAGCCGCGCCTGCCGACGTGCCGGCGTAACCCTCGGTCTTGACCTGGCGCACGCGGTCGGGAATATCCCAATGCAGCTGCACGACTGGGGCACTGATTTTGCGGTCTGGTGCAGCTACAAATATCTCAACGGCGGGCCCGGCGCGGTTGCCGGCTGCTTCGTCCACCAGCGCCACATCGACAGCGACCTCCCGCGCCTGGCTGGCTGGTGGGGCCACGAGCAATCCTCGCGAATGAAGATGGCGCCGGAGTTCGTGCCGGCTAGCGGTGCGGATGGATGGCAAATTTCCAACCCACCGGTCTTAACCCTGGCGACCCTACGACCGTCGCTGGATCTGTTTTCCGAGGTCGGCATGGATCGCCTGCGGGCGGCGTCGACCGAGATGACCGGTCATTTGGCGAAAAAGGTTACCGACGAACTCGGCGATCGCCTGGATATCGTCACACCGCTGGAGCCACACCGCCGCGGCTGTCAGCTGTCCATTCGCGTTCGCGAGGGCCGCAAGCAGGGGCGGGCGCTGTTCGAGCGGATGGAAGCCCACGGCATCATCGGCGACTGGCGCGAACCCGACATCATTCGGGTGGCCCCGGCCCCTTTGTACAACAGCATCGCCGACTGTGATCGCCTCGTTGCCGATATGATCAAGCTGTTTCCATGAGTCTGGAGAAGGCATGAGCCCGGAGAAGGCTAGAACGATTCATCTGAACACACCGGAAATAACGATCGTCGGCGCGGGTCTGGCCGGCAGTCTCCTGGCCGTCGAGCTGGCCAGACGAGGCCGTCGACTGGCCGTCTATGAACGCAACGCCGACCCCAGGAAAGGCGACGCCCCGGCCGGGCGATCGATCAACCTAGCGCTTGCAGCACGCGGTCAACTAGCGCTGCAGCGGGCCGGCCTGCTCGAACAGGTCGAAAGCTTTTCCTTGCCGATGGCCGGTCGGATGCTCCACGATCCATCCGGAGAAACGCAGTTTCAGCCCTACGGACAGCGCGACGATGAAGTCATCTGGTCGGTGCATCGAGGCAAGCTCAACAACACCCTCCTCGATGCGGCCGAGTCACGGGGCGTTGATATTCGATTTGACCACGCCCTCTCCGACATCGACTTCGATCGCCGCCAGCTCGCATTCAGCCGAGAACCCGAGGGCCACTTGGTCAATTCATCTTTCAGACTCGCAATCGGTGCAGACGGGGCCGGATCGGCGGTTAGACGCGCCATGGAGCAGGTTGAAGAGCTCGGTGCAGTAGAGGATGCCCTGGGCCACGGCTATCGCGAGCTGACCATTCCACCCGATGCGGAAGGCCAGTTCCAGCTCGCAGCCGATGCCCTGCATATCTGGCCGCGCGGCGGCTACATGATGATCGCCCTGCCCAACCCAGACGGCAGTTTCACATGCACCCTTTTCCTGGCGCTAAAAAGCAAAGCCCCCGGTCAGCCTAGCTTTGAGGCCCTCGACGATCCGGCCGACATGATCGAGTTTTTGAGCGCAGAGTTTCCCGACGCAGTGGATCTGATCACCGATCTGGAGCACGAACTGACCACCCGACCCGTGGGCTACCTGGCCACGCTCTACGTCGATCACTGGCATGTCCGTGACCAAGCGGTCCTGATCGGGGATGCTTCCCACGCGATCGTTCCATTCCACGGCCAGGGAATGAACGCCGCCTTTGAAGACGTCAGCGAACTAGTCGACCACCTCGACCGCTTCGGCCAGAACGAGGCCGCGCTGGCGCGTTTTTTCCAGAGCCGAAAACCCAACGCCGACGCGATTGCCGCGATGGCGCTGGACAATTATCTGGAAATGCGCGACCGCGTTCGCGACCCGCGCTTTCAGCTGATGAAAGCACTGGCCTGGGCGCTCGAATCGCGCCTGGGCGATGACTTCGTGCCGCGCTATCAGATGGTCATGTTTCACGCCGACATCCCATATGCCGAAGCACTGCGACGCGGGCAGAAGCAGCAGGCGCTGCTGGAGCGGCTGATCGCCGGCAAGGACAATATCGAAGACGTCGATCTGGACGCGGCCTGTGCCGAATTCCTCCGGCTGGAGGCCGCGTGAAATCACCCTTTCGACGCTGGCCGCTGACCTCGGGGATGGCCCTGATGATGGCCACTGCCTTGATGGTCCTGGGCTTCGGTCTGTGGGGGCTGGAGCCCGTTACCCGACTGTTGCTGAACGTCGATACGCTGATTCAGGCCCACTTCTGGTCGGCCCTGGCAATTTACATGATCTCGTTTATCGTGCTCGCCACCGTGGCTGTGCCGATTGGCTCGCTGTACTGCCTCACCGCCGGCTACCTCTTCGGCATCCCAATTGGTGCCGCCGCAGCCCTGATCTGCAGCGTGGTTTCGGCGGGCTTGACCTTCATCGGCGTGCGCCACTTTTCCGATCAGGGCCTGCGACAGCGCCTAGAAGCGGGCCGACTGGCCGGACTTCTGCTGATACTCGAGCGCGACGCCAACTGGTACCTGGTGCTACTTCGCGTCGTTCCGATTGCGCCCTTTTTTCTGATCAATGCGGCTGCAGCCATCACCCGCATCAGCGCGCAGCATTTTCATCTGGCCACCCTGGCCGGCCTCCTGCCGACCACGGTCATCTATGCCTCATTGGGCAGTGGCATCGGTTCGATTCTAGAGGCACCTGAACTTATCGGCCCGGAGCTCCTGCTGCGGCCCGAAGTGGGTTTGCCGATTCTCGCCTTGGCGGCTCTGATCGTGGTGTCCTGGTGGGTCAAACGGCGCCTGAGCCGGCGCCTTCGGCGGGTTCAGTCAGCCGAACTCGAGCGTCCCTCAAGCTGAAAAACCACCTGGGACTCGTCCTCGAACCAAGGCGCGCCGAACTGCTCGCGAAAGCGATCGATACAGGGCTCGATGTCGGGTAGCTCTCTCACCTGTCCAAAGGGCGTGCCGCGGTGGAAGACCACAAAGCGATTCTCCTCGGACCGCCAGTAGAGCAGGCTGTCGAGGAAGACAAAGCGATCAAAGCGGATCGTTTGATCGTCGTCGGGCTCAAGCTCGCCAAAGGTCCAGTCCACGCACAGTCCACTCATCATTCCGATTCGGATCGGCATCTGGTGATAGCGCTGATACTCCGACAGGGGACTGAAGTGCGATTCAAAGTGCCAGGGGGTTTCGATCAGGGTCCAGTCGCCCGGCTCGGCCGCCATGTCGCGATAGACCTCTGGTAGGACTGCTTCTGCCATGACCTGGGTGTAGATGCTGCGCTCGAACTTATAGTCGAAGTGATAGCGCATGTGGCTGGTGAATTGATTCAGGCCGCGATAGACCTCGGGTATCGGACCGGCCAGAAGAAGACTGATCGGCAGCAGCAGGGCCACCCCAGCATGTAGCCCGCTGCGCGGATGCCCGGGGCGTCGGTTCGGTAACCGTTCGACCAGTCGCTCGACCAGAACCAGGGTCCCGAGGCTGACGCAGATCAAAATCACCGGCTGAAACACGGCCGAATAGCGGACGAGCACGAGGGCGTGATGGATCCACGCCGGATCCAGCGCGACGATGACGATTACCGCAACAGTGCTCATGAAGGCCCAGTAGCCGGCAAACGCAAGATCGCGCCGGGCCAGGCGCCAGGCGCCCAATACTGTCAGCCCGAGTGCGCCGATCGCCACGACCAGATGACCAGAGCCGACGATCAGTTCCCAGGCGCGCAGGAAGGTCGCCCACTGAATCTGATGAATGCCGGATTTGCTCTGCATCGCGGAGGGATCGGCCAGCAGAGGCGGCAGCACGAGCAGGCCGGCCAGAACACTGACCGCAATACCGACCGGGACGATCCGGAAGAAGGCACGCCAGTCGCCACGCCGGGAAATCAACAGCAGCGATTGACCGAGAAACCAAAGCAGGGCCGACCCGGTAAATAACAGGGTCAGGGGATGCAGCCAGGCGCAGGCCACCGACGCCACGATAAACAGAGCCAGCCAGCCGCGGCCGCCGTCATGCCACCAGCGCCACAGCGCGACCATGGCCATGAAGCCCAAGGGAACGGTCAGGGCATAGGGCCGGACGTAGCGGGTGAAGTGGATCAGTAGGGGTGAAACGGCGATCAGGGCAGCAAACAGCCAGCGGGCCTCACGGTTCAACCAGGGTCGCATGATCCAAGGAAGAAGCACGATCGTCGCGCTGCCGAACAGCAATGGAAGGGCCCGCATACGCCATTCGGACAGGCCAATCGTTTCGGCCAGAACCTTGAACCAAAGGGTCAGCGGAATGGTGTAATCAGCGTGGCCAAAGGATAAGAAAATATCGCGGTAGCTGGCCTGCATCAGGCGATGCACCGCGTGCCACTCATCATCGATAAGGATCTGCAGATCAATCTGCCAGAAGCGCAGCCAGAGCCCCAGGCCGATCACACCTGCCCAGGCCAGTACCCAGCCCCAACGAGCTATCGAGCTCACGAACACACTGCCTTTGCCGACTGCGGATGGTTCATCGCGCCCGTGTCACTGATGGCCTATCGCAGGAAAGCAGCACGGCTCAAACCAAAGCGCGCGGCGAGGACGGCGAGGGAAACGCCGATCACGCCCAGTCCATAAACCACACTGCGACGGAAATTGATCGACGAGGCCTCTTCGAAGTATCGCGTCGGGCAGGTCACTTCGCCGATCTGATGCCCGGCGGCAATAATCTGCCCAAGCATCTGATTGTCGAAAATGAAGTCCTCTGAATTGGCCGACAGGTCGAGCTCGCGCAGCAGCTCGGCTGAAAAAGCCCGATAGCCCGTGTGGTATTCCGACAGCTTAGCGCCCGTGCAGATGTTCTGGAACGCGGTCAGGGCACGGTTGGCGATGTACTTGTAGAGCGGCATGCCGCCGGACAGCGCGCCGCCTCCCAGAATCCGCGAACCCAACACCGCCGGAAACAAATCGCTGGCCACCAGACCTGCCATGGCCGGCAGGAGCTTCGGCGTGTATTGATAGTCGGGATGCAGCATAACCACCACATCAGCCCTCAACTCCAGCGCTTTTGCGTAGCACGTCTTCTGGTTGCCACCATAACCGCGGTTCTCTTCATGCCGGATGACGTGTTCGATACCGAGCCGCTGAGCCAGCGCGGCGGTGTCATCCTGGCTCGCATCATCGACCAGCACGATATCGTCGACCAGCGCACGATCGATCTCGTCCAGCGTTCGCTCAAGCGTCAGGGACGCGTTGTAAGCAGGCAATACGACCACGACTTTTTTGCCGGCGATCATGTCGAGATCGTTTCCATAGAATTCACGGCCCCTGACAGGGATTCGGGCGTCAACATCGCAGACCGCTCTCTTGGACTCATCGTCTCAATTAACCTGAATCAGGGCGTGCAGGGAATCGGTTCGGACAGCTTTTCGATCGGCACCTCGAGCAGGATGTCCCCATTTAAAGGCGCTGGCGACACAAAGTCTAGAACTTCAATACCGGAATTCTCGCTCGTGAACGTTCGCTGATAGGTGCCGACAACTTGATAGTCCGGGTCGATCTCGTCGGAACAGTTCGGGCAGAAGCCCTGGAAACTCCAGACTTCGAAGCCATCGGCAAACGCACCGGCTGCGGTAGACACCACTGCGACCCATCGGCCAACACCGTCGCCGTCGTAGTAGTAGCGAACATAAAACTGCCCGTCCTCATAAACGATCACGGTGGTGCCGCCTTGACTGAGCCCTGGTGAAAACCAGTGGCCTGTGTAGCTGAGCGCCGAACCGTTCTGTTCAGGACAAGACTCGGGCGCGTCCGGGGCGTAAATTTCGGCACCGTGCGCCCCGTTCAGCCGCCAGGCAAACATCATCTGGTCGCGACTGATCGTCGTCAGGGACACCTGGCCCACGGTCTGGACGTGCTGTCGATTGTTGCTGCCACCGGTCAGCCGAATTAGATCGGAGCTCCAGGTCGAGGATCCCTCGTCGACGGCATTGGTGGCGACGTAGAAGACGGGTAGGCCTTTACTATCGTAGCTGTACCAAATCAGGAACCCCAGGCCAGCTCGCTGCCATTCGATGCCCTGGCTGATGCTTCTGGACAGCGGGCTCCAAAGTCCATAGCGGGTCTCAATGCGTTGGGTCTCGCTGAGCGTGACAGCCACGTCGACCTGGCGCTCTGCGCCTGAGGTATTGCTGAGATCAATGAAGTACCGACCTGGCTGGGGGCCGTCCGCAGAGAGCTGGAACCCCGATGCTGAACCGCTACCGCTGGCCAAGCTAGCACCGCTGGCCGGAAACGTGCTGGGAAAAGCATCTTCGAGTTCCGCGAATTCGGTCAGGCGCAGATCAGCCTCGACATCCGGATCGCCCTGAATGGCCACATCCAGTCGGTCGACCCCCGGCGGCAAGTCGACGTAAATCCCGCGATGCCGACCGGAGGGCGGCAGCGTAACGGTCCTGGACTCGCCGTTAAACAGCGCAGTGGGCAGAATGGCGGCGTCGGCATCGCGCGTGAGCGATACGGCAATTACGCCGAGATCTGTGGGCTGCTCTGGCTGCGAACCGATTCCGAAGGCCGCCCACCAGATTTCCTCCCGCCTCAGGGCTGGCTGGTCGACGAACAGCTGGACGTCCAGTGGGCCATCGGCGTGGCGGCCCGGCCCGTTGACCCCGAAGCTAGAATCATTTTGAGTCTCCAGGATCGCCCAATCCAATTGAATCGCATCACCATTGATGCCGCCTGAACCGGTCCAGTTCTGAACCAAAATCCACCAGCGCCCGGCCCCGGGCAAGGAGACGCGACAGCTCTCGTCGGAGTCGACTGAAATTGAAAAACAGACCAGTTCATCTTCTTCGGCCAGACCGTTACCGTTTAAATCTTCGCCGACGAACAGGTCGACATCGGGTGCCTGATCCGAGCGTGTTTCAGCGCGAAGCATCAGCGCACCGGCCTCGATATCGAGAAGCTTGAGGGCAAGGCCTTCGGACCCGTCGAAAGGGTCATCATTGCTCGGGTCGGTCGTCAGGAGGAGTTCGTCACGCGCCGGGCGGACCAGAGCCGAGCTGGGAAACTGCGCTTCTGGTAGCTCAGGCAGCACGCCAAGATCGACCGCCAGTCGGCCGCGGTCGGTGTCGGTGGTCAGCGCGATCGATTGCGGCAGTTCCGAGGCGCCTACGCGGACCCCAACCGTCAATCGCTGTGTTTCAAGGCTAGGCGATGCCGGCTCTAAAATGACCGCGCCCCGACCCCAGGCTCCGTTGGCCACGCTGCCCGCTAAAACATCAATGAGCAGAGTCACCTCCTGGCCCGCCTGCAGGCTAAAGCTTGCCGGCGAAACCGCAATATCAAGTCCACCCTCCGTGGTCACTGTCCAGGTGCCGGAGGTGAGCGCCCTCAGGCGCCGTTCGAAACTGCAGGTTCCTGGACAGGCAGTACTGACCACCCCGGCCAGATTCAGCGTGCCGGGATCACCGCCCTCACGCGGGTCAGCAGCCAAAAATTCGGCCTCCGTGACCGGAAGATACAAACCGATCCTAGCGGCGCGATCAACGCGAACTCCGCCCGCGCCGCCGTCGATCACGCGGGCCGGCGAACCGTCACTGGTCGTCACTACCTCGGCATCGGCCGTTGTTTCCAGCGCGCTGATGACCGCATCCGCCGACCAGTCGGGAAAGGCATGTCGCAGGAGCAGGGCCGCGCCCGCGACGTGCGGACTGGCCATGGAGGTCCCCGACAAAAAGCCCGCCGAATCTGGACCGTCTGCACCGGCGCCGAGAATATTGCTGCCGGGCGCTGTGAGGTTGGGCTTCATAAGGTTCGGCGCACCACTCACTGGACCACGACCGCTAGAGTTAGCAAGCGCTCCACCGAAGTCAGAATTGATCACCCGTGAGGTCGCTGAAATACGACCCTGATGATTGCTTCCAACGGCAAGCCACTGGCGCAGCTCATCGCCAGACAAGCTGTCGATATGCAAGGTGGGTAGGCAATGTTCTTCCTGCGTCGTGCTGGCACCCTGAGCTGCAGTGTTGGCCAAAATCATCCCGCCAGCACCGGCCGCGAGCAGATTGGCGCCCTTTTCGACCCGGCCATAGACACCGCGATCGCAGACTACAATTTCACCGTTAAAGGTTCCAGGGGGAAACGGGTTGCTCTCACCGGTATTCGATGAACAGGACGGGCCCAGTTCGGCCTCGCCGATTCCACACAGGGCATTGCCGAAATCCGAGGCATGGACGATCGGGCGAATCACGCCTTCATCATTCAATCCCGCGCCGGCGATAAATGGCGCAGAACCGACACCACCCGACAGATCATCCAGCGATCCGCCGAGCAGTCGATCGTGCGTGGCATTGGCCACCGCCAGCACCCAGGGGACGTTGCCGGGAGCGCTTATCGTGGTATCCGCCGGGCCGCTGTTCCCCGCTGCAACCACGGGCACGATCCCAGCCGAACGCAGGCTCAGCAGTGACTCACGATCAGAACTGGATTGCCCGAATCCCGCCCAGGGCGGAGTTGCCGTGCCTTCCCGGCTTCCAATCGAGAAGTTGATTACGTCCACCTGGTCAATCACCGCCTGTTCAAGTGCCGCAACCAGGGCTGCACTCGGGCAACCGCCCTGATCATTCGGATCGCTCGGGTCGCCGCCCTCACAGACCTTGTATGAGATTACGCTGGCGCGAGGTGCGACGCCGCTGCTGGAGAAGAGCACGGGCGAGGCCAGACCAAAATCGCGCGTCAGGGTTATTGGCGACCCCACGGCCGTTGAACCCACGTGTGACCCATGGCCATCGTCGTCTCTGCCCTTCTCATCGCCCGAGGTGAAATCGTAGACCCCGATGATTTTGTTGTTGCATTCCACTTCAGGGTCGCTACAAAGACCGAAAAACTCGCCGCGCGGATTGGTCATCACGAATCCTTCCGGCGTGTCATTGAAATAGTTTGACTCCCAGTTGATACCCGAATCGATCAGACCCAGCACCATCCCCTCACCGCGATTGGCTACTGGCGTGCCAAACTGCTCCGACCAGATCCGGTTTGCACCGATCCACTGCGGCCCGGCATCATCCAGCAGCTGGTACATCTGGACCGGCTCAATGGACTTTACTCCCGCCTGTCGGGAAAGCCACTCGGCCTCTTCAGCGCTGAGGTGAGCCGAAAACCCGTTGATGACGTGTCGATACACGTGCATCGGCTCGATCGTCCTCCCCAAGCCTGATTCGGCCATGCCGAGGACGGAGGCCCGTTCGCGATCCAGGTGAGCAGAGTAGACTCTGACCGCCGCGTCGGAAGCGTCGAAACCCTGGCCGGGGCGCAGCTCGGGCGCGGTTGCGGACATCGACTTGCTGAGGCGCGATTCGCCTGCACTGAGCTGCATCACCGGCCCACCCTCGAACCGCAGGCTGGGAGCACCCTCTAGCTCGACGATGTAGTAATTGGGAACGACGTCAGCTTTAAACGCCAAACCAGTCACTGGCAGTAGCAGCGCGATCAGGGCTGCTGCAATCCATGGCGTCGAATGACGACCGGGGCTGGTGGATGGAGGAATCATCTTCAATGTTTTATCGCTTTATTATCGGCCGCCCTAAACGCTCTGACGGAGTGTGACGAGCTCCTCGGCCGCCGTCGGATGAACTCCGATAGTGCGATCGAAGTCCGCTTTACTCAAACCAGCACGCACTGCGACGGCAAAGCCCTGAACGATCTCAGGCGCATCCAGACCGGCCACGTGCACGCCGAGCACGCGATCGCTGTCGGCATCCACGACCAGCTTCATGACCCCTTTCTCGGCCCGTCCGGCCAGGGTGTATCTCATTGGCGTAAAGGAAGAGCGATAGATCCTTACCTCATGACCCGCCCCGCGGGCTTGATCTTCGGTCAGGCCAACCGTTCCAACCGGTGGCTGGGAGAACACAGCGGCCGGGGTATTGGCATGGTCGACCGGACGATCAATGCCGCCGTATTGCGTATCGGCAAAGCAGTGCCCCTCCATCAGCGCCACGGGCGTCAGTGCGACCCGATCGGTCACGTCCCCGACAGCAAAAATACTGTCGATGTTGGTGCGGCTGTAGGCGTCCACCTTGATCCGGGCGCCGTCTTCGAGCGCGACACCGACCGACTCCAAACCCAGATCCCATACGTAGGGCGCGCGGCCGGTCGCAAACATCACGCAGTCGTACTCTTCATCGCTTCGGTCGCTGAAGGTCACGCGAAATCCGCTGGCGGCCGCTTCAATACGACTGGGTTCGGATTGATAGCGGATGTTGATGCCGCGTCCGCGCAAGCCGTCCGAAACGGCGCGACGGATATCCTCATCGAAGCCTCGAAGGATGAGATCGCGTCGATAGGACAGGGTCACATCGGATCCAAGCCCGTTGAAGATCCCGGCAAATTCGACAGAAATATAGCCTGCCCCTACCATCAGGACGCGCTCGGGCAGGGCATCGAGATGAAAGGCCTCATCGGAGGTGATCGCGAGTTCGATGCCGGGAATATCGGGCACCCAGGGTCGACTGCCGACGGCAATCAAGATGCGTTCAGCGGTAAATGACGTCCCGTTGACTTCTACCGTATGCGCATCGACCAATCGTCCGCGTCCAAGATGCAGCTCGACGCCCGCCTGTTTGAGAAGCTGAAGGTAAACCTCATTCAAACGATCAATTTCTTTATCTTTAGCGGCGATCAGATCAGGCCAGGAAAACGATGTCTCGCCGACTTTCCAGCCAAATCCTCCGGCATCGTTGAAGCCCTCGGAAAATTGTGACGCATACACCAGCAGCTTTTTCGGCACGCAGCCCCGAATAACACACGTACCGCCGACGCGGGATTCTTCACAAATGGCAACTCGAGCACCGTGGCTGGCAGCAATTCGGGACGCGCGAACACCGCCGGAGCCAGCTCCGATGACGAAGAGGTCGTAGTCGTATTGACTCATTTGGGCAGGCCTTTCTTGATTAATTCCATATCGGAGATCTGCGGGCAACCGTTGCGTCAGAGCGATGATGTGAACCCTCGGACGCCTGGGACGAGCACCTGCTCGTCTACCGCGTTTCCATCGCTCAATCAGAAACGAGCTCAGCCCCGTCGATTTGATCGGACCAAGCGTTCCATTTCCTCACGGAGAGTACGTCAATCCCGGTAGAATAATACAGGTAATGAATCAAAACCCGTCCGCTTGATGGCCCCTTCCCGACCCCCGCCCGAAAATAGTCTTCTGACGGCGCACTCCCTGCGCTTCGACCGGCGTGGAGAACCTGTCTTCAATGACATAAGCCTGTGTCTCGATGCGGGTCGACTGGTGTTGATCCTGGGAGCCAACGGCAGCGGGAAGACCACGCTCCTGCGCTGCCTGGCCGGCGTAGTCCGGCCTGTCCAGGGCCGGCTGGAGTGCGCGAATCGTCGTGCCTTTCTCGGCCACCGAACCGGACTCAAGGCGGCCCTTAGCTGCCGCGAGAATTTGAACTTTGTGCGCTCCTTTAACGGTCGAGCGGAGCAGACCCCAGACGAGGCCCTGGCGCGCGTCGGACTTGCCGGCTTCGGGCTGCGGCTCGCGGCGACCCTGTCTGCGGGCCAAACCCGCCGCCTGGGCCTGGCCAGTCTCCTGGTCAGCCGACGCGAGATCTGGCTACTCGACGAACCCTATGCCAGTCTCGACGATGAAGGCGGCGCTCTCGTCGATGAGTTGATCGAGGACCATCTCAACAGCGGCGGAACCATTGCACTCTCCACCCATCAACGACTGCCCGCAATCAGTTCGGACCCTATCCGGCTGCGCCTTGGCTCTGAGCGTCTGGAGACGCGATGATGTCAGGATCCATTTGGGCCCTGCTGACCCAAGACCTTCGCCTGGCAATTCGCCACGGCGGCGAATCCCTGATGCCGCTGATGTTCCTTTTTTCAGTGATCATTCTGGTGCCTCTGGGTGTCGGGCCCGGACCCAATCTGCTCTCGGCGATCGCGCCCGGCATGATCTGGGTCGCCGCCCTGCTCTCCAGTCTGCTGGCACTGGAGCGACTGTTCCGGCCAGATTACGAGGATGGAAGCCTGGAGCAGTGGTGGCTTGGACACCTTCCTGTTTATGGCCTGGTTGTTGTGCGCCTGTTCTCCCACTGGCTGATCACCGGCGTGCCGATCATCGTGTTTGCACCGGTGGCCGCCCAGATGCTGTACCTTCCTCCGGATGCACTAGGAACCTTGATGATCAGCCTGCTGCTTGGCACGCCGATTCTTTCCCTAGTGGGTGGACTAGCGGCCGCCTTGACCTTAAGCACGAACCGCGGCAGCGTTTTGTTGTCCATCCTTGTGTTTCCGCTGGTCGTTCCCGTTTTGGTGTTTGCAACGGGCGCAGTCAGCGTAGCGGCCGAGGGGATTTCACCGCAAACGCATCTTGGCTTGCTAGCGTCCATCTTGGTGCTTGCATTGACTCTCGTCCCGCTGGCGGCCGCGGCCGCCCTCAGAATCACTGTTGAATAGACCCGCATAGGAAATGAGATTGACCATCGCATGAGCGCTTTCCACACCCTAAAAGTTGGCTTTCACAGGCTAGGCTCGCCGCCCAACTTTTATCAGCTTGCTACTCGGCTGGCCCCTTGGTTCTGGGTCGGATTTCTGATTACTGCTTCCATCGGGCTGTATCAAGCGCTATACGTCGTGCCACCTGATTATCAGCAGAGTGACAGCTATCGCATCCTGTTCATCCATGTGCCCTCGGCATGGCAGGCGCTGGCCGGGTACGCCATCATGGCCGTTCTTGCCGCAATCGCGCTGATCTGGCGGATTCGGACCACTGAAATTATGGCCATGGCCTGTGCCCCGGTTGGCGCGGCATTCACCTTTATTTGCCTGACCACGGGCGCGATCTGGGGCAAGCCAATGTGGGGCACCTGGTGGGTCTGGGATGCCCGCCTCACATCGATGCTGGTCCTGCTGTTCATCTATCTGGGAATCATGGGGTTGTATGCTGCCTTTGAAGATCGACGCAAGGGCGCACGCGTTGCCTGTATCCTTGTGTTGGTCGGTGTGGTCAACATTCCGATCATTCAATTTTCCGTGGAGTGGTGGACGACGCTGCACCAGGGTTCAACCATTAATTTCTTCGGCGAATCGACGATGGATCCGGCGATGCTTCCGCCGCTGATTTGGATGACAATCGCGGTCAAGTTGATGTTTACCGCAGTCATGTTGCAGCGTGCCAGTCTTGACCTGATCGACCAGGACCGGCGCAAACAATGGGTCGTGGGCGCGATAGGAGAACAGTCCTGATGATTCCTGAATTTGAATATGCAGCCTACGTCTGGTCAAGCTACGCCATCTTCGCCGTGGTTATCGCCTGGCAGGCCATCGTTCCATTTTTACGGCGCCGTCGTCTAATAGCGGAATTACGCGAAGAACGAGCCTTCAAAACAGGCACTTATGGAGATCAGCGATGACACCTACTCGCAAGAAACGACTTTCGATCGTCATGCTCATCCTTGTCGGTGTCGGCACGGCAACGGCCATCGCAGTGACAACCATGAACGACAGCATCCTGTTTTTTGTCAGCCCCAGTGATGTAGCGGCCCAGAGCTTTCCCGTTGACCGGCGCATCCGGCTCGGCGGACTGGTGGCCGACAACAGCGTCCAGCGTGCAAGCGACAGCCTGGCGGTCCAGTTCGCCGTCACCGACGGCACTAACGCTGTTGATGTCGCCTTCACCGGCATTCTCCCGGACCTATTCCGCGAGGGTCAGGGTGTGATCGCGCACGGTCGATTCGACACCTATGGCGTGTTTCAAGCTGATGAAATCTTGGCCCGCCACGACGAGACCTACATGCCGCCCGAGGTGATGAAAGCACTTGAAGAGGCCGGCCACACCATAGAGGCATCCATGGAATGATCCCTGAACTCGGACAGATTTCGCTGATACTCGCCCTGGTCCTGGCCACCCTGCTGGCCACGATCCCGCTGTATGGAGCCTGGAGAAATGACGAGCGCCTGATGTCGCTGGCGCCGTCGCTGGTGATCGGGCACTTCGTTTTTGCCCTGATGGCCTATCTGGTTCTGACCGTGGCCTTCATCAATCACGATTTCACCGTCACCTACGTGGCGATGAATTCCAACCTCTTGCTGCCGCTGGCCTATCGCCTGTCGGCCGTCTGGGGCGGCCACGAAGGATCGCTGCTGCTCTGGATTCTGATGTTGGCCGGCTGGATGCTGGCGGTTTTGATGTTCTCGCGCGCCTTGCCGACGGTCTATCGGACCCGGGTCCTCGCCGTGATGGGCATGGTCTCGATCGGCTTTCTGCTGTTCACGCTGTTGACCTCCAACCCGTTTGAACGCATTCTTCCTGGCCCCCCGGATGGCCAGGATTTGAATCCACTATTGCAGGACCCGGGCATGATCTTCCACCCGCCCCTGCTCTATATGGGTTACGTCGGCTTTGCCGTGGCCTTCGGGTTTGCGATCGCCGGTCTGCTCGGCGGCAAGGTCGAACGGGACTGGGTGCGATGGTCGCGGCCCTGGACGCTGACCGCCTGGGCCTTCCTGACGGCGGGCATCACGCTTGGCTCCTGGTGGGCCTACTACGAGCTCGGCTGGGGCGGCTGGTGGTTCTGGGACCCGGTCGAAAACGCGTCCTTCATTCCCTGGCTGATCGGCACCGCGCTGATCCACTCCCAGGCCGTGACGGAAAAACGCGGCGCGTTTCCGGCCTGGACCGTGCTGCTGGCCATCGCCGCCTTCTCGATGTCCCTGCTCGGCACCTTCCTGGTCCGCTCCGGCGTTCTGACCTCGGTGCACGCCTTCGCCAACGACCCCGAGCGCGGCTTGTTCATTCTGGCCTTTATGACGATAATCACCGGCGGTGCTTTGTTGCTCTATGCCCTGCGCGCGCCGCGCATCATGACCGGTGAGGGCTTCGACTTCGTCTCGCGTGAAACCGCGCTGATGCTCAACAACATGTTCTTCGCGGTCTCAGCCGGCATGGTTCTTCTTGGAACCCTCTATCCGCTCGTCTCTGATTTCATGGGATGGGCGCAGGTATCCGTTGGACCGCCCTACTTCAGCGCCATGTTCATCCTGCTCATGACGCCGGTGGTGATGCTGATCCCCCTCGGCCCCATGAGCCGCTGGAAGAAGGATGGTCTGGGCCGAATTTTGAAGCCCTTGCTGATCAGCGCCATTGTCGCGATCGTTCTCGGAGTTGCCATTTCGGCCTGGCTTGGAGCCTGGAACGCGCGCGCAATCACCGGCTGGATCGGCGGACTATGGCTGATCTTTGGCACCTTCAGCTACGTGCGCAATGCACTGCGTGGTCGGCGTCGAGGCCTACCGCGCCATCAGATCGGCATGATCATGGCCCACGCGGGAATCGGCGTGTTCGTGATCGGTGTCGCCATGGTCAGTTCCGGCACGATCCAGCGCGACATTCGCGTCGAGCCTGGCCAGACCGTCGAGATGGAGGGTTATCGCTTCGAGCTGACCGACATTGTCTCCGTCAAAGGATCGAACTGGATCGCAGACGAGGCCCGGTTTATCGTCTACCGCGGCGACGAAGAGCTCTATACGATGAACCCACAGAAACGTCGCTACCACCGCAGCGGACAGGTCATGACCCAGGTCGCTCTGAGACCCGGATTTACCCGTGATCTCTACATTGCTATGGGCACGCGGCTCGATGACAGCTCCAACGCCTGGAGCATTCGAATCCACATCAAACCCTTTGTTCGCTGGATCTGGGCCGGTGCCCTGCTGCTGGCCCTGGGCGGCCTCGTATCTGCTAGCGACCGCCGTTATTGGCGAGAGCGACGGGTCGAGGCCCGCCAACCCGGCCAGAGCGGCTCGGGCGCAAGTACGGGGGATGAGGTGCCGGCATGATCCGGATGCTGGTGCCACTCGCGATCTTTGTCGGCCTGGTCATCATGCTGGTGGCAGGCCTCGACACCGCTGAGGAACGTAAACTGGTCGCCTCGCCGCTGATCGACAAGCCGGTGCCGACCTTCAGCCTGCCTGGGCTTTTCGAGCCCGACGTCGTGCGCAGAGATGCGGATTTCCTGGGTCAGCCCTGGATCCTCAACGTCTGGGGAAGCTGGTGCTGGGCTTGCCGTGTCGAACATCCCTTCGTGGAACGTCTCGGTCGAGAAGCAGGCATCCCCCTGGTCGGTTTCAACTGGAAGGACGAGCGCAGTGACGCGCTTGAATGGATCGACCGCTACGGCGATGCCTGGACCACGCACGTCGTCGACTTCGAGGGCCGCAGCGCGATCGACCTGGGCGTTTACGGGGCGCCGGAAACGTTCCTGATCGATCATCTCGGGACGATCAGGTACAAGCATATTGGACCCATCGACCAAACCATTTTTGACGACCTCATGCGCCGCATCATGGCGCTGCGCTCGGAGGCTGAAGCATCATGAGGCTCCTGACTACCCGCTCGAACTCTAGGCGTCTGGCTGGAACGCTCCCGCTCAGCCTGCTTTTCATCCTAGCCCTGCTTAGTAGCCTTAGTTGGGCGTCGGCGATCGAACCCTACGAATTTGCGAACGAAGTCCAGGAGACTCGATTTCAGGCCCTTTCGCGCGAGCTGCGCTGCACCGTCTGCCAGAACCAGTCCCTGGCCGATTCTGACGCGCCCCTCGCCCAGGACCTGCGGCGCGAGCTCTACGAAATGATCCGCGACGGACGCGCCGACATGGAAATCCGTCAATTCATGGTCGATCGCTACGGTGAATTCGTGCTCTATCGTCCACCGATTGCCAGCCACACGCTGCTGCTCTGGGCCGGACCCTTCATCATGCTTTTGATCGGTATCGCGGTCGGACTGGTCACCATCAAACGGAGGCGCAAAGCGCTGTGATAACCCCGATGTTCATGGTCGTCAGCGCAATTGCCATCTTCTGCGCGCTGGTGTTCGCCTCCCTGCCACTGCTGATCGGAAACCCCGAACGGCGACGGCTGAAGCGTCGTCTGGCCGCGCTGGACGACCTGGCCGACGAGCTCGACCCGACCGATCTGGCGGCACGCCGGGAACGTCTGCAGGCTAGCCTGCGGGACACCTCGAGCCAGTCCGGGGCCATCGGTCTATTAATCGGCCTGTTGATCGTGATTCCAGCCGCTACTTTGCTGCTGTATCGAGCGGTTGGCGAGCCCGCCGGCTTGAGCCGTGACGACAGCCAGGTCTACGTCATTCGCGACGCCCTGACCGGCATTGCGCAAGACCTAGAGCGCGACCCACAGCAGCCCGATCTGTGGGCACAGCTCGGCATGGCCTACAAGGATCTGCAGAAATTTTCGTCCGCTGAACACGCGCTGCGCCGCGCCTTATACATTGAAAACGACAATCCCTTCATGCAGGCCGAGCTGGCCGAGACGCTGCTGTTTGCCTCCGGCACCAGCGAGCTGCCCGCCGAAGCGGTCGATTTGCTGCAGCAGTCCCTGGCCGGCCAGCCGGAGAATCAGAAAGCCCTCTGGCTGCTAGGCATTCATGCTTTCCAGAACGGCGACTACACCGTGGCGCTGGATCGTTGGCAGACCCTGGAGGGCCTGCTGCCCGATGGATCAGTGCGCAATTCAATCCGAGATCAGATTAACCGTGCGCGTCAAGCCATAGGCCAGTCGCCGATGGCATCCGTCCCAGGCGAGCCGCAAAGTCTGCCGCCGGATCATCCGCCGCTTGCCTCAACCGCCTCGCAAGTCGATGAGGCGACCGGACCGGTGTTTCCGGTTCAGGTCAGCATCAGTGACGCCTTGGCAGATCGACTCGACGGGTCGGAGACGGTTTTCCTGATCGCGCGCGCCGCCAACGGTCCGCCAGCGCCCCTGGCCGTTCGTCGCTTTACCGTCGATGATCTTCCCTACGCGACGCGTCTGTCCGACAGCGACGCGATGATGGACGGCTTGATGCTGTCCGCTTTCCCCGAGATCACGATCACCGCGCGGGTGTCACTCAGCGGTCAGCCCGAGCCCCAGGCCGGGGACCTTGAGGGCGAAATCGGACCTCTGTCGATTCTTGAAAGCGCTGGCGCTGAGCTGCGGATCGACCGCATTCTTTAGCGATACCTCAGAATTCCGGGTGCAGGTCGAGAGTTATTCCGGCCGTTCTTAAAGTGTTGCGCCAAGATCGGCGATGAATTTTTCCGCATCCGACCGAGCGCGCGACGAGTCCACCTGAAAAGCCGCGGCCAGCTCGGCGGCTAGCGAATCAATCGATTCGCAGCCTGTTTGAATCCTTTCAACAATAAACAGCCCGGTCGCGTTGAGATTAAACAGCGCCTCGCGTTCGCTGTCCAGCAGCACGCCGCTCCCGTCGTCCATCACGGTCACGCTCAACCGGCCCGAATTCAGTTGATCTTCAATGTGTTTGATCGACATGGAAATGCCTGGATGAGAACCCCGACCATTATCGGCCTTTTGACCCGCCCTCGACAATCATTCCTCACCCACCAGTCGCAGCGGTGGACTGCGTATCATTGGAATTCCTGATAGCGGCCCCGTTTACCGTGCAGATCCTTTCCACTACCCACCCAGATCGCTGCCAGATTCGATCTCTGGCATTTGACCGCTCTCTGCACGTGGCCGGCTTGAGCGCCGCTGAATTCGAAGGACTGTTTCGGGCCGACCGGCTCCGCCCCGACTGGCCGGCCATCGCTAATCGCGGACCCATCCGCATTCACTGCGGGGAGGACGATCTATCGACTCCGACCCGATCGACGCCCTTAGACATCACGCAAGAATCCTGCAGCGGCGGCAAGGCCCTGTTGTCCAGCGGGCGAGCGGGCGAAGTACGCCTGGACCCCGATGTCCGGCCCGACGATCGTCTGCTGCCGGCACCGCTCAATCTGCTGCTGGCTCAGCAGTGGGCACGTCAAGGGCTCTTCCCCTTGCACGCCGCCGCCCTGCGCTGGCAAGGTCAAGGACTGCTGATTCTCGGGGGCCAGGGCGCGGGCAAATCCTCGCTGGTTCTTGCGGCCCTCGATCAGGGGGCAGACATTATTTCAGATGATTGGCTGCTGCTGGGTGGCCACAACGAAGAGGCGCGCGCCGAGCGGCTACGTGAATTCCTGATGTTTCGCCCCGGACCGACCTGGGAAGCGTTCGGATCCACGCTCGGCGGACGGCTGGACTTGCGGCAAAACCGCGATGGTCGGTATCTGCACGCGATCGCTAAAGAAAACGCCGACTTCCCGGCCTGGACTCGGCTGCATCGCTGTCTCCTCTTGCAGCCGCCCGGCTCAGAACGGCCGGCTCTCACCTCGATTGCATCCCTCGACCACTCCACTCTTCTGGCTCGACTGGTCGAGGCAGCGATGCCGATCTTGATGACTCAACGTTTTCCGATGGAGCGAGACCAGCTGTTTAATTGCTTGCGGGCGCTGATCAGCAGCTTGCCTGCGATTTCGGCCATCACCGGTCTGGATCTGGTCGCGCGTCCTGGCCAGGTCCTCGACCGGCTCACCGAGCACTGAGCCAGGCCAATGAAACCCGCCATCTGGCTGCTCTCAGCCTACCGCAGCGATTCGCACGCCTACTGGGTCGACGGCCTGCTTCGCAATCATCCTGAATTCGACTGGCGCGTGTTCGAACTACCGGGACGTCATTTTGCCTGGCGTATACGCTCCAACCCGCTGAGCTGGCTCGATGAAATCCACGCTGCGCTTCGCCGGCACGTTCCGAATTTGATCCTCGCTAGTTCCATGGTCGATCTGGCTACGCTCAAGGGCCTGCACCCGCACCTGGCCGATGTAACCAGCCTGTATTACTTTCATGAAAATCAGTTGGCGTACCCAATCATGCCAGGCCAGGTCGAAAGCATAGAGCCGGCCATGGTGCAGATCTATGGCGCGCTGGCAGCCGACCAACTGTTGTTCAACTCTAGGTATAACCAAACGAGTTTCCTCAACGGCATCGATTGCCTGGCCCGGCGATTGCCCGACGGCGTCCCCGACCGACTGGCCACGCGTCTTGAAAAAAATTGCCGGGTGCTGCCGGTCGCGGTGGAACCGCTCAAGGCCGAATCGAATCGAAACCCGAACCTGATCCTGTGGAACCACCGCTGGGAACACGACAAACAGCCGGACGTTTTCGCGGAGGCCATGATCGAGCTAGCTAGCACCGACCGGCGGGTCGAGCTGGCCCTGCTAGGACCACGTCCAAAGCGACCCCATCCTGCCTTGCGTCGCCTGGTCGACACCCTGGGCGATCGAATTGTGGTCAACGATTTCTTAGAGCGCAGCGATTACGAAACCTGGCTGGGGCGCGTTGGGGTGGTGGTCAGCACCGCCATCCATGAGTTTCAGGGCATCAGCCTGCTCGAAGCGGTCAGCGCCGGCGCCTGGCCGGTGGTGCCCGATGCCCTGTGCTACGCGGAGCAGTATCCGGACGCCTGTCGCTATCAACCCCAGTCCCGCCCGGATCTGATCGCTGCGCTGCGCCTGGCGCTCAACCGACCTGACCGTGCACTCCCCGACATCAGCCCCTGGCTGGCCTCCACCATGCAACCAAAATGGGCCGATCTGCTGTCACTGACAACCCGTTCCGGCATCTGACAAGTCCACGCAATGCGAGGCCTCTTAATGCCCATCAAACAGCGCCGACAGAAGGGCCGGCTCTGGCTGCTGAACTTCGACTGAAGCGATCTCGGGTATGCGGACAGCGATCGATTCGAGCGATTAACCCTTCATGATTCTTCGCGCCAGGGACATACAGCAGCCTGGAAACCACTCTATTCAAGAGCTTGCTACCTCACGGGTCGAATAACGTGGCTGGGGCGCATGCCCATTAGCAGCATCAATAAGGCATAGGCGGCGGCACCGGACAGGATTGCCGCAGCCAGCCAGGCCAGCCTCGCTGTCAGATTCAGCGCAAGCAGTTCGTCTGCGCTTGGAATTAGGGCGACAACCAGTGCCGCCATCGCCAGGCTGGCAACTACCACACGCACAATCTGGGACCAGGGCGCGCTCGGCGCCAACCCATCTTTGCGCAGCCCGCGCCACAGCAAGCTGGCGTTCAGCCAGGCCGACGCGACCGAGGCCAGCGCCAGGCCGACGTGGATGCCGGGGTACGCCGACAAGGTCACGAACAGACCGTTGCCGAAATCACCGCCGGCCATCCACCAGGCCAGGGCCAGGACAAAGGCCACGTTCAGCACCATATTCACCGCCAGGGCGAGGATCGCGATCTTGACCGGCGTGGCCGTGTCCTGGCGGGAGAAGTACCCAGGGGCCAGAATCTTTACCCCCATGTAGGCGGGCAGGCCCAGGCAATAGACCATCAGCGCCAGTGCCGCCATACGCGCACTTTCGGGATCAAAAGCACCGTACTGGAACAGAGTGATGATGACCGGCTCAGCCAGCACAGCCAGCCCCGCGGCCGCCGGCACGCCAACAACCACGCCCAGCAGCAGCGCCCAGTCCAGCGTGCGCCGGAATTGTTCGGGCTGGCGATCAGCATGCAGACCCGACAAGGTTGGCAAAATTACTGTGGATAAGGCCACGCCGAACAGACCGAGCGGGAACTCCATCATGCGATCGGCGTAGTACAGCCAGGTGATCGATCCGGTAAAAAGCAGTGATGCAATCAGGACATCCAGCAGCAGGCTGATCTGGGCGACCGACGAGCCAAAAAGGGTCGGCACCATTAGTTTGAGAATCTTGCGAACGCCCGGGTGCTTGAAATCAGGCTTGGGCCGAGGGAGCACGCCATGGCGCGCCAGCGAGGGCAGCAGAAACCCAAACTGCAGGATGCCAGCTACTAAAACGCCCCACGCCAGGGCTTTGATCGGTTGTTCGAACTGTCCGCTGAAGCCGATCGCCGCGCCAATCAGCGAAATATTGAGGAGCGCAGGCGTCAACGCGGGAAGGGCGAAGCGCCCCAGGGTGTTCAGAATTCCGCCGGCCAGAGCGGTCAGGGCGATGAACAGCAGGTACGGAAACGTGACCCGCAGCATGTCCGCGGCCAGGGAGAACTGGGCGGGGTCGTCACGAAACCCGGGCGCAAACAGGCCGATGACCCAGGGCGCGGCCAGCATCCCGATCGCCGTGATCATCAGCAGCACGGCCAGCAGCACGCCGGTGGTGGCATCAATCAGTGAGCGCAGGGCCTCATGATCGTTCCGGGCCTTGTACTCTGACAACACAGGCACGAAGGCCAGGGAGAACGAACCCTCCGCGAACAGCCGGCGCAGAAAATTCGGAATTTTGAAGGCAGCGACGAAAGCATCCGTGGCCGCACTGGCGCCGAACCAGCGGGCAATCACGATATCGCGGACCAGGCCGAGGATCCGCGAGACCAGGGTCATGGATCCGAAGCTGAAAACAGACCGAATCAGGCTCACGACATCCACCGCACGAAGTGCCGTGGATGATCTTGACTCGGTTCAGGATTCAGAGGACAATGATCGGCTAGTTTTTTCACACAGAATCCAGGAGTATCACGTGGCCAATAGCGTATCTGCCCGTAAGCGGGCCCGCCAGGCCGAACGGCATCGTCAGCACAATTCGTCGATGCGTTCCCATGTTCGCACCAAAATCAAGGCCGTCGTAAACGCAATCGAAGCAGGCGACAAGCCAGCTGCCGAGGCGGCGTACAAGGCGGTCGTTCCGGCGATCGACCGCTCAGTATCGAAAGGCATTATGCATGCCAACAAGGCGGCTCGACACAAGTCACGCCTGAACCAGCACGTTCAAGGCATGAGCGCCTGATACGCGCTGGACTGACCAGATTCGCTCGTCGGGTCTGGTCAACAGCTCTCTGCCCCTGCCTGCGGTGATGCTGCCGCGGTCAGTCGTACGTCCGCGACAGCTCGACTAATTTTGATAAGCTTGTGATCTGATCTGATTACAGGTGTCGTTCAATGAGCTCGACTCTTCTCGTCGGCCTCGACGGTTCCCCGTCGTCTCGCAAAGCCCTGCAGCACGCGCTTGATCTGCATCAAGCTGGCGACTCGCTTCACCTAGCCGCCGTGGCGTCCGGTCCGGATATCGAAATGGCCGATCCCGACGAGCGCGAACAGCTGATCGAACGCGCTCAGAAACGCTGTCATACATGGGTTCAAGACGCTCGAAACGTCTGCCGGGGTCGAGACCTGGTGCCCGAGGCCCACCTACTGAAAGGCCAGCCGGCGGAAGAATTGCTGGGCCTGGCCAACCGGATTGGATCCACCCATATCGTGCTAGGGCATCGCCGCAAGGGTTTGTTCGAACAGCTTCTTATGGGGTCGGTGGCCAAACGCGTCGTCGATTTCGCCCGCTGCACCGTCACGGTGGTGCGATAAGGCAGCCGGGGTGCGGCGCTCTACCCTGCGCGCCGATAGCGCTGATAGAGGATATTGACGCGACGCAAGTACTCGCGCGTTTCATCGAAGGGTGGAACGCCATCGTGGCGCTTGACAGCATTTTCGCCCGCGTTGTAGGCAGCGATCACGCGACTCAGATCGCGGTCGAATTCATCGATCAACCAGGCCAGATACTCCACGCCGGCGGTGATGTTTTGAAGCGGATCGAACGCGTCGTGCACGCCGAAGCGCTGCTGAGTGGCCGGCATCAGCTGCATCAAGCCCTGAGCACCTGCACTGGAAACCGCTTCGGGCTCGAACCAAGACTCGGCGTGCATAATCGCCCGCACCAGTGCCTGGTCGACGCCGAAAACCTCGCTGGCCGCCCGCACTTCTTCAGCGAAGGGTTGGACCTTGAGCGGCGTTCTATCCCAGTCGACGCCCGTGCGACAGGTGCCGTAGCAGCCCAAATTGCGCACGCGATATCGGGCGGTATCCGGCTTGCGGTCGGTGAACACGGTAATACCGTTTTCGTCGGTGTAGGTATAGACCTGTGCATGCACCAAGTCAGCTGAGAGCAGCAGCCCGTTCAGCAGCGTTAGAGTGATTAATGCCGTGCGCATCATGTTTCTACTTCGACCTAAAACAATTGAATCAAAACCCACCGGTCACCGACAGACCGCCATCGGCCGTGATGACCTGACCCGACAGCCAGGCCGAATCCGGACCGACCAGAAACGCCAGCACACCAGCGATATCATCCGGTACAGCCAGGCGCCGCAGCGGCGTGGTCGACTCAAAATAGCGCACCATGCGTTCATCGTCCAGCAGGGCCTGGGCGAAGTCGGTCTTGACCAGCCCCGGTGCCACGGCATTCACCCGGATTCCTGCGGGCCCCAATTCAAGCGCCAGATTGCGCACCAGCTGCTCTTCCGCCGCCTTGGACATTCCGTAGACGCCAATCAGCTTGTTGCCGAACTGCCCGGCGATGGACGACACCAGGGCAATTGCCCCGCTGTCGGCTTTTTCCAGATGCGGACGAGCCAGATGGGCCAGGCGCATGGCACCGAACACGTTGTTGTGCATGATGACGTCGAAGGCCTTGCGGTCGACCTGGCTCGACGGTCCGTAGACCGGGTTGCTGGCCGCATTCATGATGACACTGTCGAGGTGCCCGAATTGAGCGACGGTCTCTTCCACCAGAGCGGCCAGATCCTCTTCCTTGCCGATGTGACAGGCCAGCGCGATCGCCTCGCCACCCGCCTCCCGGATGCCCTCAGCGACCGACTCGCAGCTGTCCTGATTACGGCTCGACACCACCACGGCGTGGCCGCGTGAGGCGAGTAGTTCAGCGGTTGTCCGGCCAATTCCTCGGCTGGACCCGGTGATGATGGTAACGGGCGAATCGGTCATAGGGTCTCGGCGTCCTTGGTAATCGGTCAGTGGTGATCGTCTCAGTGTCAATCGTTCATTCGAGTCTTTGCCGGGCCGGTCGAACACGACGCTCGCCCAGGGTCAGGCCAGGGTGACTGCATCCGGTTTCAGGTGCTCAACGCAATTGATGCGCCCCGCCTGCCAACGCCCGTTGGCGTCCAGACTCAGCTCAGTCAGCGACGCATTATATAGGCGAACGTTTAAATCGCGTTGCCAAGCCAGTTCTTTACCGAGCATCTCGCTGACCACCGTTGAAATGACACCGGCAGAACTCACGACCACTAGCGAACAACCGGAGCGCAGATGCTCACTCCAACCGGCAATGGGCGATGTCACGCGAGCATGAAAGTCAGACCATAGACCGTTGTGCGCGCACCGCAGGCGCGCCGACTGCCACAGCGAAAGCACGGTTGGAAACCATTCCAGAAACGTCCTGAGATAGGCCTGTGGGTCGGCGAAGGCACGCTCGTCCGGCACTTTGATTCCCAGTTCGCCAGCCTGCTCGACCGTGCTGCGGATCAGCTGATCCACGGTGTATTCGTTGAGTGACTCATCCGTTTTAGCAGACCCTGAACTCGCCAACAATTCCAGCGTTTGCTGCTGACGTTTCAGTGAACCGGCGACGACTGGACTGTCGAGCATGCGGGCTGCAGCCAGACGCTGACTCAGGGCCTGCGCCTGCTTCTTGCCCAGATCAGAAAGGCGGTCATAGTCCTCCGTACCGAGAGACGCTTGCCCATGGCGAAGCAGGATGAGGCGAGCCGTGCGGGCGGTCTTCGAGGTTGTCATGGTGGGTGAATCTGTCGTGGCAGGGTTTAGAACGTCGAATTGTACCAAGCTGGTCATGACCCGCCTTGCCGGGATGGACGCATGACCAGGCATCGGTCCCTGACGACTGGTTCGAGCACGGGATCCCCTGCATCAGATCACAATCCGGAGGCCAGCGCGGTGCCAAACGATCGCCTAGAATTGTTGTCATGACGAACTCAAGCTTCTTGTGGCACGATTTCGAGACCTTCGGCGCGGATCCACGGCGTGATCGCCCTGCCCAATTTGCCGCCCTGCGCACCGACGCTGAGCTTCAGCCCATTGAGGCCCCTGTCGTCATCTACTGCCAGCCCGGCGACGATATCCTGCCGCAGCCGGCCGCCTGCCTGATCACCGGCATCACGCCGCAGAAAGCGCTCGCAGAGGGTCTTTACGAGCATGAATTTGCCGAATGCATTCATCAGGCAATGAGTCAACCAGGCACTTGCAGCGTCGGCTACAACAATTTCCGCTTTGATGACGAAGTCACTCGCTTCATGTTTTGGCGCAATTTCTATGACCCCTATGCCCGCGAGTACAGCAACGGCAACTCCCGCTTCGATCTGATTGATCTGATGCGGATGACACGCGCACTGCGCCCCGAAGGCATCAACTGGCCCGATCGTGACGACGGCACGCCCAGTTTCAGGTTAGAGGATCTGGCCGCCGCGAACGGCATGGACACCTCCCGCGCCCACGACGCACTGGCCGATGTAGAAGCCACCCTTGGCATGGCACGTCTGAGCCGGACTCACCAGCCGCGACTTTGGAGCTGGGCGCTGGATCTGCGCAAGAAACACGCAGTCGGCCAGCTGCTTGAGCCCCGCCAACCGCTGATCCACAGCTCAGCCAGGTTTCCGGCGCGCCACTGCTCAACCTCAGCCGTCTTGCCCATCGCTCCCCACCCGAGCTACTCGGGCCAGTGGATTGTCTGGGATTTGCGCCACGGCCCGGAAGAATTCGAGGATTTGAGCGTCGACGATCTGGCTGATCGACTCTGGGTCAGCAAAGACGATCTTCCCGAGGGACTGAACCGACTGCCGGTTAAATTGATCCGGACCAATCGCTGCCCGATGCTGTCTCCGCTCTCCGTACTGGACTCGGCCGCTGCCGAACGTCTGGAGCTAGACCGGGGGTCCCTGGAGCGACACGCCTCGGCGCTCGAAGACAGCAGCGAGCTGAACCAGCGTCTGATTGAGTTGTTTAAGCCGGCAAAGGACGGCGGTTTCGCTGCCACCAATGACCCCGAACTCGCGCTCTACGACGGATTCGTGCCGCGCGCTGACAGCGGCATCTACCCCCGAATTCGACAGGGCGACGCCGACGAACTCAAGCGCCTGGGATCACCCTTCGAAGACGAGCGCCTGAATCGCCTGCTCTTTCGCTATCGGGCCCGTCGATTCCCGCATCATCTCGATCCGGATGAGCGCAGTCGTTGGGCTGACTATCGTCGCCGGCGATTGCTTGACGACCCAGAGCTGGGGTCGATCCGAAGCAATGAATTCGAGGCCGAACTGGCCGCCCGTATGGAAGCTGGCAAGGACTCAAGCGAGATCCTTGCTGCACTCGCACAATGGCATCAGAGCCTCAATTTGGGCGATTTGGGGTGACACCTTAAATCAACGACTTGAAGGCGCTTCTTGAACCCCTGTGTATGATTGTTATGCACAACTCACTGATTATTGATTTGACAGTTTCTTGACAGTCTGGACCGAGTAAGAATTAGCCCTTGACATTCGTAACCTACTGTTTTTTATATTCTTTTACTTCTGGTCGATTTTTGACCAATCCGGTCCGCCGCCAGCGCTAGCGGCTCGGACGACGCTCTGCCCACAAACTTATCCACAGTTTTTGTGGATAAGCCGCATGAGGGCGCGTGAAACCTGGTCTGCGATCAATTCAAGCCCCCGACACCATAGCCCGGCAAGGGCAACTGGGCCAGTTCAAAGGTCGTCGCGTCGTTCGCTGAATCGGTCGCAAGGACGCCCTCGTCAGTCAGGCGTTCATGCAGGCTCTGCTTCAGCAATCGATCGCTGCGCGGTGACACGAACTCCACCACCGAACCGTCCTCAAACTGCAGCATCAGCATCACCGGCGGTTGCCCGTTCTTGCCCGGCTTTGCCACCACACTGCTGATGGTCTTGCCGACGATTCGATCCCGAAACTCGCGGCTGCTGATATCGCTCTGGCTCATCCTGGTCACTCCGCTTCTTAATTGTCTTGAGCGCATTTCATCACCGGAGCTTCTCAAAACCTGAGAAGTCCCGAAAACCTCACCAAATACGAACCATTTGCGCTATTTTCCGAGCCTGCATCGGGTGATTTTCCTAGCCCTCAGCGGGCAAGTCAGCCGATGCCGGAGTTGCGCTGAAATCCTAGACTGGTCCTCACGTTGCCGCAGTTGGCAGCGAGGCTGCAGACGGGCCACCGGGCCCCTCGTTCAGCCAATTAACCTGACCACTAAAAGGAGCACGACCCATGAAAACCATTCGTAACTTGATCATCGCACTCGTTCTGGCCATGAGCGTCAGCGGCATGACCCTGGCCCAGGAGTCAGTCGTCAACGTCAACACCGCAAGCGCCGAGCAACTGGCAGACACCCTGGTCGGCATCGGGCCCTCTAAGGCAGAAGCCATCATCAGCTATCGCGATGCCCACGGTGAGTTCGAACATATCGATGAGTTGATCAACGTCCGTGGGATCGGAATGCGGACCGTCGATCGCAACCGTGATCGGATCACCCTAGCCGCCGTGCCGGAAGACGCCGGCGAGTGACCGCAAAGGCGCTGAGGCCTGCAAATCATGCTGGCCTCAGCGACCGTTTAATCCTTGATAAGAGAGTCCCTGAACGAGTCTGCGCGGAGCGGGGCGAACGGGCTGGTCAGTCAGAGAGCGGCCGCCGTGATGCAAAGGCGTGCGCGAGGGTCGAACGATCGGTGTATTCCAGTTCACCGCCCAGCGGCACGCCCTGAGCCAGGCGGGTGACTTGAACACCGTGGCGATCCGCCATCTCTCTGAGATAGTAGGCCGTGGCCTCCCCTTCGACCGTGGTGTTGGTCGCAATGACCAGCTCGGTGACTTCCGGGGCAGCCAATCGGTGTTCCAGGAGATCGAGCCCTAGATCGTCGGGCCCAATGCCATCCAGCGGCGAGAGCTTTCCAAGAAGGACAAAGAAGCGCCCGCCGAACTGAGTGGCCTGCTCGATTGCCAGCACATCAGCCGGACTTTCGACTGCGCAGATCACCGATCGATCACGGCGCTCGTCGCGGCAGATGCGGCAGTCGGACTCGGCCGTGAAGTTTCGGCACTGCCGGCAGCGCTGGATATCGTTCATGGCCCGCTCGAGGGCACGCGCCAGCCTTAAGCCTCCGTCGCGATCGCGCTCTAGAAGCTCCAGCGCCATGCGCTGCGCCGACCGAGCCCCGACGCCTGGAAGGCAGCGCAGGGCCTCAAGAAGCTCGTCGAAGGGATCCTGCGCCATGCAGTAGCTCGGATCCTCAGGGCAGATTAAAACCGGGTGGCAGCGGCAGACCGCCGGCCAGGCCCTTCATCTTGTCCTGGGTATTTTGCTGAATCCGGTTGACCGCGTCGTTAACCGCCGCTGCAACCAGATCCTCGACCATTTCGCGATCGTCTGCAACTTCGGGGTCGATCACGACTCGCTTGACCTCGTGCTGGCCGGTCATGATCACGCTTACCAGGCCGCCGCCGGCCTGGCCGGTTACCTCAAGATTTGCCAGCTCTTCCTGGGCCTGCTTCATGTCCTCCTGGACCTTCTGCGCCTGCTGCATGAGCTGCGCGATATTGCCTTTCATCATCTAATGACTCCGCGTTTGCTTGGGGCGAATGGATTCTCGCAGAATTTCAGCATCGAAGCGCTCACATAGACGCCGAACCAGTGGATCACCATCAATCGCCGCTTCGGCCTCTGCCTGGGTTCGATCAGCCGCTGACTGTTCGATCTGGGCTGGAGTATCGGTCAATGCGTCTTCAGCCGGTGTGACGGTCAAGCGCACTGGGGACTGCAACCACGCCTCCAGCGCCCGCGCCAAGGCCGATTTGAAGCGATCGGTGATCAGCAACATGTCGTCGGAGGTGGCGTGGAATTGAACGCTGGGCAGCTTGACCTGATGCACCATCAGCAACCCCGCTACCATGCGCACCGATCCGTTGACCTCCAATCGCCCAAGGACCTCGGCCCAGTTGTTCTTCGTGATCGACCGACTCTGATTGCTTGATGGATCGGATGGCTCCGGCCGCCCAGGCGGCTCAGAAACGGCCTGCGCGGTCTCGGGGCGAGATTGATTGATCGCCGGCGTCTTCTTCAGGGCTGAGGACCGTTGGCGACCCGGGTCTGTTCGGCCTGGCGATGACGACGACCGTATGCCGATCGACTGATCGACGGAGCCGGAGCCCGAGCCCGATTCCGGCTCTGCGCCGGGCTGAAACGCCAGCATCCGTAGCACCGTCATTTCGCAACCGCTGCGCTCGTTCGGTGCCAGCGTCAGATCACGTCGACCCGTAATTGCAATCTGATAGAAAAGCTGCACGTCCTCTGGGTCGAAACCCGCGGCTATTTCGACCAGCGTCTCCCAATCCGTTCGGCTGTCATCTCGATAGTCCGGCAGCTGCTGAATCAGGGCGATTCGGTGCAGCGCTTCGGCCAGATCGTGCAGGAGCACGCCAAAATCCCGAGCCTGGGAAAAGACCTCCGAAATAACATTCATTGCCTCGGTGCCGTCACGCGCCCCAATGGCCGCCAGCAATTCATGCACGTGGCGTTGCTCGACGCTGCCGAGCATGTCGCGAACCGCCGATTCCTCGAGCGGGCTGCCGCCAGCGAGTGCCTGGTCGAGCAGACTCAGGCCATCACGCATACTGCCATCAGCGGCGCGAGCCAGAAGCGCCAGACCTTCAGGCTCGGCCTCAATCGATTCGGATTCCAGGATCGCCTGCATCTGGGTACCAATTTCTTTCGGCGATAGCCGACGCAGATTGAACTGCAAACAGCGCGACAAGATCGTGACCGGAATCTTCTGCGGATCGGTGGTCGCCAGCACAAATTTCACGTGGTCCGGCGGCTCTTCGAGGGTCTTGAGCAGGGCATTGAAGCTGTGGGTCGAAAGCATGTGAACCTCATCGATGAGGTAGACCTTGTAGCGACCCCGTGCTGGCGCGTACTGCACGTTGTCGAGAATTTCGCGCGTATCGTCGACCTTGGTCCGCGACGCCGCATCGATTTCCAGCAGATCAACGAAACGCCCCTCGTCAATCGCAACGCAGTGTTCGCATTCGCCGCACGGATTAGCGCTGACTCCATCGAGACAATTCAACGACTTAGCTAAAATACGCGCGATCGTAGTCTTGCCTACGCCGCGCGTTCCAGTGAACAGAAAGGCATGATGCACACGGTCCTGATCGAGCGAATTGCTCAAAACCTTGACCACGTGGGACTGACCGACCAATTCGGAGAATTGACGCGGTCGCCACTTGCGAGCGAGAACCTGATAACTCACGAGAACCTGGACACTCCTGATTAGTTGGATCGAGGAAATGATCCCGCGGCCTGACGCTCCCCGGGCTCTTATGATCTGACTGAAATCTGAAGCCAAAAGTGTACACGATCACCTCGACCGGCCTAGAGATTGATCAAGCCGCAGTTGCCAGTGGGGGGCAAGGTCTGGGATAATCACGGTTGGCGGTCTTCGTCGGTCTTCCCACACTGCTTTTTTCGTGAACCCCGTCAGGCCCGGAAGGGAGCAGCGGCAGCGAAACAGGCGGGTGCTGGGGTCGGGCTGGCGGGGGCTGCCTCTTTTTTTGTCCCGATTAAAAATCCTCAACCCTTTGAACTACCACCCGGTCGACTCGCTGGTCGCTCCCTGCCACCGTTGACGATCATTTTTTCGATGAACTGCTAAACGACTCGAGTCGTATCTTATTTCTGCGTGATGCCCGTCACATTTCTGGATTTTCAGGTCATGAAAGTGTAGAAATTAGGTGAAGGTCTTGTGTATAACCATGAGGTCTCGCAGAACTGGTTGCTCAAGGCCTTGAGGGGAGTCACACGATTTAAACCAATTATTTTTGTTTTTTATCAGTGGCTTATATAATTCAACAGGCCCGACCTCTGCGCGATACGAGAATCTATAGTGCTCTGAATCTATGTTTTTTCGTGCTCCAAAAGATCAAGGGGACCATGATCTAACAGGAGAACCACCTTGATGACCTGGAAAACTCTTTCCTTCACCCTGAGCGGTGCGGCGCTGCTGGCTGCCTCATCCCTTTCCTTTGCGCAGTTTTCTGATCGACCCACTGAAGCCGAATTCCGACAGGCCGAACGCCCGGTCTACGGCGAATATATTGTCGTCCTCAAAGACAGCGCAGCTAGCCTGGCAAACGAACAGCGATCGAACGCACCGTCAATCGCCAGTGTCGCCAGCACAATGGCACGCAGTTACCGGCTCGATGTCACCCATACCTACTCACACGTCCTGCGCGGATTCGTGGTCAAGGCCAGCGAGAAGTCGCTGGTCAATCTGCTAATCGACAACCGCGTAGCCTACGTCGAAGAAAACGGCGTGGTCAGCATTTCCCAGGCCACGCAGAATAATGCCACCTGGGGACTAGATCGCGTTGACCAGCGGGACCGACCGCTCAATGGCACCTACGTCTACAACAGCAGCGCATCGAACGTTTACACCTACGTCATTGACACTGGTGTCCGCCCTACCCACAACGATTTCGGCGCTCGCGTGATCAGCGGCTATACGGCAATCAATGACGGTCGCGGATCGAACGACTGCAACGGCCACGGTACTCACGTCGCTGGAACCGTGGCGGGTGCCACCTGGGGCGTTGCCAAAGCGGCGACCATCGTGCCGATCCGCGTACTGGGCTGTAACGGCTCGGGCACCAACGCAGGCGTGATCGCAGGCATGGATTGGGTCACGGCCAACCACATCAAGCCAGCGGTCGCCAATATGAGCCTAGGTGGTGGTGCAAGCACAACGACCGACAATGCAGTCACCCGCATGCGCAACGCTGGAGTCACCGTTGTCGTCGCGGCCGGCAATGAAAATCAGAGCGCCTGCAACGTCTCTCCAGGACGTTCGTCGTCGGCCATCACGGTCGGCTCGACCACTAGTTCAGACTCACGCTCAAGCTTTTCGAACTGGGGAAGCTGCGTGGACATCATGGCGCCCGGAAGCAGTATTACCGCCCCCTGGTACACCAGCAACGCAGCGACCAATACCATCAGCGGGACGTCTATGGCGTCCCCGCACGTGGCCGGTATCGCCGCGCTTTACCTTGCAGACAACCCGAGCGCCTCGCCCGCTCAGGTCGAAAACGCCATTTTCAATAACGCCAGCGTCAACAAACTTAGCGGTCTGAATGGCTCTCCGAATCTGCTCGCCTACTCACGCTTTGGCAGCGGTGGAAATCCACCACCCCCGCCGGGACCTACTGAACTCGACAACGGGGTTGCTGAGACCGGCCTGTCCGGTGCGGCAGGCTCCGAAACCTTTTTCACAATCGATGTACCCGCAGGTGCCACCAACTTTGTCGTCCAGATCTCCGGCGGCAGCGGCGACGCGGACCTCTATACCCGATTCGGCAGCCCCCCGACCACATCGACCTACGCCTGTCGTCCGTGGCTGAATGGCAGTAACGAAACCTGCACGGAGGCGGCCCCAAGCGCCGGCACGTATCACATCATGGTTCGTGGCTACAGCGCCTACTCGGGCGTCACCATCGTTGCCAGCTTCGACGAAAGCTCAGGCGCGCCCTGCACGAACTGCGATCAGTACGCGGGCTCGCTCAGCGGCACCGGCTCAACCGAGGCGCAGCCGAACGGCACCTGGTATCAGAGCGGCTCTGGCACTCATCGCGGCTGGTTGATTGGACCGGCCAGCGCCGACTTCGACCTCGAACTGTATCGCTGGACCGGCAGCTGGACGCAAGTGGCATCGTCGACCAGCTCCAACAGCGAAGAGTTCATCGAGTACAACGGTGCCTCCGGCTTCTACTACTGGCGAATCCGTTCCTACTCCGGCAGCGGCAGCTACGACTTTTACCTGCAGCGTCCGTAGGCCTCTCCCGCCCCTGGATCAGCGTTGATCTGCTGATCCAACGGGTCGGAAACCCGACGAAAACGCCCCGGCCTTCCGGGGCGTTTTCTTATTGCGCTTCTTCTTATTGCGCTTCAGGGCAGCTAAGTGTTCAGGCATGAATCTCGTCGCACGAGGGAATTAGCAGAACCTTCTCCGACGCGGTAACGTCAGCTTCCCCGACCCAAAACCTTGGGTATAGTTGTGATCCCGGCAATCGATCAGGGATCGGAACGATCATGGAGTGGATCGCTTTACTGTTGCTCGGCCTTGGGATTGGCTGGGCTATCTGGACCTACAATCGTTTGGTGATGCGCCGGAATCGGGTCTCGACGGCCTGGGCCGATGTGGATGTGCAGCTGACCCGCCGCCATGATCTGATCCCGAACCTGGTCAAGGTCGTCAAGACCTACGCCGAGCACGAGGCCGGCACCCTGACCGAGGTCACCCAGCTGCGCAGCCATGCCATCGCCGAACAGAGCCCGGCGAAGCTCGGCGAAATCGAGGGTGATATCGAACAGCTGCTTTCGCGATTGCTGATCCTCAAGGAGGACTACCCCGACCTCAAGGCCGACGAGAACTTCACCCAGCTCAGCGACAAGCTGGTCGAAGTCGAAGACTTTCTGCAGTATGCCCGCCGTTACTACAACGGCGCCGTGCGCGATCTGAACACCCAGATCGCCAGCTTTCCTGATCTGATCGTGGCTCGGACCTTTGGCTTTCGCGAGGCCGAGTTTTATCAGGCCGAAGGCGCTCATCGCAGCGCCGTAGCCGTGGAGATGGCCCCATGAGCCGCCTGATCTCCTGTCTTCTGCTGCTGTTCGCTATCGTTCCGGTCGCGGCACAGGACGGGCCCGAACGCATTCTGAGCTACCACAGCCAGATCGAGGTCCGGACCGACGCCAGCCTGATGGTCACCGAAACCATCAAGGTGGTCTCACAACAGCAGCGCATCCGACGCGGCATCTATCGCGACTTCCCGACCCGCTATCGCGACCGCTACGGCAACCGCGTGGTCGTCGACTTCGAGCCGATCGAGGTCCTTCGCGACGGCGAGCCGGAGCCCTGGTTCACGGAACAGCTCGGCAACGGCGTGCGCATCAACACGGGCAACGACGAGTTCCTGCCAGGCCCCGGGACCTACACCTTCACCATCCGCTACGAGACCCGCCGCCAGCTCGGCTTCTTCGACGATCACGACGAGCTCTACTGGAATGTGACCGGCCTGGGCTGGGATTTCCCGATCGAGCGCGCCAGCGCCTTCGTTGCCCTGCCAGAGGACGTGCCGAGTGACGAGCTGGACCTCGACGCCTACACCGGCCCCTTCGGCTCCACGGAGAGCCAGGCCCGGACATCCAGCCCGGCGCCGGGCCAGGCGCGATTTCAAACCACCCAGGAGCTCGGCCGCTTCGAGGGCCTGACCATTGCCCTGGGCTTTCCCAAGGGCATCGTCCAGGCCCCCAGCCAATCCGATCGCATCGGCTGGCTGCTCCTCGACAATCGGGGCCTGATCATTCTGCTCATCGGCCTGATCGGCGTCACCAGCTATTACTTCCGGGAATGGCGACGGGTAGGCCGCGGACCAGCGGGCGGTGTCATCGTTACGCGCTACGAGCCCCCGGCGGGCCATTCGCCATCGGGACTGCGCTACGTCTTCAAGGAAGGACACGATCAGCGGGCGTTCATGGCCGACTTGGTGAGCCTGGCCGTCAAAGGCCTGCTGACCATCGAACGCGAGGACAAGCTCCTTGGCGACACCTGGACACTGAAGCGAAGCTCCGAACAGGCTGGAGATCACCTGGAGCGCGCCGAGAAGGCGCTGATCAACACCCTGTTCGCCGACGGTCCCACGATCGAGCTGAAAAAACGCGACAGCGAAATCGCCGGCCGAATGAAGGCGACGATTCAGGCCCATAAGCTGGCTGTCGAGGGGCGCTACAAGGGCGAGTACATCGTGACCAACGCCAAGGTGCTCTGGGTCGGCTGGCTGTCCTCGATTCTGGCCGTCGCCACCGCATTTTTCTGGTCCGGCGGCTTCGGCATCCCGGCCCTTATCGGCGGCACGGTGCTACTGGCGCTGATCAACATCGGGTTTTCGATCATCATGTCGGCGCCGACGAAAAAAGGCCGGGCACTGCGCGACGAGATCGAGGGTCTGCAGCGCTACCTGTCCGTGGCCGAACAACAGGACCTGAGTCGCCTGGAAAGACCCGACGCCGGCGAACCGGACCTCAGCGCATCCCGCTACGAGCAGCTCCTGCCCTTTGCCATGGCCCTGAAGGTCGAAGACGCCTGGACCGACAAGTTCACCGCCGCCGTTGGCGCGGCGGCCGCCGCCGAGGCGACTCGCCGCATGGGCTGGTATTCAGGCAGCGGCGCGCCCACCGACAGCCTGTCGGCGATGAGCAGCTCCCTGAGCAATGGCCTGTCCTCGGGCATCTCCTCGGCGGCAACACCACCAGGCAGCAGCTCGGGCGGCGGTGGCGGGGGCTTCTCCGGGGGCGGGGGCGGCGGGGGCGGGGGCGGCGGTCGCTGATCCCCACCGTCAGCGGATCGCCGCGCTAGCGCCCCAGGATCTGCGCCAGTCGCTCAACACCGGTGCGCGTCCTCGAGGGATCGGTCGCTGTAAAGCATAGCCGCAGATGCTGCGGATAGGGCCCGAAGCTCGGTCCGGGCGCAACGATCACGCCCTCGTCGGCCAGGGTCTGCAGCAAGGCGCTCAGGCCGCCGTCCGGGCCCTCTCCCGACAGCGCGTCGCCGATCTCGAGAAACAGAAAGGTACTGCCTGCCGGCGCCGGCACGCCCAGACGCTCCGCCGTCCAGGCGCCGATCTCGGAATACTTCT
>JGI12109J20283_10102735_pt1 | contig 51094 bp, 36 predicted proteins | sample ElkSlonscriptome_12_FD_20283 | JGI IMG/M metagenome (IMG submission 20283)
TGGCAGACCCGACAGGTACAGTGGTGCATAGGTGCCGCTCCCTGGCATTCAGTGCTCGCGTTCTCTTCTGGTCTGGTGTGAGTCTACCATAGGTGGGGGAAGTTATTCTTTTATGGACCCTTACAGCAGCGTTACTCGCAATGACCAGCCAACCCAGACAAACAGATAGATCCCGACAAGTATGAAGAAGACAATCGCCCCGGCCATGATCCGGCGCGTCTGCCGAATTTCCAGTTTGCGCTGCTCATCGGCCTGCTCATACTGCTGTTGTGAGGGGAAGAAGACTGCCCCCAGCCCGGCGATAATCGCGGTTGTCAGCACCCACCAGGGCGGATCGGGCAGTTGGGCACTGGGTTCCTCAAGGGCGGAGGACGGTGGTGCCAGGAATGCATCATACAGTTCCGGGTAGACCACACCCAGTGTACCGGCTGCACCGATAACGGCAACCAGCCAGCCCCAGCCAATACGCATCACTTGCCTCCGTAACCTTCTTGACCGTTGATCGCGCAATCCGATATTGTACTGCTACGCCAGGGTGCCGCAACGGGATAACAGCCTGCTGACAGGTGCGTGGCTTGAAGGTGACAGATTATTTACAGGAGTTACGCGGTCACTGACCCGGCAGGTATTTCCGCCTCCGGCAGGGCGGAAGAAATCATCTTTTTTACAAAAATGTTGCACCTTGTGCAACATTTTTGTAAAAAAGGGAAAACATTACCATGCTACCGCAGGCGAAACCAGTTTTCGGGTCTGGCACAAGGCCGGAATAGGCTGCACCGCATACGTCGTGTTATTTACTTGCGGGTAGCACCCCCGCACACTGGCGCAGCGTGCAGCGCGCATGCGCGCATTGCCTGCCCACAGGTTTTGTAAACTATTCTTTGCGCGCGCCGGTTTCGACGACCGGCAGATCAAAGGCGTACCCGGCTTCACGCACCAGGAGATCCTCGGCATCGGCAAAGAGCGCGCTGTTGCCACAGGAAACGCCGTTGCAGTCCAGCGCAATATAGGCATCGATATCGGCACGCCAGTGCAGTTTGCCGATAGTCCGGCCATTCGCGTAGCACTTAAACCAGGTCGCATCATCAACCACCTGCGCAGTGACGATGGAAACGGGGCGTCCGTCCGGGGCAAAAGCCTTGAAGTGATCAATTGCACTCATACTATTCCTCCCTCAACTATGTCCGCTATGGCACGAGGGCCAGAGACATTCTGTTACACCTACCTTAACAGCCTGGGGTAGATCATGACATCGGGCACCAGGCGGAAATAGGCTAAGGCAATGGTGTAGTCAATCAGACCCATACTGACCACTTCAGTGCAGTGTCGTGTAGCAATGTCGGGGTGATAGGAACCTGTCTGAAATGACCCGCTTGTTGTCATCCACATAAAGCCCGCAATACCAGGCAGTTACGTTCTGTTACTCCTACGAACGATCCGTACGACGATTTTTCGGTTATGTTGTCGTACACTCCTGCCACGTTTATTGTACCAATGCATGCGTACCAATCTGTAACCCGGCGGTGTGTCACTCGCCTAAATGTAAGCGGGGGTTTTCGGTAGGGATGCGCTGCTGCGCGCCCCTGGTGCCCCGCATCAGGTCAGCGCATCCAGGAAACAGTCGGTTGCGCGCCGAAAATCGCCGGGGCGGCTCCAGATCAACGGGTGATCGCCCACATTGGTGAAAAAAACCTGACCATCGGCAACGCTGGTCGCCATGCCGCATACCTGTGTACCCACATCGGGTAGGGCCGTGTCGCGCAAACTGGCGGTGAAGAGAACCGGACAGCGCACTGCGTGCATCTGCCCACCCAGCCAGTCAATACCTTGCCCGGCAAAACGCCCCATGAGATCACTATCGGCATTGATAACCTGCTCCCAGTCATCGCCATGAGCCTGCTGCCAGAAGGCTGCCAGTGCCGGCAGATGTTGCCGACGCTCTGCCAGGATTGCCTGGACCCGCTGCGCCGGCAGCCGTTCGACAGTGCTGTCGGCGATGACGGCCTGGGCCTTTTCCGGATAGTGGATTGCCAGCAGCAGTGCTACCACTGCGCCCCCACTGGAGCCCAGGGCAATACAGCGTTCATATCCCAGATGTGCCACCAGTGCTGCCGCATCGTGCGCGCCCTGTTGCCACCAGTCATCCGGCCAGACGGCGAGTCGTTCAGACTGCCCGGTCCCCCGGAAATCGAGTGCCACGGTGTGATAGCGCCGACGAAAGTAATCTAACTCGCCCGCGTAGGTCGCTGAGGAGGCAGTGTTGCCCGGCAGTAAGAGCAGCAGTGGGCCGCGTCCCGCCTCCCGGTAGAACAACTGGTGCTCGTTGTGGAAAAAGTAGGGCATATGCATGCACTCCGCTTACCGGCTGCGCTTATGGCGGCTGATCAGCAACTTGTAAACCGTTAGCGAAACCAGGAACATCACCGCAATCCCGAATGAAACGAACGGATCGAACAGGGCCGACAGCATCAGCAGCAGCGCGGCGATAACGGTCAGGTTATACTCACTCTGGCGACGCATTTCTTGCTCTTCTTTCTCGTGCGATTGCATTGGAATGATTGGCTCCTCGTCCTTGTTCCAGGATATACCAGCCAGTGCTTTTACGCCTCCGTCAGAGGGTATGAACATGCTCAACCAGGAGGCGAGACTTTGCCCTGGTCACATGACCAGGACAGCCCGATCAGCCTCACCGCCGTACGGCTTCCCGTTCCGGTGGGCCGACTTCCCGGCTGTGTTCTTCCGGCGGCAACGCTTCCCGCGACTCAACCGGAATCGGCGGTACGGTCAACCCGGTATCCAGGCCAATCTGTCCATAACGCATACGCACCCAGAGCAGGATCAGCAAACTCCCGCCGGTAATAGCCGTAATGCCCATCAACCCCGCTTCCGGCCCGAATGCGCCGCCGGTCCAGAGCGGGGGGCCACCCTGCTCAATGGCGATAACACTGGTCTGCGAGGAGCCACCACTGACGGGAAAGCCAAAGACATTTCCCTGGAAGAAATTCCAGGTAATATGCAGGCCAATCGGGATTGCCAGGCTGCGGGTCAGCACATAGCCTAACCCCAGGAAGAGCCCGGCCAGGACCAGATTGATTGTGCTCCCAAAGGTGGCATTGGGATTAAATGCGTGGAGCACGCCAAAGATGGCGGAGGAGATCAGCCATGCAACCAGCACCGCGCCCGTTCGACCGAGAAACACCAGACCTTCGGCCAGGTTGCGCAGCCAGTAGCCTCGTGAAAGCAACTCTTCCTGAATGCCGACGGCGACAAAAAAGATAACCTGGAGGAATATCGCCAGGGCAAATGACCAGGTCGGCACCGCGGTCTGCCAGGCTCCGGTGATCGTAATCCAGCCCGCTGCCAGTTCCACCAGGAAAATCAGCGTCATCAGCAGCGCACCCAGCCCCAACCCAAAGCCAAAATCCAGCCACCAGTTGCGGTTCAGATAGAGCCCAAAGTCGGGAAAGGGCCGCCGGTCCAGAAATTTCCCCGCCAGCCAGACACTGAGCAGCATACCGAGCAGTATCCCCAGCGTATTGTAGAGGAACAATACCGGCGAATTCCGGCCCAGGGGCAGGCGATTAACTTGAAAAAGCAACTGTGCAAAGATAGTCAGGATGATCGCAAATGCAAAGAAGAGGATTACTTGAAGTAGTAACCGCCAGAAGGTCCGCAGTCGGCCCTCCGGACTATTCCAGAAGATTGCTTGAACTGTTGTAAGCATGTATATTTCCCTCCTTTTTCATGGTAAACGTAGTTCACAGGCGTTACACATTCACGAAACCGGAAAAGCATTTCGCCTCCGACAGGGCGGAATATGCCAGTCTTTTCGGAAAAAATGGGGCTCTCTGAGCCCCATTTTTTCCGAAAAGACTGGAAAGGTACCATACTTTCTCACAAAATTTTGCTCACAGCAAAGTTTTGTGAGAAAGATGAAAGGAGTACCATGCTGCCGCAGGCGATTCTGGCTTCCATCTGGTCAAACATTCGGTTTGAATGTCAACCGCGTAACTCAAGCAGTTCATAATTCTCCGTAGCATATTTCGTACCGTGAAGGCAACCAGCAAAGGAGGGATCAGGGGTTAGCGATTGGGGCTCAGGGACAATACCTTTCAAATACGCTTGCGCCAAGCCGCACAGGGCGTTAAGAACCGCATATCCCTCACATCTTTGCGCCTTTGCGCGAGTTAATTTCGTCATATTTGAATGGGTCGGCAATAGTAATATGCAGCTTGACCCTTCTTGCATCATTTCGCCGTCGCTTAAGGAGATTGGGTCCAAAGTATTTCGCCACCCCAGGCAGGAACCATACGGACACCGATCCTGCCGGATTGCTACGGCGTCGGGGGGCGTGTCTTTAGATCTCCGAGCGCAGTATACCATTGGGCAACGGCATGCACAATCCAGTGGCATTCACCGCCAACCCAACCCTCACACCGGCATGCAGCGCTGTTTGATGGTGCCGGTCATAATATCCAGGGCGGTCAACACACACTCCGGGGGGTCGCACTTGCTGATAAAGCCGTCAACATGGGCCTCCAGTGCCGATCGGCGGGCCTCCGGTCGCCCACTCAGCGCGACGACTTTCAACTCGGGGTAAATGGAGCGCAGGTCAAGCAGCAGTTCAACCATTTGCTGCGCCGGTTGACCGGGTAATTCCCAATCCAGCAGTAGCACATCGGCATGCGTTACCTGTAGTTGTTCCAGCAGTTCATTCGCCTTGACTGCTTCACCCACAACGACAAACCATGGTTCCTGCTCAAGCAGCAGTCGTAATGCCGAACGAACCGCTGCCTGATCATCAGCCAGCACTATGCGGAGTGCGTCGGTATCTTCAAACATGCGAAAACTCCTGCGGTGACCTTTCCAATGAGACGACAAAGAAACGGACGTCGGAACGGTCATAACCCATACCATATCCTGTCCAGCGTAACCCAGATCTTCCGTAGATGCTACACACACCTGGGGAGATTTTTAACTGGTCGCATGGCGAGGGTTTGCCCTGGTCAGGAGACCAGGTGGTTTTGCACTGCCAGGGCCACCGCCTCGGTGCGGCTGGAAACCCCCAGTTTGGAGAGGATACTGCTGACATGAAACTTGACGGTTGAGCGGCTGACCACCAGCCGTTTGGCAATCTCCGTATTGTTTAACCCCTCGACAATCAGCGCCAGAACTTCCAGTTCGCGGGGGGTCAGGTCAAAATGCGGCGCAGGCGCATGCGTGGCCGCGTGGATCAGCGCCTGCGCGGCCTCAGGTGCCAGGGTTGAGCGCCCGGCATGGGCCGCCCGAATCGCTTCGACTAACTCGTTGGCGGACACATTCTTGAGCAGGTAGCTGATCGCCCCGGCTTCAAGCGCGTTCTGGACCAGTTCCTCCTCTTTGAAACTGGTCAGCGCGATCACCTGGATGTGGGGGTGTTGCCGGCGAATCTGGCGGGTAGCGGTTGCGCCATCCATCTCCGGCATCACCAGGTCCATTAATATCACATCCGGCTGCACTTCGTCACCCAGGCGGATGGCTTCAGCGCCACTCCCGGCCTCGCCGACCAGTTCCAGATCCTCAAAGGCCAGCAGAAAGGCTCCCAGACCGCTACGCACAACCGCATGATCATCAACAATTGCTACGCGAATACTGTTTGACGCACTCATAACCTCTCCATCTCACCTGCATCTTGCCAGGTAACAAATACCTGGGTTCCCTCCCTCGGTTCACTCTCAATGCGTAAATCCGCACCAATCGCCTCGGCGCGCTCGCGCATAATGCTCAGCCCCAGACTGTCCGGTGGCGTATCGGCCAGCTTAAACCCGCGCCCATCATCGCCGATATGGAGCATCACCCGTTCCGGCTGATACCGCAAGATCACGGCGGCCCGACTGGCTCCGGAGTGTTTGGCAACATTGTTGAGTGTCTCCTGGGTAATGCGGTAAAGCGCCACTTTGACCTCCGGCGGCAGATCGCGTTCACCCTCCACCGTGAGCATGACCGGTACCCGCGCCCGCCCGGTAATCGCCTCGGTCAACTGGCGCAGCAGGTCGCCCAGACTCGCCTCGGTCAGGCTCGCCGGGCGCAGTTCCAGCAGCAGCGTGCGCATCTCGGCCAGCGCGCCCCGGGTCAACTGGCGCAGTTCTTCCAGGCGCTGCCGGCCCATATCCGGGTTGCGCTCCCAGAGCCGGGGCAGCACTTCGGCGATCAGGCTGGCCGAGAAGAGCGTCTGCGTCACCGCATCATGCAAGTCGCGGGCGAGGCGACTGCGTTCGGCGGCGACGGCGGTGCGTTCGGCCTGTTCGCGCAGTCGGGCATTCTCGATTGCCAGGGCGGCCTGATCGGCGAACGAGACGGCCAGTTCGATTTCCTCGGCGGAGAACTCGCGCGGCTCAGGATGGTAGACAGTAATGCCTCCGTAGACCTCATCTTTAATAATTAGCGGAACCGCCAGCAGCGCTCGAAATTGCTGGAGCACATTTATGATCAGGGCGCGCTGCTGTGGCTCCGCAACCGGGCTACCCTGGTGCGCCAGGTAGGCTACGGTATCCGACAGCGCGACCGGCTCACGCGTCTGGACTGCCCGGCCGGTTGCGCCCCACCCGACAATCAGATCAATGGTAGCGTATTCGGCAGGCAGTCCCCGATAGGCCTGGATGCTCAACCGATTCTCCTTCTGGAGGCGATAGATCGCCGCGGCATTGGTGTTCAGCAACCGGCATGCCTGCGCCACAATGTAATCCAGGATTTCCTCCAGCGGTCGATTCGAGTTGAGCACGGTCAGGATGCCGCGCAACCCTTCGGCGACCTGGCGGCGGCGACCAATCTCCAGCGCGCGCTCCTCAAACCGCTGCTCCAGCGTCTGGTAGGCACGCATGCGCTCGGTATTGTCGGTGACAAAGCCCTCGATCAGGCAATCGCCGGACGGTGAGTCGTCACTGGGAGGGTGGGACCCACTGGGGAGGGTTCCTGCGGACGGCAGCATGCCACGCCCCTGCTCCCATACCCACTTTTCCTCACCAGTGGCGGTGATAATGCGGTATGCGCACCGGAACACACGCTGCTCCTGGAGCGCAGCCTGAATGGTATGCCAGACATTCTCGCGATCCTCCGGGTGAATCAGGTCCATGTAGGTGATATCCGGGTGCTGAACCAGTTCGGATGAATCATACCCGGTCAGATCACGGCTGCCCTCGCTGACAAACTCCATGGTGCGCTGGTAGGTGTTGTAGCCACGGTAGGCCATGCCGGGCAAGTTTCGCATCAGGGTGGTCAGCACTTGCTGAGTCTCCTGGAGCAGGGTTTCCGCCCGGCGGCGCTCGATAATCTGCTCCTGGAGAAAATCATTTGCGCGCAGCAGTTTGGCCGTGCGCTCGGCAACCTGTAACTCCAGGGCTTCCCGCGCCTGTTGCTGGTTGGCAATGGCCTGCTGATAGGTCAGGGCCGGCGGGCTCGTTGGGGCAGGCGCTGGTTCTTTTCCTTTGCCTATCTCCGTCGTGGCGAAAGTTGGTTTGCTCTGACTTTCACCCAGATCCTCACGCCGGGCGGGATGCAACTCAAAGCAGCAGGTTGCCGCTCCCTGTGCCTGGCATTCCTGCTGAATGCAGACCAGGTCCGGTTGCCCGAAGACAACGCCGGTGCAGCCGATGAGCAACCCGGCGGTGTAGGCGCAGACCGGCGCGTCAGGGGTGCTCTCGTGCCGGCGCGAGGCCCAGACCTCAAAGGTATCCCATGCCCGAATGCGGAGCCGCACCGGCAGACCAGCCTGATCGGCTTTCTCGGCCCACTCGATTGTCTCAACTTCAAATCGCCCGGAGCCCAGTGCCTGGTATGCCGCCAGACAGTCCCGCAAGGCTTGTGCCGGATCGGGTACCGCGCCCGCATCACCGGGTGCCGTGTGGGCTTCTCCCAGGTTGATTGCCTGTTGCGCGTTGATCGCCGCTTGCTCAAGCAGTGCGCGGGCAAGCGCCATGCCGCTGTTCAGGCCGGCCCGCTGCAAAATAACATCCGTCAGGCGCGGACCAACCAGCGCGCGCATCTGCCGACGCAGTTCCCAGAGACCTGTACTATCCACAAACGCCATCCGGGACGCGCCCGATTGGAGCACGCCCGGCACTGCTTCATGCAGGAGTGTCGCAAGTTGTGAGACCATAGCCCGACTTTCCGTCAAATCCGCATCCAGGATATGCGACAAGGTTTAGAACTGTTTTTTGCATAACAGGAGTTACGCGGTGCAGCCAATTCCGGCCTGGTGCCAGACCCGGACGCCGGTTTCGCCTGTGGCAGCATGGTATATTTATGTGGCTTTTTGATGAACATGTTGCACAACGTGCAACATGTTCATCAAAAAGCTCGTATTTTCCGCCCTACCGGAGGCGAAACGGGTCGTTTGCATGCCCACCGCGTAACTCGTGTGCATAACAGGAGTTACGCGGTCACTGACGTGGCAGCGCATGTCGCCTCCGGCAGGGCGGAAGAGATCAGATCTTGTTCACAAAAAAATTCACAACGTGATTTTTTTGTGAACAAGAAAAGAGCGTACCATGCTGCCGCGGGCAAATCGGGCCGTTCATCCAGGCAAACGCCTGGTTTGGAACCAACCGCGTACGTCGTGTGAATAGGAACGTTTCTGGCTAATGTGCCTATTCCCGGTCCCCGGTCCCCGGTCCTCTTGTCTCAAGTATAAAGGATCTGGGGGCACTTTGGAATGCATACCCCGGCATTTTTAAACTTCCATATCGTTTTCCAACTCCGCCAGTCGCGTAGCAACACTCCGCAGCAGCGCGGTATCCCGCTCATTGATGCCCAGTTCGGCCAGCGCGCGCCCCACGGCGGGAAGCGGGTGCCGGGGTACCGGGGTGCCGGCGGGGGCGTTTGTGGCGACCGGCGCGTGGGCATCCGGGCGTGCGTCCGGCGGTGCCGCCATATCAAGCGACCAGAGGGGGGCCGGGCGGATGCGTCGGACTATCTCCCAGCGGTAGAGGCGGGCCAGAAACCGCGCATACCCCTGGGCAGCACGTTCCAGGTTATGTTTCTGTGCAACATAGGTTCGCGCCTGTGCGCCTAGCGCTGCGGCCACATCGGGACGCCCGGCCAGCAGCCGGCAGTAGGCCAGAATCAGTGTCCTCTCGCCGGCATCGGGGTCCACCTGTGCCGCAACCTCCGGTGGCAGTTCAGTAAAGGCACCCGTGGCGCTGACCAGGGTCGGGCGACCGGCCCCCAGCAGTCGCAGCAGGCTGGCGCTGGTCTCGCCGGCGGTAGGGTGGCGCAGGTTCAGACAGATATCGGCGGCGGCCACATAATCTTCAAAGGTAGCACGCGGCACATAGCCGGTGATCGTGACCACATCTTCCAGCCCCATACGCCGGATCAGTCCCGACACATCGTAGTGCGGCGACATACTGCCGACCAGAACATAACGGGTTTCGGGGCGCTCGCGGTGCAACTCCAGCAGCGCCCGCAGGGCCGGTTCCAGCCGCTTGTAGGCATTGATATGGCCAAAACTTGCCAGCAGCAGCGCATCCGGGGCAACACCCAGCCGCGCCCGCGCCGCCGCCCGTGGGATGGCAGGTGGCAGCGGCACGCCCATCGGCACCACGGCCGTCGGCAATTCCGGCCGCAACATATTGACCCGCGCCTGGACATACCGGCTATGGGCCAGCAACCCCCGCGCCGCTGCAACCACCGGCTCACACAGGGGAAAATGAAAGGTTGCCTCGGTAAAGCGCCCCCGGATCATCAACTGCGCAATATGGGCTCCCTCCTCACCGTAGCGCGCCTGCATCGCACGCACATACCGTTGCACATCGTGCTGCATATTGGCGGCATACCAGAGCATAAAATGGTTCAGCACAAACTCATGCAGGACGATGACACCGGGCAATCGCTGTGCGGCCCGCCAGATCCCCGCGTGAACCGGGCTGTTGCCCATGTGATACACAATCGCGTCGTAGGGACGGCGGCGGTGCGCCCGCTCCAGTCGGCGTAGGGGCTGCACTTCCAGATGCTGCGTAAGCTGCGGATTGTTCGGGTGCAACCTATCTTCCAGATAGAGCGTAATATCCGCATACTGACCCAGGTAGGGCAGCAGTTCTTCGCTATAGTCCGAGATCCCCGACGCCGCCGGGTTCACGGGTGAACAGTAAGCAATCCGTGGTCGCTTCATGGCGTGCCATCCTAACCATTTTCAGAAAACAGCGGCAAACGAGACGGCGATTTGTGCAGGCATCAGTCTCGCGACTGGTTTGTAAGATCTATCCAACCCAATTATTGACAAACCCAGTCTGATATAGTATAGTTTATCCAATAAGCAACGGTTTCAGCTACGTAACTAGTCGAAACATAGTCCTATGGCAACCTCACCCATAAGCACGAGGAAGCCCGGACAACTAGCGTATCCCCATCTTGTTGGATAACTCGGCGTCTGCATTTCATTCCGGCCCATGTCAGGCCTCTGCTGGTGGAAGGTAACACCCACAAAGCAGTCTCGTAGTATACCCTCCACATAGATAACGGAACCTCCGCGCAGCGAAGATGCGGCTCGGAGCGCTAATCTGGTACAGATACGGTTACAATTCTACATTTTTAGCGCCAACGACGCTCGCCTGGCCCTCAATGATGTGAGGACTATTGGCGGGCGTTTGCGTTCTTCAGAAATAACCCGGGGATATGATAAGCTGGTTTAGCGTTTTGCGCATACGCCACATCCACGTATGATGTCGTCCAGGAAAAAAGCATTGCATGCTGCGCCCGTACAACAATGCGATAACCCTTAACAATTCGTCCAGGGTGATTATAAAGCGCAGGGACGCAATTGCGCCCATATAATATACGTAGTGGCCCTTAACAATCCGTCCAGGGTGATCATTCCTGCATCGTCGCTCCAGGAAAAGCTACCCCTTGTATTTAGTAAGGTGTAAGTTATGCAAGTTCCCGCTCACAGCATTCTTCAGCGCACGTTGTACGATCCATGGTTTGAACACGACGGCTGTGGTATCGGTTTTGTGGCCCGCATCAGCGGTCGGCCCGGTCATGATGTTTTACAGATGGCGCTGACTGCGGTCAGCAATCTGGAGCATCGGGGTGCTGTGGCTGATGACGCCAAGACGGGTGATGGTGCCGGTGTATTAACCCGGCTCCCTCGGCCGCTGCTGATGCGTGAATTGGAACGCCAGGGAATTCAGGTCGATGCCGCCGATCTGGCCGTCGGTATGCTCTTCTTGCCCCAGGATGCGGCCGCGGCTGCGGCCAGTTGCCGGATTATTACCCAGGCATTGACGGAGCGTGATCTTGCAGTGCTGGCCTGGCGCGATCTGCCGATTAATGAAGAGGCGCTGGGACAGCGGGCCCGTGCGATGATGCCCCAGTTTCGCCAGGTGATTATTGGCCGGGGGGCCGATCTGGATGACCAGGCCTACGAGCATCGGCTTTTCCTGGCGCGAAAGGCGATGGAGACGGCCTTTCAGGAACAAGATCTGGCAACGTACATCCCCTCGCTCTCATCTCGCACGATTGTTTACAAAGGCCTGATGCTCGGTTCATGTCTGTCCAGTTTCTTTTGCGATTTGCAAGATCCTGACTACACCACCTCCATCGCGGTCTATCATCAGCGCTACTCGACCAACACGTTTCCTACATGGGATCGCGCGCAGCCCTTCCGTATGCTCTCGCACAACGGCGAGATTAACACCTTGCAGGGCAATGTTAACTGGATGCGCGCTCGCGAGCAGATGCTAAACTTCCCGGTGCTGACCGGCGCGGGCAGCGGTGAGCCGGTTGCCCCGGTGATCGACGCGAGCGGCAGCGACTCGGCTATGCTTGACAACGCCCTGGAACTGCTGGTGCTCGGCGGGCGGGATATTCGCCATGCCATGACGATGATGGTGCCCGAAGCCTGGGAGAAGTTCCCTGATATCGCCCCGGCGCTGCGTGCCTTCTACCAGTACCACGCCTGCCTGATGGAGCCCTGGGATGGGCCGGCAGCGCTGACCTTCTGCGATGGGCGGGTCGTTGGTACTGCGCTGGACCGCAATGGACTGCGCCCGAACCGTTACCTGGTTACGTCAGACGGTCTGGTCTTCAGTGGCAGTGAAGTGGGCGCTATTCCCATTGAGGAAGAGCGGATTGTCCACAAGGGCAAGTTGGGGCCCGGCCAGATTATCGCCGTCGATACGGAGGCCGGTCACTTCTACACCAACGAAGAGATCAAGGATATGCTGGCCGAACAGCAGCCCTACGATCTCTGGGTGGCGCAGCACTTTACGCCGATTGAGACACTGATGAATGCCACTGCGCCGGGCATCAACGGCACGAGCAACGGGCATCTCACCTCCGATCCGGGCAGTGTAGCACAACCGGGACTCGAGGCGCGGCAGATGGCCTTTGGCTACACCAGTGAGGAACTGAATGTCATCCTGAAGCCGATGCTGCGCAATGGGCAGGAGCCGATCGGCTCGATGGGCGATGATACCCCGGCCGCGGTGCTCTCACAATACGAACTGGGGCGACCGCTCTTCCAGTTCTTCAAGCAGCGCTTTGCGGAAGTGACCAACCCGCCGATTGATCCGCTCCGCGAGGAGTTGGTGATGTCGCTGCATCTGGCGCTGGGACGCCGCCATGGCCTGCTGGACGAGACGCCGGAGCAGGCGCATCTGCTGGGGCTCTCCTCGCCGGTGCTGACCGATGCGCATCTGGCGGCCATCCGTACCAATGACGATCCGCTGCTGCGTACCGCGACGATCAGCGCGCTGATGCCGGTTGCGGCCCTGGAGGAGCAACCCGATCAGGCGCTCCAGGCGGCCGTCTCCCGCCTGTGTGCCGATGCGGAAGCGGCAGCCCGCGCGGGCACGGCCATTCTGGTCATCAGTGACCGGGGCGTAGATGCGGAGCAGGCAGCAATTCCGGCGCTGCTGGCGCTGGGCGCGGTGCATCATCATCTGATTCGCACGGGATGGCGCTCCCATCTCAGCCTGGTAGTCGAGAGCGGTGAGCCGCGCGAAGTGCATCATCTGGCATGTCTGGTGGGCTATGGCGCGGAGGCGGTGAATCCCTACCTGGCGCTGGAGAGTGTGCGCGCCCTCAAGCTGATCGAACTTAGCGCGAAGCAGGGAAATACCAACGGCAGTAACAATGGTAATGGCAACGGCAACGGCAACGGCGTAACCGACCTGGACCATGGCCCGGTCACCGTAACCCATGCCACCGAATTGGCACAGGCCGAGGCGAAGTTTGTCCAGGCGCTGGAGAAGGGTCTGCTCAAGATTATGTCCAAGATGGGCATCTCGCCGGTGCAGAGCTACTGCGGCGCGCAGATCTTCGAGGCGGTCGGGCTGGCACAGGAACTGGTCGATGCCTGCTTTACCAATACGCCCTCGCGGATCGGCGGCATTGGTTTTGCGAAGCTGGCGCAGGATGTGCTGGTCCGGCATCAGCGCGCCTTTGGCGGCGCGGTACCAAAACTGCCCCACCCCGGTTTCTACAAATTCAAAAAGGGCGGTGAGTATCACGCCTACAGCCCGGCGGTGATCCATGCCCTGCACAACGCGGTACAGAGCGAGGACGCGCTCAACGGCGACTCGCACTCGGCGTTGCGGGGCTATGGACGCTATCGGGCCTATGCCGATCTGGTCAACAACCGGCCGCCCACGGAGCCGCGTGATCTACTGGAGTTTGTGCCCGCCGGGTCGCCCATCCCGCTGGAGGAAGTCGAGCCGATTGAGGCGATTGTGAAGCGCTTTAGCACCGCCGCGATGAGCCATGGCAGCACCAGCAGCGAGGCCCACGAGACGCTCTCGATTGCGATGAACCGCCTGGGCGGGAAGAGCAACAGCGGTGAGGGGGGCGAGGCTCCGGAGCGCTACAAGGATGAGCGCAACAGCCGGATCAAGCAGGTCGCCTCCGGGCGCTTCGGGGTCACTCCGGCCTACCTTGCCGGTGCCGAGGAGTTGCAAATCAAGATGGCCCAGGGCAGTAAGCCCGGCGAGGGTGGGCATCTCCCCGGCCACAAGGTCAGCGCCGAAATTGCCCGTATCCGGCATACGGTACCGGGGGTATCGCTGATCAGCCCACCACCGCACCACGATATCTACAGCATTGAGGATCTGGCGCAACTGATCTACGACCTCAAGCAGGTCAACCCCGAGGCGCGGGTGTCGGTCAAACTGGTGGCAACTGCCGGTGTCGGCACCATTGCTGCCGGTGTCGCCAAGGGCTACGCCGACGGCATCTTGATCAGCGGGCACTCCGGTGGAACGGGTGCATCGCCGCTCAGCAGTATTAAGAATGCCGGGATCTCCTGGGAGTTGGGCCTGGCCGAGACGCAGCAGACGCTGGTACTCAACGGTCTGCGTGGGCGGGTGCGGCTACGGGCCGACGGTGGCTTCCGCACCGGGCGTGATGTGGTGCTGGCCGCCTTGCTGGGCGCGGACGAGTTCTCCTTTGGTACGTCGGCGCTGATTGCTGAGGGCTGTGTGATGGCGCGCGCCTGCCACAACAACACCTGCCCGGTGGGAATTGCCACCCAGCGCGGCGATCTGCGGGCGAAGTTTCCCGGCAAGCCGGAGATGGTGATGGCCTTCTTCCGCTACATGGCCCAGGAGATCCGCGAGATCCTGGCGTCGCTCGGCCTGCGTTCTCTGGAGGAGGCGGTTGGCCGCACCGATCTGCTGCGCCAGCGCCAGAGTGGTATTCCCAGTGCCGATCTGCTGGACCTGACGCCGGTCCTGGCAGCCGGCAGCTATAGCCCGACCGACGCAATCCGGCATAGCGGGCAGAATAATGCCCTGCCGGCGCAGGAGACGCTGAATGCCCGGTTGCTGCATGACGCGCGCGGCGTCTTCTCCGGGCGCGGGCCGGTGGATCTGAATTACACCATCGGCAATGGCGACCGCACTTTCGGTGCGCGGCTGGCGGGAACTGTCGGCCAGATGTTTGGCGAAAATGGCCTGCCGCCCAATACGGTCAATGTTACGCTCCATGGCAGTGCCGGGCAGAGCTTCGGCGCGTTCAACGCGCCGGGCATGCATCTGACGCTGATTGGCGAGGCCAATGACTATGTTGGGAAAGGTATGGCGGGCGGGGTGATCGTCATCCGCCCGAACGAGAAAGCGCGCTACGCCTGGCAGGAGAATGTTATCGCCGGCAATACGCTGCTCTATGGCGCAACCGGTGGTGAGTTGTACGCCGCCGGGCAGGTGGGCGAGCGCTTCGCCGTACGTAACAGCGGTAGCACCGCCGTCGTCGAGGGCGTGGGCGACCATGGCTGCGAGTATATGACCGGCGGCACGGTGGTTGTGCTGGGGCCGACCGGGCGCAACTTTGGCGCCGGGATGACCGGCGGCGTGGCCTATGTGCTTGATGAAACCGGCACGCTGGAACAGCGCCACAACCCGACCCTGGTCCAGCTTGATCCGCTGAGTCCGCAGGATGAGGCGCGGGTGCAGCAGTTGGTCCGGCGGCATGTTGAACTGACCAACAGCCGGCGCGCGGCCGAGATTCTGTCGCGCTGGGATGTCTACCGCGCCCGCTTCTGCCGGGTGATGCCGCGCGAGGTCGTAGCCAAACTGGAAGCGGCCACGGAGGGATTGCCGGAGCCGGCCGCGCCGCGCCCCCGCCCGCGCCGCGAGACGGTAACGGCCTGAGTGTAGTGCGCGTGTGACAATACGTAAACTGCAAAACGCGGCGCGAGTGGGAAAGTTCCCCTTCGTGCCGCGTTTCTGGTTGGGCGGGGATGTGCAGAAGCACGTCCCTACTTCTCACCGAGGCGGGCCAGTTCGCGCTCCACCCGGAAGGTGGGCAGGTGCGTGGCTGACCGGGGGGACATCAGGTTGTAGCTACTGATCTGCCGATTGAGCGCAACCAGCCGGCGCCGGTAGTCGGCACGCAACCGCTCTTGCGCCGTTTCGTCCAGGGCCGACCAGTGCTGCTGCTGCTGCGCCAGCCAGTCTTTCAGTTTATCCTGTTCGGTAAGGATCTCCTTTTGCAGTTCGATCCAGGGCGGGGCAAATCCCGCGTTCTTGAGCAGTCGGAAAGCCGCCCGCTCCTCGGCGGGAACAGTCGCGTCATCATCCAGTTTGAGCGGCTTCCCGGCTCCCGGCAGATCCCGAAACGCCCCGGCCGCTTCGGCGGCAGCAATCCGCTGATCGACCAGGCTGCGAAATGTTCGCGCGGTTACAGGTTGGCGCGGGGTGGGCTGTTCTTCCGGGTGCTGGTGCTCATGGTCGGGCGATGGGGTGGAATGCGTCATACTCTATCCGTCTGGTCTCTGCTTGGAACATCACCTCATACTATAACACGACTTACGCTGTGGGCGTAAAAATCGGACATTTGACCGGATAGAAGCCGGAATTTCCTGCGGTAGAACGATATCGGACATTCTTTTGGAAAAGTGGTTCGGAGAACCACTTTTCCAAAAGATCGGAATTAGACCAACTTTTCACAAAAAATGTACTCAAAGAGTACATTTTTTGTGAAAAAGAAATAAAATGTACCATGCTGCCGCAGGCGAATCGAGCTTACATCGGGTGAAACGCCCGGTTTGCCCACCCACCGTGTAAGTCATGAATATAACAAACGTCCCCAGGCCAATTATTTGGCCTGGGGACAGAGGAATTACGCACCTCTCCGGAACCGCACCTGGTTAAACCGGCGGTACCAGCGCACTTGTTAGTGAACAACCATGACCGGGCAGTGGGCCCGCTGTGCAACCACGTTACTCACACTTCCCAGCAGGATGCCCCCGATCTGGCTGTGACCACGCGAGCCCAGCATAATCAGATCGCAATGCTCAACATCGGCGACCCGCAGAATAGCCGAGGCCGCCGGCCCTTGCAGGAGTTGCTCCTCAACCGGGACCAGATCGCCCACCTGGGTACGCGCCGACTCCAGCAGCGAACGCCCGATCATTGTGCGCGACTCGACCATCTGCTCATAGAAGGGCGTGCCGAGGAGATCAGAAACATGGGGAAAAGCATGTAGTAGACACAGGGTTGCATCGTAACGCCGGGCGATATCAATCGCCGTTTCCAGCGCCCGACGCGCGTGCTCCGACCCGTCTACAGCGACGAGAATCTTATGAAACATAGCTTCCTCGCTTTCGTAGCCTGTACATCCTTGTACAGCGACCAGCATAACATGCCGGACGGACTTTGTGACGAAAATCTCATACACTGGGGGTGAAGATTGCGCAACTGTTGGAGAAGGGATGGTAACTGGTTGGGTGTCCAGTGATGGTGATTTTTTCTTGTGCGGCCCAGCAGACCTGCGCGGGTTGCGGCCCGATCATCATCGGTGATATGAGCAAGGCGAATAACCTGCATCTGCACGCTGGACACCCGACTGATCCGGACAATGGTCATCGAGCCAATTGCATAAAGTCAAACCGGCTTTCCTGCAACCATCCCCTACCTGTGAACGTCTTCTCACCATCTCATTACCACGCGATCCTGCAATCATGTAATTACCTGTCACCCGGCACATAGTACTCATCACTCATCACATGTCACGAACAGGAGGTACGCGGTGGGTCTGCATGTTCGTGAACAAGGAATGGTCAGTTCCACCCTGCCGGAGGCGAAGCCGGTGTTCGGGGCCGGCACCAGGTCAAAACAAACTCCACCGCGTACCTCGTGTCACGAACAGGAGGTACGCGGTGGGTCTGCAAACCGGGTGTTTGACCGGATGGAAGCTAGCTTCGCCTGCGGCAGCATGGGATTGCCTGATGCATGGCAGCATTGGCCGTTTCGCAGGTTTCGCGCATGTCGTGGTGTTCGTGGTCCAAACTCCCACCGCGTAACTTCTGTCACTCATGCAAAGAAAGGAGAAGGCGCGATGTCTGCCATTCGTAAGCCGGAACTCTACCCCGGCCTGCCCATTACTGAGGGCATGCTGGTGCCGACGGATCGGACTCTGCCGCCCGTGCCGCTCAAGCATACCGCGGTGCGCGCCAATATTATCGGCCCGCTCTGCGATGTTGAGGTGACGCAGCAGTTCCACAACACGCACACCCGCCCGGTCGAGGCGCTCTATGTCTTCCCGCTGCCCGAGGATGCGGCCGTCACCGCGTTGACGCTGACCATCGGGGAACGCGTAATCCAGGGCGAAGTACGCGAACGCGAGCAGGCCCAGCGCGACTACGCCGACGCCCGTGATGCCGGGCAGGGTGCCGCGCTGCTGGAGCAGGAGCGCCCCAACCTCTTCAGCATTGCGGTTGCCAATATTCAGCCCGACGCGCAGGTGCAGGTAACGCTACGTTTTCACGACCGCGTACCCTATGACAACGGCGGCTTTGAGTTGGTCTTTCCCACCGTCGTGTTGCCGCGCTATCTGCCACCCGATCAGGACACGAGCGAAGATGCGCAACGCGTGACGGCGACGCCCCTGCTGCCTGAGGCGACCCGCGACGGACACACCCTCAGCCTGGAGGTGACGCTCGATACCGGCAAGTTGGAGACGATCAGCAGTCCCACCCACGATGTGGAGACGCAACTGGAGCGTGGGCGGACGCGGGTGACGCTGCGCCAGGCCGATGCCATTCCCAACCAGGATGTTATCCTGCGCTACCGACCGGCGGGCAAGCAGTTTGCGACAGCGGCCTTCACCTATCGCCCTGCCGGCGAGCCGGGCACGCTGCTGCTGATGCTCACGCCCCAGGCCGAAGTTGCGCCGGAAGATGTAGTGCCCCGCGAGTTGCTGTTTGTGTACGATCGCAGCGGCTCGATGGGCGGTGACAGCATTGTGCAGGCGCGCAACGCTCTGCGGGCCTGCCTGCGGGCACTCAACCCCGGCGATACCTTCAACATTTTTCCCTTTGACAACCGGGTGGAGTTGTTTGCGCCGCAACCGCTGCCTTTCACCCAGGAAAACGTGGACCGGGCGGATGCCTACCTCGAACAGATCAATGCCCGGGGCGGGACGGAAATCCTCAAAGCGCTGCAGACGGCCCTGGATCAGCCGCGTGATGCCGAGCGCCTGCGCGTGGTGGTGTTTATGACCGATGGCGCGGTGGGCAATGAGGAGCAGGTGTTGCGCACATTGCGCCGCTCCCTGAACGAGGCGCGGGTCTACGCTTTTGGCATCGGCTCGGCGGTCAACCGTTATCTGCTGGATAAACTGGCCGAGGTGGGCCGCGGCAGCGTCGAGTATATCTTCCCCGGTCAGGCCATCGAGGAAGCGGTGCAGCGCTTTCAGAACCGCGCAGCCTTCCCGGTGCTGGTTGATCTGGCGCTCGACTGGGGCGGCGCACGCGTGGCCGATGTCTACCCGGACCCCCTGCCGGATCTCTACGCCGGTCAGCCGTTGACCCTGCTGGCGCGCTTCCACAGCAGCGGTCACTCCCAGATCCGGCTTATGGGTCGCACCCCGCAGGGACACTATACGCAGACGCTAGATCTGGAATGGCCCACCGCCACGCCCGACCGGGGCGCGCACTGGACCACGCTGCCGCAGGTCTGGGCGCGGGCGCGGCTTGATGCGCTGCTGACCCGCGAGCGTGACGTTCCTGAGCGGCAGAGCAAGCTACGGCAGGAGATTATCAGCCTGGCGCTGGAGTATAACCTGCTCAGTCCCTACACAGCGTTTGTGGCAATCGAGCAGCAGCAACACCCGGAACGTGAGACGGCCGCGCCGGTGCGGGTGCCCATTCACCTGCCGCAGGGTACGCGCCGTGCGGCATTTGAGCCGCATCCAGCCGTAGCAAGTCCTGGTGCGGGGGCCGGCGCAATGTTCTTGAGCATGGCTGCACCACCGCCATCACCTGCATCCTCTCCCGCACCGCAGGGCCGGGCACGTCGCAGTGGGATGCTGCAACGGATAGGCGATACCATGACTGGTATGTTGGGCGGTCAGGCTCAGAGTCCCGCGCCTGTGCCGCGTGCTGAGGCAGGTGCGGACTGGTTATCCGGCTCGGCAGCGCAACCCGCCGGGAGTGCCGATCAACCAGCCGCACCCGGTCAGGCCGACCTGCCGGCAGAGACGCGCTACGATCTGGCGCTGCACTACCTGGCGCGCACGCAGGGTGTCAGCGGGGCGTGGGACGAGTCGGGCGTGGCGACGGCGCTGGTGCTGCTGGCCTTCCTGCGGGGTGGGCACAGTGACCGGGCCGGCAACTTCCGGCCGCAACTGACGCGGGCCGTGCGCTGGCTGGTGGCGCAGGCCAGTAGCGTTTCGGTCGCTCCGGTGGTCGCCTGGGCACTGGCGGAACTGGCCGCGCAGACCGGAGCGGTGGCCCACGCTGCCGCGCGGGACGCTGCCCTGGCGCATGCCACCCCGGTTGATGCACTGGATCAGGCATGCCTGAAGCTGGCGCAGGCGCGGGCAGCGGGAGCGTCCTCCGTGCCGGATCAGAACCTGCCGCCCGCCAGTCTCCCGGCTACACTCGCCAACCTGGATGCGCGCGGTGCATTGGCGCCGGCGCTGGCGCTCTGGGGCGGCGTGGACGTGGCGGCGAGCATCTCCGATGCGCCGGCAGCATACCAGCAATCGGGCGGGAGGAACGCCGGGGCGGTCATACCGCCGGGCCACACGACCGACCGTCCGGATAGCCGGATCTTTGTGGCGACGGCGGTGGGCGCTATCGCGTGGCATAAGTGACATGAGTTACGTGGTCGTCCATGCGCCGGTTGGGATGTGCCTCCGGCAGGGTGCGGCGTTCCGTTTTTGTTTCCAAACCATGTTGTACGTTGTGCAACATGGTTTGGAAACAACGATAAAAAGTACCATGCTGCCACAGGCGAATCTAACCTTTATCGGGCGCAACGGCTCAGGTTGATCGGCCAACGCGTAACGTGAGTGAGTAAGGTACCATGTTGCACAAATCACAATATATGCTATGCTGATGCTCACCTATTCGCCGGTACCATCAGTTTCAGGGCGTAGTCCGTTGACGCTTCCTCGCGCAGATGCGCTATGCCGATATGCCCCCGGGCGCTACGGTCAATCTACCGGGTCGCCCGGGTCTGCCTATGAGAGGACATTGTGGACAAAATCATGGTTGTCAAAGTCGGCGGGAACGAACTGGATGATCCCGTGTTTCTGCAGGAGTTGTGCGCCACGCTGGGCGCGCTGGATCAGCCGCTGGTGCTGGTCCACGGGGGCGGCAAAGAGATCAGCGCCGCGTTGGAGCGCTACGGTCAGGAGGTTCGCTTTATTGATGGAGTGCGGGTAACGTCACCTGAGAGTATGGCGATTATGGAGATGGTGGTGTGTGGCAGCATCAACAAGCGGATCGTCTCCCGGTTGAGTGCGGTGGGGCGGCAGGCATTGGGACTGAGTGGCGTAGACCTGGGTCTGCTGCGCTGCACACCTTACCGTCCCGATGGCGTGGATTTCGGGCGCGTCGGCAGTATTACCTCGGTTGATGTACCGGCGTTGCGCACCCTACTTGATCAGGGCTGGTTGCCGGTGCTGGCACCGGTGGCCCTGGGACAGGATGATAATCTGGCGTATAATATTAATGCTGATCATGTTGCTTTGGGCGTTGCCGCGGCACTGGCGGCAGAGCGCGTCGCCACAGAACTGGTATTTGTGAGCAATGTGCCGGGGGTTTTGCGCGCGGGCCAGGTTGTTCCCCAACTCACCGCAGCCGCGATTGAGCAGCAGATTCAGGCGGGGGAGATCCGGGGCGGGATGATTCCCAAGGTCCGCTCCGCGTTGACGGCGCTGGAGCGAGGTGTTACCACTGCGCGTATCACCAACCTGGCGGCCCTGGCAGTCGGTGGCACGCGCATCGTCCGACAGCAACAGCCTGTATAATCAGTTACCGGAGTTACGCGGTGGGCATGCAAACTGGACGTTTCACCAGATGGAAGTCGGATTTACCGGCGACAGCATGGGATGGTCGGTCTTTTGCACAACAATGTTGCACAACGTGCAACATTGTTGTGCAAAAGCAGAGAATCTTCTGCCCTGCCGGAGGCGACATGTCCTTCCGGGTCAGTGACTGCGTAACTGCTTTCAGTTACCGGAGTTACGCGGTCGGTCCAAACCAGGTGTCTGCCTGGACTCATGGCCCGTTTGAACGCGCACTGCGTACGTCCTGTCAGTTAACTTTTGGCGCTATAACGATGGACCACGCCGATGTGCTTGTCTGCGATCAAGCGACCGTGGCCCCATCGATACAATTGATACCAATCCAGGAACAACCAGATCATGATAAGCGACTCCGAAATTCACTATGTTGATGCCGGTGATATCTTTCGCAACCTCGAGCCGGAGCAGCGGGAACAGATTGAGCGACTGCTTAGCTACAAGACCTATCCGGCGGGACAGATCTTCCATTCCCCCGATGAGTATGGTGAACAACTCTTTGTATTGCGCGCAGGACAGGTGCGGCTCTACAAACTCTCAACCGAGGGCCGCGCCCTGACTCTGGCCGTGCTGGAGGCGATTACTATCTTTGGCGAGATGACCCTGGTGGGTCAGTGGATGCATGATACCTTCGCCGAGGCGATTACGGAATGCACCATTGGGATTATTGATCGGGAAGCACTGCGCCAGATCTTGCAGGACTATCCCCAGGTTGCACTCAGCTTTATGGAAATTATGGGGCAGCGGCTCCACGCGATAGAGAATAAACTGGCCGATATTGCCTTCAAGAGTGTTCCGCAGCGGCTGGCCTCGGTGCTGCTCAACCTGGCGGACATATCCGGTGCGCCGGCGCAGGCTGATACTCCACCGGCGGTGATGCGCTACACGCACCAACAACTGGCCGAGATGGTCGGCTCATACCGCGAGACGGTGACCAAAGCGATGGGCGAGTTTCGGGAAGCCGGGCTGATTCGCGTCGAGGAAGAGACGGTCTACCTGACTGACCTGCCGGAGTTACAGCGACTGGCAAATCGCTAAACATGCAAAGTACGAGGAGTTGCTGGAACCCACCACCGGCAACTCCTCATTGCTGTGGTTGAATCTGCTGCAGCAGCGTGGGGAAAATCAGTTACCCTGCTGCGCTACCCGGTTGGTACGCGGCAGCACCGGCACAACGCTGTTATGCGCGCTTGTGGGCAATTAAGACTGCTGCTGCGGTTTCTGCTCAGCGTAGCGGTCTGGTTCTTCGTCCCGCAGAATCGGCCACCAGGAAAAGATCTGCCGGGCGCGTATGCCGATCCAGGCCCACAGCACGCCTTGCAGAATAACCAGCACGACAATCAGCAACAGGCTGAACGAGACAACATCCATAACGGTGTAACCTCTCTTTCTTGCTTGACTTAAGGAACGGTGCGGTTGCGTTTACGTGGAATGAAAACGCGCGAGTGGATTGAATACCATAAGTATAACGTATTTTGGTCATATTTGCAATAGATTGCTATTGTGTAAATTGCAGCTTTGCATGCGGCTTATGGAGCGAAGCCCGACGCGCCGCCTTCCCAACAGGCACAATTGGGCATAAGAAACGGTTGAATCGGGCAGAGAGCGAGGGTGGGCGTAGGTATTATCCGGTTCACCGGCACGTATCACACTGCCGGTGTGCTATAATCGCACCGGGAGTTTTGTTCACAAATGAAAATTTTCTTGCACAAACCAGGTTGCCGGCTTTGACACTTCTCGACACACAGATTGCTGCCCTCCTCGAAAAACATCACCTGGGGCCGCTCCGGCGCTGGCGGCCGGTTGTCCGTGCCGGAATCATTCCAACCTATATTGTCAATGGTACACTGGTGCTGCGGTTCGATAACCGGGAACCGGCACGGGTGCGCCTGCACAAAGAAGCCGCGCTCTACCAGCGCCTCGCAGCCGCGACCGAACTGCCCGTGCCACGCGTGCTGGCCCTCGACACATCGCATGCAATTCTGCCCTATGATGTTATCATACTGGAGTGGCTGCCGGGAGTGCCCGCCCTCGATATCTGGAAGCAACTGGATCTGATGGCGCAGCAGCAGATTTCGTATGACCTGGGGCAGGCGCTGGCCCGGCTTCACAACGTCACCTGCTCCGGCTATGGCGGCTTTGACCGGCAGTCCGGCGAGCTGGGCTATGCCACCGACTGGCAGAGCTACCTGCTGGATCGGGCCGCCGAGACACTGGTGGTATTATGGCAGTATGAAGGACTGCCCGCGCCCCTGCTGGACGGTGCCGAGCGGTACCTGCTACGTACGTTCATTCCGGTGATGCCGCCGGTGGTGGTGGTGCATGGCGACTTTGGGTTGCACAATGCGCTGGTAGAACAGCGAGGTGCAACCTGGCGGCTCACTGGCCTGATCGATTTTGAGTGGGCGCTGGCGGCCGATTCTACCTACGAGTTTGCTACCGGCCTGCTGATCGAGCCGGACGAGGTCAACCCGCTGCCGGCGTCGTTTCTGGCGGGCTATCGCAGTTTGCGGCTCCTGGATACGGATTGGGTGCAGCGGAGCACGGTCTACCGCCTGATCTATCATCTGACGTTGTGTGGTCTGGTCTGCCGCCACTATGATGGCGATCCGCAGATGATGCGCTACCATCGCAGTATGATTGTCGATATTCTCAAAGCCTGTGTGTAAAACCGGATAGGGGGAGGTTATGTCCCATGTTGTCGGTATCTCCGAAATTGTCCTCTGGACCGCTGACCAGCAACAGTCAGTGGCATTCTACCGCGATCTGCTGGGGATGCGTGTAATTTCGCCGCCGGAACTGCCCAATGTCTTTTTGCAGGTGGGTGAGGGCAATGCGGGTATCCCGCAGATGATTGTTCTGGTGCCCAAACCCGATGCGATCAAGGCTCAGCCGGCCGGCTATCAATTGCACCATCTTGCGCTGGAACTGCCGGCGGAGCAGTTTGACGCGCAGCATGCGGCACTGGTGGCGGCGGGCTACCAGCCGCGCGACGGCAAGCACCCGGTGCTTGCCGGCCGCACGATGTATGTTGATGATCCCGACGGCAACGAGGTCGAGTTTATCTGCCGCGCCGCAGCAGCATAAGGGTAATGAGCGGAGTTACACGGTGAGGGTTTGAACCACGAACGCCGCGAAATGAGCGAAAAACGCGAAACGACCAGTGCTGCTCTGCGTTCCGCGATCACTGACCCGGAAGCGTATTTCACCTCCGGCAGGGCGGAAGACTCCATATCTTTTTCACAAAAATTCACAAAGTGAATTTTTGTGAAAAAGAAAAAATGTACCATGCTGCCGCAGGCGGTCTGTGTTTCATCTGGTGAAACGCTCAGTTTGATCGTCCACCGCGTAAGTCGTGTCAATGAGAGGAGCGTGGAATGGGAAGAGCAATGACGCGTTATCTGTTCCGACTACTGCCGGTAGCGCTGCTGCTACTGCTGGTAGCACCGGCCCTGGCCCAGGGCACCCTGATCATTCAGGATGCAACGGGCAACCTGAACCGGGGCGACATCGAAGCCGCCGCCGAACCACTGCTGGACCGGGGTGCTACGGTGGCGATTTATCTGGAGCAGGAGGGCAGTGAAACCGGGTTCCTCCAGAACCTGGAAGCCGACGGGCTGGTCCGCGATGGGCAGGCGCAGGTGCGCATGATAGCAATCTATGTCGCCCTGGATGAACGTTATAGTGCGATCCGGTTTGGTGATGCCTGGAATGAAGCTCTCGCTATCAACGAAAACTATGAGAATATTCGGGAGGCGGAGCTTAACCCGCAACTGGCGGAAGGTGATTTCACCCAGGCCTATGTCAATGCCCTCCAGTCCATAGATGCGTATATCGAAAACCCACCACAGCCGGGGGGCGGCACCCAGGTTAATGTCAATTTTATTCCGATTGTGATCGGCGTGTTTGTGCTGCTGGGTCTGTTTGTCGGCTGGGGCGTCTTCAGTCGCCGCCGGGCAGCCGGCCGGGCGCTGGCCGATGCACGTCGGCGCATGGAAGAGGCGCGCCAGGGTGCCGGTTCAGCTATCACCGACATGGGGCGGCAACTCAAGACCGCTCAGGAGAAGGCGCAGTTTGACCAGGTTTCCTATGGCCCGGCGGATGTGGAGCGCCTGGCGCAGACGCAGCGCGAAATCGAAATGCGCTTTGCCGATATCCAGGGGCGCTTCGATGATCTGCAGGAGGCGCTGGAGCGGCGGGCCGAGCCGACGATTGCGCAGTACAATGAAGCCACTCAGGGCTATGCTCAGGTGCAGCAGATGGTCGTCAATTTGCGTAGCCGTCTGGATGAGGTCAACCAGATGCGCGTCGAACTGGACCAACTGGCGCAGCAGGCTCCCGCGGAAATCGATCGCGCAAAAAAAAACGTGAGTGAGGTCGCCGAGCGGCTGACCGCGCTGCAGGGTGAGATCGCCGATAGCGCCGCAGTCCTGGCCCCGGTGCGGCAACGGCTGACTCAGGCGGAACAGGCGTTGACCGGGCATGACGCCCGCAGCGCGATTGCCCACGCCCAGGAAGCAGTGACGGCAGCGGCGGCACTCGACACGACCCTGCAAACCTACCAGGCGATTCGTGCGGGGATTGTGCAGGGGCGCAACGACGCCGAGCGCCTCCAGGCCCAGGGCTACCGCATGGAGGATAGCCAGTCGGCCCTGGATGGCGCGCGCGCAACCCTGACCGAGGCGGCGCAACTCCTCCAGACGCGCGGGGTAACTGCGGCCGATCCTGCGCTCGGCGCGGCACAGGCGCTCCTGGATGATGCCGTTGCCAATGGGCGCGGCCGGGTTGAGCTGCGCACGGAGAATGAACAGCGCCTGGCAAGCATTAACACCCTGGGGCAGCAGGTGGCGCAAGAGATCACCGCAGGCCACCAGACCTTTGATCTGGTGGACGAGTTTGCCGAGAGCACCTGGAGCGATATCCGGGGGAACGGCAGCGAAGCCGAAGCCGCCGCCGCTCGCGCCCACGAGCACTGGCGCGATGCGCAGCGGAAGAACACGATGGAGGTCCAGGAGTTTACCGCCGCCGGCGAAGACCTGGACGCAGCCGAGGCCGAGTTGACCTATGCCCGCTCACTGATTGCGGCCATCACCCAGCGTCTGCAGGATCTGGAGACGGCGCGTGCTACCGCCCGCGATGAACTGGAAGCCGCTGCCGCCGATATCAGCCGGGGCTGGGAGTTTGTCCGCTCGCATGATCCGGATGTGGGCAAGGTACCGGAACAGCAACTGGCGCAGGCGGAGCAGTTACTGGCTGCCGCCCGCGCCGAGATGGAGCAGGCCAAACCTGACTGGCTCGACCTGGTCAAGCAGGCGCAACAGGCGAATAATCTGGCCGACGAAGCGCTGGCGGGGGCACGCTCGGAAGTCGATGCCATGGAGAAGCGGCGCACGCAGGCCGAACGTGCCCGCAAACTCGCCGAGGTTGAGGTGCAAAAGATTGCCCGGTTTGTCCAGTTACATCGCCAGGATATCCAGGCGGAACACCTGCCCGCCGTTGATCGGCTTCAAGAGGAGCTTCAGGCGGCGCATACCCTGTTGCAGCAGGCCGAACAGCGTGAGGAAGAGGCCCGGGGCAGCGCCTTGCAGGGAGCCTACACCTGCTACACCCAGGTCCAGGCCGAGGCCGGGCAGCTCTATGCCACGATCTACGCCGATTTTCAGCGGCTGGAGCAGTTGCGCAGCCAGGTCAACGCCAAGTTAGCCCAGGCGCGCGACGCGATTGCCGGCGCTGAGCGGACGTTGAGCGACTATGGCGCAATGGTGCCACACGACGCTGCGCCGGTGCGGACGTTGCAGGCCGCCCGCCGCCGCTTTGAGCAGATCCAGTTGCCGATTACGGGGGAGCAGAATCTGCAAGAGACTCTGCGCCTGGCACGGGCGATCCGCGAGGATGCCCGCCGGGCCGAAGAAGATATTCGCCGCACTTACCGGCGACCACCCGATAATGATGCCGGTGAGTTTGTGGCCGGAATGGTCATCGGCGCAATGCTCGACGCGGCCTCGGACTCGCACCGCGGCGGTGGTTGGGGTGGCAGTGGCAGTTGGGGTGGTGGTCGCAGTAGTGGCAGTAGCCGCAGTAGTGGCGGTGGCTGGGGTAGCCTCGGCGGTGGCGGCGGCAGTTTCGGCGGCGGCGGTGGCGGCGGCGGCAGCTTCGGCGGTGGCGGTGGCGGTGGCGGTGGCTGGTAGTGCTTTAAAAGACTGTCTAAAAAGGGTTTGTCATGGGGATACGGCTTTGGAGCGAGAGTCCCGGCTTCAGCCGGTGTGTGGCCGGAACCGGCTGAAGCCGGGACTCCGGGGGCACTGTCCCGTGTCGCAGGGCACCCAGCATGCCGTGTGACCGACGCGAACCACCGTTTCAGACAGTCTCTAAACAACGTAACGTTGCACCAGTCCTAAAGCCGGATTATACTATGCTCTGGCGTCAGGAGAAAACCCGGTGCGTAACTCCTGTGCGGAACACATACGGGCGGCGCAAGAGTCGCCCCGGTCTGCCACACACTGTGCGTAAAGAAAGCCCTGTTGACTACCGAGGAAAACAATGACCGTTAGTGATCGCATGTTACTAGGCGCAATCGCCTCAAATCCAGCCAGGTATGATGGTCCGGGGGAATACCGCTATTCCATTCCACACAAAACGATCTATTTTACCAGTTCGGCCAATCCTGATCCGAAAGATGAGGAACCCTGGTTCCCGCTGCCCTCGCTCAATCCCGACGGGTCGAAGCGCATGGAGCGGGCCTTCCGGGAGTTTGTCAAGCGCCGCTGGCCGCCCAGTCGTCAGGATGAACTTGACCGGTTTGCGCTTAAGCGCGGCTGGGATCTAGCCATGGAGTTGAAGTATGGTGGTGGCGCACTGGAGGATCACGAGGCCGAAGAGTGGCAATTCGTGGTCAACCGAGAACTGGAGCGACTGACCGCCCAGGTACGTGAGCGCATTGCGCAGGCGACCGGGTAACACCACATACCGGCATGTGCCGTAGGGACGCGCTTCTGCGCGTCCGCCCAGGCCCGTGAGTAGGGCGTACGACCGCAGAACGGTGCATCTGATCTGGAGTCCCGGTTGATGAATGTTGAAAATTAAATCCGGATATCGCTCCTGGAGTCCCGGCTTCAGCCGGATCAGGCTTTCCCGGCAGTATGCCATAGTCCCGGCAGATATCCAACCGGCTCAAGCCGGGACTCCTGAATGCCATATCGAGATTATTTGCTCACCGTTCTTCAGCCGGATCAGATATCACTCCTGGAGTCCCGGCTTCAGCCGGATCAGGCTTTCCCGGTAGTATGCCGCAGCCCTGGCAGGTATCCAACCGGCTCAAGCCGGGACTCCTGAATGCCATATCGAGATTATTTGCTCAAAACTCATCCAGCGCAATCTACAAAAAGAGTAGCCCGCCATAAAGATCCTTGAGAAAGCATGCCTGAACCATCACAGTCGGACGGTGCGCCCAACCGGGTGCGACCGGATTCTATCGCCACGGTTGGCCCGCGAACAGCTATCGGGCGCAAACTGCATACCGCACTACTCCAGTCAGACTCGGTGGTGCTGACGACGCTTGCCGTCTGCATCGGCGTTCTGGCCGGGTTTGGCGCGGTCGCGTTTCACATGCTGTTAGAGCAGAGCCACGAGATGCTTGAGGCAGGTACAGAACTGCTACTGCATCTGCCGATATTACAGGCGCGGGGGTGGATCGGGGAGTGGGTTGTTGTGCTCTTCCCGGCAATCGGGGCGCTGGTGGCAATCGGTCTGATTCGGCTTTTTGCACGCCACGACCAGAGCCACGGCACCTCCGCCGTGATTGAGTCGGTTGCACTACGCGGCGGCTGGCTGCCGGCGCGGGCACTGCTGACGAAGGTTGTGGCGGCGGCAATCTTTATCGGTTCCGGCGGCTCGGCGGGGCCGGAAGATCCCAGCGTGCAACTGGGCGCAGTTGCCGGTTCACAGTTTGGGTTGCGGCTGCGATTATCGAGCCAGCGCGTGCGGACGCTTGTCGCCAGCGGTGTTGCGGGAGCAGTCGCGGCGGCATTTAACGCGCCAATTGCCGGGGTCTTCTTTGCCTTTGAAATTGTTGTTGGTCAACTGTCGGCAGCACTCTTCCCGCCCATCGTGCTGGCCGCAGTCGCGGCGTCAGCCGTTGGGCGCTGGCTGATGGGCAACTCACCCGCGTTTCGTGTGCCCTCCTACACCCTGACCGAGCCGCTGCTGGAGTTTCCCCTCTACGCGATCCTGGGCGTCCTGACCGCGCTGGTCGGGGTTGGCTTTATCCGCGTGCTCTTCGCCTTTGAGGATCTGCAGCACCGTTTTAACCCGCCCAAACTGCTGCGCGGGCTGCTTGTCGGGCTGGGCGTGGGCCTGGTCGGACTGCATCTCCCCGCTGTGCTGGGGGTGGGCTACGACACGATTGGCAGTGTACTCTCAGGCGATGTCTACAACGGCGATCAACTGTTGCTGCTGCTGGCGGCTAAACTGCTGCTGACTGCGCTCTGTGTGGCGGCGGTAGGTGTTGGCGGCACCTTTGCGCCATCGCTCTACCTGGGGGCCATGACCGGCGCGCTTGTGGGCATGGCCGCGGATACATTTTTTCCGCAGGTGCCTGCCCCGGCCTTTGCGCTGGTCGGGATGGGCGGTGTTCTGACTGCTGTCGTGCGCGCGCCGATTACCTCGGTGTTGCTGCTGTTTGAACTGACCAACGACTATCGTATTATCTTGCCGATCATGCTCTGTGTGGCCGCCAGCAACCTGGTCTCCAGCCACCTGTTCAAGGAGTCGGTCTACACCGAGCGCCTGGCGCGCCACGGTATTGTGCTGCGCTATGGGCACGATCTGAATGTGATGGAGATGGTACGGGTGGAGGAGGCGATGACCAGGAAGCTGGATACTATCGTTGCCGATGCGCCGCTCCACGCTGCGGTGGACATGTTTAACGTGACGCACCATCACGGGTTGCCGGTGGTGGAGCGGGACGAATCAACGCCATCGGGGGAGGAGCGTCTGGTTGGGATTATCTCCCTGAGCGATATATCCCGGGCTTTCAAGCGTGGCGTTGACCAGAATAGCTCGGTGATCACCGTTGCGACGACCGATCTGCTGGTGATCTACCCCGACCAGAGTTTGAATGAGGCGCTGCGCACGTTTGCCATCCGCGATGTCGGGCGACTGCCGGTGGTGGAGCGGAGCAACCCGCAACGGCTGGTGGGTGTGCTGCGGCGGCCCGATGTGGTGCGCGCCTATAGCACCGGCGTTATGCGGCGCAGTGAACTGGATCAGCGCATCCAGCAGATGAAGATGCGCTCGCACAGTGGCTCGGACGTGGTGGAATTGCTGGTAGATAAAAACTCCGCGCTGGCCGGGCGCATGGTCCGCGATATTCCACTGCCGACGCAGTGCCTGCTGGCAACCGTGCGGCGGGGCGAGCAGACACAGTTTCCGCATGGCAACACGGTGCTGCAGCCGGGTGATCGCCTGACCTTTCTGACCGCGCCGGATACGGTGGCACAGTTAGAGCAGTTGTGCAGCGCCAGCCGGACCGAGCGGGTAGACGTCCATACCTCGCCGCGCTATCGGCGGGTGAAGATTCAAGCGGGGGCCCCCGCTGCCGGCAAATCGGTGCGCGCGCTACGCCTGCCGTCCGGTGTGCTGCTGGTTTCGGTCGAACGGGCCGAGGATACGCTTGTCCCGCGTGGCGACACAGTCATTAAAGCCGAGGATATGGTGACGCTCTTTGCCGAGCCGGATAACCTGCCGCGCGCGCTCAAGGTGCTGAATGGCACGGATGGGACGCGCGACAACGTTGCAGGTTAGCAGGTTGCCGGGTAAACGCAGCAGTAAGGAGTGGGCTTGTTCACCTATGCTGGTGCCGGCCTGGTCGCATAAAACACGGAGCTTCCTGGAAGCAGGTGTTTCCAGGAAGCTCCAAACCCTCAATCCCTCTAGCGCACCGTCCGGCAGCTTCCATCGCTGCTACTCCCGCGCGTTAGGCTTGTCTTGTAGCTGCGACTTGTAGCCCCAGGGGCTGCTATCTGGGCAGGCGTTACGACCCGCGCGTCTTCTCCGAGCCGAGCAACTTCCAGGCACCGGGCAGCACGCCGGCAGCCACGGCAATCTTGATGACCGCGCCCAGCAAGAAGGGTAGTACACCCAGTACCATCGCTTCGCCCAATCCACCAACAAACCCGGCCAACCAGAGTACACCGGGAACATAGATCAACACTGTACCGAGTACCATCGACAGAACGGTCGTCGATACTTTACGGTCCCAGCCGCGCTCGGCCAGCCAGCCGGTCAGCGCTGCCGCCAGCACAAATCCGAAGATATAGCCCGCCGTTGAGCCATACAGCACCTGAACGCCGGAGTTTCCATCGGCGAAGAAGGGCAGGCCGATTGCGCCCTGCGCCACATACAGCAGCAGCGCCAGCGTGCCCAGTCGTGTACCCAGCAGGCTGCCGACCAGCAGCACACCCAGCGTCTGCCCGGTTATGGGAACGGGTGTAAAGCCGAGCGGAATGCTAATCTGCGCCAGCAGCGCAACAAACCAGCTTCCCAGAACGGTGAGCATAAGATTGTAAACCCAGGCATTTTCGAGAATACCCTGGCGCGGCACGATCCGCTGGGCCAGCGTTTGCGATGTGGGGGTACCGGCGATTGCCATACAGTTGACCTCCTGACACTATTTACTTTCACTTCCACGATGGGATCTATTATACCAGCAAAATGAAAGAAGCCTGTTGCATAACTGTTCGCGGGTACACGCGTTACGCGGTCCGCCATGCACGGTCAGAGTTGACAGTCCACAGTATCTGCGTTAGCATCCGACAATTCTATGTTCCCCACCCACACAGCACGCAATTTCTCACGGATGGCAGTCTAAATACCAATGTGCCGTCAAACCAGCAATCAACGGGGACAAACGCAACGGACGCAGGGCGGCACGTTCCCATTGATCATCTCGGCGTCCTCGGTGTTCTCTGTGGCTATGATAACAAATTGGTATGACTGCCGGCATTGCTGTTTTCGCTACCTTGCAAAGATGACTGGAGCATATTTTATGGGACTAATGGCAGATTGCCCCGGAAGCTACTGGCATGCCCTGGCGGATCGCTCGCTGGCAGGGGTTGCGCCTACTGTCGATGAAGCGCGGGCGATTCTTACCTGCGCCGATACCGAACTACTGAACCTGCTGGCGGCGGCATATCGTATTCGGACCCACTATTTTGGCAACACCGTCAAACTTAATTACCTGGTCAATGCCAAAAGCGGTCTCTGCCCCGAAGATTGTCACTACTGTTCCCAGTCGCGCATTTCGATGGCGGAGATCGAGCGCTATCCCATGTTGAGCCAGGCGGATATTGTAGCCCAGGCCGAGCGCGCCGTTGCACTGAAGGCGACCACCTGTTGCATTGTCACCAGTGCGCGGCGACCGGCGGCGCGGGAGTTGGAGCAGCTCACCGAGGCGGTGCGAACGATTAAGGCACGCTTTCCCACGCTGAAGATCTGCACATCGCTGGGGATGCTGGGGGAAGCCGAGGCGCAGGCACTCAAGGCGGCGGGGGTTGATCGCTACAACCACAATCTAAACACCTCCGAGGAACACTACGGAAATATCTGCACCACCCACACCTTTGCCGATCGGGTAGCGACGGTGGAGCACGCGGCCCAGGCGGGGATGTCGGCCTGCAGCGGGCTGATCGTCGGGATGGGCGAGACGCTGGAGGATCTAATCAATGTCAGCTTTCAGATCCGCGCCGGTAACATCGACTCGATCCCGATCAACACGCTGCTGCCGATTCCGGGGACGCCGCTGCAAGAGCGCGCATTCTCGCTCGATCCGCGCTTCTGCCTCAAGGTACTCTGTCTCTTCCGCTTTGTCTGCCCGGAGCGGGAGATTCGCGTGTCGGCGGGCCGCGAGGAGCATTTCCGCGCACTGCAGCCGCTGAGCCTGTATGCCGCCAATGCGATTTTTGTTGGCGACTATCTGACAACAGAGGGCCAGTCGGCCGCAATGGATTGGCAGATGATCACTGATCTGGGGTTTGTAATCGAAGAACTGGCCGAACCGGTACATGCAGGTACGCAGGAGGAGCGCTATGCCTGAGAAGTCCGAACCAACCGCTGAGCATACGGCGTTACGCCAGGAGCGGGACATGCTTCTGCAGTTCTTCCATGTCTCGCCGGTATCACAATTTGTGAAGGACCGCAATGGACGGTATGTCATGGTCAATACCCGGTTTGCGCGGGCATTGCAGCAGGAGCGTGATCAGATCGTCGGCAAAACTGACGATGAACTCTTCACCGCCGAGATCGCCGAGTCCCTGCGGGCGAATGACCGGCAGGTGCTATCGGCAAGCACAGCGGTCGAGTTTGAAGAGGTTGCGATGCTCCCGGATGGGCGGCATGTCTACCACTCGATCAAGTTCCCGATTGTTGATGCGCAGGGGCAGATTATTGCCATCGGCGGGATGGCGGTTGATATAACCAACCACGTTGCCAGGGAATAGCTGGGAGGATTGCACCGCAGCGACGCAGAGTGCGCAGAGAGTTTATGTTTATGGACACTCGCTCATTTCTGCGCGCTCTGCAATTCACATGAACCGGGACAGGGTTCGCAACAGGTTACATTTTGGACAGCGGCAGCACTTGCCCATGCATTTAACCCGTAACCTGTAACGCGTAACCCTTACCTACGACCGCTGCTTATCCGTGCCGAGCAGTCGCCAGCCGCCGGGCAGCACCCCTACTGCGACGAGAATCTTGATCGCGTCACCGATCAGGAAGGGCAGCACACCACCTGCGATAGCCGCTATCGGGCTCATCCCCAACCCCAGGATCAGCCAGGGCACACCCAGGACATAGAAGAGCAGACTCCCGATAACCAGCGCCGCCACATTCGTCTTCAGTTTGCGATCCCAGCCATGCTCGGCGAACCACCCCATGGTTGCGGCTACCACCGGATAGGCGATCAGGTAGCCCAGCGTGGCCCCCTGCATATATTCGATACCGCTGTTGCCGCCGGCAAAGACCGGCATGCCCAGCGCCCCCACCGCCAGGTAGAGCAGCATTGAGGCCGGCCCCAGCCGGGTTCCGAGCAGGCTTCCGGCCAGCAGCGCCCCCAACGTTGAGCCGACAATCGGTACGGGCGTGAACGGCAGGTAGATCCGAATTTGAGCGAGCAGCGCCGTGAAAAGACAACCCGCGACCACCAGCAGGGTTGCACGAACGGCCTGGTTTGCCAGGATACCGTGCTGTGGAACGAGTCGCTGTGCCAACGTGTCCGACCGTGGATTCGTAGCGAACGCCATACGTTCGACCTCCTCTAAGATTCATTCGACTTCCCGGAATGGCGGCTATTATACCAGCAAAATCGAGTATGCTATACTGATATGGTGCGCAGAGCCCAGCCACACAAGGTCGCGGTGGAGCGCGGGTTGCAACCGCCCCGCTCCTCACGTCCCACAACGCCGTAACCCCCGCGATAACCGCTCCCGTACCGCGCTCTCCCGTCGTTGTCCGCACAGCAGGAAGCCCCCTCCCACCAGCAGCAAGCCGGCTGCCGTGACACCGATGGTTATGCTGATGGTGCGTGCCACCCCGGCGGGCAGGCCCATGCGCGGCAGGTACCATGCCCAGTGATCAAACAGATGCTGATTATGCCGCTCGTAATACCAGGCAAAACGGTAGCGCGGATGCTCCGGCAGCGGCGCGATGGCCCGGTCGATCAGCGGGAGTTCCCCGCCATCCGTAGCACGGATCTGCGCGGCGGTAATGACAATTCCCAGATCGTCGTCCCGGTTGCTAAAGCCGGCAGTGCGTGGGTTCCAGGTTTGCGCTTCGAGCCGCAGTGATAGATCTCCGGGCGACAGCAGCAGCGTGTAGCTGCGTGACTGGCCGGCCGTATCCGCCGGGATGTAGTAATCATCCAGGTAGAATAGCAGATTGCTCCCCGGTACGCTCGGCGGACGACCATCGTTCAGCGTGAGGGTGAGCAGCGCCGCCGTGGGCAGGCGACACACAACTTCGCTGCCGGCCCCGCTGCGACGCGGCAGGAGCGTCGCTTCCTCCGGCGCAAAAAACCCGGCTTCCAGTGCGCAATGCCCGGCGGTCAGAGTGTAGCGCTGAATGCGGTTGGCCAGGATCTGCCAGTGGACCAGCAGCGGCGTACCGAGCGGCTCATACACGCGGCGCTGCTCCGTGACCGGTGTATTCAGGTAGGTATCGAAGTTGACCAGCACTCCGCCCAGCGCTCCCAGGAAGCCGATGCTCCCCAGCAACCCGGCCGCAACGCGTCCGGCCCCAACCCGGCGGCCCGCCAGATGCCGATCAAAGGCTGCCCCGGCCAGCAGGATCAGCAGAGGTACGGTCGGCAGCAGAAACCGCGGTCCCCATGCGCCTCCACTCCAGGCGATCCAGCGGGCGTAGAGGCCGACATGCACGGCAAACATTCCCAGCGCCAGCAGCACAACCCCCGGATAGCGCCGCCAGAGCAGCAGCGCGCCGGGTAGCGCCAGCAGAATCGGCGGAGCAAACAGAAAGACACTCTTCCCCGGGCTGAGCAGCAGGCCGTAGAGCCCCTCAAGTAACGGCGTGATAAATAACTGCTTTTCGCTGCCGTAGCCGGTGGCGACAACCATCCCAAAGCGCAGCAGATTGTACCCCACCAGCAGCAGCAACCCGGGCAGCAGCCCCACGCCCCACCAGAATCCGGCCACGATACCGTTCGTAATTATCCCGCGCAGGCGCAGGGCAGTGCGTGCATCCGGCCAGACGACATACAGCGCAATCAGGGGCAACGCCACCCCGCTGGCAATGCGCGTTGTCACCAGTAACCCGGCCGCCACCCCGGAGAGCAAGAGCGGCCATGCCCGGCGCTGACTGCTCCGGGCGGCATGCGCCCGCTCGACCGCGGCGAGCAGCAGGAGCGCTGTCAGCGGCTCGGAGAAGAAGGTGCGGGCGTAGGGCCAGGCGAAGGTGCAGAGCCCATACAATAACGCCAGCGCAACCGCAGTGCTGCGTCGCGCTCCCAGGCGCAGTGCCCAGGCTGCCAGCAGCGCGGCCGTCGCCGCCGTCACCGGGCCATTTGTTGCCATGACTGCCAGGCGCGTCGCATAGTCAAATGCGGCCGTGTCGGGGGTGCCGGCCAGGGTAGCCAGGGCAAAGAGAGGCAGCGCCACGAGGGAGGGTAGAATACCATATGGAGAAAACAGGCGATTATCAATGCCCCGCCGCAGCGCGGCAACCGGTTCGCCCGGTTCAACCTGCATCTCCACATCGCCCAGCAGGGCAATCTGACGCGTAACAACATACATCGTCTCCTCGTCTGAGGAGTAGGTATGACCGCTCATCGTCAGCAGGTAGAAGGCGGTGAGCAACAGAAATAACGCCGGCGGCAGGCCGGCATGACGGTTACGACAACGGGGTCGCACTTCCTGAGCCATAGGTCACTCGCTTCACTCTATCCCCGATAGAATGGGTGCGTGGAGTAGCCCGCAGATCGTCCTGGACCGTTGCTACTCGGGGATGATTTTTTGGTTGGGTAATCTGTTTGGATTATACCATAACTTCATGGGGATACGAACAGCGCTAGTATAGAAGAAAGAAGATATTCCGGCAATTCCCGGCATCTTACACCCGTGCCACCACCAGCGTAATATCATCATGCTGAGCGGTACCGCCGGTAAACGCCGCCACCGCCTGCATGAGCCGATCAATAAACGGTGCCGGCGGCAGGTTGCCATACTCGCGCAGCAGCGCCTCCAGCCGTTCAAAGCCGAAGAGATCGTGCTGATCATTGTGGGCTTCGACAATGCCATCGGTGTAGAAAACGAGCAGGTCGCCCGGGTCCAGCGTGACCTCTAGCGCATCATAGGCAATATCAGGCATCGTTCCCAGCGGCAGCCGGGGGCCGGGCGCTTCCAGATAGTCAATCCGGCCATCGGCACGGCGGCGCAGGGGCGTCAGTTGCCCGGCATTGGACAGCGCCAGCCGGCGGCACTCCAGATCGAGGGTGGCATAGGAGAGCGCGACAAAGGTACGGCGCGGGACATCGCGCACAATCCAGCGGTTGGTCTCGCACATCACAAGCTGAGGGATTTCATGGTTACGGGCCTCAGAGCGGGTGATCGAGCGCGCTACGGCCATCAGCATGGCCGCCGGGATACTCTTGCCGGAGACATCACCAACGATGATGCCCACCCGCTGCCCACTCAGCGCGATTACGTCGTAAAAGTCACCGCCGGTTTCGCGGGCGGGCATACAGCGGGCATCCAGCGCCAGCCCGGCCAACTGGGGCAGCGAACGGGGGAAGAGATTGCTCTGGATGCGCCGAGCGATATTCAGTTCTTGCTCAACCCGTGTCACCGACTCCTGATAGAGGCGCGCATTTTCCAGCGCCACGGCGGCCTGGCTGGCAAAGGCCAGGGCCGCCTCCATATCGCGCGGCGTGAAGCGGTTTGGATTGGTGGCGTTAATATTGAGCACTCCCAGCACCTCACCTCGGGTTAGCAGCGGTACCCCCAGCCAGGAACGCACATGCGGGGACTCATCGGCGTAGAACCAGTCGGGCGACTGGCTGGTGTCGGCAATCATCAGCGGCTCGCGGCGGCGCAAAACCATTCCGTCCGCACGTTGATGATCCAGGTTGAAAAGCGTTCGCTCAGGTCTTTTGAGCATCTCGGCATTGCCGCGAAATGCGGCCAGCCGCAGCATCGATCCTTCGCGCAGCATAATCGAGGCGGTATCGTACCGTACCACATGTTGCAACTCACGAAGAATCAGTTGTAGTACTTCTGCCGGGTCGAAGGAGGAACTCAGCACACGGGCCACTTCGCGCAGGGTGTCGGCGGTACGGCGGGCCTCCTGTTCGGCGGCAAAGAGGCGCGCATTCTGGACAGCGGCGGCAATCGCGGCGGCAACCGTCAGCAGCAGTTCCTGCTCATCCGGGCTAAACTCGCGCGGTTCGCTCAGGCTATCCAGCCCGATCGAGCCGATCACCTGCCCCCGGCTGACCAGCGGCACGATCATCATCGAAACCAGCCCCCGGCGCAGCAACTCTTCGCGCACGGTTGCGATGCGCGGATCGCCGGCGACGATGGGAATACAGACCGGACGGCGGGTTGTCACAATCTCCTGTTCGATGGGTGTCCCCGCCACCGGCACCCGCATCCCGCGTGTCCCCTGGTCAGGATATTCGGCGACGATTGTCCCCCAGGTTTCATCATCATCAAACAGCACAATTTCGGTATGATCCGACCCAAAGAGATTAACTACCTCGTGAACCGCCAGATCCAGGATTTCCTGTAGATCCAGATGGCTACTGAGAACCAGCGCAATCCGGTTGACCAGGGTCATCCGCTGCGCATGCCGTTCCGAGGCGTCGGCATGCTCCTGTTCGGCGGCAAAGAGGCGCGCATTCTCAATCGATGTGGCAATCGACGCGGCCACGGTAAGAAAAAGCTCCTGCTCCGCGGCGGTAAAGATGCGGGGGCGGAAACTATCCAGGGAGATCGAACCAATCACCCGGCCACGGCTGATCAGCGGCACGATAATAATCGAAACAATCCCCAGTTGCCGGAAGGTCTCCCGCGACACATGCGCCCGGGGGTCATTCTCAGTGGTGGTGATACAGACCGGGCGGCGGGTGGTGACCAGTTCCTCGATCAACAGATTATTCTTGAGCGGAATGCGAATCTCCAGCGCATCACGCGGCGGATACTCGGCAACCACCGTGCCGAACTGCATATCCTCGTCAAACAGCACCGTGCCGGTGTGGTCGGCCCAGAAGAGGCGCACCAGCTCCCGCGCAGCCAGATCAAGGATCTCCTGCTGATCAAGGCGGCTGCTCAGGACCGAAGCGATGCGGTAGACCAGCTCCATCAGGTGAGCCTGCCGTTCGGCAGCGGCGGCATGCGTACGCGCCTCCGCAAAGAGCCGCGCATTCTCGTCTACCTGGCGCTCGCGGTCTTCAAAGAGGCGCACCTTCTGCACGGCCAGGCTGACATGGCTGCCAAGCCGGCGCAGAAACTCCACCGTCTGCTCATCGTAGCGGTGGGGCTGGTAATCTTGCAGCGAGAGCACGCCAATCGCTTCGCCATCCTTCGCCAGCAGCGGCATTCCCACCCAGGCCCGCGCGGGATGCTTATCATTGAAGGAGTGGGGGGTAATCCCCAGCGCCTGCAACTCGGTGGTCTGGGACAACAGATCGTAAAAGCGCAACGGCCGGCGCTGATTGAGAATCCAGGCGGTCAGGCTGTCGGCGGGCGGCGGGCGGCCCTGCCAGGCAATATCGGTCGGTTCGTTTTGCTCAATAAAGACCGCGTGGGTGATGATCTGGCTTCTTGGCTCACAGATGATCAGGTAGAAGACCGACGCGTCGGTTGCGGCTGCGATGATCGTGTGAATCTCCCGCAGGATATCATTCAGATCGTACGAGGCGCTGACCAGTTGCCCGAGCCGGCCGATGGCATGCAGTTCGCGGATCTGCCGGCCGCGCTGGGCCAGGAGCCGTACATTCTCAACGTGGAGCGCAACCTGGTACGCTACACTGACCAGAAAATCTTCGTCGCGGGGCTCAAAGGCATGCGGCTCATACCCCTGGATGGCGATGGTGCCGATCACCTGCGCATCCCGGTCAAAGAGCGGCACCCCCAGCCAGGCGGCGGCCGGTTTGTTTGCGCCGACGATATGCAGCGCCAGTTCGGGATAGTTCGGCAACTCGGCGGCAACATCGCGCAGATGCAGCGGACGGCGGTGGCGCACCAGCCAGGCAGCGAACGAGTTGCCGGGCAGTGGCTGGTTGCGCAGGTAGGTATACTCCTGCCCCTCGTCGATGGAAATCCCCTCGATCACCAGGCCATTTTCCGGGGCGTACACAATCATCGAGAAGGCATCAAGCGGCATGAAGCGCTGGAGCGCAACATAAACCTTGTGCAGCAGCGACGGCAGATCGAGCGCGGTTCCGGCGGCGTGGCTGATCCGGTTGATCGCCTGCAACTCGGCAATCTGTCGCTCCCGCTCGCTGAAGAGGCGCGCGTTTTCCACAATAATTGCAATTTGATGAGCAATCGCCTGCGCCAGATCGATCTGGTCCTGGTCAAACGCCTGTGGCTCCGTATCAACCAGGCTCAGCGTCCCCAGGATGCGGTTGCCGATGCGCAGCGGGACACCCAGCAGCGCGGCAAAGGGCGGGCAGAAATCCCCGGTGGGGACATCTTCCGATCCGCGATTGATGACCAGCGGGCGGTTCTCGCTGATTACCTGCCCCAGCGGGATCTCGGCCACCGCGATCCGGGTGATTGGCTCGATCAACTCTTCCGGCAGGCCGCGCTGCGCCACCAGCACCAGTTCATGCTGCCAGGGATCAATCGGTACCGCACCAGGCGGTTCAAGCAGGCGCACCGATCCACCCTGGATGTTGAGCAGCCCGGTCAGCAGAGCCAGTGCCCGATCCAGCAGCACCGGCAGGGGGTGCTCCAGCACCAGTTCGGCGGCCAGGGTGTTGAGCATGGTCAGCTCCTGCGAGCGGTCAGCCGCCCGGGTTGCCAGGGCCGCGCTCAGTTCATGCTGATGCCGGGCGAGGCGCACATTCTCCAGCGCGACTGCGACAATATTACCCAGCCGCTGGAGCAACTCCCGATCCAGCCCATCATAGCGCCCCGCCTGGTAGCTCTTGAGCACAATCGCGCCAATCGCATCCGCCCCCAGCATAAGCGGCACCCCCAGCCAGGAGCGCACCGCCTGCCCACCGCTGCCGGCGGTCTCGTCCGGGGGAAGTTCGGTGTTGGGCGGCGGCGCATTGAGCAGATCTTGAAAGAGCAGCGGCGCATGCTGCCGGACCAGGCGGCCGATCAGCGCATTCTGGTCTACATACTCGGCGTAGGTCATCTGACCGGCGTCAACTGTGAGGGCGGCGCGGAACTGACCGGGCCGGTTGGGATTGCAAACGGCGATCAGGCCGCTGTCAATCGGGAAGATGGCGCGCAGCTCATGGTAGATCGCCGGAAAGATATCGCGGAAGGCGTGATTGCCCCGGCAGGCCAGGGTCATACTGTAGAGCAGATCCTGGGCATAGCGCGTGCGCTCCATCTGTTCGTGGAGCAGCGCAATCTGCGCCTCAAGTTCTTCGATGCGCTCGTCACGCTGGTCGGTTACACGCGCCATGCTGAGTGCTGAGTGCTGAGTGCTGCATCCCCGGTGTCGCGCGCCACTGCCCCGGCTCCGGCGATGCAATAATCAGGACTGTGAAAACGGTAATGTCACAACTTCGCCGGTGATATCGCTCTCGGCAATGCCCACGCTTGTGCCGGGTTCCGCATGCGCCCGGCGGACGTAGGCCAGTCCGATGGGGCCAAAACGGGGCGACTCGACAACGCTGGTCAGGTCGCCCGCCTCTTTGCCGTCTACTTCCAGCTTGCGCGGCGTGTCGATCATGCCGCTCAACCGGAGGCCGCGCAGATGTTTGGCGATGCGCTTGCGGCTCTCCATCCGCGCAATAATTTCCTGGCCGATATAGCAGCCCTTCGTAAAGCTGATCGCCTCATGCAGACCAGTTTCCAGGGGAATATACTCGATTGATAGTTCCCGTCCATACGCCGGATATCCTGCCTCGACCCGTACCTGGTTGTAGGCGGCCCGGCCCAGCGGCTGCGCGCCCGCCGCCACCAGCGCCGTCCAGACGACCGGTAGTTCCTCGGCGGACAGGTAGAGCGCAAAACCGGCTCCCCCCAGCGGCCTGGTCCGCGCCACCCAGAGATCGACGCCATTGATCTGGGTGGCAACAATGCCATACAGCGGCAGATCGGCGACGGCGGCTCCGGTCAGGGTCTGTAACTGCGCGGCGCTCTCGGGGCCGTAGAGCAGCAGTTGCCCCAGCGTTGCGTTGGCCTGCTCCAGCTTGACTTTATCATTGAAGAAGATATTTTTACGCAGCAGATGAAACACCGTATTGCGCTGCTGCGGGCTGGTGACAACCAGCAGTTGCTCCGGCAGAGCATGCACCGTCAGCAGATCGATAATGCGACCATTATGGTTGGTCAGCGCCGTCTGCTGGCCCTGTCCGGGGGCGAGTTTCGCAACATCGTTGGTGGAGAGGCGCTGCAACAGGGCTGCGCGGTCCTGGTCGCGCAGCCAGAGCCGTCCGGCATCGCCGGCATCCATCAGGGCAGTATGTTCGAGAACGGCCTGGTATTCGCCGGCAATATCACCATAATGGACAACCGGATTATATTCAGCCGCATCCGCGAAGTGCGCACCAGCGGCCTGGTGCTGCGCGTGAAGCGCAGGGTGGGTCATCGTTGCCTCCTGTCGTAGGTAAAAACCTGGTTCCCTCATAATACCATGCTTCACCCAGCGTATGCATGCGGCCTGTTTGCCGCTGCGGGGAGTTTAATGCCGGAGCTCCGCGGTTGCCATGCAAACCGGACGTTTGGGTCTGACAGCGGGCTGGAACAGGCTCCACTGCGTAAGTCCTGGTAATGATATTTTAATGCCGAAACGTACGCGGTTAAGGGTGAACCGCGCATTGTCATGTCTGCCCGGCAGTGCCGCGTTTACCACGATGCTCCATGATGCTCCGTCCGGCGGATTACGAATGCTGAATGATATGGTAGACTATCACTACGTTACAACATAGGCATACCTTTGCCGTTGAAGCTTGAGGTTGTATGCAGGTTCTGATCACAAATCTATTGCTGGTCGTGATTGCGAGTGGTATCGGCTATCTCGTGGCGCAGTGGCGACCGCACTGGTTTCGCGTGCGCGAGATGGGCGGTACGCTCCTGCCGGGTCTGATTGTGGCCCTGCTGCTGGCGGCGGCGCTCCGCGCGGCGGCGCTGGTGTATGGGCCGGCAGCGATGTTCTCGGTGGTAAGCGTTATCGGTGGCCTGGTCCTGGGCATCTGGCTGGCGCAACGCACAACCCGCACCCAGCGCTGAAGGGGTTTTATGGAGTGCGGTAGCCATGCTGCCGCACACGGACGGCTAATCCCCGGCGATGGGCCAGTGAAACCAGGCTACAAAATAGTCGTCGAGCAACCGCGTTCCCAGATACCCGTTGCTGATGCCCTGGTCAATATTGGTCAGGCCGTAGGCATTGCGCACAAAGTCGGCACAGATGCGCATACCCAGGCCGGTCCCGCCGGTAGTAAAGCCACCCTGGAACAGATCGCTCAGGTGGCCCTTGTAGCGCGCCTGCAGCGTCTGCTGCTGCGCCGGGCTGACCCGGTTGGCGACCACAAAGCGCAGGTTGTCGGGCTGGGTGGTAGGCAGTGCCAGAATCGCCAGGCTGACCTGACCGTCGGCGGTATTGCGCAGCGCATTATTCATCAGGTTGTAGAGCACCCGGTCCAGGGCCGAGAACTCCAGGCAGCGCTCGGAAACGCTGCCTTCAAAGCTGGTCAGCACCTGCACCTGCACCGGCTGCCGATCCTCGCTGCGGAGGGAGGCATGTTGCCACTTCTCAGTCAGCAGATCGACATTGTGCAGTTTGGTGTCCCGGTCGCGTGCATATAGCTGCGGATCAAGATCGGGTAGCGCGTTGCGCATAATTTTCATATGGTCGCGCACCAGGTAAAACATCTGCAAAACATCACGGCTCTCCACCAGCCCTAGTTGAACAAACTGCAGTTGCAGTGCCAGGGTTTGCAGCGCGCCGCCGCGAATATCGTGGGTAACTTTGTCCAGGTTGGCTGAGGCTGCGCCCGGCGCGTCGGCATTGATCTGCAAGGAGCGGATGCGCCCGATCTGCTCTTTCCAGCCGGTTTGCGTGCTAAACTGCTGCAGCGCAGGGAAGATCGCGCCGGGGTGGTCCTGATACTGCTCAACCAGGTGCCGCAGCTCTCCCAGCAAGGTGTAAACCCGGCGGATCACCTTCTGGTCGGGTGGGGCAAAGGTGGTTATGCTCACGCTGATATCATCGCCCAGGTAGCGCTCGGTGCGATAGGAGACCAGCACTTCCGGCGCAAGGGCATGGAGCGTGGTTTCCGGGAAGGGAAAATGTGACATGGGTAACCCTATTGCTTAACAACGTGGTACGGTTCTCCCTAAAAGATTGCGCCACGCTGCCCTCTGTTGTACCCGATGATTCACAACCTGTCAAGGAAATGGGATTACATAATCGTGCGAACCGGAGGGAGAATCGCATGGCCGAGTTTGATATTGACGCAGTGATGGGAATCCTCGAACGGGAGATGCCGCGCTACCAGCAGCCGGTGGTGGACCAGATGGGCGCGGCGGCCCAGACGCCCTTCCGCGTGCTGATTGCGACGATTCTGAGCCTGCGCACGAAAGATACCGTCACGGCGGTGGCGGCCCCCCGTCTCTTCGCGGTAGCGGATACGCCCCGGACGCTGTCGGCGTTGAGCGAGGAGCGGATCGCCGAACTGATCTACCCGGTCGGGTTTTACCGCAACAAGGCGCGGACGATCCGCCAGGTCTGTGCGTTGCTGCTCGAGCGGTACGCCGGCACAGTGCCCGCCGATCTGGATGCGTTGCTGGCCATGCCGGGGGTGGGGCGCAAAACCGCCAACCTGGTCATGACGATGGGCCACCATCTGCCGGGTATCTGCGTGGATACGCATGTGCATCGCATCTGCAATCGCTGGGGCTATGTGCAGACAAAGACTCCCGATGCGACGGAGTTTGCGCTGCGGGAGAAACTGCCTCAGCCTTACTGGATTCCGATCAACGGCCTGCTGGTGACCCTTGGACAGAACGTTTGCCATCCGACCTCGCCGCACTGCAGCACCTGCCCGGTCGCGGCGTATTGCGCGCGGGTGGGGGTGACGCGCTCACGCTGAGGACGGCGGACGAAGGACGAAGGACGAACGATGGAAGCAGCAGTGCCACGCCATGTTACATTGAAAACCCCATGGCATCCTGACCGGAGGGAGGGATCTCGCTAAAGTGCCGTGTCGAACAACGCAGATTCGGTGAGGCGGTTGGACCACGAAGGGGCGAAAGGGCGCGAAAAACGTGAAAGCGGTTTGTTCGCGGGTTGCGCGCCCTTTCGCGGATAAAGAAGCGCGCGCAACGGCGCAAAGGGCGCGAAGAACTGCAAATCCTCTGCGGCTTTGCGCCGTTGCGCGCGTTAATTCCACCATTGGCGGGTGGCGGATGCCCCTGTGGCGCTTGAGCGTCAACCAGTACCAGCGGATGATCTGCGCGGGTATTCTCATCGATGATGACCCGGTTGAACTGCTGGAAGGATGGCTGGTTCTAAAAATGCCGAAAAAACCGGCGCACCGCCTGTGTACGCAACTGCTACGGGATGCCCTGGCTGCCATGGTTCCGCCCGGCTGGTATGTTGATGCCCGGAAGCTCATCACCACGGCAGAGAGCGAGCCGGAGCCGGATGTACATGATTGTGCGCGGTGCGCGGCGCGACTACGCCGACCGTCACCCGTCACCGGCGGATCCGGCCCCGGTGGTCGAGGTGGCCGACACCACGCTGCAGCGCGATCGCACGCTCAAGCAGCGCGTCTATGCCCGCGCAGGCGTACCCCGCTACTGGATTGTGAACCTGCCCGAGCAGCAGATCGAGGTCTACAGCGACCCGATCGGGCCGGATGAACTGCCGGTCTACCGGGAGCGCCACGATTACACCGCTGAAGATGAACTGCCCCTGATTCTCGCCGGTCAGGAGATTGGCCGGCCGGCCGTGCGGAAATTTCTGCCCGGCGCGGGGCCGCGTGTGCGGCTGCAAGCCGCACCTCCCTTGACGCTGGTGCCCATACCAGACCGCTCTTCGGAGACCGGTCGGGTCACTATCGGCGGAAATTTCTGCCCGGCGCGGGGCCGCGTGATTGCGCACTCTATCGGGATCGAGCGGCAGTAATCCACAACTTATCCACAAAATTGCTTACAAAATCCACCGTCTGTATACATCTTCGCTCGGCATGCCTGTGCTATAATTGGGGCGGTGCGATTGCATTCCATACCGCCGGGGTCGGGCTGCGCCGGAACAGTGCATCCTGATGCCAAACGGCAGACAACCCGACACGCAAGATTGTTCGCATGCCCCACGGGAATGTCAAAACACAGCTACGAACCTCTGTCGAAGTGTAAAGAATTTCTTGCCGTTGGCGGCTGTCGGCTACCGGGCTGCCGGCTGGACCCTGCCGTTGCCGGGGCGCTGATCTGTGAGAGCCTGACTATTGCCATGGATAACTCATGAAAGATTTTGTCCACCTGCATGTTCACTCGGAGTATAGTTTGCTGGATGGGTACGCGCCGACGAAGGCGATTGCCGGGCGCGCGGCGGAGTTGGAGATGGATAGCATCGCCCTGACCGATCATGGGGTGATGTATGGCTCGATGGAGTTTTATGGAGCGGCGAAGAAGGCCGGTGTCAAGCCGATTATCGGCGTCGAAGCCTACATGGCTCCCGGCGCGCACAACGACCGCTCCCCGAAGAATCGTAACTACTACCACGCGCTGCTGCTGGCCAAGAATGCGGAGGGCTACCGCAACCTGGTCCGGCTGACCACGCGTGCCCATCTGGACGGCTTCTACTACAAGCCGCGCATTGACCATGAACTGCTGGAGCAGCACAAAGAGGGGCTGATTGCCACCTCCACCTGCATGGCCGGGGAGATCCCGCAGGCGATTTCGCAGGGCGATCTGAGCCGGGCGCGCGAGATTGCCGCCTGGCACCGCGATCTCTTCGGCCCCGATAATTACTACCTGGAGCTGCAACTGCACGAGGATGTCCCCGAGCTGGAGGGCATCAACGACGAACTGGTGCGCATCGGTCAGGAGTTGGGCATTCCGCTGATCATCACCAATGACACCCACTTTGTGCGCCGCGAAGATATCGAAACCCACCGGCTGATCCTGGCGATGGGCTACAACATGACGCTGGGCGAACTCTGCGCCAAGAAGCGCGACATGGACGACAGCTACCACATCATGAGTGGTGATGAAATCTGGGAGCGCTTCAAGCGGTATGGCACCGCGCCGATGGAGAATACCCGGCGGATTGCCGAGATGTGCAACCTCGATCTTGACTTTGGCCGGGTGGAACTGCCCGCCTTCGAGATCCCGGCAGGGCATGATGCCGCCTCCTACCTGCGCCATCTCTGCGAAGAGGGACTGATGCGGCGCACCAACGGCAACCCGCCCGAGGCGTATGTCCGGCGGCTGGATGACGAACTTGACGTAATTAACGCCACCGGCTTCCCCGACTACATGCTGATCGTCTGGGACTATGTGAAGTTTGCCCGCTCGCGCGGCATCCCCTGCCTGCCGCGTGGCTCGGCGGGCGCGTCGCTGGTGCTCTACTGCCTGGGTATCACCGATGTGGATCCGGTCGAGAATAAGCTGCTGTTTGAGCGCTTCCTCAGCCGCGAGCGCCTGGAGATGCCCGATATTGATACCGACTTTGCCGATAGCCGCCGCCACGAGATTCTCGAATATATCGCGCAGAAGTATGGGCGCGAGAATACCGCGCAGATTATCACCTACGGCACGCTGGGGGCCAAGGCCGCGCTGCGCGATGTCGGGCGCGTGCTGGATGTGCCGTTGAGCGAGGTGGACCGCATCGCCAAGCTGATTCCGCCGCTGCCGGTGGGCATCACGATTGAGCAGGCGATCGAGCGCGTCCCCGAGCTGCGCCAGATCCGCGAGAGCGATCCCCGGCTGGGGGAGGTGCTCGACAAGGCCCGGCGGGTGGAGGGGCGCATGCGCAACGTGGGCACACATGCCTGCGGTGTGGTGGTCAGCCGGAACCCGCTTGAGAATATCGTACCGTTGCAGCGCACCACCAAGGACGAGAACGCGGTGATGGCGGCCTACGAGGGGCCGACGCTGGCGAATATCGGGCTGCTCAAGATGGATATCCTGGGGCTAACCAACCTCTCGGTGGTGGCCGAGGCGCTCAACTATATTGAGCGCACCACCGGGCAGCGTATGGAACTGGTGGATATTCCGTTGGAGGATCGCAAAACCTTTGAGAGCCTGAGTCGCGGCGAGACGACCAACGTCTTCCAGTTTGAGTCGGCGGGCATGACCCGCTACCTGCGGGAACTCAAGCCCACCCGCGTGCAGGATCTCTACGCGATGGTGGCGCTCTACCGGCCCGGCCCGCTGGAGCAGATCCCCAACTATATTCGCAACAAGAATAATCCCCAGGCAATTGAGTATCTGCATCCCATCCTCGAGCCGATCCTGAGCGACACCTACGGCGTGATCGTCTACCAGGAGCAGATTATGCAACTGCTCCAGACCGTCGCCGATTTTACGCTGGGTCAGGCGTATATTGTCATCAAGGCCATCAGTAAGAAGAAGAAAGATCTGATGGCCGAAAACGAGGTCAAGTTCAAGGAAGGCTGTCTGCACAAGGGGCTGACACAGCAGCAGGCCGATCAGCTCTGGGAACTGATCCTGCCCTTCGCGGGCTACTCCTTTAACCGGCCCCACTCGACGCTCTACGGGCTGTTGAGTTATCAGACGGCCTACCTCAAGGTCAACTATCCGACCGAGTATATGGCGGCGGTGCTCTCGGCGGCGGCGGGCGATACCGAGGAGGTCGCCAAGGGCGTGAACGAAGCCTCCCGGCTGGGTGTGGTGGTCCTGCCGCCGGATGTGAACAGCAGCAGCCTGGGCTTTACGATTGAGGCGGTGCAGGCAGCCACCGCATCCGCCGATAGCGTGCATGCGCGGGGCATCCGCTTTGGTCTGTCGGCAATCAAGAATGTCGGCACCGCGCCAGTCGGGAAAATTATTGAGGCCCGCGACGCCGAGGGGCCGTTTGGGAGTCTGGAGGATTTCTGCGCGCGGGTGGATCGCCACGCGCTGAACAAGCGCACGGTTGAGGGGCTGATCAAGGCGGGCGCGATGGACAACCTGCCGGGGACGCGCCGCCAGAAGCTCGCCATCCTCGATCAGGCGCTCTCCGCCGGGATCGATGCGCAGAAGGCACGCGAGGCCGGGCAGGTGACCATGTTTGATATGATGGGCGGTGATGCCGGCGCGTCCGATGTCAGCGTTACCGCTATCCCGTTGCCGATGCTCAACGAAACCCCGGAGCAGCAGAAAGAGCAACTGACCTGGGAGAAGGAACTGCTGGGAATGTATATCTCGGCGCATCCGATTGTCCAGGCGCTCAAGGGAATCGATACCAGCGGTACGCTGCGCCTGAGTGAAATTACCGCCGAGATTGTCGGCAAGACCCAGGCCTTTATCGGGATGCTGACGGGGCTACGACGCATCTCTACCAAGAAGGGCGATACCATGCTGGTCGCCTCTCTCGAGGATCTGGAGAGCACCATCGAACTGGTGGTCTTCCCCAAGACGCTGGAGCAGTACAGCGAACTGCTGCAAGACGACGCGGTGCTCCAGATTACCGCCAAGGTGGATAACCGCCGCGATACGCTCCAATTAATTGTAGAGAGCTGTGCTTCGCTGGATACGCTGGCCCGCACGGATACAAGCGCTGCCGTGCAGCCCGAAATGGATATCGAAGGATTGGGTGAGGAAGAGGAGGCCGTGCCGGGACCGAACGCGCTCCCCGCCGCGCCGGAGCCGCCTCCGGCCAATGGGGCAGCGACGGCGTCCCAGTCGGTGGTGTCGCCGCCGCAGTCCCCGGCTGTCACCCCCATGCCAACGGTAATCCGGGCGCGCACAAAGGTCAGCCTGGATAGCGACGCCGGCAATGGTCACGGGAACGGCAATGGTCACGAGAACGGCTATGTCGGCAACGGCAATGGCAGTACTCACCAGCCGCCCACGCGCTGCCTGCATCTCTACCTGCCGCGCACCGGCGACTTTGATGCCGATGTCGGCCTGATGCAGGCGGCCGACAGCCTGTTGCGTGCATACGAGGGGGCCGACCGGGTGCAACTCTACCTGCCCAACGGCATCGGCACCGTGGTGCTGCGTCCGCGCTACACCGTCAATCTCTCACCCGCCCTGGTGGAGGAACTCGAGCGCATGGTCGGCACCGAGGGCGTGGCGGTGGAGGGGTAGGTTTGTAGGGGACAGGGGACAGGGGACAGTCTGCCCTGTCCCGACAGACATCCCATCCGGCTCAAGAAGTTTGAACATTAAAGCCAGACATCCGCGATCGGGAGTCCCGGCTTCAGCCGGATTGGGCGTTCCCGGCAGTCTGCCGCAGCCCCGGCAGGCATCCACCGACTAATGAACTTTGAACATGAAATCCGGACATTACATCAGGAGTCCCGGCTTTAGCCAGTGTGCGGCCGGAACCGGCTAAAGCCGGGACTCCAACACTGGGGGCCGGGCGGTGGCGAACGCCCGGCGGCCGCACGCCATACCCGCCGTAGGGTGCCATGATCGGGAGTCCCGGCTTCAGCCGGATTGGGCGTTCC